>Ga0180009_10002486_pt1 | contig 21694 bp, 25 predicted proteins | sample OS_PC_MetaG_FD_123537 | JGI IMG/M metagenome (GOLD analysis project Ga0180009, IMG submission 123537) | Groundwater microbial communities from the Aspo Hard Rock Laboratory (HRL) deep subsurface site, Sweden - OS_PC_MetaG | ecosystem: Environmental > Aquatic > Deep subsurface > Groundwater...
GCCCCTAGCCCCTAGCCCCTAGCCCCTAGTCGCTGCCGTTATCATTTCCATTTTTTCATCTGCGTGTATTTCATTATGCCTTTATATATGGCGCTGGCGATTTTAGCCCTGACTTTTTTATCGTTGAGGTTTTTCTGGTCTTTGGCATTGGTCATGAAACCCATTTCCACCAGCATGCCGGGGGCGTAAGTCCCCCTTAAGACATAAAAAGCCGCCTGTTTAACGCCCCTGTTGACGAAAGGAACGCTTTTTTCCATCTCATGCGAGATAAGGCCGGCCAGCTGGCTGCCTTCATTGAGATATTCGTTCCTGGCCAGGTTATGCAGCAGCAGCGCGGCGGGATCGTTTGCTGTCTCATTCTTCTCAAGGCCTATGACCGAGTTTTCATAGTCGGCCACTTCCGCCGCCCAGGGGTCCGAGGCGTTTTCCGACATAAAATAGACCTCAAAACCTTTTTTCCTGCGGTCGCGGGAGGCGTTGGCATGTATGGAAACAAAGATATCCGCTTTAAAATCATTGGCGATCCTGGAGCGCTCGGCGAGCGGAATAAAAACATCGGAGGTGCGGGTCATAAGCACGTCAAAGATGTCTTCGTCCTTGAGCAGATTGTAGAGCGCTTTGGCGAGAAGGAGGTTCAGCTCCTTTTCCTTGAGCCCGAAAATCTTCTTGCCGCCTCCGTCCTTTCCGCCGTGCCCCGCGTCTATCACTATCCTTTTATGGCCTGATTTATCAAGAATCATCTTATCCGGAATATTGAGGACGGATTCATATCCTTCGGCGGAAGATTCGGTGGAAACCACCGTTTCTGCCGCGCCCGGACCGGGATCCAGGGGGATTATTACCTTTACGGCTTCGCCCGACCTCGGAGTGCCCGCGTCCGCGCCCATATTGTTTATGCTCTGGGATATGGGTTTTACCGCTTTCCCGATATCGAATACCAGGCGGTCGGGTCCTGTGAGCCTGAATGACGCTACTTTTCCGAAATTATCATCCGGCGCGAGTATGATGCGCGCCATCTTGTTTTCCTGGAAGATATCCACGCTTTTGATAACGCCGTCGGCGACAGTTATTTTATCTTCATCCTCCACGATGCCTTTAGGTATGGTTATGGCGAAAATGTTGTTCTCCTTCCGGGAGGTCTGATAGTCCAGCGCTTCTTCGAGATATATCACGACCCTGGTCTTATCCTTATACGAAAAATAATTCACGGAACGGATATTGATCTTCTGCTGGGCCGAAAGCACGCCTACCGAAGGATTATAATCCAGCTTAAAACCGAAGGCGCGGGTAAAATGTTTGGAAATAAAAAAATCCATGACAAGGAACGCTTTCCCGCCGCGCACTATAAGGGGATTGGGCATGGACGCCCTGGAATCGTTTATCACGATCTCGTCCAATTTCATAAAGAACACTGCCTTGTTGCCTTTGTTCTGCAGCATAAGCTTTCCGCTCACCGGATACCAGTAGATCTTCCCCCCCATAAGCCTGACGGACCTGGCGGCGTCGATGTAAAGGTTCCCATTCAGGCTATATGTTCCGATCCTTCCGACATAGGCCCCGTTTTTCATGTATGTCACTTCATCCACTTTGGCATGCGCCGCGGCGGCGAAAGCGAACAGAAAGACCAGGTTTAAAGTACTTTTTAAAAGTTTATTCGGCATAACTTCTCCTTTTTCATCCTTCCCCTTTTCATCCCTCATCCTTCATCCCTCATCCCTACTCCAGTATTATCCTGTAATCCTCCCAGGTCAGCTGGGGATCCGAGAATATCTTCACGCTTCTGTGCACGTTCTTTTCTATCAGGTCCTGTTTTTTCTTGAGAACGTCGGCCAGCAGCGGATGAACCACTATCCGCAGGCTGCCGCCCGGGCGCCCGAGCGTCAAATTCAGTATTTCGCGCTGTATCTTTATCCTGATGCTTTCGCTGGAAAGCACCCGGCCGGAACCGTGGCATTCCGGACATTCCTCGGTAAGCAGACTGAACGTGCTCTCGCGCTTCCTCTCCCGGGTCATCTCCACCAGGCCCAGCCGCGTTATCGGCAGTATCCTGATCTTGGCCCTGTCGCGCTTGACGGCGCGTTCAAGAGTGTCCACCACCTTGTGGCGGTTGGAGGCTTTTCTCATGTCTATAAAATCTATGACTATGATGCCGCCGATGTTTCGCAGGCGCAGCTGCCTGGCCACTTCCTGGGCCGCCTCGATATTGGTCTGGGTGACCGTTTCCTCCTGCGAGCGCGAGCCCGTAAAACGGCCCGTGTTGACGTCTATGGCGCAAAGGGATTCGGCTTCCTGGATAATGATGCTGCCGCCGTTGGCCAGTTCCACTTTTATTTTCCTGAGCTCCTCTATGCTTTTGTCTATGTTGAAAGCCTTGAAAACGGGGGTCTTACCGTCGTAGCATTTCACCCGCTCCTTGAGATCGGGCGTTATCTTCGCCACGAATTCCGAGGTTTCCTGGAAATCGTCCTTGTTGTCCAGCATATAGATGGAGACGTCGTCCGAAAGTATGTCCCGCGCCACCTGCAGGACCAGGTCCATGTCCTTATGCAGAAGATACGGCGGGCGTACGGTTTCAAAACGCTTCTGGATGGAATCCCAGAGCCGCATCAGGTATTTAAGCTCGCGCTCCAGTTCCGCCTCGGTGGCGCTTTCGGCCTCGGTCCTGACGATACAGCCTTTTTTGCCCAGAACGTTTGCCGCCGTGATCTTTTTTATTATTTCGGAAAGCCTTTGTCTTTCTTCCGGATTCTCAATGTTTTTGGAAACGCCGACGAACTCCTGGAACGGGGTCAGCACCAGGTAGCGGCCCGGCAGCGACACGTCCATGGTCACCTTCATGCCTTTTGTGCCTATGGCGTCCTTTGTCACCTGAACTATTATCTCAGCATCCTTGCGGAGCAGCCGTTCTATGGGGTCGTGCTGGCTGCCCAGAACGTCCGAGATATAGATATAGGCGTTCTTGTCCAGGCCTATATTGACAAAAGCGCTTGAGATGCCCGGCAGGACGTTTTCCACCACGGATTTATAAATATTCCCCACGATATTGGTATTGCTCCTGCGCTCCCAGAAAAGCTCGGCCAGCCGGCCGTCTTCCAGTATCGCTATCCTTGTTTCCTCGAACGATGTGTTGGCAAAGATCTCTTTTTTCGGCGCTTTCTGATTGTTCATGATATTAAAACTCTCCTTGCACTTTGTAAATTATAGGAATTAAAGTTAAGTATTAGGGGTTAAGGAGTTAAGGGTTTAAGGGAACGGCCTTTTTAATTATTTCTGTACCCTAAGCCCCTAAAACCCTTAACACCTACTTTAGTCCTTAAAAAACCTCCAGCCTGCCCTTGGAGTCAAACCAGTATAATTCTTTTCTCACTATCCTGTTTATATCAGCCCGGGCGATCATATTCAGCACGATCTCCGGTTTAACGTTTTTTTTGGGCTCGAATTTCAGCACCAGTTTCAATACGTGCGCAGGCGCCGTATCAAAGGCCTCTGGCCCACGGACGCAGGGGAAACCGCCATGCGGTGTCCCCTGTGGCAAATCCCCGGGAAAGGGCGCCGCCAAAGCCGCGGCCGCCGGGTCGTACTGCGCGCAAAGCACCAGCGGTTTCACGTCTATCGTCTCCCTTGCGCCGGAAGGCTTCACTTTTTCATAAAACGCGTCCGGGCGGGCGAGGAAGCTGTCCACCTCTTTTTGCGAAAAACCGGCCGGAAAACCGGCCTTTATAATATACTCCGCCGCGTTCACGCTCGCTTCTATGGACGGAAAGAATATCGGCACTCTTTTTGCCGCGATCAGTTCATAGCATTCGGAGCTTACTGCCTTTATCTTTTGCCTCACTTCTTCGTCCCCGGCAAACTCGGCCAGGTAAAGGTCCGCGTATTCGCAGCGGCTTTCATATCCCACGGAGATGGCCGGGCCGAAAGCCATTCTGGGCGCCCGGCCTCTGCCGCATTTAACGGGGCTGTATCTGAGCCCGGAAGCGATAACCAGATTCCTCAGGGCCTTTATCTGCTCGAGATGCGAGAGATTCCTGGCAGCAGCAAGCCTCGCGAATTTCAGCCGTATCCTGACCCTGGGTCCGTTGTCGTTCATAAAAATCACGATACTACTTCTAGGGTAGAGGGTATAGGGTTCAGGGTAAGGAGTTCCTTATTTCCGCACCCTCTACCCTAGCCCCTATACCCTTTCTTTTTAGACCAAAGCGTATCTCCTTGCGTAAATCGACTGCGCCAGACCCAGTGCCATAAGCGTGGCCACCAGGTTCGACCCGCCGTAAGACAAAAGCGGCAGGGGCACGCCGGCCACAGGGCTCAAGCCCAGCAGCATCCCGAAATTGATAAAGAAATACACCATAAACATGCCGAATATCCCGCAGTTCACCAGGTAGCCGAACCGGTCGCGGGCAAGATGAGCGCAGGCCTTCAGCCTTCCCAGAATAAGCACATAAAGACCCATGACAAGCATGGTGCCCCAGAACCCCAGCTCCTCGCCTATGACCGCCAGGATAAAATCCGTATGCCGCTCGGGCACGAAACCGAGCCTCGACTGCGTGCCGGAAAATATGCCTTTGCCAAACAACCCGCCCGAACCTATGGCTATGCGCGCCTGCAGCAGATTATACCCGGCGCCGCGGGGGTCGGATTCCGGGGAGAGAAACACTTTAAGACGCTTCTGCTGATAATCCTTCATCTGGTTCTTCACCATAATGCCCGAAAAGAAACCCAGCACCAGAACGACCGCCGCTCCGGCAAAAAACATCCCTGAAATATTGGAGTACAGTTTCACCGACAGGACCCACAATAAATACGCGGCCGCGCCCACGCCCGCCACAAAGAGCAGCGTATTCCAGCCGAAATCCGGAAGATGGAAAAAATAATTTATCACCGGACTTTCCAGCAGTTCGGGATTAAGCGTTATAACGGTCCAGAGCACCGGGAAAAGCGCCGTGATAAAACTGTAACCCAGAATGACGGACAGGTGGAAGAAATTGGCTCCGGCCGCGAAAAGCATTATAAGGACCACCGGCAGCGTTATAAGGACAGCCGAGAAGTCCGGCTGTTTTATAAGCAGTAAGAACACCGGCAGGCTTAAAAATATCGCCCCGAGCACCACCGGAAATTCCCGGATCCTGGTTATCCTTTTATCCAGATAATTGGCGATCACGAGTATCAGGGCTATGCGCGCGAACTCGGAAGGCTGCACGGAAAATAAAGACAGGTGGTACCAGGACCTGGACCCCTTATCCACTACGCCGAATATAAGCACACCCAGGAGTATAAGGAGCGCCGCCCCGTATACGAATTTCCACTGGTCCTGGAATATCTGGTAATTGAGGCTCCATATGACCGCAAAAGCCGCAAACCCCAAAGGGATCGCTATCAGATGAGTCCTTATGATCCGCGCCTGCTGCGGCAAAACGGCGACCGAAGAGAAGATGGCGAGCGACCCCAAAGTTAAAAGGGCTATGACCGTAAAAAAGAGTATCCAGTCCACCCGATTTTTCTTAAACCCGCCGGAAGGAGTGAAGATCATCGCCCCTCCTCCAGTACAGCGGTCGTGGAAACGGAAAGCTCTTCAAGGCCGCTTTGAGCGGTCGGCGGCTCGGCTCCCGCATCTTCCGCCGTGACCTCTGACCTCTGACCTCTGACCTCTGACCTCTGACCTGTGCCCTGCGACTTTTCCCGGCGCTCCGGCAATTTGCCGCGCAAAGCGGCCTTTATAACATCCCTGGCTATGGGCGCGGCGGAAGAAGCGCCGTGCTCGCCGTACTCCACCAGCACCGCGACGGCTATTTCGGAATCCTCACCTGGAAGCCGGGCGAAAGCCACGAACCAGGCGTGGTCTTTGCCATGCGGGTTCTGGGCCGTGCCGGTCTTGCCGAACACCTCAACGCCGTTTATTTTAGCGGCCCGTCCCGTGCCTTCAAGGACGACCTGTTTCAGTCCGTCCCTGATGAGCGCCCAGGTACTGTCTTTTAAAACCACTTTGGACAGCAGCTCCGGTTTGCCCTTAAAAACATCCTTCCCCTCGCTGTTGACGACCCGCTCCACATAATACGGCCGCCAGAAAACTCCGCCGTTGGCCACCGCCGCGGCCATCTGGGCCATCTGTATCGGGGTCACAAGCAACTCCCCCTGCCCTATGCTCAAATTCAGCGTGTCGCCTATGAACCAGTAGCTTTTCCTGGCCGCCCTTTTGCTGGGGCCGAAAACGTTGCCGCTTTTTTCATCCGGCAGGGGAATGCCGGTCGGCATGCCCAGGCGGAAAGCCCTGGAGTATTTCTCTATGTTCAGCGCGCCGGTTTTAAGCCCGAGGTTGTAAAAATAGACATCACAGGAGTGGGTCAGTCCCTGCATGAAATCCATGCGTCCGTGTCCCTTTTTCTCCCAGCATTTAAAGACACGGCTCCCGGCGTCGTAGTAACCGGGGCAGAAAAAAGCCTCCGCGGGGTCGAGCCTTCCGGATTCAAAGGCGGCGACCGCGCTCACGATCTTGAAGATCGAGCCGGGAGGGTAGGTTCCCTGGATGGCGACATTAAATTCCGGCAGCTCTTTAAAATCGTCCTCGGTTTTCTCGTCCGAATAGGATACGAACCTGTTCGGGTCGTAATCGGGCATGGAGGCTATGGCGAGGACCGCCCCGCTGCGGGGATCTATGGCCACCACGGCGCCTCTGCTGGTGGAAGATTTTTTAAGCCCCGCCTCGGCGGCGGCCTGTATCTTTGAATCTACGGTCAGGTATATGTCCGCGCCGGGCGCCCATTTTCTGCTTTCAAGTATCCTGTTTAATTTGCCGCGCGCGTCCACCTCAAGGTAAATGCCGCCGTCTTTGCCTTTAAGGTTTTTCTCGTACTTTTTTTCCAGGCCGGTCTTGCCCACGCGGGAGTCCATGCTGTAATTTTTATTTTTTCCGTATATCGCCCACTCTTTTGCATCCATCTTGCTTATGTAGCCGGTAAGGTGGCTCAGATAGTTGCCGAAAGGATAATAACGCCTGGCCTCCACGATGATGTCTATCCCCTCATACAGGGTTTTAAGCTCGGAAAGGGAAAACATGGCTTTTAAGGAAAGATTTTCCGCCAGGCGCATGGGCGCCTCTTTTTTTACCGCCTTGTAAAGGCTGGCGCGCAGCTCCTCAAAAGGCACGCTCAGGCGTCTGGCCAGGCTTGCGGCTATTTTATCCATGGTGTCCACCGAACGAAGCCGGCCGGGGAAATAGATCAGGCTGAAAGAGGGTTTATTGGCGGCCACTGCCGCCGAATCCCTGGTGTAGATCCTGCCTCTGGGCGCGGACTGCGGCAGGATCTGGGTCCTGTTTTTCTCCGCTATATTCCTGTAATAAGTGTGCATCAGTATCTGAAGATTGACCAGGCGCAGGAAAAATACCAGGCCGACCGCCGCCACGCACAGCCATAAGATGTCCAGCCTGTCCCGCGATATCCCCCGCTCTATCATAAGATGTTGAATCCTTTTTTGAGCCGCGCGAACAGATAAAAGACGAAAGGCGCGAGCGCGGCGTTTAAGAACGGCTCCACAAGGAACGCCTTAAGATCAAGCGGATTTATTTTCGCGAAAATCAGCGACAGGCCCTGATAGAACAGCATGGTAAGCGCCGAAAGCGTAAGCGCCGCTATTATCTGCGAAAATACGCCTATCAGGTCGAAATGCCTTTTAAGGACGTAAACGGCATAAGCCATCAGCGTGTAGGTAAGCGCGTAAGCGCCGAGGATATTAGAGCCCAGAATGTCCAGGTAAACGCCGAAGAAAAAGCCGTACGCCATGGCTTTGGCCGGCCGGGCGAGGATGGCGGCAGAGAGCGCGGCCATGAACACTATATTCGGCGCCACGCCGAAGGCGGACATGTTGGCCGTCCACCACCAGCAGGCGAGGCCGGTCAGAACGTATAAAAGAATATCGCCTATAAATATCATTTCTTTACGCCTTCCGAGAGCCCGTAGAGGTCCGCGGGCAGGTCCCTTTTTATCACGTATACTTCTTTAAGCGAGTTGATGCTTATGGCCGGCGCCACATCGGCGGTTATGAAATTCATGAACGATTCTTTCGGGTGGACCCTGGCCACCCGGCCCACCGGCAGCCCCGGCGGGAAAAGGAGCCCGCTCGGAGAAGTTATAAGCTCCATGCCTTCGGCGATATCGGAGCCTTCGGGAATATAATTCACCTTTAAAAGCCAGGTGCCCCTGCCTTCGGCCAGACCCTCAAAATTGGCGCCCGGCACGGAGCCTATGACCGATGAAGCCCCGTTGGTTATCAGAAGCACTTTGGAAAAATCCGGATAGACTTCGAATACCCTGCCGATCAGGCCGAGGCGGGCGGTTTCGAACCCGATCACGGTGGCGTTCAGCGTAATGCCCGCTTTAGCGCCCTTGTTTATAAAGAAAGACCCGTACCAGTCCAGCGGGTTCTTGTTGATTACCCTGGCCCATACCCCCCTGAAAGCGAGGTTCCTTGAAAGCCCCATCTCTCCGGTAAGGCGCTGGTTTTCGGCCTCGGCCGCCCTGGCGGTTTTAACGGAGATCTCCAGTTCTTTTATCTTGCTTTTCAAGGCCCGGTTTTCCTGGTCGGTCTTCAGGAGATTCAGGAAATTTTCCGGGACGTTGCGGATGTAATAGTCGTATTTGGCGCCGTAATGAAGCGAAGGATACAGGCTGTAACTGGCTATTATTCTGGCGGTCTGGGCGACCCTGGTGGAAGGGAACAACAGCAAAAGCGCCGAAAGGAAGACGAAAAAGACGAAAGCGTAATTCGCCATGTCTTTTTCCCTGTTCATAGTCTTTCCTTATATAACCCGAAAAATTCAGATGAATTTTTCGGGAAGGCTTAAGGCTAAAGGATAAAGGCTAAGGGACGGAAAAATCTTTTTGTTTTCCAGTGTTTTTACCCTCATCCTTTAGCCTTCATCCTTTATCCTTCGAAAATTGCAATGGATATCCGCCTTCAGCGGACGACTTCAACTGCAATTTTCGGGCAAAGACTCGATTTTAAGCGGGAAACTTTAAGCGCCTGAGTTCCGGAAATCCGATCCTGTACTAAGCTGCATTAGGATCGCCCGCCAAACAACCTACGGGTCCGCCTTAGGCGGAAAAACTCCAAGCGCCGTCGGTTAACTGCGGTATGGCTTCAAAAAATCGGGTCTCTGCTGTATCTTGTCGAGTTCTTCAAGGTACTTGCCGCATCCCAAGGCGACACAGCTAAGCGGATCGGCCGCCCTGTGAACCGGCAATTCGGTTTCCTGCCTTATAAGCTCCGGAAAGCCCCTTAATAAGGAGCCTCCGCCGGCAAGCACCATGCCCCTGTCCACAAGGTCGGAGGAAAGTTCGGGCGGGGTTTCTTCCAAAACCTGTTTTATAACGTCAACTATGAGCTGGACCGGCTCCATCAGAGCCTGTCTTATCTCTTCCGAAGTCACAAGAATTGTTTTGGGCATGCCTTTCGCCTGATCCCGGCCCTTGACCTCTATGGTCTTTTCTTCTTTTAACGGAAAAACCGATCCGATCTGTATCTTTACCTCTTCCGCGGTAGTTTCACCTATAACCAGATTGTGTTTTCTCCTGAAATACTGGACTATGCAGTCGTCCATCTCGTCGCCGGCCACATCGATCGATTTGGCCACCACCATGCCGCCCAAAGATATGACGGCCACCTCGGTGGTGCCGCCGCCTATATCGCAGATCATGCTGGCATGGGGCTCCGAGACGGGCAGCTCCGAGCCTATGGCGGCGGCCATGGGCTCTTCTATAAGATAAACCTCCCGGGCGCCCGCCTGCTCCGCCGATTCCTGCACCGCGCGCTTTTCCACCTCGGTTATGCTCGAGGGGATGCCTATCACTATCCTGGGGTGCAGGAGGCTGCGCCTGTTGTGCACTTTCCTGATAAAATGCTTGATCATTTCCTGGGTGACTTCGAAGTCGGCGATAACGCCGTTCCGCAACGGCCTTACGGCGACGATATTGGAAGGCGTGCGTCCCAGCATCCGCTTGGCCTCGCTGCCGACGGCCAGCACTTTTCTCCGGTTCCTGTCGATAGCGACAACGGAGGGCTCGCGCAGAACGATGCCCTTGCCCTTGACATAGACCAGCGTGTTGGCCGTGCCCAGGTCTATGCCTATGTCGTTGGAAAAAAGGCTGAAGAAATAATCGAAGAACATTTTTAGTCTACTAATTTGATCATGGCTGTTTCGGCGGCGTCGCCTTTCCTGGCGCCAAGCCTGAGGATCCTGGTGCAGCCGCCGGCGCGGTCCTTGTACCTGGGGGCTATCACATCGAAGATCTTATTATAGACGTTCCTGCTATGCACGGCCTTCCTGACCGAGAATTTGCGCCCCTTCTTGGCATCATTAATGATCCCTTCCACCACGCGCCTGAGTTCCTTAGCCTTGGGCAGGGTGGTCCTTATCTTCTCATGCAGGAGAAGGCTGGTCGCCATATTCGAGAACATGGCGCGCCTGTGAGAGCCTGTCTTTGAAAGCTTTCTGTGTCCGAGGTTTTTTATCATAAATGGATCCTAAATCCCGAAAAATTTAGTTAAATTTTTCGGGAAGGATAAAGGATTAGGGATAAAGGCTAAGGGGCGGAAAAAATCGCTCGCCAGTTCGGCGAGCGCCCGCTGAAATAGCGGGCGTATCTGCTGTATCTTTTCCTTCATCCTTCAGCCTTTATCCTTTAGCCTTCCGAAAATTGCTTCGCAATTTTCGGGTTATTCCGGCTTCATCCCGAGTTCAAGTCCCATTTCTTTGAGTTTTTCCTTGATCTCGTCCAGTGATTTCTTACCGAAATTCTTAACGGCCAGCAGATCGTCTTCGGTCTTTCCCACCAGCTCGCCTATCGTGCGTATGCCGGCGACTTTAAGGCAGTTGGAAGCGCGCGAAGAAAGTTCTATCATTTCCACGCCCTGCTCCAGCGTGCTTTTGAGCTTGATCCCCTTCTCCCCGGCCTCGGCAGCCGCTTCCTTGGCCGGCTCTCCCGACGCTTCGGCTTCGGGCAGGAATGGGATGATGGAACGGCGCAGAAGAGAGGCGGTCTTTGTCACCGCTTCCGACGGACTGATGCTGCCGTCGGTCCATACCTCAAGGACCAGCCTGTCATAGTCCGTGCGCTGGCCGACTCTGGCGTTTTCCACGGTATAATGCACTTTCTGTATGGGAGAAAAAAGCGCGTCCATGGGGATAAAGTCTATCGGGAGGTTCATGCGGGCCCTGATCTCTTCCGAAGTCAGGTAACCGGCGCCTCTGGCGATCTCAAGCTCCGCCTCAAAAACGGCGCCCGACTCGACGTGCGCTATGACCAGGTCTTTGTTGATGATCGTAACGCTGGCGTTTTCATTGATATCAGCGGCCTTCACCTCTTTTTTGCCGCGCACCGACAACGTAAGGGTCTCAGGGCCTTCGCCGGTCAGGCGGACCCTCAGTTTTTTAAGGTTTAAGAGCATGTTGATGACGTCTTCCTCAACGCCGTTGATGGCGGAGTACTCGTGCCTGGCGCCCTTTATCCTGACGGCCACTATGGCCGCGCCGTCAAGGCTGGACAGAAGTATGCGCCTCAAGGAATTTCCTATGGTATGGCCGTAGCCCTTTTCATAGGGCTCGGCGGTGAATTTAGAGTAATTCTCGGTCCTGGTCTTTTCCTCCGCGTTTATAACTTCGGGGATTATCAGTTGTTTTGAAAAACTAGGCATTGATTGAACGACCTCCTCTAAATACGCGTTTACTTGGAATAAAATTCCACTATCAGCTGTTCATCGACGTTTATTGAGACTTCCCCGCGGTCCGGCCAGCGCACCATCTTACCCGTCATGGCGCCGGGGTCGTAGGCAAGAAAACTCGGCCGGGGGGCGGATTTTTCCGCGTGTTCAAGCCCCTGCCTGACGAGAAGCGTCTGGGCGGCCTTGGGGTTTATGGCCACTACGTCTCCGGGTTTGACCAGGGCCGACGGGATGTCCGCCTGGCGGCCGTTGACGCGGATATGCCCATGGTTAACGAGCTGCCGCGCGGCCTTAAGCGAGACCGCGAACCCCAGACGCCTGACGACGTTATCGAGACGCACCTCCAAAAAGCGCAGCAGCGCCTCGCCGGTCTTGCCTTTGTCTTTGGAAGCCATCGAGAAGAATCTCTTGAACTGAGCCTCTCCGATCTGCGCCATAAACCGGGCTTTCTGCTTTTCGCGCAGGTGCTTGGCGTAGTCGGATATTTTGCTATGGCCGTGGCCTGAGGAGAATTTCTTGTCGCGGCTTGCCTTCTGCTGTTTATCCACCGCGCAGTTGGTAAAGCATTTGTTCCCTTTGAGGAACAGCTTCTGACTTATTTTGGCGCATTTTTTGCAGCTGGGACCTGTGTATCTGGACATAATCCTCCAAAAAGCTATGGTAACCGGTAATCAGTTACCAGTAACCAGTAACGAATAGTTGAAACTCCCTTTTACCGATTACCGGGTACCGGTTACAGCTGTTTACACTCTGCGCGGCTTGGGCGGCCTGCAGCCGTTATGCGGTATCGGCGTGGTGTCTTTTATGGAGAGCACGTGGATGCCGCTAGAGCCTATCGCCCTGATCGCCGTTTCTCTGCCGTTGCCGGGTCCGGTGACGAATACTATGGCCTGTTTTACTCCGTACTCCACCGCCCGGCCGGCCGCCTTGGAGGCGGTTATCTGCGCGGCAAAAGGGGTTCCTTTTTTGGTTCCCCTGAAGCCATTGGCGCCGGAAGTGGACCAGGCCAGCACATTTCCTTTTTCATCGGCAATGGTGACAATGGTGTTGTTGAAGGAGCAGTTGATGTAGACTTTCGCGAAAGTCACCGAACCGTGATGCCTTCTTTTCGGCTGGGGCTTATGCTCCTGTTTTTTTGAGCTGTCGGTACCAGGCTGCTGTTGTTGTTTTTTTTCTTCGGTCATGGTAAATTTTACCTGCCTCTATTATTTAACCGCCGGTCTGGCCGGAGCTTTTGCCGTCGAGCCGACGGTCTTTCTCCTGCCGCGCCTTGTCCGGGCGTTGGTTCTGGTGCGCTGGCCCCTGGCCGGGAGGGCTCTTCTGTGGCGGTAGCCGCGGTAACTGACTGTTTCGACGTGCCTTTTGATATGGGCGGTCTCCTCTCTCCTGAGTTCGCCTTCCACCTTGTATTCTTTGGAGATCAGCGTGTTCAGCATGCCGACCTGGTCTTCGGTAAGGTTTTTGACCCTGGTGGAAGGATCCACCTGGCTTTTCAGGCTTTCCAGTATCTTACCGGCCAGGGGCCGGCCTATGCCGTAGACATACGCAAGCGCAACGTCTATTCTTTTCTCTCTCGGTAAATCCACACCCGCTATTCTTGCCATACTTTCTCCTTAAAATACTGCAGTAATCGGTAATCAGTAACCGGTTACCGGTAAATCCGCAAAATCTGTCTGCTGCCCGCTTTTTACTGGTTACCGATTACTGGTTACTGCCTATTAGCCCTGCCGTTGCTTATGGCGGGGATCTTTGCAGATAACCCTGACTACGCCTTTTCTTTTGACTATCGTGCACTTATTGCAGATTTTTTTTACGCTCGCCCTTACCTTCATTTTAACAAGCTCCTCATTAGTAACTGTCAGCAATTGAAAGCTACAGAAAGCCGCGGAAGGCAACTGAAGGTAAGAATGGGGAAGAAATTCTTACGCAACCTCTTACTTTCTATGGCGTTCCTTTGCCTTCCCTTGCTTTCCGTCGCTATCCTTTACCGCGCCGTTTTTACTTTTCCCTGTAAACTATCCGGCCCCGGGACAGATCATAGGGTGAAAGTTCCATTTTCACCTTGTCGCCCGGAAGTATCTTTATATGGTTGATGCGCATCTTGCCTGATATATGGCCTAGTATTATCTTGCCGGCCGAAATCTCAACCCTGAAAGTGGCGTTCGGAAGGGCTTCTTTGACGATCCCTTCCACTTCGATCTTTTCGCTGTTTTCGGGCATATCCGTATATTATATCAAATTAATAATATTACCGTAATTGAAGATTAAAGATTACGGATTTAAGATTGGGAGATGCCGGCAATCTTAAATCTTGAATCTTCAATCTTGAATCAGAGTAAGTATTTCGCATCCGTTTTCCGTCACGGCCACCGTATGCTCGAAATGCGCCGCGCAGCTGCCGTCCACGGAAACGGCCGTCCAGCCGTCGTTTTTTATACTCACTTCCGGCCGGCCCAGGCACACCATCGGCTCGATGGCAAGCGTCATCCCGACTTTAAGCATTACGCCCGAGCCGGGTTTGCCGTAATTAGGGATGGACGGCTCCTCATGGAGGCGGCGTCCTATGCCGTGCCCGGTGAATTCCCTGACCACGGACATCCCTTTTTGAACCACAAAACTTTCCACCGCGTAACACACATCCCCCAGGCACGCGCCGTTTTTAACGGTTGAAACAGCCCTGGCAAGGGACTGTTCCGTGACCGAAATCAGCCTGGAACACTCGGGCTTCACTTCGCCGACCGCCACCGTCACGGCCGCGTCGCCGTAAAAATCCGCGTAAACAACTCCGAGGTCCAGGCTTACCACATCCCCGTTTTTCAAAAACCGCCGGGCGTTTGGCATGCCGTGAACCACTTCCTCGTTTATGGACACGCAAAGCGTTGCGGGATAACCACGGTAACCGAGAAAGGCCGGGACTGCGTTATTTTTTCTGATCTCGCTCTCCGCCAGAGCGTTCAAATAGGCGGTGGAAACGCCGGACCGGATATTGTTCTTTAAAAGCGCCAGCGTCCGGGCCACTATCTTTGACGCCTGCCTTATTTTGTCAAGCTCGGCGGCGGTTTTAATTTCCACCATGTTCATAACTACTCAGCAATAAAAGAGATAGTACAAAACCACGGAGACACGGAGAACACAGAGAAACACCGAGGAAAAAACTCCGTGCCCGCCAAACAGCCCGGCGCTGCGCCCGCCGAGTTGTATTGGCGGGGGTCCGCCTTCGGCGGAGAAAACTCCGTGCTCTCCGTGCCTCTGTGGTGAGTCGTTACCCATTCACGCAATTCTGTTCCCCAGAATGGCCGAAATCTCGGCCGCAACTTCCTCCGGAGCCCTGCCGCCTTTGACGCTATGAAAAGTCCCGATACCCTTGTAGTAAGCGATGAGCGGCTCTGTCTGGTCCTTGTAAACGCCGAGCCGCCTGTGGATCACTTCAGGCTTATCGTCTTCGCGCAGTACAAGCTTTCCGCCGCAGCCGTCGCAGAGCCCTTCTTTGAGCGGCGGAGAAGAAAGCAGATTGTATATCTTCCGGCATTTGGGACACGTGCGCCTGGAACCGAGCCTTTGGACCACTTCTTCCTCATCCACGTCAAGAAACAGCGCCGCGTCCACAGCCTGATTTCTGGCGGTAAAATAATCGTCCAGGCCCTGGGCCTGGTCCACAGTCCTCGGGAATCCGTCGAACAGAAGCCCCCTGGTTTCAGTGGAGATTCTGTCTTTTATTATCTCCAGCACAAGCTTATCCGGGACCAGCCGGCCCGCCGCGAGATAGTCGGCGACTTCCAGACCCAGCGGGGCGTTCGCGGCGATAGCTTCCCTGAAAATATCGCCGGTCGAGATATGAAAAAGCGAAAATTTTTCGCTCAAGGCTTTCGCCTGCGTGCCTTTGCCCGAGCCGGGATACCCCAAAAGAACGATATTCATGCCCATCACCTCCGTTAACCCGGAAAATTCAGTTGAATTTTTCGGGAAGGATAAAGGATGAGGGATAAAGGCTAAAGGGCGAAAAAAAGCCCTTGTATTCGCCGTGTCTTGCCTTCATCCTTAAGCCTTTATCCTTTAGCCTTCCGAAAATTGCCTTGGATATTACCCCCAGGCTTGGGGGAACCGATTTCAACCGCAATTTTCGGATTAACTCCCCACGTTGAACCAGCGGCCTTTGATCTTGGAGTTCTTGTAGAAACCTTCGTAATTCCTCATTATAAGGTGGGCTTCCGTCTGGGCAACCGTGTCCAGCGCGACGCCGACCACTATCAACAGCGACGTGCCGCCGAAGTAAAACGGCACATTGAATTTGTCCCGCATATAATCGGGAAGGACCGCTATCATGGCCACAAAAAGAGCGCCGCCCAGCGTTATTCTGTTCATCACCCATTCTATGTAATGAGCCGTGGGCTCGCCCGGCCTGATGCCGGGGATAAATCCGCCCCACTTCTTCATGTTCTCGGCCAGATCCTTGGGGTTGATGCTGACCGAGTTGTAAAAGTAACAGAAAAAGACAATAAGCGCCACGTACATAAGCTGGTAAACCATATTACCGTGGTCCATGAAAGACATAACCGTCTGCGCCCAGACGGCGTTGGGATTGAACTGGGTTATGGTATAAGGCACGCTTATGAGCGAGACCGCGAAAATAACGGCGATAACGCCGGACTGGTCCACTTTAAGCGGCAGGAAAGTGCTGACCCCGCCGTACGTTTTGCGTCCCACCTGGCGCTGCGCGTACTGGATGGGGATCTTGCGCTGCGCGGTTTCCACCCACACGACAAATCCGACGACCAGCATCACTACGGCAATTATCGTCAGCCCGGTAAGCAGGCTTATTTCCTCTATCTGCACCAGTTTCACCATGCTCGCAATGGCGCTGGGCAGTCCGCCCACAATGCCGGCGAATATAATGAGTGAGATACCATTGCCTATGCCGCGCTCGGTTATCTGCTCGCCGAGCCACATGACGAAGACAGTGCCGGTGGTAAGCGTAAGCACGGTAACGAAGTAGAACATGAAATCGGCATTGGGCGCTATCGGAGCCCCGCCGGCCGGCGACATCTTGGTCAGGGCTATGGTCAGGCCCAGCGATTGGAAAGCGGCCAGAAAAAGCGTGAACACCCTGGTGAACTGCGTGATCTTCTTACGGCCGGATTCGCCTTCTTTCTGGAGATGGTCGAGGAGCGGGAAGATATGCGCTCCCTGCACCAGGCTCATTATGATGGAGGCGTTGATGTAAGGCATGACGCCCAATGAGAAGATGGAGAACCTGCTAAGCGCCCCGCCTGAGAAAATATCCAGGAATCCCAGCAAGCTGCCCTGCTGGGACTGAAATATGGCCTGCAGGGCCGCGGTGTTGATGCCGGGGATCGGGATAACGGCGCCAAGCCTGTAAACGGCCAGCGCCCCGATAACGAATAATATTCTTTTCTTGAGGTCCTGAATCTTGAATAAGTCCGTTAATGATTGCATTTTTTCCCCGTTATTTAATAGTTGGTCCTCAGTTTTTTCCGCCATTACAGCCTTGGCGGACCCGCCGAAGATGTGTGGCGGGCAGGACTAACTATTTGACGATCAATTCGGCTTTCCCGCCGGCTTTTTCTATCTTTTCCCTGGCGGACGCGGAAAAAGCGTGGGCATGCACGGTCAGAGATTTTGTAAAGTCTCCGTCGCCCAGGACCTTAAGAAGGTCGCCTTTTTTTATCAGCCTTTTAGAGACCAGTATCTCGGGGGTCACTTCGGCGCCGCCGGCGAAGTGTTTTTCAAGGACCGAGACGTTTATCCATTCGTACACAGTCCTGAACCTGGTGTTGCTGAACCCGCTTTTGGGAATGCGCCGCAGCAGCGGCATCTGGCCGCCTTCAAAACCGTCGCGCTTTGAGCTGCCGGCGGTGGCGTTCTGGCCCTTCTGGCCCTTTGTGGAGGTCTGGCCATGCCCGGAACCCTGGCCTAGCCCAAGTCTTTTTCTCTTATGAAAAGAACCGGGTTTGGGCCGCAGATTGTTTAGACCTATCATATCGTTTCTCCTAGTACGACTTAAAGTATGCCAGGCAGCTAGGCGGCTTGGCGGCTTTTTAAGGTTTACAGACCTTATGGCCGTCCAGCTGTCTAGCTGTCCAGCCGTCAAGCATACTTTGACCGCTATCTTCTCATCTTTAAAACTTCTTCCCGGCTCCTCAGCCGCCGCAGGGCGTCAAGCGTGGCGTAGACGGTGTTGAACGAATTTCTCGTGCCGAGATTCTTGGTCAGGATGTTCTTGACGCCGCCGGCTTCAAGGACCGCCCTGACCCCGCCGCCTGCTATCAGGCCGGTGCCGCCCACGGCGGGCTTCATCCACACATGTCCGGCGCCGAAATGACCTTCCACCTCGTGCGGGATCGTGGTTCCTGACAGCGGAAAACTCATCATTTCTTTTCTGGCCGCGGAAGAGGCCTTCTGTATGGCGACCTGCACCTCGTTGGACTTGCCCAGCGCGACGCCGACCGAACCGGCGCCGTCGCCCACCACGACCAGCGCGTTAAAAGAGAATCTTTTGCCGCCTTTGACGACCTTGGTAACCCTGTTGATGGCGACGACCACGGTCTTTTCCTCCGGGAGCGCGGCCTCTATCTCAAGTATTTCCGCTTCCACCTTGACCGAGCCGTCGGCGTTGAGTTCTTTCGCGGTTTTCAGTTGTTTCTGGTTTTTAAGCATTATGGATTCTCCGTAATTATAAGGATTAAGCGGTAAGGATTAAGTGATAAGTTTTAAACTCCTTATCTCTTTGTAACTTATTCCTTACCACTTACTACTTAATCCTTCACCTTAAAACTTAAGCCCTGCCGCCCTGGCGGCGTCGGCAAGAGCCTTGATCCTGCCGTGATATATCCGGCCGCCCTTGTCGAAGCGGACTTCCGTGACGCCTTTCTCCATGGCCCGTTTGGCCACAAGCGCCCCGATTGCTTTGGCGGCTTCCACATTTTTGCCGGACTTGATACTGCCTTTAAGTTCCTTCTCCACACTGGACGCCGCGGCAAGGGTCAGGCCTTTGGCGTCGTCGACGACCTGCGCGTAGAGGTACTTGTCGCTCCTGTAAACACTAAGCCGCGGCCTGCTCATACCGCCGGCCAGCAGGTTTTTCCTGGTGCGATCTTTTCTGAATTGGTATTTATCCTGTTTGCTGATCATATATGGTCGTTTTCCTCGGTGAATATGTAATAAACTTTATTTCGCTGTAACGCCGCCTGCGCCCGCTCCGGCAGCGGTCTTGCCGGCTTTGCGGATGATGTGCTCCCCCTTGTACTTTATTCCGGTGCCCTGGTACGGCTCGGGGGGCCTTATCCTTTTTATCTGGGCCGCAAGGTTTCCCACCATTTCCTTGTCTATGCCGCTGATGGTCAGCACGACCGCTTTGGGATCGAACGTCATCGTGATGCCCGGCGGGATGTCAAGGATAACCGGGTGCGAGAAGCCGAGTTGCATGGTAAGCTTGGCGCCTTCCACGGCGCCTTTAAAGCCGACGCCGCTGATCTCGAGCGCTTTGGCGAAACCGCCGGTAACGCCGCTGACCATGTTGTTTATTCTGGCTCTCGTGGTGCCGTAAAGGGCGCCTTTGCCGACGGCGCCGCCGGCCACGCTCAGATTTATCCCGCCTTCTTTCACCTCGGCATTAATGCCGTCAGGAAGGCCGTAGGAAAGCTTGCCCAGAGGGCCTTCCACGAAAACCGTCCTGTTTTCTATTCTGGCCTTTACTTTTTCAGGCACTACCACCGGTTTCCTTCCGATTCTGCTCATAAGCATTACCTCTTATCAATTTTTTCGTTCTGGTGATTAAGGAAACAGTGATTAAGCAATTTAGTTTTTAAAAATTTCTCTTAAACGGCAAACTTACTCTCTCGATCACTTAATCGCTCAATTACTCCCTTACCACACCTGACAGAGCACTTCTCCGCCGATTTTCTGTTTTTTGGCCTGCGAATCGGTCATAAGGCCCCGGGAAGTGGACAGGATGCTCACGCCGAACGCAGCCCGGACCTTCGGGATGGCGTCATACGGGCGGTATATCCTCAAGCTGGGCTTGGAGACTCTTTTGATGCCGGTGATAACGGGTCTTTCGTCCTGAGTATATTTGAGCGTGATCCTGATAAGGCCTCGCCTGTCTATGCTCTTATCGGTCTTATGGTCTATCACTTTATAATTGGCCACAAAACCCTCGTCCTTAAGCAATTTTACCACCGACGCTTTGATGTTTGAAAACGGCACATCCACTCTTTCCTTATTTTTTACCACCGCATTCCTTATCGCGGTCAGCATGTTCGATATAGGGTCCATTTTTTCTCCTTTGAAAAGCTAAATCGTTGGCGAATAGAGGTTAGCGAATAGCGAATAGGGGTGGAAATACGGATTTTGATGATTTTTTCTGTTTTCCATTCGCCACTCCGCCATTCATTATTCCCTATTCGCTATTTGCTATTCGCTGCCGTTATCCTACCAGCTGGATTTCTTGAGGCCCGGTATCAGTCCTTCATGGGCCATCTTTCTGAGACATATTCTGCAAAGGCCAAAATCCCTGTAATATCCCCGGGGTCTTCCGCATATCTGGCAGCGGTTCCTGAAGCGCGTGGAAAACTTCTGGGGTTTGCGCATTTTCGCCATCCAAGCGTATGTAGCCATTCTTTTCTCCTAAAAAACCAGTGTAAAGTCTAAAGTCTAGAGTCTAAAGTGTAGAGTCTAGGGTCGATAGTCTAAAGTCGAAAGTCTAGAGTCTAAAGTGCGGAAACATTATTTTATTACTTTAGACTTCTGTTTTACTTACTCTCGACTTTAGACTTATGTTCTATTTACTCTAGACTCTCCACTCTCGACTTGCGTTATTACTTTAGACTTCCGTTCTATTTACTCTCCACTATCGACTATTTATTCGCCGCCTTTTTAAAAGGCATGCCCAGGTACTCCAGCAGCGCCTTGGCTTTATCGTCGCTGCCGGCCGTGGTGACAAAGGTGATGTTCATGCCGCGGGCCTTGGGCGATTTTTCAACGTTAATTTCCGGGAAAATGTGATGTTCCTTCAGGCCTATGTTCAGATTGCCGCGGCCGTCGAATAACTTCGGGTCCAATCCCTGGAAATCGCGTATCCTGGGCACTGACAGGGACACGAACCTGTCGAAGAACTCGTACATCATGGCCCCGCGCAGGGTGACCCTTACGGCTATCGGCATGCCCTGCCTCAATTTGAAATTGGAAATGGACTTCTTGGCCCTTCTGATCTGCGGCGCCTGGCCGGCTATCTGGGTCAGGTCTTCCTTGGCAAGGTCCAGCGCCTGGATGTTCTCCTTGGCCTCGCCTACTCCGATATTGATGACTATCTTCGTCATCCTGGGCACGGCCATCGGAGACCCGAGGGACAGGTCCTTCATAATGGCGGGGACTATTTTCTGGAGATACGCCGTCTTAAGCCTCGGCGTGTAGTCCTTGGGCATCACGTTGCCGTATTTTACCGTTTCCTTGGCCTCTTTGGCTTCCTTGTGGTCTCTCGGCTCTTTGCCCTTCCTGATTTCCTTGTTATCCTTCATCATTTTGGAACACCTCTTTGAACACACAGATAACCGCAGATTAGGGGCAGATGAACGCAAATGTTATCTGCGATAATCTGCGTCTGTTCATCTGTGATCATCTGCGTTTTACAGTATCGCTTCTCCGCATTTGCGGCAGGCGCGCAGCTTGTCGCCGGACTGCATTTTGGCGACTTTAACCTTCACCGGCTTGGTGCACTTGGGGCAGATCAGCTGCACGTTTGAAACATGCATGGGGGCTTCAAGTTTGTGGATGCCGCCGGGCTTATCCTTTGACGGACGCTTGTGCTTGGAGACTATATTGATCCCCATCACGATCACCCTGTCGTCCTCGGGCAGCACCTCTTTTATCTCGCCCTTTTTGCCCTTATCTTTGCCCGTTATCACCATCACCATGTCTTTCTTTTTGAGTCTGGTCATATATCGTTGCCTTTTAAATTAAATTA
>Ga0180009_10002487_pt1 | contig 21691 bp, 16 predicted proteins | sample OS_PC_MetaG_FD_123537 | JGI IMG/M metagenome (GOLD analysis project Ga0180009, IMG submission 123537) | Groundwater microbial communities from the Aspo Hard Rock Laboratory (HRL) deep subsurface site, Sweden - OS_PC_MetaG | ecosystem: Environmental > Aquatic > Deep subsurface > Groundwater...
ATGCAGCTTCTTGGTTGTGAGCAACGGGAATCCTTTTTCAAGGTCGAAGCGCATCTGGTATCCGAAAACACTGATGGTCCCGGTTCCGGTTCTGTCGGTCTTTTCAACCCCGTTTATTAATACGTGGTCAAGCAGTTCAAGGTATTGTTTCATCGGTTAAAAATTAGTTACCCCAGGATCATACCTACGAGGGTAGCCGACAACAGAGAAGCCATGGCTCCACCCAATAATGCTTTGAAGCCGAGTTGCGACAGCAGGACTCGTTTGCCCGGGGCCAGTGCACCGATGCCTCCGATAATGATCCCGATGGATGAGATATTGGCAAAACCGCACAGCATATATGTTGCCATGATAACAGATTTACTGTCCTGGAAGGTGCCGGCAGCCAGCAGGTCCCCAAAACTAAAATATGCTACCATTTCGTTCATAATGATCTTTTCTCCCATGAGTTGCCCGACTGTAGCGATATCCTGCGCCGGGACACCCATAGCCCAGGTCAAGGGGGCCATGGTATAACCCATGATGAACTGAAGGCTAAGACCTTCATAACGGTTTTGAGTCAGCACAGCTATTCCTTCGTTGAGGGTAGTCCAGTCACCAATCTTAAACAAGATAAAATTGACCATAAAAACCAGAGCGATGAAAACAATGAGCATGGCTCCCACGTTCACGGCCAGTTTTATTCCCTGTGTGGTACCGTTTGCGATGGATTCGAGGACATTAGCCCCAACTTGTTCACGGGAAATGCTGATCCCGCTTGTAATGGGCTCGGTCTGGGGCAAAAGTATCTTTGCGATGACTACGGCACCGGGGGCTGCCATCACGGAGGCAGTGATAAGATGCTTGGCAAACATTAATTGGCCTTCGTATTCAGCACCACCAAGTATACCTATGTATATACCCAACACACTCCCGGCGATGGTAGCCATACCGCCAACCATGACCAGGAACATTTCCGAACGATTCATCTTTTCAAGGTATTCTTTGATGAGCAAAGGTGATTCGGTCATACCCAGGAAAATGTTGCCCGCCGTTGAAAGGCTCTCCGCTCCCGAGATCCTGAGTCCTTTGGTTAAAAGCCAGGCAAGGATATAAACAATCTTTTGTATGATGCCAAAATAAAACAGGATGCTGGTTAAGGCGGAAAAGAAAATAATGGTTGGGAGTATCTGGAACGCGAAGATAACCCCGAACGATTCGACATCCATCAGGTCACCGAAAACAAATTCACTGCCGCTCTTTGTGAAATCAAGTATTTTGATGAACATCATCCCGAGCAGTTCAAAAAAGGATTTGATAAAGGGTACCTTAAGTACTGCGATGGCGATGATAAGCTGAAACAGTAATCCCAGGCCCACGATCCTCCATGAAATAGCACGGCGGTTTGAACTGAAAACCCACGCAAGACCGATCAGGATTACAAGCCCGAACAATCCCCGCATCAATGAAATAAAGGAAAACCCTCCGCCGTCATATATCTCCATATCAATTATTTTTCCCTGTTTTGTATTTCATCGCGTATCCTGGACGCTTTTTCATATTCTTCTTTTTCAATAGCTTTGGCAAGTAGTTCCTGCAGTTCTTCGATAGTCAGGCTGGTATATTCACTTTTGCGGGATTTTGTATGGGAAGGTGCATCCGTAATATTTTTTTCTTCCATCACGATCCCTGCTTCTGACATAATTTTTTCGTAGGTATAAATAGGGCAGGAAAAACGTATAGCCAGGGCGACAGCGTCTGAGGTCCTCGCGTCTATCTCACTTTCCTGGCCATCGTGGATGCAGATCAACTTTGCAAAAAACACCCCTTCTATAAATTTGTCGATGATCACTTCCTTCAGGAAAATGCTGTAATGATCTGCGAAATTCTTGAAAAGATCGTGGGTGAGTGGACGGGAGGGTTTCATCTTTTCCAGTTCAACCGCGATGGCCTGGGCTTCAAATCCACCGATAATGATGGGTAATCTTCTTTTTCCGTAAGTCTCCCCAAGTATCAGGGCATAAGCGCCACTTTGCGACTGGCTGTATGACATACCTATGATTTCAAGCTGTATTTTATCCATTTGGCCCTGAAAGATTACGAAAACCGCCAAGATATTACCGACCGGTTTCCTAATTACAAATGTAGAAAAAAATTGTAAGAATTAACTCAATGAACACATATAAGCACATGAAGGTTCAAAATGATTTTGTATGTTCAAATTAATAGCATGATGCTTATAACTTTTACTTGGATAATAGTATTACTTTTTTATTTTTGCTTAACGATTAAATTAATCCTAAAAAATACGTGCATATGAAAAAAGCTTTAGCATTGTTGTCTGTTCTGTTACTGCCTGCTCTCACTTTTGCAAGTGAAGCCGATCTGGTAATTCCCGGAGAGATTAAGTCGCAAACTATCCTTTACTGGGGTTTCCTCATCACTATCGCAGGATTTTTATTTGGATTATACCAGTTTATTAAAATCAGGAAAATCCGTGCCCACCATTCCATGCTGGAGGTGGCCGGAGTGATCTTTGAAACGGCAAAGACATATCTTTTCCAGCAAGGAAAGTTCCTGGCCATTCTGTTCCTTTTTATCGGTGCTGCTGTAGCCTTTTATTTTGGCTGGCTTTCGGATGCGGGATTTGGAGCAGGGGGTGTGCTGATGATACTGGGATGGACCGTTGTCGGTATTCTGGGATCATACAGTGTCGCATGGTTTGGTATTCGTATGAATACTCTTGCCAATGCCAGGATGGCTTTTGCTTCTCTTGAAAGAAAACCCATCAAGCTTTTAAATATTCCTTTAACTGCAGGAATGAGCATCGGGGTGGTATTGATTTCTCTGGAACTAATCATGATGCTCATCATTCTTATGTTCGTCCCTGGTGAATATGCAGGGGCCAGTTTCATCGGGTTTGCTATTGGTGAATCTCTGGGCGCCTCAGCTCTCAGGATTGCCGGTGGCATTTTTACCAAAATTGCTGATATCGGTTCCGATCTCATGAAAGTGATCTTTAAGATCGGCGAAGATGACCCACGCAATCCGGGAACCATTGCCGATTGTGTTGGAGATAATGCCGGCGACAGTGTAGGCCCAACAGCTGACGGTTTTGAAACCTATGGCGTTACCGGTGTGGCACTGATCTCATTTATCCTGTTGGCCGTTATTAGCCCTGAATACCAGATTACTTTACTTACCTGGATATTCGTTATGAGAATCCTCATGATCGTAACATCCATTGTTTCGTATTGGCTTAATGGCGCCATTGCCAATGCGAAATACAGGAATGCCGATGATATTGACTTTGAGCGTCCACTGACTTCACTGGTTTGGATCACCTCTATCATGTCGATCGTTGCAACTTTTATTGCCAGTTATTTCATCATTGGAGATCTTCCTAACAACCTGTGGATCTCTCTCTCAGTGATCATCAGTGCCGGAACTTTAGGAGCAGCTCTGATCCCGGAGTTTACTAAAATCTTTACAAGTCCGAAATCACGTCATGTGAACGAAGTAGTGGAAGCTTCCAAAAAGGGGGGAGCATCGCTGAATATCCTTTCAGGGCTGGTGGCTGGAAATTTTAGTGCTTTCTGGATGGGCCTGGTATTTTTTGCATTGATGTTCATCGCTTACTATGCAAGCGGATTTGGGTTGAGTGAGTTGATGATTTACCCGTCTATTTTTGCTTTCGGACTTGTTGCTTTTGGAATGCTGGGAATGGGTCCTGTTACGATCGCAGTAGATAGCTACGGGCCTGTCACCGATAATGCCCAGTCTATTTATGAACTTTCCCTTATTGAAGAACAAAAGGGGATAAGCGAGGAAATTGAAAGGGATTTTGGTTTCAAACCTGATTTTGAAAAATCGAAGTACTACCTTGAAGCGAATGATGGCGCGGGAAATACCTTTAAAGCAACGGCCAAGCCTGTGTTGATCGGTACGGCTGTTGTAGGTGCCACTACTATGATCTTTTCCCTGATCCTGGTGATACAACATACATTGCATATTGATCCTCCCCTGATCCTGAACCTTCTTAATCCATACTCTATCATGGGATTCCTGCTGGGTGGATCTGTGATTTACTGGTTCACCGGCGCTTCCGCCCAGGCTGTGACTACCGGCGCAGGAAGAGCAACGGATTATATCCGTAAAAATATTAACCTCGATCCTAATGCCGAAAAGAAAGCTTCCGTCGAGAAGTCTAAAGCAGTGGTGAAAATTTGCACCCTTTATGCTCAAAAAGGAATGTGGAACATTTTTATAGCCATCTTCTCTTTTGCACTGGCTTTTGCTTTCCTGGCAGCTCCTTCAGGATTTACGGAAACACTTGGGCTTGACGAAAAAATAGCCTTTGCGGCACCGGTTTCCTTGTTTGTAAGCTACCTGCTTTCCATTGCGTTCTTCGGGCTTTTCCAGGCGGTGTTCATGGCCAATGCCGGAGGTGCCTGGGATAATGCCAAGAAAGTAGTGGAAGTGGATATGAAGGAAAAAGGTACCCCCCTTCATGAGGCAACCGTGGTAGGTGATACCGTGGGAGATCCTTTTAAGGATACCTCCTCCGTTGCCCTGAACCCTATTATCAAATTTACTACGCTGTTCGGCCTCCTTGCAATGGAAATTGCACTCGCAGCGCAGTTCAGAGACCTTGCACCGTGGTTCGGACTGGGGTTCCTGGTGGTTGCATTGGTATTTGTTTACCGGTCGTTCTATAAAATGAGAATTAATGGTTAGTAAAATAGTTACAAGCTGCCAGTTTCAGGTTACAGGGTGCAACCTGAAACCTGTAACCTATAGCTTGTAGCCTGCTCCCTGTACCCTTTGTTATTTTTTTAACAATCCCTTCCCCAAAGGTAATAATCTTGCAAAGATTATTACCTTTGGGGTTTTAAAAAATAACCGTTAAAACAGGGGATAGATGATAAGTAACAATTTCATTTTCAGGCACAACGGACCAAGACCCGGGCAGATCGGGGAGATGTTGTCCACTATCGGTGTTTCATCGCTGGATGAACTGGTAAACCAGACTATTCCTGCATCCATCAGGATGAAGGAAGCATTGGATTTACCGGAGGGGATGAATGAGTACCAGTATATTAATCATCTGAAGAAGCTGGGTGCAAAGAATAAGCTTTTCAGGACCTATATCGGGATGGGGTATTACAACACCATTACGCCGGGAGTTATTACCAGGAACGTCCTGGAAAATCCAGGATGGTATACTTCCTATACTCCCTATCAGGCAGAAATAAGCCAGGGTAGACTGGAGGCCTTATTGAATTTCCAGACCATGATAGCAGACCTCACAGGCTTGCCTATTGCCAATGCATCATTGCTTGACGAAGGGACAGCCGCTGCAGAAGCCATGGTCATGTTTTATAATTCCAGGTCAAGGTCGCAGGTAAAGGATAATGCAAATAAGTTTTTTGTATCCCATGGTCTATTCCCGCAGACCATAGAAGTACTGAAAACAAGGGCCTTACCCTTGGGTATTGACCTGGTTATGGGTTGTGCCAACGAGGTTGAAATTGATAAGTCGTATTTTGGAGCCATTGTACAGTATCCCAATCAACATGGAAGCATCCGGGATTACCGGAGTCTTGTGGAAAAGGTACATTCTGTGGAAGCCGGTATAGCTGTAATTTCAGATATCATGAGCCTGGTTATGCTTACCCCTCCCGGAGAATGGGGGGCTGATGTTGTTGTAGGTTCCACGCAACGCTTTGGTATTCCTATGGGCTTTGGAGGTCCTCATGCAGCATATTTTGCTACTACCGACAAGTATAAAAGGAATATCCCGGGTCGTATCATCGGTGTTTCCGTTGATGCTGCCGGAAACCGGGCACTAAGGATGGCCCTGCAGACGCGCGAACAGCATATCAAAAGAGAAAGAGCTACTTCAAATATTTGTACTGCTCAGGCACTATTGGCCTCCATGGCCGGTATGTACGGAGTATACCATGGTCCCGAAGGACTAAAGACCATTGCGAATGACATCCACCGGATGGCCCTGTTGCTGAACAAAGGATTGAGGCTGCTCGGATACGAAACTCCGGATTATTGTTTCTTCGATACAGTAAATGTAACCATGCCGCAGCCCGGCCTGACAGAAATCATCAGGAACAATGCTCTGGCTAAAAAGATGAATTTTAGGTATTTTGAGGATGGAAACATCGGCATCAGTGTTGATGAGACCACCAGTCACCAGGATATCCTTGACATCCTGGAGGTTTTTTCGTCTGCTGTGACAAAGCCATTGCCTGAAATCAATGAAAAGGACATTCAGGATTGTATTCCGGCGGAGTTTTTCAGGACCAGTGAATACATGACTCATCCAGTATTTAACTCCTATCATTCCGAAACGGATATGATGAGATATTTGAAAAAACTGGAGAACAAGGATTTAGCCCTTAACCGCACGATGATTCCATTGGGTTCCTGCACCATGAAGCTGAATGCTGCAGCCGAGATGTTCTCATTAAGTTGGCCTGAGTTTGCCCATCTGCATCCATTTGTTCCTGAAGATCAGGCCGCAGGATATCATGAAATGATCAACGACCTGGGAGATGCATTATGCCGGATCACCGGGTTTGATGGTATTTCCTTTCAGCCTAATTCGGGGGCTGCCGGGGAATATACGGGGTTGATGGTGATCAGGGCGTGGCATGAAAGCAGGGGAGAGGGACACAGGAATGTTTGCCTTATACCTACTTCGGCACACGGTACCAATCCCGCCAGTTCTGTCATGGCCGGAATGGAGGTTGTTCTGGTTAAATGCGATGAGCATGGAAATATCGACATAGAAGATTTGCGGAAGAAAGCCGAAGAACACAGCGGTGAGCTGTCGGCTCTTATGGTTACTTACCCTTCAACCCATGGGGTTTTTGAAGAAGGTATCCTGGAAATTATTGACATAATCCATAAAAACGGCGGACAAGTTTACATGGATGGAGCAAATATGAATGCTCAGGTAGGGTTGACGAATCCGGGTATCATTGGTGCTGATGTCTGTCATCTGAACCTGCACAAAACCTTTGCTATTCCTCATGGTGGCGGTGGACCGGGAGTTGGACCCATTGCCGTTGCCGCTCACCTTACGCCATTCCTGCCGGGACATATTATGGTCCGTACAGGCGGCGAAAAAGCAATCAGCGCCGTATCATCTGCTCCCTTTGGCAGTGCAATGATACTCCCTATTTCCTATGGCTATATTAAAATGCTGGGTGGAAACGGTCTGACGGAAGCAACCCGTTATGCCATCCTGAATGCCAATTACCTTAAGGCACGCCTCGAAGGCCCATATAAAATTTTATATGCCGGAAAAAATGGTCGGGTAGCACATGAGTTTATCATCGATTGCAATGCATTCAGCAAAACGGCCGATGTTACCGTGGTGGATATCGCCAAACGACTTATGGATTATGGATTCCATGCTCCAACGGTTGCCTTCCCTGTCCATGGTACATTAATGGTTGAACCCACAGAAAGCGAACCCCTTCAGGAACTGGAGCGCTTTGTAGAGGCAATGTTGTCCATCAGGGAGGAGGTTCGCGCCATTGAAGAGGGGAAAGCGGACAAGGGCAACAATGTGGTTTCCAATGCCCCTCATACCTTGTCAATGGTTATGAAAGGGGATTGGAGTTTCCCGTACGAAAAACAAACGGCTGCTTTCCCGGTCAATTCACTTTATGAAGCCAAATATTGGACACCCGTGACGAAAATTGATGATGCTTATGGTGACAGGAACCTTATGTGTACCTGCCCATCAATAGAAGATTATAAATAGTTATGGTTTGGAAGCCGATAAAAAATGCCGGGTTTATCAAACCTGGCATTTTTTATTGTCAGTTTCACAGTAAAAGGTTATCCGATCAGCTTCATTTCCTGAAGTATTTTTTTCATTTTTTCCCAGGAAGCATTTATATCGTTATCAAGCCCGACGGAGAAACGGATCAGTCCTTCCGATAACCCCATTTCTTTCTGAACGTCTTCCGGCACTTCCGACGAGGTACTTTTTCCGGAATTACTGAAGAGGGTTTTGAAATAGCCCAGGCTTACAGCCAGATAACCGATATCATCCTGTTGCATCCTTTCCATGAATTTGCTTGCTATGGTTGAGGTACCCAGGTCAATGGCAATCATTCCCCCAAATCCGAAATCTTCATTCATAATATTTTTAAGTGTCTGATGTCCGGGATGATCAGGTATACCCGGGTATATGAACTTCAGTCCGGTTTCACGGAAACGATCTGCCAGGAATTGCGCGTTGCGGCTATGTTGCTTCATCCGGATATGCAATGTATGCAGGTTTTTCAGGATAGAGGAGGAACGCATGGGGTCCAGAACAGGCCCGAGTAACATGGCTGTTCCTGAATTTACATCGCTTATTGCATTGATGAATGAATTATCCGCACAGATTGCCCCGGCTACACAGTCGTTTTTCCCGTTTACAAACTTGGTCATGCTGTAAACAACAATATCGGCACCATGCATGGCGGGAGTGACGATCATGGGTGAAAAGGTATTATCGACCACGAGCTTGATTCCATGCTTCCTGGATATTTCAGCAAGCCTGGGAATGTCGGAGATCTGCAGTAACGGGTTCGTAATGGTTTCGGTGTAAATAACCTTAGTGTTCGGGCGGATTGCCTGTTTTACCGACTCCAGGTCGGTGATATTGACAAAACTAACTTCAATGTTATATTTGGGAAGCCAGTTTTGCAGGAAAGCAAACGTCCCACCGTAGGTTGTAACACTGGTAATGATATGGTCACCCGCATGGCACAGTTGCAGCAGGGTTGTGGTAATGGCTGCCATCCCCGAAGCTGTGATCCATCCCGACCCGGTATTTTCCATGGCAGCCATGGCATCGGCCAGGTATTTACTGCTGGGATTCCAGTGCCTGGAATATAAAAAACATCCTTCCGCTTCACCATGGAAAGTATCAATCATTGTATTCGCTTCCAGGAAGGTAAAAGTGGATGAATCACAAATAGAAGGGTTCACATCCCCGAACTCGCCAAACTGGCGAAGCATCTGAATTTTGTAGGCTGGGTCGAATTTCATGGTTATATTGTTATATAGTTATATTGTTATACTGTTATATTTGCCCCTGTAAACTGAATCTCTCCTTTCTCTCCTCTCCTTTCTATCCTCTGTTGTTCAGCTCCTCAAATACGACGCCCCATTCACATCCACAATACATCCTGTCATATAATCTGTTTGCTCCCCGGCGAGGAAAAGCGCAAGCCTGGCGATCTCTTCCGGTTGGGCTGCACGGTTCAGCGGGCTTTGCATCTTAATGTCATTACCTTCCGGGCCTTCCAGGATGTCTTTCGACATATCTGTCTCCACAAATCCCGGGGCAATGGTAAAGACCATAATATTATCTTTTGCCAGGGCCTTAGCCATCGATTGCCCCAGGGAATTCAAACCGGCTTTGGCGGCTCCATAGGGCCACGACATCGGTTCACCTCTGAAAGCACCCCGCGAAGTTATATTTATTATTTTACCCCCTCCATATACTTTCATGGATTTTGCTGCTAAATATGAAAGATGAGCAGGACCATGAAGGTTGATTTCCATCGTTTTCCTGTAAAAATCCTGGAACTCATCATAGGTAAGGTTCATAGCATCTGCCATTTCATAAATTCCTGCGTTATTAACCAGGATGTTTATCCTCCCTGCACGCACCAATACTTCATCAAACATTTCTTTCACCTGAACAGGATCGGCCAGGTTGGCTTTAACACGAAAATGACCCTGTCCCTTGAGACTTTTAACAACTTCTTCCGCTTCATTTTGATGGTTGTGGTAATGCACGGCTATTGTGGCTCCTGCTTCAGCAAACATCATAGCAATTGCTTTGCCTATGCCCCGTGAAGCGCCCGTTACCAATGCAGTTTTATTGTTCAGGTTTATATTCATAACAGGTAATCGGATATTTTTTGAATGAATTCCAAAACGATAACTGGCCTGGTGGCCACAATAAACAGGATGCCGAAAATTGCACCCCAGAAGTGGGCATTATGCCCGATATTATCCTTTCCTCTTCGGGCCATATACGCTGAGTAAACCAGGTATAATATCCCGAAAACAGCAGATGGTATTGGAATGGGAATAAAAAACAGGTAAATGGATCCGGTTGGATAAACCATTATACTTGCAAACACTATCGCAGATACAGCCCCTGAGGCACCTACAGCAGTGTAGTAAGCGTTATCCTTATTTCTTCCGAAATCCACAACGACAGAAAACAATATCCCTCCAAGATAGAGAAGGACAAAATACAGAAATCCCTTAATCCCGAAAAAATACGTAAAATAGGCCAATACTACATCTCCGAATGAATACAGTACAAACATGTTTATGAACAAATGCACCCAGTCGGCATGAAGAAAGGCATACGTAAAGAATCTCCAGCCTTCCCGGTTGTGCTTGATGGAATAAGGACTAAATCGAAGTTTGTCAAAAATATCCCTTCGGTTAAAACCCCATATGGATATTAAAACAGTTAAAGCGATGATGATATATAATATGGTCATAGTCTTACTGGTTTCCTGTCCCTACTTCACCTGTGCTATAGTCGAGCTCGGAACCGAACATGCTGTGTGGTACCAGATAAACAGCTAAAAGTACGATGGCGGCGGCAATCACCCAGCCTCTGTTTGACCGGTTCCTGAAAAGCCGGATCAGCGCGATCAGCCAGACGATAAAAGCAACCAGCGTTTTATTGTCTGTAAGGTCATGTCCGAAAGGCCAGCCGGTCCAGTAAGCCCCGAAGGCGTATTTTTGTACAACCGGTCCCAGTATCAACCCTCCTGTAAAGAACAAAATCACTGTGATCACAGTGAATGGTAAGGTGTTTTTGCCCTTTATCAAAGCTTCTATACCCGTCCGGGTCGAAAAAAGCATGGCCAGGAACATAATGATTACATGGGGTATTAAAACAGATAGAGGCACATAGCCTTTAAACCTCACTACAACGGATTCCTCAGTAAGGGAATATTCTTTACTGTCTTTTTCCAGGAAAACATTATATCTCACTTTTCCGGCGGGTGGCTGGTGTGGGATGGCGAGAAACAGCGTATCACCTTTCCTTTTTAAATTTTCCCTCGTTTCCTCTTCATTCGAATTGATCTTTTGGTATATATAAAATCCTGAAACTGAGGTGTCGGGTATAAGCAAATGGCAAATGGCATCTCCTTCACCTCCGTGAGATCTGATCATCTTATATTTATAAACATTATCATCAATGATGATTTCTCCCTTTTTATCATAGGTTGGTCCGGTGGAACGCTGATAGTAAGCAATGGCAAAGGTAAATAGGGTCACAAGCACCCAAATCAGGAAACTCCGAAGTTTTTTATTCATTCGCAGGGTTGGTGTTTGAAGTGTTAAACAAATCGTAAAATGCCTGATGTATTGTTGTTCGTATGTTTAGTTCAGAGATTTTATTGTTGGTGGCATCGGGATGTATCCTGTTCGAAAGGAAAACAAAGATCAAATCGTTTTCGGGATCTGCCCAGGCATAGGTTCCGGTGAATCCGCTATGACCGAAACTGGAAGGTGAAGCTGAGCGGCAGTTGGGGCCGCCTTCCTGATAATCCAGCATGGGTTTATCGAATCCCAAACCACGCCGGTTTTCAAGCAAAGGGAATTGGACACGGGTGAATTGGCGGATGGTAAGGCTATCGATATATCTCTCTCCGCCATAAGTCCCAAAATTCATATACATCTGCATGATAACGGCAATATCTTCTGCATTGGAAAAAAGCCCTGCATGGCCCGACACCCCGCCGAGCAAGGCGGCACCCTGATCGTGTACGTCTCCATGGATCAATTGATGCCGGAATGCTTTGTCATTTTCCGTTGGAATGATACGGTTAAGGCTGTGATGCCTCCTGGGTAGATATCCCGTATTCTGAAGCCCAAGCCTTTGGTAGAAATGCTCCTCTACATAGTCCTGAAGCGGCCGGTTGGTAATGCTTTCAGCAGCAATGGCCAACAGGTAAAACCCAAGGTCGCTGTATTTATATTCTTTATTGTCCTTTAACCCGGAAAACCTTATGCTGTCAATGATCACATTCCTGAACCAGGGACTTGTGTAAAGGTTTTCAGCAACCCTTACCGTGTGCTCCTCGTCAATGCTCCTGCTGAAAAGAGCTGTATCTGGCACCTGGTTCGAATCAAGAACATGAAGGTAATAGGGTATCCATGACCTGAATCCGGATTGATGCGCCAAAACCTCGCTGATGATGATGTTTTCTTTGTCGGTTCTTTTCAGGAAAGGGAGATATGACGAAAGCCGATAATCCGGATCTATCAGACTGTCGTCAGTAAGTTTCATGATCACGGGAGTCATGGCTGCTATTTTCGTGATTGAGGCCAGATCGTAAATGTCGTTTTCTTTCACCGCTATTTTGCTGTCATAGGTGTGATAGCCAAAACTCTTATTGTAAAATATTTTCCCGTTTTTGGCAGCCAGTACCTGGCATCCTGGAAAAGCCTTTTGCTTGATTCCCTCAAGCACAATTGAATCTATTGATGCCAGTGAGGATTCGTCAATTCCCAGCTCAGCGGGCAAAGAATGGCTGAGTCTGACAGACCGGGTACTGATTCCGGTTTTTTCAGGAAATGTGCCTGCACTTACCGGTAATATGCCCGATGCTTCAATACCTCCGAAAATCATTTGTGCGCTGATTTCCTGTGCATCCGGGTCATCCTGGTACGACATGATGATGGCATCGGTAAGGGTGTCTCCAAAATGAGATAAGGAGTACGGGCAGGCAAAAATATTCAGGATGGATTTATGACGGGCTGTGACTTCCCTTACAAGATTCAAGGCAGAAGGATCAATTCCGTAATAGGGTGGAGAGAAGGCACGGTTACCATGTATATCTATTATCACAAGATTATAGCCTTCAAGTTTATCCATGATCATAGATATTTCCTTTTCTCCGGGCGCAGTGCCGGATTTCACGCATGTGACGGGAGCGTATTTCGCAAGCATATCCTGGAAATACGTACCCGGACCTATCGACAGGCAGGCAATGCTCAGGGTATCCAGCCTTTTGAGGGGAACGAGGTCCTGTTTGTTTCTTAAAAGGGTAATGGCATCAGCAAAAAGCTGCCGGCGCAATACCCTGGCATCAACGTTGTTGATTTCTCGCTTAGGATCGCATAACCTGACAGTATCCCTATCATTCAACCCCGATAAGTATTTGCTTATCAGAACCTTTCTGCAACGTTGATCAATAGTTTCCTGGGAAAGGCTTCCTGAAGAAACAGCCTCCCGGATGGCTTTCATGGCGCGGGGTATATCCTGGGGCATCAAAAGGATATCGTTACCGGCCTGCAGGGCCATTACTTCAATCTCACCCGGACTGAAATATGCAGTAACGCCTTTCATGTCAAGGGCATCGGTGATCACCAGTCCTTCGAAACCCATTTGTTTTTTTAACAAGGTGTCGATCACAGAACCGGAAAGGGTGGATGGTCTCTGCCCGGTTTTCTCCAGTGCCGGGATGTAAAGATGGGCTGTCATGATCGCATCGGTTCCATTTCGGATCATTTCGCGAAAGGGATAAAGCTCCAGGGAGTCGAGTCTGGATTTATCATGTGTCAGTAAAGGTAGGGTATAATGCGAATCGGTTCCGGTGTCACCGTGGCCGGGAAAATGTTTTGCCACGGTAAGGATCCCTTGCGACTGCATTCCCTTCATATACATAATCCCTTTCCTGGAAACATTTTCGCGGGATTGACCGAACGATCGCATCCCGATAACCGGATTGGCAGGATTGGAGTTGATGTCAACAACCGGGGCAAAATTCATATGAATGCCCATTCTGTGACATTGTTTCCCAACTTCTACCCCCATCCTGTAAAGGAGGGAATCATCCTGAATAGCTCCTAAAGTCATTTGGTAAGGGAAAGTAATTATGCTATCAATACGCATACCTACACCCCATTCTGCATCAATGGCAACCAGCAAGGGTGTTTTAGCCATGGCCTGCCATTCGTTCGTTTGTCGCAACTGTGCAGCAGGTTGCCCCCTGAAAAATACCACTCCTCCGATATTATAATCGGAAATGTATTTTGCTATCTTTTTGTCGTAAGGTTTTCCGGGGTCGTTGGCTCTCACCAGGATCAATTGCCCGGCCCGTTCTTCGGGTGTAAGCGTTGACATTACCGAATCCGCCCAGACAGTGGCTAAATGCCGGTCATCCTGCGCCAATACCTCGTATTGTCCGGGTAATAAGCGGATTGCCAGTAATATCACTGCAAACCTGATGAGCGCCTGGTGATTCATATAAAACTATTTAGAACCCGTAAAAATAGATATATTTCAGGATTAAGGCTTTCTAATTTTTCAATTTTTCATAATAACCTTGATTTTTATCCAATTTTATTAACATTTTAACTCTGGAGTAGTCTTTTGGGTTATTTTTGAAAAAAAAGAAGGAAATAATGCGTTCTGTTAAGGAATTACAGGATCTTGCCACACAGGTCAGGCGGGATATCATACGGATGACAAACCGGGCAAAATCAGGGCATCCGGGAGGATCTCTCGGGTGTGCCGATTATTTTGTTGCTCTTTACTTTGATATCATGAAGCATAATCCCGGATTTTCCATGAGCGGGGAAGGGGAGGATGTTTTTATCCTGTCAAATGGCCATATCTCACCTGCTTTTTATAGTGTGCTGGCACGGAGCGGGTATTTTGAAGTGCCGGAACTGGGAACGTTCCGACATATTGGGTCAAGATTGCAGGGCCATCCTTCGGTGCAGGAAAAACTGCCGGGAGTGAGGATAGCTACGGGTTCCCTGGGGCAGGGATTATCGGTAGCCGTTGGGGTAGCTCTTTCCAAGAAACTAAAAAATGATAATCGGCTTGTATATTGTCTCACCGGTGACGGGGAGCTCCAGGAAGGCCAGATATGGGAAGCAGCCATGTTTGCTGCTGCCAAAAAGGTTGATAATCTCATCGTGGCTGTCGATTATAACGAAAAGCAAATCGACGGACCAATTGATGAGGTGTTGTCTCTTGGTGATCTTAAAGCTAAATGGTTGTCGTTCGGATGGGATGTACTCGAAATGAACGGGAACGACATGAACGATATCCTGGGAACAATGAAAATAGCGCATTCCATTGTTAATAATGGAAAACCCATTGTAATCCTGATGAAGACAGAGATGGGGTATGGAGTGGATTTTATGACCGGGACCCATCACTGGCATGGCGTTCCGCCTAACGATGAACAGGCCGAAAAAGCTCTTGCCCAGCTGGAAGAAACCCTGGGTGACTTTTAATATATTTCTGCGATGAAACGTATCTGCAAGATAGGTTTGATAGTGTTACTGCTTTTAGGGTCAGGAACTGCCATGTCCCAGGAGCCACAGTTTCAGAATCAAACCCCACCCGTTACCCGGATTATTTTCGTTTTCGACTTTTCACAAAGTATGTTTGGTCTCTGGCAAAGCGACCAGAAGATCAATATTGCACGCAAACTGCTGTCAAAGGTGCTCGATAGTCTCAAGACCAAGAACAATGTTGAACTGGCTTTAAGGGCATATGGTCACCTTAAAGAATATCCGCCTCAGGACTGTGATGACACCAGGCTTGAGGTTCCTTTCGGAAAAAACAACCACGAGCAGATAAAGAGCAGGCTCAGAAACATTGAACCACGCGGCACAACACCTATTGCATATGCACTCCAGAAAGCCGGCGACGATTTTCCTCCGTGCGACAATTGCCGTAATGTGGTTGTTCTGATTACCGATGGAATTGAAGAGTGCGGAGGTGATCCGTGTGCGGTTTCGCAGGAGCTGCAGAGGAAAGGTATTATCCTCAAACCATTTATCATCGGAATAGGCAGGAATTTTGAAATTGAGTTCGATTGTGTAGGTACGTATTTTGATGCCAGCAGTGAGAGCGAATTCAGCAACGCCCTGGATTATGTGATTTCACAGGCTCTAAACCCAACATCTGCCCAGGTAAACCTTCTCGACAAATTCGGTAATCCCACCGAAACCAATGTTAACATGACCTTCTACGATCATGTTTCCGGGAAGGTAAAGCATAATTTTATTCATACCATAAACCGGAAAGGGGTTCCTGATACACTGATCATCGATCCTTTGGTTACTTACGATATTGTTGTTCATACTATTCCTCCTGTTGTGAAAGACAGTGTTACTATTGTTTCAGGAAAGCATACCGTCATCCCCATCGAAACCCCACAAGGTTATCTGAGGTTGAAGATCGACGGATATGATGCCTCCATGCGTGGGCTTCAGTGCATCGTCCGTCGGAATGATGAACATGAAACCATCAACGTACAAAACTTTGGGCATACGGAAAAGTACCTGACCGGGTTGTACGACCTGGAAGTCCTATGTCTACCCAGAATTTATATAGATGACGTAGAAATTTTACAAAGTTCGACGACCACTGTCGAGATACCGGTTCCGGGGATTGCCGTTCTCACCAAATCGACACTTGGTTACGGCAGTGTTTATCTCGAAAAGGGCGATTCTCTCGAGTGGGTCTATAATTTTCGGGAGAACAATCCCAACCAGGAAACACTTATCCTGCAGCCCGGAACATACAGGGTGATTTTCAGGGCGAAATACATCGATAAAACGATTTTTGGCGTTGAACAGCAGTTCAGGGTCAATTCCGGAAGGACAACCAATGTTAAAATCTATAAATAGGATGGAAGTTGCAATGAAGACTTTTACAGTTCTGGATCACAAAGATACCCGTTCGGGTTTTGGAGATGCACTGCTTGAACTGGGCAAACGTAACCCCAGGGTTGTGGCACTGTGCGCCGATCTCACCGGTTCCGTCAAGATGGATAAGTTTGCAGGGGCTTTTCCCGATCGGTTTTTCCAGGTTGGGATAGCCGAAGCCAATATGATGGGGGTTGCTGCCGGCCTTGCCGTGGGTGGGATGATACCGTTTACCGGGACTTTTGCTAATTTTTCCACAGGGCGTGTTTACGATCAGATCCGGCAGTCTATAGCATACTCCGGAAAAAATGTCAAGATTTGTGCATCCCATGCCGGCCTCACCCTGGGTGAAGACGGGGCCTCCCACCAGATACTGGAAGATATCGGGCTGATGAAGATGCTTCCGGGCATGACCGTGATCAATCCCTGCGATTATAACCAGACATATCAGGCCACCCTGGCCATAGCCGATTACGAAGGCCCGGTATATCTGCGCTTTGGCCGGCCTAAAATGCCGAATTTTATTCCTGCCGATATGCCGTTCACCATCGGGAAAGCCATACTCCTCAGGGAAGGAGTCGATGTCACTATTTTTGCTACCGGTCATTTGGTGTGGAAAGCCCTTGAAGCATCCGTATTGCTTTCAGCTCAGGGTATAGAAGCTGAGGTGATCAATATCCACACCATTAAACCCCTCGATGAGGAGGCCATCCTGGAAAGTATTCGGAAAACACGCTGTGCCGTGACCGCAGAAGAACATGAGATTAACGGCGGACTGGGCGACAGTATAGCACAATTGCTGGTTAGAAAAATGCCGGCACCGGTTGAAATGATAGCCGTTATGGACACGTTTGGAGAGAGCGGAAAACCAGAGGAACTCCTTGCAAAATACAAACTCGATACACCGGATATTGTTACGGCTGCCCAGAAAGTACTGAATAGAAAATAAAATGGGAATTTGTCCCTGAAGACTTCTTATGAGAGTATTTCTTATCGGTTTTATGGGGGCGGGAAAAACGACCATAGGAAGACGGCTGGCTTCCAGGTTGAATTATGACTTCTACGACACCGATCTTTATTTCGAAGAAAAATACCACTATTCGATTCAAAACTTCTTCGCTCATTTTGGAGAGGAAAAATTCCGTGAGATGGAGAGGGACATTCTCCATGAAGTGATCAGTATTACACAAAATGCGGTGATTTCCACCGGCGGGGGAACCCCATGTTTTTATGGCAATATGGATGTTATGAAAAACAGTGGATTAACCGTTTATCTGCGGATGAAACAGGGTGCCCTCAAACATCGTCTGGAACATTCCAAAAGGCGCCGACCCGGTCTGGATACTCTTAATGAACCTGAATTGATCGCTTATATCGAAAAACTGATGTCTTTCAGGGAAAAATTCTACGAGTCAGCCCATATTTCTGTAGATGGGGAAAACTGTAAAATTGATGATATGGTGGTATTGATTGAAAATGCTATCGATGGCTTTACCGGTGACCCAGGAAAGTGATCTGACCTGCATTCAGAGTTACATGGATATCATCACCCTCTTTTAACCTACCGGCAAGGGGATGTGTTTCGGTAATGTTGATTATCAGGGATATGCCAATATTTACAGACAATTCGCACTGACCGGGATAACGGATAATTCTTTGTAGCTTTCCTGAAAAACAGTTTTTCTGATTGGGTGTATTGTCTTCATATCCAATATGAATGGCAGGTTGAGGAATCAATACCTTCATTTCACCCGGACCTGTTTTATGATCAATGTGAAGGCGTAGTTTTTCCTCCAGGATAAGTTCACCCTTTCCGGTTGAAAAAGCACTGTAATAGTTATGAAGTCCCATGAATCGGGCAACAAAACCTGACCGGGGAAGACGGATGATTTCCTCAGGCGTTCCATGTTGCAGGATGGTTCCGTTATCCATAATTGCCATACGGTGAGCAAGGGAAAATGCTTCATGGTAATCGTGGGTGACATGTATTACCGTCATGCCCCCTTTGTTGATTTCGCGGAGCAAATCAATGATATTATCTTTAAGTTGCACATCGATAGACGAAAGCGGTTCGTCGAGCAAGAGGCAATTGGGCTGTGTACCCAGGGCCCGGGCAATAATGACCCTCTGTATCTCGCCTCCGGATAAAGTACCCGGCATACGTCCAAGCAAATGCGTAATTCCTGTTTTTTCTGCGTTTGTCCTTATGATATCCTGTCTGGTTTTGTTTGTTAGGTTTCTGGAAGCCAGGGCATAGGCAAGGTTCTTTCTTACGCTCATGTGGGGGAAAATGGTATTTCCCTGGAAGATCATGCTGATATTTCGATTCCTCATTTTTTCCCGGGTGATGTCTTTCCCCTGCAGAAAAACTTTGCCTTTGTCGGGCAAGGTTAGTCCTGCGATAATTTCGAGCAAAACCGACTTGCCGGCTCCGGACGGACCTAAAAGCATGAAATAATCGCCTTCAGAAATCTCAAGGGAGATATCCTTTATCCTGAATTCTCCAACCTTTACCGATATACCTTCGAGTTTCAGCATCATCTTTGTATTTCCTGTTTTTGCGATAAAAGTCTGATCATGGCAAAGACCAGAAGGCATATGATGATGAAGAGCACCGAAACCGGCTGGGCATATTTTAATCCGAAGGTTACAAACCTCTCGTAAATAAGTACCGGCGTGATCATGGGGTGGTAGGCTACGATGACAACAGCGCCAAATTCACTCATGCCTCTGCCGAACATTAGAACAAGCCCGGAAACAATATTCCTCCATGCCAGGGGAAGGGAAATTGTCATAAACACTCTGAAAGGGGAGGCACCGAGGTTAAGCGCTGTCTTTTCGAGCCTTTCCGGAACGGAAGCGAACCCGTCGCGTGCTGCGTTGATCAGGAAGGGAACACTGACAAAAGCCATCGCGAAGGCTATTCCGGCAGGGTGACCAATAAAGTCTATCCCGGCTGCCTCCGCTATCTTTCCCACCCAGGTGTCCCTGGAGATAAATCCCAGGATGGCGATCCCGGCGGCAGAATGCGGTATGACAATGGGAAGGTCAATAATGAGGGTGATGATCTTCTTTCCTGGAAACGACTTCCTGGCTATTAACCAGGCAAAAGGAATACCCGCGATTGCGCATACAAGGGTTGCAGCAAAGGAAATCCCGAGCGTCCTGGTGATGCTGTCTCTTACTTCCGCTTCACCGGCCGTGACAAAGAGATTTTGCATGCTTGTATTTAAAAATATACTCAGCAAGGGCCCGATGATCAGTAAAAGCAAGAGCCCACCCAGAAGAATGCCGGCTATATGGAACCAGTTGATGCGCTTCATAGAAAAATCTTAGTACTGCCGGAAATAAATCCCGTTTACCGCTTTGACGGCACGGTCGGAGAAGAAATCACCGGCAGGAAAGATCCTGAATTTCCCACCGTTGTGCATTTCCTGGTCGGCACAAATTAGCACCTCCGACTGGTCGTTGCGGTTCATCACCTCGCTGTATGTGAATGCCACACGGTATCCGTCGAGGGCGGTGATGGTAAATAGCCCGCAACACAGCCTTTCCCTTGTTGCAGGCAGGCTTCCTGCAAAAAGATCTTCCATCATGAATCCTGTAAATCCTTTTGACTTATGGATCCCGCGACCCCTGCCGTAAAATACGGTGCGGTAATCTAAAAGGGAAAACCCTTCGGGTACTGCTGTGATGGTTGTCAAAGGCTGACCTTCCACAACAACCTCAAATCCCGGAGAGTAAAAAGGGTCAATATTCCTGTCAACATTGTATGATTCGGGGATAGACCTGACGGTGATCTGGTTGGGAGAGCTGATGTTCCTTTCCGTGATGAGATCGGTGGAAACAATGAGTTTGCTTTCGGATGGCAATGGCCACAACTCATTGGTCTTCGAGGGAACGATACGCATCACCTCAGTGGCAATGATGATCTCATGAAGATGGTTGGGATAATAGATCTCACCCCAGGAAACCAAAACTTTCTCGCCTTTTGCATTTCCTATTTCCACGAAAAGGTCGATGATGGGCTCGAATTCAGTTGCGTTTTTCTTATCCAGGATACGGCTGTTCAGGATATCCAGGAGAGAATAGCCATCGTAACGGTATGCACCGGTGAAGGTATCTCCATCCCCGGTAAGCCTGGTCTCTTTTACGATTACCGTATGTTTGGGAAGAGCGCTGAAATCAACCTGTCCGGGATTTTTTATCTCCCCGTTTACCAAAAGCTCAGTAACCGGAAGGGATACCGTTGGGGCATTGTCGTAAAAGTAATTGGTAGCATCCGTGGTGTCGGCAGGATAGGCTTCCATGGTAGCTTCCTGTTTAACAGGATCACTGCAACGGAAAAGGAGAATCAGGGCAGCGAAGCCCAGGATAAATGTGCTTACTCTTTTCATGGGTTATATGTATTGATATTGTTATAATCTTCCTGAGTCGGCTTTATCGTTCCCTGCCCGTTTTCACGCATTATTCTCATTCCTTTGCCCTCATCCAGCATGAACCTGACAAACTCTTCCGCGAGGGGCCTGTTGGGTGCATCCTTGATGATGGTGACACCATAAACCATGGGTTCTCCGTATTTTATAATGCTGTCGCCGGGAGATTTTCCCGATACCGCCACACTACCCTTCCTGTAAAAATCCGACCATGCCGGATCGCTGAGGTTGATCTCTGCCGGAAGCGTTAGGTAAGGGAGTTCGTGCTGTTTAGCGACAGACTTGTAAATAAAAATATAATCTATGGTATGGCTCTCCAGGAGGGCAAGCAGGTCTGTCTCCTTGGGGCGGATATATCGCTGGTCCTTTTCCAGGATCTTATTTGCCAGTCCCGGGACTTCATAAAACTGCTCCGCAAGCTTCAAGGTGATCACGGTGCGATACCCACAAGGGTCGGAATCGGGGTTGGAGCGGCCGTAATTGATGTTTTCGTTCAGTAATATGCCATACCAGTTCTTATCATGGATCGTGTCGGCGCC
>Ga0180009_10002488_pt1 | contig 21688 bp, 16 predicted proteins | sample OS_PC_MetaG_FD_123537 | JGI IMG/M metagenome (GOLD analysis project Ga0180009, IMG submission 123537) | Groundwater microbial communities from the Aspo Hard Rock Laboratory (HRL) deep subsurface site, Sweden - OS_PC_MetaG | ecosystem: Environmental > Aquatic > Deep subsurface > Groundwater...
GGCCGATGGCCGCTTCCCGTCACGGCGGTGGCCTACAAAACCGCGATTAGCGTCGACACTCGATCGCGGCCACTGGTAGGCCAGACCGCGATCCCTGGCCTACTCCTTCACCGCCACCGACAGATAGCCGAGGTTCTCAACGCCGAAGGCAAGCCCGAGCAGGGCCTGGAGATGCTGCAAGAAGCAATGAAGCTCTTGGCCGTGAGGTTTCCGAGTGGGCTGCTTCCCCGGCTGCTTCTCATTCTCTGGTGCTGGATCGCCTGGCGAGTCCGCTCCTGGACCGGGCTGGGCTTTGGCAGAGCGCGGGGCCGGAGGCGACAGCATCGTGAGCGAATCGTGCAAGTCCTCCAAACTGCAGGTCAGCTGCACTACTTCCTCGGCGATGGTATTGGAATGGCCCTTGCCACTGTCCTCGAGGTGTATCATTGCCATTTCCTCGGCGTCCACGCCTTCCAAGCAACAGCCCGCTGCAATCTGGCGGTGGCAGCTGCGGTGGTCTTTGGCAACCGCAACGATCGCCACATCGGGTTTGGGCGTTCCATGGCTCAGCAACTGGCCGATACTGCGGCTCTTGCGTACGTAGAGGCAACCGATGTGTGGAGCAGCGAGTTCGGAGGAGATCCCATCCGGGCCCTGGAGCGTTCGCGAACGAGCCTGCCCTACATCAAGAACTACGGTACCGCCTGGGACTGGGCAGCAACAGCCGGTCTCGTAGCAATGACCTACTATCTGCAGGGGAGGACGCGGGAGAGCATCGCATTCATCGAGGAGAACTCCGAAGAGATGAAGAAAGCGGGGGCCCCGCACATGAGAGCCGTCCTCGAGGGCCTCCTTTTCGCCAACTTGAGCATTCAGGGCCGTACCCGCGATGCACTCGAGCACCGCGCCGAGCAGCAGAAGATCGCTAAGGAGATGGTCCAGTCGGGGTATGTCCAGCACATGTACTGGGGGTTCGGGATGGCCACGCTGCTCGACCAGGACGACCTCGGGCGAGAGTTCGAGGACTATTCCCAGAAGTTCTTGAACCTGACACGCGGCTTCCCGGGAAGATACCACGAGTACCACAGCCGGCTGTGGTTCCTGATGATCGCCTATGGCAGGCTCGAGCAGTACCTTCATGCCACGGACAGCCTGGCACGTACCAGGCACTTCAAGACCCTGCAGACGATAGTCCGAAAGGCGAGCTCACCTCCAGTCAACGCAGGGCTGTGCCCGATCTACGGCTGTCATCTTGATGCGCTCAAGGCCGCTATCGCCCGGGAGAATGGCAGGCATCGCCGTTCGGCCAAGCTGCTCGCCTCGGCCGAACGCCAGGCTCACCAGGTCGACAGTCGTTGGGGAGAATGGGTGGTACACCGCGAGCGAGCACGACTGGCACGCCAAGGAAACGACGAAGTCTCCATGCGCCAACACGCACAGAAGGCGCTCGATCTGGCGATCCGAGAAGGTTGGCGCAACCGTGTCAACCGGATCCAGAAGGAGTTCGCTCTCGACCTCACCCGGTCCCCCGTGGCCATCCGCGAGACTGGTTTCCCCAACAATCTGATCGGGCATCGCTATTTGGACGCTCTTCTGGAGGTCAGCCTGGCCTCGACTTCCTCGCTGGATCTGGAGCACCAGTGCAAGTGTGCCCTGGATGCACTCGTGAGGGTATTCGCGGCCGAGCGTGCGTTCTTGTTCCTGGTCAAGCCGGAGAGTGGAACGCTGTCGATGCAGGCCGGCCGTGATGCCGACGGCAATGACCTCCTGCCGCTTTCGGGCTTCAGCAGCACTGTGGTTGGCCGGGTCCATGAAAGCCAGCAGCCCATTGTGGTGGCTGGCACCGAGGAGGCGGAGGCACTTGGTTCGGACAGCGCCGTGGCACATGAGCTACGCAGCATCATGGCTGCGCCGGTCGTGCTCCGCGACCGCCAACTCGGCGTGGTCTACGTGGACAGCCGCCTCGTGAAAGGGCTGTTCGGCTCCGAACACGTCGCCATCCTGCAGGCGATCGGCAACCACCTCGGCATCGCGGTCGAGGCGGCCCGGCAGGCCCGGGTTGAGGCGGAACGGCTGCAACAGCAGAATGAAAAGCTGGAAAGGGATGTGGAAAAGCGCACGGCCGAGTTGCGAGTGCAGGCCCAAGAAGCCCTAGAAGCCAGGCAACAGACCGAGCTTGCGAAGCAGGAGCTGGAACACGCCTACGACAGCCTGGCCGAGCATGACCGGCTCAAGTCTCGCTTCTTTGCCAACGTGTCCCACGAGCTCCGAACGCCGCTGACCCTGATCCTCACCCCCCTGGAGCGGTTGCTGGCGGGCGAGGGTGGTGCGTCAGAAGCCCTGAGGACCAGACTCCGTTCCATGGCGGGGAACACGCAGAGATTGCTGCGGCTGGTCAACCAGCTCCTGGACTTCTCACGGCTCGAGTCCGGCGGGACGACCGTGAGCTTTGAGCTGCGGGACGTCCGGGCGCTGGTGGAGCCCATCATGCAGGGCTTCAGTTTCTTTGCCCGCAGCAAGGGCCTGAAGCTGGAGCTGCGTGGGCCAGACGATCTGCCCGAGGTCTACGTGGACCCGGGCAAGCTGGACAAGGTGTTGTGCAACCTCCTGTCCAACGCCTGCAAGTTCACGGAGCCCGGCGGAACAGTTGTGGTACGGCTCGCCAGCGACCAGCAGTCGCTGAGGATCTCAGTGAAGGACACCGGCATCGGTATCCGAGATGAGGACCTACCCAAGATCTTCGAACGGTTTCGCCAGGTGGATGGAGGGGCCTCCCGCCGCTACGAGGGGACAGGTATTGGTCTTGCCCTGGCCAAGGAGCTAGCGGAGCTTGTCGGCGGTGAGCTAGGTGCGGAGAGCGAGCTGGGCGTGGGCAGCACCTTCACCGTCACGCTCCCGCTCGGCAAGGAGCACGTCAAAGATCCGTTGCTCATCCGCTCCAAGGCCAGCGAAGACCAAGGTCTCGGGGCCTCGCTGGCAGCCGCCAAGGCTCTGACAGCAGAGGTGGGTACTATTCGGCAAACCGGGGAGGGAGTTCCTGCTGACCAGAAGAAGGCGGGAATGCTCGGGATCGTCGAGGGTGGGGAGAACGGAAGACCCCTGGTGCTGGTGGTGGAGGACAACGCGGACATGCGGGACCTGGTTGCCGAAATCTGCCGGAGCGACTATCGAGTAGTGACGGCTGCCAACGGGCAGGAGGGGCTCGGGTTGATTCGTGAGCATCGGCCGGCGCTTGTGGTCTCGGACGTGATGATGCCGGCAATGGATGGCCACGAGCTGCTTCGCCGAATCCGCTCGGACCCGGGCACGTCATCGATCCCCGTGATGCTGCTCACGGCCAAGACCGGCCTGGAGCTGAAGCTGGAGAGCCTCGAGAGCGGCGCGGATGACTACCTCACCAAGCCGTTCGAGTCGCGGGAGCTCCTGGCCCGGGCCCGCAACCTGGTGCGGCTGCAGCGGCAGGAGCGCGAGCTCAGGGAGCTGAGCGCGCGGCTGCAGCAGGAGGTGGTGAGCCAGGCCTCCGCGCTCGAACGGGCGAGGATGCTCGAGCGGTACCTGCCGCCGGAAGTGGCGCGGACTGTGCTCGAGGAGGGGAAGGCAGAGGGGCAGCAGCGTCAGAGGCTGACGGCTTTCCGCCTCGAGCTGCAGGGCTTCGACGAGATGGTGGAGGTGGTGGAGCCCGAGGACCTGCCAGCCATGCTGAACGGGTACCTCTCGGCGATGGTGGAGGTAGCGTTCAAGCATGGGGCCACCGTGGACAAGTTCATCCGGGACACGGTGGTGGGGTTTGTCGGGGCACCGACGACCGAGGGGCTTGAGCAGGATGCGGTCCGGTGCGCTCGGATGGCCGTCGCGATGTGGGAGCGAGCGGTGGAGGTCTGCGACCAGTGGGGGGGACTCCTCGAAGGTCAACCGCCGATCCCGACCCTGGTGTTGGCCTCGGGGTATTCCACGGTGGGCAACTTCGGCTCGAGCAGCCGGATGGAGTACACGGCGGTGGGTGGTCCCGTGGACGAGACCTGTGCGCTCCTCTCCTCGGTGGGGCCCGGCGAGGTGGTCTGCAGCCAGACGACCTGGGCGCTGATCCAGAAAGAGATCGCGGGTCAGCCTTGTGGAGAGGTGACCATGCGCCACCGGTCGAGGCCGGTGAAGCTGTACCGACTGGCCGGCCCCCCCCCGCAAAAGGAGGTGCAGCTCGCGACTCCGCCTCCCGCAGTGATGAAGGCGGTGGACACGCGGACCACGCCAGAGCCTTCAGCCGTCAAGTGCATGGCGGCTGCGGGGGAGAGAAGTGGCGACGAGTTGGAAAAAGGAATGGTGCTTGCCGAACGCTACGAGGTTCTCGGGCGGCTCGGAGAGGGGGGCATGGGGACCGTGTACCATGCGCGTGACCTGAAGCTGACTGCCGACGTGGCACTGAAGCTGGTGCGGCACGACCTGGAGATAGACCCTCGCCGGCTGGCGCGGCTGTATCGAGAGGTGAAGCTGGCGCGGCTGGTGAGCCATCCCAACGTGGCACGGATCTACGACCTCGGCGAGTGGGAAGGACACGAGTTCATCTCGATGGAGTACATTCAGGGCCAGACGCTGGACGAGCAGCTGAAGAGGGGCGGAGCGTTTCCGGTGACCGAGGGACAGCGGGTGCTGCTGCAGCTGTGCTCGGGCCTGGCGGCTGCTCATGCTGCAGGGATCGTGCACCGGGATCTGAAGCCCTCAAACATCATGCTGGAGCGTGGCGGCCGGGTGGTGATCCTGGACTTCGGCATCGCCCGATGGACCTCCACGGTTCAGGCGGCGGATACTGAGACCAAGGGGGGGGCGATAGGCACGCCGCACTACATGGCACCGGAGCAGTTTGAGGCTGGAGATGTGGACCATCGGGCTGACATCTACTCGCTGGGTTTGGTGGGCTACGAGATGTTCACCGATGCCAAGCTATTCGAGGCCGACAACGCTGTTGCCTTGGCCTACAAGCACGCCTACGAGGCCCCACCGGACCCGCAGACGCTGAGACCGGATCTCCCTCCTCGGATAGCGGCGGTGATCCTCCGTTGCCTCGCGAAAGACCCGAGGGAGCGGTTCGGTTCGGTGCGCGAGATCATGTCTTTGCTAACAGCGACCAGACTCCGCACGGGAGACTCAGGAGAAGCATCGGCCCAGGCATAGCAGGCCACGGGACCCGTAGGGTGGTGAGACAGGATGCCTCTCATGGACGACGCCAGCTCTCTCATTGGCACCCTCTTTGGCGGCAGGTTCCGCATCGAGTCTCTCCTCGGTAGCGGCTCGATGGGCGCTGTGTGCCTGGCTCGCCATGAAGTGCTGCAGCGGAGATTCGCGATCAAGGTGCTTCACAGATGCCTGCTATCGGACCTCAGCGTGCCGGCGAGATTCCGGCGGGAGGCGAGAGCAGCCGGCCGCATCGAGCACCCGCACATCACGTCTGTCTTCGATTTCGGCCACTCCGATGAGGGAAGACCCTACATCGTCATGGAGTACGTGGAGGGTCCCACTCTTGCAGACGCGATCGCCCGGGAGGGCCCGTTTCCACTTCCACGGGCCATCAATATGCTGCTCCAGATCTCAGAGGCTCTCACGGCCGCTCATGCCGTCGATGTGATCCATAGGGATCTCAAGCCGAGGAACATCGTGCTGACCACGCACCAGGACCAGCCTGACTACATCAAGATCCTCGATTTCGGGGTGGCCAAGATCCTCGGGCTGGGAAGCAGCGGTCTAACGAGCGAGTGGGAGAAGCTCGGCACTCCGCAGTACATGCCCCCCGAGCAGTGTACTGGAGCTGCGGTTGACAACCGGGCCGACATCTACAGCTTCGGTATTGTGGCGTTCGAATTGCTTGCGGGCGACGTGCCGTTCCGCGGAAGCCTATTCGATGTCATTGAATCGCACATCCACAAGGAGCCTCCGCCACTCTCGAAAGTTGCTGGGCGCGAAGACATCCCGGCGGTCGTTGATAGCATGGTCCTGCGCTGCCTGGCCAAGAGGCCGGATGACCGCTACCCGAACGCATCGGCTCTTCTCGCTGAGATCCAGTCCTTGCACCAAAGCATGCTCGCGGGTCGATCCCGTTCCCTGACCGGCGAGCATGTGGCACTTTCTGCTGCACTACAACACCTGCCCGTGCCTGGCGTGCCTGGTCAAGCGCCGGCGGATGAATCGGGGGATCCTTGGGAGGAACCCACTGCAGCGGATTGGCCCCGCCAGGGCAACGAAGACCCGACTACTCTTCATTCGCACGCGCTGCAGGAACTGGCCTGCTCCGTCAGAGACCAAGGCCTCGGCTCATTGGAGATAAGTCAGGCGTTGTCTCTCAAGCTCGAGGCCGAGGACCGCGTTTTCGAGCTCCAGTCTGCCATCGCTCTTATCGAACACCAAAAGGTCGAGGTTGAGATGACGGCCCGCGAGCGCGAGGCACATCTCAGGCAGGCCCTAAATCAGCTGGAGCACGAGCGCATCATCTTGCAGGCCAGCGGGGAAGAAGATCATCCCCGAATGGCCCTCGGAAACAACCCTCAGCCAAACGAAGCTCCATCGCCGGGCGCCCAACTCGAAGAGCGAATCATCGCGGTGACAGGAAGGATACAGCAGGTCTCACTGCAGCTGGAGGAGAACGTGGTGGCCCTGCGGGAGAAGCTGGCCGAAAAGAGGCCGGCTCTCGCGGAGCTGTATGGGGAAGTGGATCGGCAAAACGGGCAGCTCGTCGAGTTGCTCAGGCGAATTCGGTCTCAGATCATGGAGCTGTCCGATCCGGACCTCTCCCGGCTTCTCGACCTTGCGGGGGTGTGAGGGCAGGCCAGTCTGCGATGGCTCTCCAAGGTCATGGAACCTCCCTCATCGGGAAACGAATTTGCTCAGATTGCTGCTTGGGGGACGCCGGTGATCAGATTGCGCCTCGGGACGCTCCTTGTCCTTCCCGGCATTATGTGGTCACTTCACTTCTGGTCTGGCCCGGTTGAGGATGACGCTTCACATCACAAACGTCTCGAAACGCTACGGCAAGGCGGTGCAGGCGCTGCAGGACGTCTCGTTGACCGTACAGCCCGGCATGTTCGGCCTGCTGGGGCCCAACGGCGCCGGCAAGTCGACGCTGATGCGGATCATCGCCACCCTCCAGGAAGCCGACGCCGGATCGATCACCCTCGACGGTATCGACGTGCTGCGCCAACCCCGGCAGGTGCGCGCGATCCTCGGCTACCTGCCGCAGGAGTTCGGGCTCTACCCCAAGGTCACGGCGCGGGCGCTGCTCGATCACCTGGCGCTGCTCAAGGGAGTTGGCCCGCGCGCCCGGCGGCGAGAGCAGGTCGACGCCTTGCTGCGACGGACCAACCTGTGGGAGGTACGGAACCGGAAGCTCGGCAGCTTCTCCGGCGGGATGAAACAGCGTTTCGGTGTGGCCCAGGCCCTGCTGGGCGATCCCCGGCTGATCATCGTCGACGAGCCCACCGCCGGGCTCGACCCGGAGGAGCGGATCCGCTTCTACAATCTGCTGAGCGAGATCGGCGAGAACGTCATCGTCGTGCTCTCGACGCACATCGTCGAGGACATCAGCCAGCTCTGCCAGCAGATGGCGATCATCGACGCGGGCCGCGTGCTGCTGGCGGGGGACCCGTTGACGACGATGGAGGCCCTGCGCGGGCGGGTGTACAGGAAGATCGTCGACAGGCCCGAGGGCCCTGCCTACCGCGAAGGGTACGCCGTGCTGGCCACCAAGCTCTTCGCCGGGCGGATCGTGGTGCGCGTGCTGGCCGACGCTGCGCCGGGCGCTGGATTCACCGCCGCCGAACCGACCCTCGAGGACGTCTACTTCGCCACGATCCGCTACGGCTTCCGGGGCACGGCGCCCACAGGCGACTGAGGGCCCTCGACCATGCTCCTCGGCGTCTTTCATTTTGCGCTCCGCTGCCGGCTGGGGCGCATCTCGACCTGGATCTACGCCGGGCTGTTCTTGCTGCTGGCGCTGCTGATGGTGCTGGCCGCGGGTGGGGCCCTCGGCGGGGCCCGCCTGACCCTCGGCGGCAGCAAGGTCCTCGTCAACGCCCCCTTCACCATCGCCCTGCTGACGACCTTGCTGGGCTACTTCGGTCTCCTCGTCACTGCGGCCATCGCCGGGCGTGCGGTGCAGCAGGACTTCGAGGACGGCGTCGAGCCGCTGCTCTTCAGCACGCCGATGACCAAGCTGGCCTACCTGGGCGGACGCCTCCTCGCCGCGCTGGTGGTGAGCCTGGGCGTCTTCGCCATGATCCCGCTCGGCGCCCGGCTGGGGGCGGCGTGGCCCTGGCTCGGGGCCGGGCGCGTGGGCCCGAACCAGGCCTGGGCCTACCTGCAACCCATGCTGCTGATGGTGCTGCCAAACCTGGTCTTCACCGGCGCGATCTTCTTCTCCATCGCCGCGCTGACGCGCAAGATCGTCTGGACCTACGCCTGCGCCGTGGTGCTGCTGATCGGCTACCTGATCGCGCCGGCGCTGCTGACGGACCTGGACAACAAGCTGCTGGCCAGCCTGCTCGATCCCTTCGGGCTGACCGCGCTGCGGGTCACCACCGAGTACTGGACCGTCGCCGAGCGCAACACGCTGCTGCTCCCGCTCGAGGGGCCGCTGCTGTTCAACCGCCTGCTCTGGATCACCGTGGCGGCAGTGGTGCTGGCGCTGACCTACCGGCGCTTCCGATTCAGCCACGCCCCGTGTGCCAGCGGCGCTGCACCCACGCCGACAGACGCCGAGGCGGAGCCACAGGCGCCGGCGCCGGTGCCGGCGGCCTCCGGCGGCCAGCGTGACGCCGGCTTCCGGCTGCGCCTGACCCAGCTGCTCGCGCTGGCATGGCAGCAGCTGCGCTCCATCGTCGGCGCCGTGCACTTCATTGTCATCATGCTGGCCGGCCTGCTCTTCATGGTCGTGTCGGCCCTGCAGCTGGGCAAGCTGTACGACACACCGACCTACCCGGTGACCTATCAGGTGCTGGATGTCGTCGGCGGCTCGTTCGGGCTATTCATCGTGATCGTGATCACCGTCTACGCCGGCGAGCTCGTCTGGCGCGAGCGGCGCCACGGCCTCGCGCAGATCGTGGACGCCACGCCACTGCCCAGCTGGCTGCAGCTGGCCGGCAAGCTGCTGGGGCTGGCGGGCGTGGTGCTGCTGCTCACCGGCGTGATCCTCGTCTTCGGCGTGACGACCCAGGCCGTCAGCGGCTTCTACGAGCTCGAGCTGGGCCAGTACCTGGTCACGCTGCTCGGGATCAACCTGCCGGGCTACCTGTTGCTCATCGCGCTGGCCCTGTTCGTCCAGGTGCTGGTCAACCAGAAGTACCTCGGCCACCTGGTGATGGTGACCTACTACGTGGCTACCGTGGTCGCCTACCAGCTCGGCGTGGAGCACCCGCTGTTTCAGTTCGGCGAGCCACCGCGTGTGACCTACTCCGACATGAACGGCTACGGCCCGTTCCTGTGGCCTCACGCCGTCTTCACCCTCTACTGGGCCGCGCTGGCCGCGGTGCTGGTCCTGCTGGCCCGGCTGCTCTGGGTGCGGGGAGTGGACGTTGGTGCGGCCCGCCGGCTGCGCCTGGCGCGGGCCCGGGCGGGCCCCGCGGCCCGGCGCGGCCTGATCGCCGCCGGCTCGGCCTTCCTGCTGCTGGGGGGCTATGCCTACTACAACACCAACATCCTCAACACGTACCGCTCCAGCGCAGAGACAGAGCGGCTGCGCGTGGACTACGAGCGGCGCTACAAGCGCCTGGCGCGCGAGGCCCAGCCCCGGATCGAGGCGGTGAAGCTGAAGGTCGAGATCTACCCCACGCGGCCGGCCCTGCAGATCGACGGCCGCTACCGGCTGCGCAACACCACCGACCGCCCCGTGCGGGTGGTGCACCTGAACATCGACGAGGAGGCCACGATCCGGTCGCTACGCTTCGGCCGGCCGACTCGACGTGTCCGGGCCGATCGCGCGCGTGGTTTCCACAGCCACGCCCTCGCTGCGCCGCTGCAGCCAGGTCAGGAGCTGGCGCTGAGCTTCTCGCTGTCGTACACGCCCCGTGGCTTCAGCGCCGCGCCGCGTCCCCCCGCGCTGGTGGACAACGGCACATTCGTCGGCAGCTTCGCCGTGCTGCCTCGCGTGGGCTATGATCCACATGTCGAGCTGAGCGACCGACGTGCGCGTGCGCGCCGGGGCCTGGCCACCCGGCCGCGCATGCCCGACCTCGACGACCGGGCGGCGCGCCGCAACAACTACGTCACTGGCGACGCGGACTGGGTCAGCTTCGAAGCGGTGGTGGGTACGGCCGGCGATCAGACGGCGATCACCTCGGGGGACCTGCAACGCAGCTGGCGCGCCGGGGGGCGACGCTACTTCCACTACCGCGCCGAGGGCAAGATCCTCAACTTCTTCCCCCTGCTGTCGGGGCGCTACGTCGTCGCGCGCGATCGCTGGCGTGACGTGGCCCTCGCCGTCTACCACCACCCGGGCCACGAGCACAACGTCGCACGGATGCTCCGCTCGGCCAGGCGTTCGCTCGACTACTGCACCTCACAGTTCGGGCCCTACCAGTTCAAGCAGCTGCGCATCGTCGAGTTCCCGCGCTACCAGACCTTCGCCCAGTCCTACCCCGGGACGATCCCCTACTCCGAGTCGGTGGGCTTCATCGCCAAGGTCGACGCGGACGATCCCGAGGACATCGACTACCCGTTCTATGTCACCGCGCACGAGGTGGCGCACCAGTGGTGGGCGCACCAGGTGGTCGGCGCCAACGTCCAGGGCGCGACGCTGCTCTCGGAGGCGCTGGCGCAGTACTCGGCGCTGATGGTCATGGAGCGCGCCTATGGTCGAGCGAAGATGCGCAAGTTCCTGCGCTACGAGCTGCACAACTACCTGCGCGGCCGGGCTCTCGAGCGCGAGCAGGAGCTGCCGCTGCTGCGCGTGGAGAACCAGGGCTACGTGCACTACAACAAGGGCAGCCTGGCGATGTACGCGTTGCGCGACTACATCGGCGAGGCGGCGGTCAACGGGGCGCTGGCCAGCTTCCGGCGCGAGGCCCACCACGGCCCGCCCTACGCCACCTCCCGCGAGCTGCTGCAGCACCTGCGGGCGGCGACGCCCCCGCGCCTGCGCTACCTGATCGGCGACCTCTTCGAGTCGATCACCCTCTACGACAACCGGGCGTGCGAGGCCCGGGCACGTCGCCGGGCCGACGGCCGCTGGGAGGTGACGATCGAGGCCACGGCGCGCAAGCTGCGGGCCGACGGCAACGGCCGCGAGACGGAGGTCCCGCTGGCCGACTGGATCGAGATCGGGGTGCTGGGCCGGGACGACGCGCCGCTCTATCTGAACAAGCACAAGGTCGAGCGCGGCGCGGTGAAGCTGACGGTGGTGGTCCGTGGCGAGCCCCGCCGGGCGGGGATCGACCCCTACAACAAGCTGATCGACCGAAAACCCGACGACAACCAGGTGGCCGTGGCGCGGTGAAGCAAGATCTTGAGAGGACTCGGGGAAAGAGCGCAGCGCCAGATGACGGGATCCTGGGGGCGTCATCCCACAGCTGTCAGCTCCACTAGCCACCTCCATCTTCACCACCGCCGATCGGCGTAAACCCTCAACCTCGCGGATCTATGCGACCGCCTCGACCTGCTCGACCTGGTACGCAGGTTGCTCTACCCACTCCGAAAATGAAGCAGCCTGTCTTGCAGATAGCCCAGGTCAAACACCCAATTGAGGAGCAACCAGAAATGAAGACCTTGCTTAAGCGTTTGTGGAACGACGAGTCGGGCATCACCGCCACCGAGTACGGCATCCTGGCCGCCATCTTCGCCGCCGCGCTGATCGCCGTGCTCACCACCTTCAGGGGGCACGTGAAGAAGCTGTTCGAGGATGCTGGCAGCGACATCGCCGGCGCCACGAGTCAGAACCCCTGACGGATCTCCCGTCGGCGACCTTCTTGGCACTCTAGTCCCCTGCACCAACGGCGACGACGAGGCTGGCCGTGGGCCAGTCACGCCACCGGTGCGCGGAGATCGTTCATGGCACAGCTTCCCTTGTTTCACTGGAGCCTGCTGGCATCGGGGTTGATCGCAGCCTCGGTGACCGACGTGAGGCAGCGGCTGGTGCCGAACTGGATCACCGTGGGCCTGCTGTTCGCCGGGTTGCTGGCCCGCCTCCTCGCCGCCGGACCTGCCGCCGCGGCGTGGGGGCTGGCCGGGGCGGGCGCGGGCCTGCTGCTGCTGCTGCTCCCCTTCTCCCGCGGCTGGGTCGGGGGCGGAGACGCCAAGCTGCTGGCGGCCTGTGGTGCATGGCTGGGCCCGCTGCTCGTGCTGGAGGCGACCCTCATCGGCGCGGTCGCCGGCGGAGCGATCTCGCTCTGCTGTCTGATGCGGAGCCCGCGGTCGACCCGCCGCGAGATCCTGCTCAACCTCAAGCTGACGTTCCTGTCGCGCAGCGCGCCTCGAGTGGAGAGCCGTCCAAAGCGGCTGAGCCCCCCCTGCGCGCCAGCGCTCGCGGTCGGGACGATCCTGGCGGTGCTGGACCATGCGCAACGACTCGTGTCGTAGAGCCCGCGAGGGCGAGGCGGGCATCGTCAGCCTGGAGATGGCGCTGGTCACCCCCCTGCTGCTGCTGCTGATCGCCGGCGCCCTCACTGTGGGCCACGCCCTCTACGTGCGCTTCCGCCTCTGCGACCACGCCGCAGCAGCGGCCAGGGCCTGCGCGCTCTCCGGGACCAGCCCCCAGGCCTGCGCCGACGCGACCTGGGCGCGGGTGAAGCAGGAGCTCAAGAGCTGCGGCTGGCTCCGGGTCAGGGTCAACCGGACACCCGTACCTGATCTGGATCGCGTGAAAGGGCTGACGGTCCGGCTCGAGTGCCGCTACTCGGGCGGGGTCGCCCGAACCCTGCTGGCCAAAGAGGGAATCACCTTCAACACGCTGACGGCGAGCGCGCTGATGCCCTACTAGGAGCGGTCGGGAGAATGCGAATGAAGCTGCTGCTGAAGAATCCGAGGTCCTCTGAGATCGAGTTCTCCCGACCGCTCCTAGGGGGAAGTGAACTGCAAGCAGTTCACTTCCCCGATGTTGTTTCGCCCGGCGACCCCGCGGGCCGCCGGGCTGTGGCCGAGGGCCGCTACTCGCGTCCCTCGGCGCCAGCAGCGTCCGTCCGCGCAAGAAGAACGATGCCCATCTCCAAGCCAGGCGACTAGACGATGACCACGGTCAAGACACCACGTTCCTCGCTCGGCATCATCATCTTCATGACCGCGGCGGTGCTGTGCGCCGCGCTGGCCGGCCTGCTCCTGTCGCACGTGATGCAGCAGCGATACCCCGGCGAGCCGCTCCGGCCGGTGGTGGTGGCAGCCGGGGAGATCGTGGCCGGTCGGCCGTTGACGCGGCAGGACCTGCGCGTGGCGCTGTGGCCCCGCTCCTCGGTCCCGCAGGGATCGCACACCTCCGTGGCCAAGCTGATCGCCACCCGGTCCGTACCTTTCAGCTCCCTGGTCCGGGGGGAGCCGGTGCTGGCGCGTCACCTGTCCAGGCCGCACGCGGGCATCGGTGTGGCGGCCAAGCTGGAGCCGGGGCGGCGCGCGATGGCGATCCGCACCGAATCGCCGGTCGCGCTGGCCCGGCTGATCTACCCCGGGGCGCGCGTCGATCTGCTCACCACCCTGCGGCGACCCGGCGAGACCTGGGGCGCGGGCAGGGTCAAGACCAAGGTGATCCTGCAGGACCTGGCCGTCCTGGCGGTGGGAGCTGAGATCGACGCGCTGGGCGGTCGACAGGCGCGGCGCGAGAGCGGATCCGCCCTCTCCAGCCGCAGCGGCGACCAGCAGCGGAACGCCGCCCGCAGCATCGTGACGGTGGAGGTGACTCCGGCCCAGTCCGAGCGGCTGGCGCTGGCCGCCCGGGAGGGGAAGATCGACTTCGTGCTGCGCAGCCCGCGTGACCGGAAGAAGGTCGAGACCGAGGGCGCCACCTCGGCCCTGGTGCTCGGCGAGGGGCCGCCGACTCCACCGGCGGCGGTGGCCCAGCCGCCCCCTCCACCGAGACGCCGGGCCCGGCGACGCAGGCCGAGCCGGCGCCTCCTCCGGCGGACGATGACCTCCCAGGTCCAGAAACCGGCCGGGCCGGAGATCTACCGCGTCGGAGTCAGAAACTGAGATGAACATGACCCCACACCTGCTCCGCTGTGCCCATCTGCTGCTCGCGCTCTCCCTGTGCAGCCTCGATGCCGGCGCCGAGACGGCCAAGACCCGCAACGTCGACGTGGCGCTGGGCGGCACCAAGATCCTGGCCTTCCGCCGCCAGGTGGACAAGGTCAGCATCGGCGACCCGCAGCTCGTCGACGTGAAGAACATCGGCCCGCGCTGGATCCAGGTCAGCGGCAAGAAGCTGGGCGAGACCACGGTGCTGGTGGTGGACAACAGCACCCGTGTCACCCGCCTGCTGGTCACCGTCAACATTCCCACCGAGGGCCTCTCCGTCAAGCTGAGGTCGGTCTTCCCCGGCGAGCAGATCCGGCTCAAGTCGGTCGGCGGCACGGTGATCCTGACCGGCACCGTGAGCGACCCGGTCGTGTCGGAGCGCGCCACCAAGCTGGTGCAGGAGTTCCTCGAGCAGTCCCAGGGCAGCGCCCGGGTGCACAACTTCCTCAACATGAAGGGCCGCCAGCAGGTCCAGATCCGGGTCAAGGTCGCGGAGGTCTCGCGCACCGCCCTGCGGCAGCTCGGCGTCAACATGTGGCACCGCCAGAACAAGACCGCCGCCGGCCTCCTGGGCCCCGGCACCCCCCTCGGTCAGGGCGTCGCCCCCTCTCCGGGTTCCGACAACCTCCAGCCCGGCGGCTCGCTCCAGGCCTCGGAAGCTGGCGGCACGATCCCTCTACCGATGATCGCCGGCCCCGTCTCCAGCGCCTTCGGCTTCCACCTGTCGACTCACGCATCCTCGGTTGTCCCGATCAGCGTCGCGATCAACCTGCTGCAGGGGCGCGGCCTGGCCAAGATCCTGTCCGAGCCCACCCTCGTGGCCTACTCCGGCAAGAACGCCACCTTCCTCGCCGGAGGGGAGTTCCCGATCCCGATCCCCCAGGGCCTGGGGCAGACCTCGATCGAGTTCAAGAAGTACGGCGTTGCGCTGGACTTCACCCCCACGGTGCTGGGCGATCGTACGATCCACCTCAGGGTGGCGGTCTCGGTCAGCGAGCGCGATCAGGCCGGCGGGGTCACGCTGCAGGGCACCTCGGTCCCGGCCCTCACCACCCGGCAAAGCGAGACCACCGTCCGGATGAAGAACGGCCAGGCCTTCGCCATCGCCGGCCTGCTCCACGACCGCATCACCAGTAGCTCGAGCAAGGTCCCCCTGCTGGGGGACATCCCGATCCTGGGCATGCTCTTCCGGCAAAGCTCCTTCCAGCGCACCGAGCAGGAGCTCGTGATCCTGGTGCTGGCGCACCTGGTTCGCCCGCTGAAGCCGGGCGAGGTCCCCCCTCTGCCGGGCGAGGACGAGGTCGCCGACCCGGGCAGCATCGCCTTCTTCCTGCTCGGATCGATCGATCCCCAGCTCAAGGGCAAGAAGCGCAGCCGGCCCGCCGGTCCGATGGGGTACGCGCGATGAGGGGACATGTGGCAGGCATCCACGGGCAGGGTCGCCTGTCGCTGCTGGCGACCCGTGTCTTCGAGGGCCTACCCCCGGTGCCGATCGAGCGCGCCGATAGGACCGAAAGGGCGATCCACGACGGGCAGGTGACCCTCTTCCTCTCGTGCCACGGAGGCGCCGGCGGCACGACCATCGCCACGACCGTGGGCGCGATGCTGGCCGGCGAGGGCAAGCGGGTCTGCATCCTCGACCTGGACCTGCAGTTCGGCGAGGTGCTCACCGCGCTGAACATGCGCAACCACTGCCCGATCTCGACCCTGATCCAGCAGCCGGGGCCGATCGCAGAGGCCGATCTGCTGCCCCGTCTCTCACGCCACCCCACAGGGCTGCACGTCCTGTCCCAGGTGGGCAACATCGATGGCGTCGGCACCGTCGACCCGGCGAGGCTGTCGGAGCTGCTGCGTCAGGTCAGGGAGTGCTTCGACCACGTGTTGATCGACGGCGTGCGCGACTTCAACGACCACGCGCTGTCCGTCATGGACCTGGCCGACACCTTCGTGCTGGTGGCGACCCAGGACGTCCCTGCCTTGCGGGGGCTGTTGATGCGGCTCGAGCTGCTCAAGCGGCTGCACTTCCACCGCGCGGCGCTCCACGTGCTGATCAACCGCTACTCCAGCCGCGCCACCGTCTCGCTCGCCACGATCGAGACCGCCCTCGGCGTCCAGCCCTCCCACATCGTCCGAAACGACTTCCGCACCGTGCACCGCGCCCTCAACGACGGGACCCCCCTGCCGGAGCTCGCGCCGCACGCGCCGGTCACCCGAGACCTGTGGGCCGTGGTGCACGATCTCTACGGCCTCGAGGCCCGCCGGCCCCGGCGCCTGTTCGGGAGCAAGCGATGAGCCTCTCCGCTCGCCTGGGAGAAGCGACCGGCGACGGGGGCAATGGACGCTCCAATCGTCTGGCCGATGACCTGTTCCAGTCGCTCTACCTCGAGGTGGTTGACGGGCTGGACACCGCCGGCATCCGGCAGATCGACCCGCGCGAGCTGCGACAGCAGGTCAACGAGCTGCTCTCCGAGGCCCTCCGCTCCCGCCCCGACACCGTCGTCGCCGCCCAGCGCGAGGAGCTGGTCCGCTCCATCACCGACGAGATCGTCGGGCTGGGTCCGCTCGAGCCGCTGCTCGCCGACCCCACGGTGAGCGACATCATGGTCAACACGGCCGAGCACGTCTACATCGAGCGCGACGGGGTGATCGAGGAGACCGGCGTCCGCTTCCGCAACGAGGCCCACCTGCTCAACACGATCAACCGCATCGTCACGCAGGTCGGCCGGCGCGTGGACGAGGCCTCGCCGATGGTGGACGCCCGCCTGCCCGACGGCTCCCGTATCAACGCCATCATCCCTCCCCTGGCCGTGGACGGGCCGATCCTCTCCATCCGCCGTTTCGGCACCGGGCCGGTCAGCCTCAAGCAGCTGGTCAACCGCGGGACCTGCTCGCCGGCCATGGGCCACTACTTCAAGAGCGCCGTTCGGTCCCGCTGCAACATCCTGGTCTGCGGCGGCACCGGCGCCGGCAAGACGACCCTGCTCAACGCGCTGTCGCGCTACATCTCGCTCGCGGAGCGCATCGTGACGATCGAGGACGCGGCGGAGCTGCAGCTGCAGCGCACCCACGTCGTGCGCCTCGAGACCCGGCCGCCGAACCTCGAGGGCAAGGGTGGTGTCACCATCCGCGACCTGCTGCGCAACGCCCTGCGAATGCGCCCCGACCGCATCATCATCGGAGAGGTCCGCTCCGCCGAGGCGCTGGACATGGTGCAGGCGATGAACACCGGCCATGACGGATCGATGACCACGGTCCACTCCAACAACGTCGACGACGCCTTCACCCGCCTGATGGCGATGCTGAGCATGGCCGGCACCCCGCTGTCGGAGTCGATGATGACCCAGATGGTCGCGCGGGCCATCGACATCGTGATCCACGTGACCCGCGACCTCGATGGCCGGCGCCGGGTGAGCCAGGTGGCGGAGGTGCGAGGCGTGCGCGAGGGAGAGGTCGAGCTCAACACGCTGTTTGCCCTCGACCCCCACGGCGACTGGAGCTGCTCCGGCACCACCCTGCTCTCGGCGCGGTTCGAAGCGGCCGGCTGCGCGCTCGACCCGCGCTGGTTGGGCTGGCCGGGGGCGCGACGATGACGGCGCTGCAGCGATGGATCGCCCTGTTCGGTGCCGCCTCGTTCTTCTTCCTGCTGGCCGCCCTGTTCTGGCTCCTGCGAACAGCGCTGCGCCGGCGCCAGCGACGGCTGATCGAGCGCCTGGTCGGGCAGCAGGCGGACACCCGACCCGGGTCGCGCCAGGCCGTGCTGCGGCTGCGGGGCAACGGCCCGCGCCAGCGGCTGCAGCGCCGGCTGCACCAGGCCGGGATCGGCGTCGACCCCGCCGCCTTCCTCGCCCTGTGCGGCGGCGCGGCGCTGTTCGTCGTGCTGGTGGGCTCCCTGGCGCTGGAGAGCCTGCTGGCCGGGCTCGTGCTGGCCCTCGCCCTGCTGTTCGGCGTCCGATTCGACGTCAACCGGCGCCGCGACCACCGGCTGCAGTTGATGGCGCGACAGCTCCCCGCCGCGCTGGAGATGATGGCCTTCAGCCTGCGCGCCGGCCGCGGGCTCGAGGAGTCGATGCGGGTGGCTGCCGAGGAGACAGAGCCTCCGCTGGCCCACGAGCTCGACCGCTGCCACCACGAGTACACCCTGGGACGCCCGGTGGAGGAGGCCCTGCAGCAGCTCGATCTGCGCTGGCCGCAGGTGCGCGGCGTGCACCTCTTCGTCGAGGCCGTGGCGGTGTTGAAGCAGAGCGGTGGCAACCTGGTCGAGGTGATGGGGTCGATCCGCGACCAGCTGAGAGCGCACCAGGCGCACCGGGCCAAGCACCGGGCCATGACCTCGGAGGGCCGGCTGTCGGGATCGATCCTGCTCGCCCTGCCGCTGCTGGCGCTCGTGATCCAGGTGGTGCTGATGCCGGGCCAGCTGACGGAGATGCTCGGCGAGTCCTCGGGCCGCATGGTGCTGCTTGTGGCGGTGGGGCTGTGGGCCGCGGGCGCCCTGTGGGTCTCCCGGCTCACCCGGAGCGTGAGGTGACCATGGAACGGATGCTCCAGATCGCCGGCGTGGTGCTGAGCGGGCTGGCGGCCTTCGGCTGCCTCGCGGCGGCGTTGCGCCGGCTCTGCCGCGCCGATTCGCAGCCGCAGGGCACCAGCCCTGCCCCAAAGAGCGCGCAGAACACACACCATGCGCGACCGGGCCGCATCCGGGCGATCGGCGCCCTGCTCAGGCCCGGGGACAGCGCCGCGCTCGAGGACCTTCGCAGCCGCACGACCCGCGCCGGACTCTACGCCCGCGACGCCGTCGACCTGTTCCTCTCGGTCCGGCTGGCGCTGATGGTCGCCGGCGGAGCCGCGATGGTCGTCGCGGTGTCGGCCTCCAGCAGCCCCCTGTCGGCGCTGGCCGCGGCGCTGGCCATCGGCGGCCCGTGCGTGCTCGGCCCGGGCGTCTGGCTGCAGAGCCGCACGCGGCGCCGGCAGGCGGAGGTGACCGCCCGCCTGCCCGAGATGGTCGACCTGCTGGTCCTGTGCCTCGAGGCGGGGCTCGGTCTGGGCCAGGCGCTGCGGCGCGTGACCAGGCCAGCGCCGGGCGGCCGCCAGGACCTGCTGCAGAGCGAGCTGCACCTGGTTCTGGCCGACGTCGAGCGGGGCGTCTCGCAGGAGCAGGCCTTCCGCCGGCTCGCGGCCCGGGTCGGCACCGAGGAGATCAAGACCCTGGCGTCGGTGATCGCCAAGGGGTCCGCCCTCGGCAGCGGGATCGGCGGGCTGCTGCGCGACCAGGCCGCGGCGATGCGGCAGCGGCAGCTGTGCGAGCTGGAGACCATCTCCGGCAAGGCCAGCGCGAAGCTGACCCTCCCGCTCACCATCTGCCTGCTCCCGGCCGGAATGCTGCTGCTGGTCGGGCCGATCTTCTACTCGGTGTTCAAACAGTTCTGATGGAGTCGACAATGCGTTGTGTGCTCAGCCTCTGCCCCCTGATGCTCCTTGTCGGATGCGCCGCCCGCCAGCCCGCCTCCGACCCCGCGAGCAGAACGCTCGAGATGCGCTACCGCATGGCCCTGACGCTGGTGGAGCAGCAGGCTCACGACGCGGCCGCGCCCTACCTGATCGACCTGGTGGCGCGCCGACCCGGCGACGCGCGCCTGCACCTGCTGCTGGGGATCGTGCTGCGGGAGAAGGGCGTCCACGACAAGGCCGCGCAGGAGCTGGCCGAGGCGCTGCGGCTGAGCCCGAACAGCCCGACGGCCCACGCGGCGCTGGGGGTGCTCCGCCTGCAGCAGAAGCGCTACCCCGAGGCCATCCACTGCCTGCGCCGCGCCGTCGAGCTGGCCCCGACCGTGGCCGCCCATCACAACGACCTCGGCTTCTGCCTGCTGGTGCGCCGGGAGCTGCCCGAGGCAAGGCAGGAGCTGCTCGAGGCGATCCGCCTCGACCCCACCATGCGAAGGGCCTTCAACAACCTGGGCCTGGTGCTGGGCCTGATGGGCCAGCAGGAGGACGCCCGCAAGGCCTTCGGCCAGGCCGGCAGTCAGCCGATGGCCCTGACCAACATGGGGTTCGTCGAGGAGCTGCGCGGCCAGCCCACCTCGGCCCGCCGATACTACGAGCGCGCGCTGCGCATCGAGCAGGGCTACCGACCGGCGCAGCACAACCTGCGCGCCCTGGACCCCGAGAACCCGATCCTCGACCAGGAAGTGACCGCTGAAGGAGACTGATCATGCGTACCTGCCTGCTTGCGATCCTCGTGCTGTGCCTGACCTTGACCGTCGGCTGCATCAAAGCGCCGCACCTGGCCGACCAGACCGGCAAGTCCTACGACGCGGTGTTCAGCCGGCAGGAGAGCTCGCCCTCCGGCGAGGCGCCCAAGGCGATGGAAGCGGAGCTGGGTCGGGCGGCGACCCGGCAGATGGTGACCCCCTCCTCGACCGCCTCGAAGGCCACGCCGACCCTGGTGGGCCAGCGGCAATGAGGCGCGGGCCAGATATTCACGGAGGCGGTTGTGGCTCGCGCGGAGCTCGAAAAAGAAAACCGGGAGGCCTGAGCGCCGGGGCGGCATGCCGCGCGGCTCGCGGCGCCGGGGTGGACTGTACCGCCCGGGGCCGCTTGGCTGCTCCGCGCGGAACCACAACCGCAGCTGCTCACATGATGTGTAGATGTGTAGCCGGGTTCGGATCAGGGGACTAGAACCCGACCGGCGCCGGCTCCTCCAGCACCTTGCGCCGCCGCTCCTCCTTCTGCTCGACCAGCCGCCGTGCGATCTTCTCGTCACACAGCGCCAGGATCTGTGCCGCGAGGTAGGCCGCGTTCTGTGCCCCGTTGATCGACACCGTGGCCACGGGGGTGCCGCTCGGCATCTGCACGGTGGCCAGCAGGGCGTCCTGCCCGCCCATGGCGCCCGAGGCGATCGGGACGCCGATCACGGGCAGCGTGGTGTGCGCGGCGACCGCGCCCGCCAGGTGCGCGGCCATGCCAGCCCCGGCGATTATCACCTTCAGCCCTCGCTCCCTCGCCGACCTGGCGTAGTCCGCCGTCTCCTCCGGGCAGCGGTGGGCCGATCGGACCAGCAGCTCGTGGGAGATCCCCAGCCTGTCGAGGGTCTCGCTCGCGGGCCTCATGACCTCGGCATCGTGGGGGCTCCCCATCAGGATGCCGACCTCGTTCTTCTTGTTCACCTTCATGGGGCCGTTTCTACCGCGAGAGGCCCGGCAATGGCAACCGCGGGCGCTCCACCGCAGTCCCAATTGGCTGATTCGAAGTGAGTAGGGGGGAACGCACCGTTGCCGTGCGTTTGGAGCACGTTGTGGCGGATTGAGCGGCGGTCGTGGCGGCTGCACAAATTCGCAGGGAGCGTTGCTTCTCGGTCACGTGTTCGGGCTCGGTGCTCAATACTCGGGGGGCCGGCTCCCCCAACGGGACACAAACCCGACATTGGCCGGCCAATACGGCAACAGTGTCGCGCTCTCCGGACACAAACCCGACATTGGCCGGCCAATACGGCAACAGTGTCGGGTTTTCCGGACGCAAACCCGAC
>Ga0180009_10002489_pt1 | contig 21686 bp, 13 predicted proteins | sample OS_PC_MetaG_FD_123537 | JGI IMG/M metagenome (GOLD analysis project Ga0180009, IMG submission 123537) | Groundwater microbial communities from the Aspo Hard Rock Laboratory (HRL) deep subsurface site, Sweden - OS_PC_MetaG | ecosystem: Environmental > Aquatic > Deep subsurface > Groundwater...
AACGGCCGCGGCGGGCAGCAGCCAGGTGGGACGGCGGTCGCGCGAACCCAGGGCGCCGACGAACCGGTCCAGGCGTGCGGCGGCCGCGGCCTCGTCCTGCTTCGGGAATCCGGAATCGGCCCCCGCCAGGGCATCGGCGGCGAAAGCGTCGCGCGTCTTGACCAGGGACCGGCAACGAGGGCACGCCGCCAGATGGTCCGTCCAGGGATGATCCGGTCCGGTCCCCACGGCTTCCAGCAGCATCCGGACGTCAGGGCAAGGCTCCTTCATCGCGCTCGCTCTCCTTGATCCTTCGCGGCTCCCTCGGCCTCGATCGCCGCCTTCAGCTTCCTGCGGGCCGCCTGCAGGACACCCCGGGCCCCCGACGCCGCGGTGATCCCCAGAACGCGGGTGATCATGTCCACGGGCATCTTCTCGAAGCAGCGCAGGCTGATCGCCTCCTGCTCGACCGGATCGAGCGCCCGGTTCAGCAGCTCCAGGAACCGCTCCTCGGCGAGCTGCTCCAGCCAGGCCTCCTCGGGATCCGGCCCGGCCTGGGGCAGGGTGTCGGGATCGACCTGCTCGCCCCCGCGCACCTGCTGCCGCCGGATCTCCGCGATGCACCGGTTGCGCACCACGGTGAAGACCCAGGGACCGAATCTCCCGTTCAGGGACCCGATGTTCTGGAACACCCTCAGCAGCACGTCCTGAGCCAGATCGAGGGCCAGGTCGTGGTCCCTGACGTAGGCGCGGCACCACCGGTAGATCCGCATCCGGTAGCGTCCCAGCAGCTCGGCCGCCGCCGGAGGACAGCTTCCTGACCCGGCCGCCCGCCAGCGGGCCACCAGCTCCTCGTCGCTCAGGTTGACGGATTCCGGTTCCCTGGTCACAGACGCCTCATGGGGGAAGAAATCACAGGGCCGAAGGATTTTCCGGAGAATACCACGCCACCTTCTTGATACAATGCAATCATGAAACGCGATCCCGGAATTCCCAGGGTTTGCGGATTGCGCCGCCTCGGCGCCGTTTTCGCTGCCTCCCTGCTGGTCGCCTCCCTCATGGTCACGGCCCTTTGCGGTTCCGGATCCGCCGCCGACCCCGAGCCCCTGGCCCGGATCGACGCCCTGATGAGGACCGGCGATTTCGCCGGCGCCCTGGCCGCCGCGGAAACCGCGGTGCAGGATTTCGCCGCCGCCCGTGACGTCCGCTCGCAGGCCACCGCCGAGCTGCGGGTCTCCGACGCCCTCTACTACCTGGGACGACGCGAGGAAACCCTGGCCCCCCTGGAACGGGCCCTTTCCCTGTACGAGTCCATCGCCGATCTGGAGGGGATCGGCCGGACCTATTACAGCATGGCTTATTACTACGAGCGCACCGAGCCCGGCAAGATGATCGAGCTGCTGGAGGTCGGCCGCGGGTTCGCCGAGCGGTCGGGGGATGCCCGCCTGATCATGAACGTCGCCAACGCCACCGGGGTGGCCCTGTGGAATCTGGGCCGGTACGACGAGGCGTCCGTCGCCTTCGAGCGGTCCATCGCCATCGCCAGCGAGTCCGGGGATGGTCCCGCGCTGGCCTCGGCGAACCAGAACCTGGGACTGATCCACCTGCATCAGGGATACTGCCTGGAGGCCCTGGACCACTTCACCGCGGCCCTGGCCGAGCTGGAGAAGGCCGGCAATTCGCACGGCGTCGCCGTCGTGCTCGGCAACATGGGCAACGCCTATCTCGACCTGAGGGACCTGGAGGCGGCCCTCGACTGCTACCGCCGGTCCCTTGACCTGCACCGCCGCAACGGCTACCTGCGGGGAGTCGGCATCCAGCTCAGCAACCTGGCTTCGATCCAGGAATACTTCGGCGAATCCGGGGAGGCCGCCGCCACCCACCGGCAGGCCGCGGCCATCGCCCGGCAGACCGGCGACGGGCGGGGCGAGATCCGGGACCTCACCGCCCTGGGACGACTCGCCCAGGCCGAGGGCCGGCCCGATTCCGCCCGGATCTTCCTGGCCCAGGCGCTGACCGCCGCCCGGACCATCGGCGATCCCGACCTCATCGCTCCTCCCCTGAAGAACCTGGCCAGCCTGGATTTCGCCGAGGGCGACACCCTGTCCGGCTGGGCCCGTCTGGGCGAGGCCCGCACCGAGGCGGCCAGGAACGGGAACGACTTCCAGCTGGGATTCCTCGCCGCCCTGGAGGGGCAGGTGCTGGCCGCCGCCGGCCATCCCGACTCGGCCGCCGCGGCCTATGCCAGGGCCATCGCCCTGCACGAGGCCACCCATACCCGCACCAACGTGTTCCAGTGGCGGTCCCTGCTCGCCCGGCAGCACCTTCGGACGGGCCGGACCGCCGACGCCGACCGGGAATTCCGGGCGGCCCTGGATGACGTCGACGATCTGGACGCCCTGATCGCCACCGGCGACTTCAGGATCCAGCTGTTCAGCGAGGTCCAGCACGTCTTCCGGGACTATGCGGCGTGGTTGCTGGAGAAGGACCGGATCGCCGAGGCCTGGCAGGTGATCGAGCGAGGCCGGGCGCGGGATCTCGGATTCCGACTTCTGCAGGATCGAAACGCCGAGGAGATCCCCGCTGCGGAGAAGGCCGCCCTCGACCGGCTCAGTTCCTTCCAGCGGCGCCTGCGGGAGGAATCCCTCGAGGACGACGAGCGCCTGGAGCTGCAGCTGATGATCACCGAGGCGGAAACGGAATTCGACCGGACCCGGTGGCGGCCCCCGGACGTCCGGCCCGGCTGTCGGCCGGCATCGCCGTTGCCGGCGCCTCCGGGAACCCTGGCCGTGCTCTACTCGTTGAACGGGGATACCCTCCTGGTCCTCTCGGCAGCGGGTGACGACCTGAGGCGACGGGCCGTCCCCGGGGCGGCGGCCTTGATGGAGCGCTGCTCCCTATACCGCGACCTGGCCGCGGATCCGCGGTCGGGCGACCGGCTGGACCCCGCCGCCCGGGCCCTTTTCACCACGCTCCTGGAACCGGATTTCGGGGACGTCCCGCCCGCCCGGCTGGTCCTGTCCCCCGACGGGGAGCTCTGGAACCTGCCGTTCGGCACGCTGAGGGGACCCGACGGCCGGTATCTCTGCGAGGCGACCTGCATCAGCCTGGCCCCGGCCCTCGGTATCGCCGCGGACCTGGCCGCCCTGCCGCCGCCGGCCGGCCGGGGCATCCTCGCGGTCGCCAATTCCACCTTCGACGGGTCCCCGGACGGCGGCGGTTCCCTGGGGGCCCTGCCTGCCGCCGCGATCGAGGCGGAAAGAGTGACGAGCCTTCATGGCGCCGCCGTCCTGCTGGCCGATACCGGCGAGGACCGGTTCAAGGCCGAGGATCTCCGCCGCTTCCAGCTCCTGCACTTCGCCACCCATACCCTTGCCGATCCCCTGCATGCCAACCGCGCCGGCATCGTGCTGGGCTCGGGCGCAGGCGAAGACGGCTACCTCCAGGCGCGCGAGATCTACCGCCTGCCCCTGGACGCAGGACTGTGCGTGGTCTCGGGCTGCCGCAGCGGGGACGGCGGCACCGCCGCGGGAGAAGGTCTGCTGGGCCTCAGCCACGCCTTCCTGAGCGCCGGCAGCCGCAGCGTGGTCCTCAGCCGCTGGGACATCCCCGACGAGGGCGCGGCCTTCTTCATGGACGCCTTCTACGATGCCTTGCCCGGCGCCACCGTGGAGGGGGCGCTGGCCGCCGCCCAGCGGGCCTGCCTGGCCTCGGGGCGCTGGTCCCATCCCGCCTGGTGGGGCGCCTACTTCGTCGCCGGGGACGGCAGCCAGGTCCTGCGTCTGGGAGGCGGGTCCCGTCCGGCCCTCCTGCCGGCCTTCGCCCTGGGCGGCGCCGCCCTCCTTCTGCTGGGCGTCATCCTCGTGCGGAGAAGGTGACCCGGATTTTTTCCTCCCCGCTGTGATTTTCCACCCTCCGGCGCGTCCATCCCTTGCCGACCGCAACGACCTTCGCCCAGGGGGGAACCGACATGTCGAACCGCATCCGTCCGCGTCTGCTGTTCCTGCTGGCTATCGTCCACTTGCTGCCCACCGCCGCCCTGGCCGTCACCCAGCTCGAACCCGAGGCCTGCGTCGGAAACAGTGTCCTGCCCGCGACCTACCAGATGTGGCAGACCGAACCGCGCTGGATGGGGGTGGCCGTCGCCCCGCAGAACCCGATCAACGCGGTCTACCTGGAGATCCTGTCCGGGACCAACCCCGCCGCCCTGGTCTCCTACGATCCGCCCGTCCTGTCGGACCTGGGCCAGGCGACGAACTTCGCCGTGAAGAACTTCGCCGGGCAACCGGACGGCTGGGTCTTCATGGAGGCCTCGCCCCCCACGCCGGGCAACCTGGCCCACGTGGCGGACTGGTCCGAAGGCCTGGGAGTCCTGGCTCCCGGCCCCTACGGCTCGACCCTGACCTACGGTGGGCTGAACTACGGCTGCGGTCTGTTCCGGGTCTTCACCGTCTTCCTCGAAGCCGGCAAGACCTACCGGTTCAACCTCACCCGGGACAACGTCCTGGACGACGTGAAGATGGCCCTGTTGCGGACGGGATCCCTGCCGGACGGCTGGGTGACGCGCGCCGATGCGCTCTGGGAGAAGGGGGCCGACCCCACGGGAGCCGCGCAGCCGCAGTCCTTCGCCGCGGCGGTGACGGCGAACTACGCCCTGGCCGTCTTCGTCGACGACTTGACCGCCGCCGGAGGCCAGTACACGGTACGCTTCGAGGAATACACGGCTCCGGCCGACCAGCCGGACCTGGTGGTGACCGCCATCGACCCGGTGACCGCCTTCGCCGGGATCCCCGTGACCGCCACCGTTCACGTCACGAACCAGGGCGGCGCCGCCTCGGACGCCTGCGTGGCCCAGGTCATCCTCGATTACGTGGAGATCTGCGGCAGCGCCGCCGTCCCCGCGATCCCCGCCGGGGGATCCGCCGTGGCCTGGTGCAGCCTGCCCGCCATGACGGCCGGCAACCACGACCTTTACGCCTTCGCCGACTACGGTGACGCCGTGGCCGAAGGAGACGAGACCAACAATGCGCGGATGCAGACCCTGACCGTGAGCAGCTCGCCCTCCTTGCCCGACCTGACGATCCTCGAGGCCGGTCCCACGGCCATGGTGGCCAATCAGGCCACCGAGGTCTGGATCAAGGTGGGCAACGTCGGGGGCGCGGCCGCCGACACCACGACCACGCGGTACGACGTCGACTTCGGCGCGACCCGGCTCCACCTTCCCACGCCCGCGCTGAACCCCGGGCAATCGGTGATCGTCAAGGGGATCCTGCCCGGCCTCGGCGACGGACAGCACCACGTCGAGACCCTGGCCAACTCCGCCGGTTCGCTCGCAGAAGTGACCCTGACCAACAACGGCCTCGGCTTCACGGTGAACGTGACGGGGCCCAACCTTGTCGTGGATGGTTTCACCCCCACGTCGTTCCTGGACACCGATCCCATCACCTTCGAGGTGACCGTGAGGAACGCCGGCAACGCCGCCTGCGTCGCCACCCACACCCAGGTGAAGTTCCTGCCTCAAGGGCCCATGACCAGCGTCGCCACCCCCGCACTGGCAGCCGGGGCCTCTTCGGTCGTCTCGGTGACCGTGCCCTACCCGCCGGCCCCCGGCGCCTACACCGTCGAGGCCTGCGCCGACGCCTCGAGCCTGCAGGCCGAATCCAGCGAGACCGACAACTGCCTGCAGGGCCCCGTGACCATCCTGCCGACCGTCATCGTCTGGCCCGACGCGGTAGCGCAGTATCCCACGCTGCAGGCGGCCATCGACGCGGTGGCCGAGGGCGGGACGGTCCGCGTCCGCGCCGGCACGTACACCGGGAGCGGCAACCGGGATCTCGACTTCCACGGCAAGGACCTGACCCTGGAGGCCTACGGGGACGGAGAGGTCGTCCTCGACTGCCAGGGCGACCCCGAGAATCCGCGCCGGGGATTCCGGTTCACGTCCGGGGAAACCAACGCGGCCGTCGTCGACGGCCTGACCATCGCCAACGGCCGCCGGGAGACCGGTTCGGGCGGGGCCATCCTCATCGGCGACGCCGAGCCGACCATCCGCAACTGCGTGATCCGCGACTGCTACGCCCACGAAGGCGGCGCCATCGTCTTCAGCTCGCTCCACGACTACTTCCACCCCTCCGTCCAGGGCTGCACCCTGGCCGGCAACGGGGCCAATTTCGGGGACGCCGTCTACGCCGCCGGAAACATCGGGCCGTTCCTGGAGAACACCCTGATCGCCGGGAACTACGGCTATTACGGCGCCGTCGTCTGCGACGGGATGCTGGGAACCCCCAGGCTGACCCTCAGCTGCTGCGACATCTGGGGCAACGGCGGCGGGGACTGGACCGGCAGCATCGCCTCCCAGCTCGGGACGGCCGGCAACTTCAGCCAGGATCCCCTCTTCTGCAACGCCGGGACCGACGACTACCATCTGGCCTCGAACTCGCCCTGCGCCGAGGCGATGAATGCGAGTTGCGGGCTCATCGGCGCGCTGCCCGCGACCTGCGGCCCCATGGGAGGAACCGTCCGGCACGTCAAGGCGGACGCCACCGGGGAATACCTGACCATCCAGCACGCCCTCAACAACTGCGTGGACGGCGACGTCGTCGAGCTGGCGGACGGGGTCTACACCGGCACCGGCAACCGGGACGTCAATCCCCTGGGCCTGGCCGTCCTCATCCGCTCGGCGAGCGGGGACCCCTACGCCTGCCGCATCGACGCCCAGCACGCCTACCGCGGGTTCTACCTGCGCAACGGAGAGGGCCATGACACGGTCATCTCCGGCATCGGAGTCTTCAACGGCGCGGCGGCCACCGGGGCGGGGATCGCCTGCGACGGGGCCTCCCCCACCCTGGACAACCTCTACGTCGCCGACTGCAACGCCACCGACGACGGCGGGGGCATCCATCTGGTGAACTACGCCTCGCCGATCATCACCGACTGCCTGCTGGAGAACAACACCGCGGCCGATGACGGCGGGGGACTCTATGCCGCCACCTGGTCGTCGCCGACCATCACGGGGACCACCTTCCTGGGGAACCTGACCAACGACGTCGGCGCCGGCGCCTACTTCGCCGTGAACTGCTTCCCCGAGATCGACGCCTGCACCTTCCGTGGCAACGAGGGGACCAACGGGGGCGGGCTGGGATTCGTCTACGCCTACGGTCCGGTGAGGAACACCCTGTTCTTCCAGAACAGCGCAACCAACGGCGGGGCGTATTACGGATACGGCAACGCGCGCTGCGCGTTCACGTCCTGCACGTTCTCCGACAACACCGCCGCCAACGGCGCCCAGGTCTACCTGCGGAACAACTCCGATCCCACCTTCGACCGCTGCATCCTGGCTTTCGGGATCAACGGCGCGGCCTTCGTCCGGAACGACGCCGAGAGCACGGCCACCCTGACCTGCTGCGACGTCCACGGCAACGCCGGAGGCGACTGGACGGCCATGATCTCCGACCAGTTCGGCGTCAACGGCAACCTCAACCAGGACCCCTTGTTCTGCAATCACCTGAACGAGGACCTGACCCTGCGGGGGGATTCCCCCTGCGCGGTGGTCAACAACGCAGGATGCGGGCAGATCGGCGCCTTCGCGGTCGGCTGTAGCGGATCGTGGCTCGTGCGGCCCGACGGCACGGGGGATTTCGCGACCATCCAGCAGGCCATCGACGCGGCCGCACCGGGGGAGACCGTGGTCCTCGCCGACGGGACCTACACCGGCCCCGGCAACCGCGACCTCAGCTTCGCGGGCAAGGCCATCACCCTGCGCAGCCAGAGCGGCGACGCCGATCTCTGCGTCATCGACTGCCAGGGCTCCGCGAGCAGTCAGCATTACGGGATCTACTTCACCAGCGCAGAGACGGCGGCCTCGGTCCTCGAAAACGTCACCATCCGCGGCGGGTACAAGGGCACCGGCGCCGGTTGCCGGATCGACGCCGCCAGCCCCACCCTGCGCGGCGTGGTCTTCCGGGACAACATCGCGAGCGACAGCGGCGCCGGGGTCATCATGTACGGCGGCGCCGCCCCCACCATTGAGGACTGCCGCTTCCTGGACAATGCGGCCGCCAACGCCGGCGGCGGAATGTACGTCAACACCGCCTATCCCCAGCTGGTCCGCTGCGAGTTCCGCGGCAACTCGGCCTTCTGGGGCGGCGGCGGCCTCTACAACCAGTACGCCTCTCCCAACGTGATCGACTGCACCTTCATCGACAACACCTCCGACCACTGGGGCGGTGGCGTCCACAACCGGTATGCCGCCAGCGCACCGAACTTCACCCGCTGCCTGTTCACCGGGAATTCCGCACCCCAGGGCGGGGCGTCCTATTCCCGGGACGCGTCGACCCCTGCGTACTTCCAGTGCACCTTCTACGGCAACAGCTCGGCGGACGGGGCCGTCCTGCACGGCCGCAGCAGCTCGGTTCTCAGCGTGATCCGCTGCATCCTGTCCTTCAGCTTCCAGGGAGCGGCCGTGACCGGTGACGGGACAGCGACGTTCAACCTGCTGTGCTGCGACGTCTTCGGGAACGTGGGCGGCGACTACACCGGGCCCATCGCGGGACAGGCGGGAACCAACGACAACATCCATGCCGATCCGGTCTTCTGCGACGTCTACGACGACGACTTCACCCTCGGCGGGATCTCGCCCTGCCTGCCGGGAAAATCGGAATGTGGCCAGCTGATCGGCGCCTTGGGCGAGGGCTGCGTGGTTTCGGCGGTCGGCGAACCTGACGCCGGGATCCCCGGTCGGCTGGCCCTTCTTCCCAACGTCCCCAACCCCTTCAATCCCGCCACCGTCATCCGCTACGACCTGCCCGGGGACGGTCGGGTCCGCATCGAGGTGTTCGACATGGCGGGCCGACTGGTGGACGTGATCCTCGACGAGGTCCAGTCCGCCGGGGACCGGGAGGTCACCTGGCGCGGGCGCGACGACCGGGGCCGATCCGCGGCCTCGGGACTCTACTTCGTGCGGCTGCGATTCGGGGGTGAGACGCAGGTGCGCAAGATCATGCTCGCGCGCTGAGGGAACCGTGCGGGGCGGCGATGGGAGGGGTCGCCGCCCCCTCGTCATCCCCAGGCAACCCTTTTCCCCTCCCGGGCGTCAATGCTCATGTCAGCCGGCGAGAACCCTGAACCGGAGGCAGAGCCATGATCGCCTTCCAGACCTTCGTCCTCTTTCTCGGAATCATGCTGGCGGCGCTCGGGATCCATCCCGGATCCGCTTCCAGGGCCGTTCCCGCCGAGGCATCCGATCTCGCGTCCGCCTGCGCGGACATCGGCACCGGCTCCCTCGCCTTCCGGTTTCCCGTCCGGGACGGGGTGACCGGCAACGACCACGGCGTGCGGATCCGCTGGGGCGATGACGAGCACTCGTGGTTCCGCGGGAGATATGACGACGCCGACCGGATGCAGGCGGGCCCCGCCTGGATCGTCCTCCGGCTGGACCGGGGATCCATCGCCGAGGTGTCGGTCACCGTCGGCCCGGACGGTCCCCGGCTTCCGTCGGACTGCACGGATCTCGGACTTCTCGAACCCGGACCTGCCGCCGCCTTTTTGCTCGCGATGGTTCCGGCCGTCCCGGCCGAGGTCGCCGAGGATCTCCTGCTGGGGGGGATCATCGCTCGCGGCGCCGAGGTCGCCGATCCGCTCCTGGCCCTTGCCCGGGACCGAAGCCTCGATCCCGAGGTGCGCGGGGATACGGTGATGTGGCTCGCCATGCTGGCGGGTGAAAAGGTGGCGGGGCAGCTGGCCGACATCGCCGGGGACCGGCGCGAAGACCTCGAGGTCCGCGAACACGCCGTCTTCGCCCTGTCGCAGTTGCCGGGCGACGGAGGACGCAAGCCCCTCCTGGAAATCGCCCGCAACAGCACCGAGCCACGGCTCCAGCGGGTCGCCCTCTTCGCCCTGACGGAATACGAGAGCGACCCCGAAGTGCTGGCCCTGCTGGAGGACATCCTCACCGGGGACTGATCCCCTATTGCCCCGTGAAGACCCGCAATCCCCGCGGGGACACGAAGACCCGCATGCCCGGACCCAGGTCCAGCTCCCGGAACCGCTCCTGCGAGATCTCCGCCGTGAAGGTCTCCCCCGAGGTCGCTTCCAGGGACAGACGCACCATCGGCCCGGCCGCATGGATGTGTCCGATGCGGGCCGCCAGGCTGGGGCCGTGGCGGGGCGCCAGGTCCAGCTCCAGGTCGTGGGGCCGGATGAACACCCGCGCGGTGTCCGCATCGGGCGGAACGTCATCGGGCGCTTCCAGCTCGCAGGTGGCGAAGGCCAGCTTGCCGTCGCTCAGGCGGGCGTGGAAGACGTTCACGTTGCCCAGGAAGTCCATCACGAACTCGGTGGCCGGGCGGTGGAACACCTCCTCGGGCGTCCCCTCCTGCTCGATGGCTCCGTTGTTCATCACCACGATGTGGTCCGCGACCTCGAGAGCCTCCTCCTGGTCGTGGGTGACGAACACGCTGGTGATGTGCAGGTCGCGGTGCAGGCGGCGCAGCCACGACCGCAGCTTCTTGCGGACCTTGGCGTCCAGGGCGCCGAACGGCTCGTCCAGCAGCAGGACCTGGGGTTCGACCGCGAGGGCGCGCGCCAGGGCCACGCGCTGGCGCTGGCCCCCCGAAAGCTGCGCGGGGTACCGGTCCGCCAGGTTTTCCAGCTGCACCAGCGCCAGCAGGGACCGGACCTTCTCCCGGATGGCCCCCCGCGAGGGGCGCCGGTCCCGCGGCTTGACCCGCATCCCGAACGCCACGTTCTCGAACACCGTCATGTGCCGGAACAGCGCGTAGTGCTGGAAGACGAACCCCACCTGCCGCTCCTGGATGCGCCGGTCGGCCATGTCTTCCTGCTTGAAGAGGATGGACCCCGTGCCGGGATCGGGCTGCTCCAGGCCCGCGATGATCCGCAGCAGGGTCGTCTTGCCCGAACCCGAGGGCCCCAGGAGCGCCGTCAGCGCTCCCGCCCGGACATCCAGGCTGACGTCGTTCAAAGCCGTGAACCCGCCGAACGTCTTGGTCACGTGCCGCACGGAAATGGCCATGTCACACCTCGTCCTCGACCGGTTGTTCGTCCGCCGACTGCGACCCGCCCGCGCGCCGCTCGACCAGCGCCTTGACGGCGAGGGTCACCAGGGCCAGCAGGGCCAGCAGGGATGCCACCGCGAAGGCGGCCGTGAAGTTGTACTCGTTGTAGAGGATCTCGATCTGCAGGGGCATGGTGTTGGTCTTGCCCCGGATGTGGCCGCTGACCACCGAAACCGCCCCGAATTCGCCCATGGCGCGGGCGTTGCACAGGATCACGCCGTAGAGCAGGGCCCACTTCACGTTGGGCAGGGTCACCCGCCGGAAGGTCTGCCAGCCCGAAGCGCCCAGGGTGAGCGCCGCCTCCTCGTCCTGGGTGCCCTGCTCCTGCATCAGGGGGATCAGCTCGCGCGCCACGTAGGGCACGGTCACGAACAGGGTGGCCAGGATGATGCCCGGCACCGCAAAGATGATCTCGATGCCCCGCGACGCCAGCTGCGGGCCGAACCACCCGTGCAGGCCGAACAGCAGGACGAAGACCATGCCCGAGATGACCGGCGAGACCGCCAGAGGCAGGTCGATCAGGGTGGTCAGCACGCTCTTGCCGCGGAACTCGAACTTGGCGATGGCCCAGGCTGCCGCCAGGCCGAAGACCAGGTTCAGCGGCACGGCGACCGCCGCCACGGTCAGGGTCAGGCCGATCGCCTGGCGCACGGCCGGCTCGGCGAAACTGTCCAGGTAGGCTCCCACGCCCTTGCGCAGAGCCTCGGCGAAGACCCCGGCCAGGGGCAGGAAGAGGAAGAACACCAGGAACAGGACCGAGACCGCCAGCAGCAGCGAGCTCATCCACCGGGGTTCGGTCACCGCCTGGCCGCCGCGGGCGGACCCCGCCGCCGGTGCGCGCCGCAACGCCTGGATCATTCCACCCATCTCAGACCCCTCTCATGTGCCGGCGTCCCGACCACCGTTGCAGGAGGTTGATGGCCAGCAGCAGCAGGAACGAAAGCACCAGCAGCACGACGCCGATGGCCGTGGCCCCCGCGTAGTCGTACTGCTCCAGGCGGGCCATGATCAGCAGCGGCGCGATCTCCGTCCGCATGGGCATGTTCCCCGAGATGAACACCACCGAGCCGTACTCCCCCAGCGCCCGCGCGAAGGCCAGGGTGAACCCCGTCAGCAGCGCCGGCGTCACCGCCGGCAGGATCACGCGCCGGAAGGTCTGCCGCCGCGACGCGCCCAGGCTGGCGGCGGCCTCCTCCTGGTCCAGGTCGAGGTCCTCCAGGGCCGGCTGCAGGGTGCGGACCACGAACGGCAGGCCGATGAACGTCAGGGCGATGACCACGCCGAGGGGCGTGAAGGCCGCCTTGATGCCCCAGGTCTCCAGGGCCCGTCCCACCCATCCGTTGGGCGCATACAGCGCGGTGAGCGCGATGCCCGAAACGGCCGTCGGCAAGGCGAACGGGAGGTCGATGACCGCATCGAGCAGCCGCTTGCCCACGAAGCGGTAGCGCACCAGGGTCCAGGCCACCACGAACCCGAACAGGGCGTTGAGCAGGGCCGCCGTCAACGCGGCGGTGAAGCTGAGGCGGCAGGCGGCGACCACGCGGGGCGAGGACACGGCCTCCCAGAACCCGCGCCAGCCCAGCGAGGAACTCTGGATGAACAGAGCCGAAAGCGGGATCATGACCAGCAGCCCCAGGTAAAGGACCGCCGTCCCGAAGGTGAGCCCGAAACCGGGCAGGACCGAATGGCGACGCTTCAGCAGCCCCATGGCCTACCGCTCTCCCGTGTAGATGCTGTCGAAGACTCCGCCCTCGGCGAAGTGGACCGCCTGGGCTTTCCGCCAGCCGCCGAAGACCTCGTCGATGCCCACCATCTTCAGGGAGGGGAACCGCTCGAGATCCGCGCCGTCGGCGAACTCCGGGTGGACAGGACGGTAGTAGTGCCGGGCCGCCAGCCTCTGGCCGAGGGGGGAATAGAGGTACTGCAGGTAGGCCGTCGCCAGCTCCCGCGTGCCGTGCTTGTCCACCCAGGTGTCGATCACGGTCACCGGCGGTTCCGCGCGGATGCTCAGCGAGGGCACCACCATGTCGAAGGAGCCCTCTCCCAGTTCACGGACCGCGAGGAACGCCTCGTTCTCCCAGGCGAGCAGGACGTCGCCGATCCCGCGCTGGACGAAGGTGTTGGTCGAACCGCGGGCTCCCGAGTCCAGGACCGGCACCCGGCGGAACAGCCGCGTGACGAAGGCCCGGGCGCTGTCCTGGGCGGCGGCGACGGCGGCCGATTCCGCCGGATCGTCCAGCCTGCCCAGATCGCCCAGTTCCCTTTCCAGGGCGAAGGCCCAGGCCGCCAGGTAGTTCCACCGGGCCCCCCCCGAGGTCTTCGGGTTGGGAGTGATGATCTCCACCCCCGGCTTGTCCAGATCGCCCCAGTCGGCGATCCCCTTGGGATTCCCCTTGCGGACCAGGAACACGATGGTCGAGGTGTAGGGACAGCTGTTCTCGGGCAGGCGGGACTGCCAGTCCGCCGGCAGCAGTCCGGCCCGCTCGCTGATGGCGTCGATGTCGAACGCCAGGGCCAGGGTGACCACGTCCGCCTCCAGCCCGTCGATCACCGCCCGGGCCTGCTTGCCCGCTCCCCCGTGGGACATGACGATGCGGACCTGCCGGCCCGTGCGCTGCAGGTAGTCCGCAACGAAAGCATCGTTGAACTCCTTGTACAGCTCCCTGGTCGGATCGTAGGACACGTTCAGCAGGGTCAACTCCTTGCCCTGCCCCGAACCCTTGTCCGCCTCCCCTCCGCCACCCCCGCAGGAGCTACAAGCGACCACCAGCAACGCGATCACCCCGCAAGCTCGCCCGAAATTCCACGTCATGGCTGGACCTCCCTCTTTGGAACTGGATCTGACAACGGGGATTCGCAAGGAAAATGCCATGGTGTGCTTGTTTTTTATTTTGCTTTATTTCAATAACTTAAAGATTTTCCATCCATGATTGCCGTTTTATAAAAATGCTGATATACTTTATTGAAAGGTTTTTTCCGTCTCATGCAAAGGATTGTCCATGAACCCGGGATCACTGGCGGAATTCGTCTGGCGGGAAGCCTGCCGCGCCCCCTCCATCGCAAGCCTGGCGACAGCACTGACGGGAACCGTACCCGGAGCGCCTCCCCTGGCGGCCCTGATCGTGCTCGCCCTCGATCTTGACGAGGGGATCGCCGAGACGGCCGGAGCCGCTCCCTCGGGCCTCATCCCCACGCCGCAGGATTCCCGCCACGAACTGACCCCCGCCCAGTCCCGCGAGCTGGCCCGCTGGATAGACCGGACCCAGGCCTCCCTGCTGGGGAAGACCGACATCCTGCCCCGGGCCCTCCTGCCCCTGGAATCGCTCATTCCCCTGCGGCCCTGCTGGGCGGTGCCCCTGACGGGAGATGGCCGCCTGGCCGGCCTGGCCCTTGCGGTCCCCGCGGCCGACGACCCTTACCCTGGCGACCACACCCGTTACCTGGCCCTCCTGCGGGAACCCCTGGCCGCCGCCCTGCAGAACTACCGGCACCGGCGCGATCTCCAGGAACTGCGCCGCTCGGCCGAGGCCGACCGGCAATCCCTGCTGACCCGCCTGGGCCGGGACGAGGTCCTGGAGGACGTCATCGGCGCCGACGGCGGCCTGCGGTCCGTGATGCAACGGGTGGACCTGGTGGCCGGATCGGACGTTCCGGTCCTGGTCCTGGGCGAGACCGGCTCGGGCAAGGAGGTCATCGCCCGCATCCTGCACACGCGATCACGCCGCGCCGGCGGACCGTTCATCCGGGTCAACTGCGGAGCCATCCCCCCCGAACTGGTGGATTCGGAGCTCTTCGGACACGAGAAGGGCGCCTTCACCGGGGCGGTCGCCCGGCGCACCGGCTGGTTCGAACGGGCCGACGGCGGCACCCTGTTGCTGGACGAGATCGGCGAACTGCCCCGGGCGGCGCAGGTGCGGCTGTTGCGGGTCCTTCAGGACGGGTCCATGCAGCGCGTCGGCGCCGAGAGCAATCTGCGGGTGGATGTGCGCGTCATCGCCGCCACCCACGCCGACCTCGCTGCGATGGTCAAGACCGGGGAGTTCCGCGAGGATCTGTGGTACCGCCTCGCCGTGTTCCCTCTCTTGCTGCCGCCGCTGCGCGACCGCCTGCAGGACATTCCGGCCCTGGTGGACATGCTGGCCCGCCGGGCCGCACGCCGGTTCGGATTCCGCCCCCGGGCGCCCCGGGCCGAGGATCTGGCCATGCTGGCGGCCTATCCCTGGCCCGGCAACGTCCGCGAACTGGGATCGGTCATCGACCGGGCGGTGATCCTGGGCGAGGGCCGCAGCCTTGAGATCGGCAAGGCGCTGGGCATCTCCACCCGCAAGGGGCTCAGCGTACACCGCACCAGGGAGCCCGCGGCGCGCACCGCGAACGGCGAGATCGCCCCCCTGGACGAGGTGATCGTCCGCCACCTCGAGACCGCCCTGACCGCCTCCCGCGGCAGGATCGAGGGGACGGATGGAGCGGCGGCCATGCTGGGCCTGAACCCCAACACCCTGAGGTCGAAGCTGCGCAAGCACGGCATCGACGCCCGGAACTTCAGGAATTGATCGGGGAATCAGGAACGGCCGAGCAGGACGAGCCGGTGCTCCAGTTCCTTCAGGGGCATCAGGTCGCCCTTGCGGCTGGCGACGTCGACGCCCCGGCGGTAGACGGCGGCCGCCTCGTCGGGGCGGCCGAGACGCTCGAGGACCTTGCCCCGCGACACGTAGAGGGGGCTGTTGTCCTTCTGGACCTCCAGCGCCCGGCCCAGGTACTCCTCGGCGGCCGCGAGATCCTCCAGATCGAGCATGGCGTTGCCCATGCCCATCAAGGCCAGGGGATCCTCCGGGTCCACCTCCAGCACCTCGGCGAACATGTGGCGCCGGCGTTCGGCGTCGGCGCGGCGTTCCCGGGCCTCGCGGGCCTCGCGCTCCCGGATCTCCTGTTCGCTCAGACCCTCGCCGAACTTCTTGAGCGTGGCGAGGGACTTCTGGCGCTCGGCCTCGTCCTTGTCGCCGATCCTCATGTAGAACAGGGAGAGGTTGGTGTGGACCATGGGTTCGTCGGGGGCCAGTTCCTCCAGCCGCTTGAACACGTCGATGGCTTCGTGGAACCGCCCGGTGCGCCCGAGGATCACGCCGAGCACCTCGACGGCCTCGGTGTGGTGGGGATCCAGGCGGAGCGCCTGCTCCAGGAGCGCGATCGCACTCGTGTCGGCGCCCGCGCTGAAGCTGCGGACGGCCCGATCGTAGAGCCGGTTCGCCTGTTCTCCGCAGCTGGCGGCCGCATGGAAGGGAAGCAGGACGACTTCGCCCTCGAGCTGGACCTCATCCACCTCCAGATCGAGGCGCAACCCCGGCGCCCGGTTCGCCTTGTCCAGGTAGACGAGCGCCACCGGCCGGTCCCAGACCACGGAATACCCCACGGAGGCCCAGGTTCCGATGGTCACTCCCTCCGTGGTCTGCAAGGAGGAGCCGGCCGGCGGCAGGGATCCCGGCGCGATGCCCAGGGGTTCGTGGATCACCAGGCCGCGCAAGGCCCGAGGCACCGAGCCGTAGGTGCGGACGCGGGCGACCACCTCCTGGCCCCGGTAGCAACCCTTGGTCCAGCTGACGACCTGCTGTTCGAGCCCCGTCTGGGGCAACAACGTCTTGCCGGGCTCGAAATCCGGGCCCGCCAGCAGGGTCCCGCCCTCGATGCGCAGCCAGTCCCAGGCCTGCGGGGCGGATTCTTCGGCGTCCAGGTCCACGAATCCCTTCGCGGCCGCAGCTTTCTTCAAGGCCTCGAGGGCGCCGGCGCCCCCCGGGGGACACAGGACGATCCCGCCGGGATCTCCGGTCAAGGAGAGGGGAACCACCACGGCTCCTTCCGCGGCGAGGTCATGCCCCTCGAGCATGGCCTCCGCTTCGGGCCCCTCCACGGCCAGCCCCGTGAACTCCGCCGTCGCCTCCTCGATCATGACGTCCTCGGCGATGACGAAGGACTCCAGATCCGCCTTGAGGGAACCGAGAGCCGAAGCCCGGCCGATGATCAGGTACGAGGGAAAGGGTTGCCCGCGGTCGGGCAGCCGGTACACGGCGGCCAGGGCGGTCACCGCGCCGTTGCGCTGCAGGCGGGCGGACGGCTGCGCGTCCCCGGGCCCCAGGCCCAGGACGTCGCTGGTCAGCTGGGCCTGCAGGAAGGTCCCCGCGTCCGGGCCCGCAACCAGCAGGGCGCCCAGGCCCGGACAGCCGTCCCAGCGGACGGTCAGCCCGGTGCGGCGCGCGGCGCGGCAGAGGTCCGTTGCGGCCGAAGCCATCACACCGCGAAGCTTTCGCCGCAGCCGCAGGTGTTGGTGGCGTTGGGGTTCTGGAACTGGAATCCCTTGCCGCCCAGGCCGGACTGGTGATCCAGGGTGATCCCGCGCAGGTAGATCGCGCTCTTGCGGTCGAGGTAGACCTCGAAGCCGTCCTCGGGGACGACCACGTCGCCGTCGCGGCGGGCCGAGAACTCGGTTTTGTAGGTCAGGCCCGAACAACCGCCCCCGGCGACGCCCAGGCGCAGGCCCAGGCCGGGCTCGGCCTCGGCGGCCAGCAACCGCTTCACCTCGGCGACCGCGGCCGGCGTCAAGACCACCGGCTGGTCCTCGCCTGCCGAGCCGGCCGTTTCCCCTGCGGTGTGGTCGACAGCCGGCGGAGGGCCGGATTCCTCCGCACGCTTCGTCGCCGCCTGGCCCGGTCGGCCGTAGAAATCGCTCAGCGGCGCGAGGCTCGCAAGATCGGCCGCATCCAGCACGATGCGGTCGTGCTTCTTCCAGACCCCGAACCGGGCCGCGCGGGCGAGGTACTCGGCGTTGGTCTTGCCGTCCTGGCCCTCGCTGTGCTCGTCGGCATCGACCAGGACGACCGTCCCCTCCGCTCGCTCATGGCAACGGCCCACGAAGACGGTGTCCCGGGTCGTGGCGACCACCGTGATGCCGTGGAGGGGGTCCCTGGTATCGTGAAATGTGCCCATGGTTCTTCCTTCACTCCTGGATCCGGCCGGGGATCAGTTGCAGATGTCGTCGAACGCTGCGGCCAGATCGCGGGCGACGTCCTCGGCGGACCGGCCCTCGATCAGGTGCCGCGGAACGAAGTGCACGAGCTCGCCGTCCTTCATCACCGCCACCGACGGGCTGCTCGGCGGCACGTCCCCGATGAGCTCGCGGGCGCGCTGCGTCGCCTCCACATCCTGGCCGGCGAAGACGGTGGCGAAGCGGTCCGGCCGCGTCGTGTGCTCCATGGCCTTCAGGACGGCGGGACGGGCGCTGCCGGCCGCGCATCCGCACACCGAGTTGACCAGCAGGAGGGCGGTACCCTGGGTCTGCGCGAAGAAATCGTCGACCTCGGCCGGCGTGCGCAGTTCCTGGACGCCGCTGGAGGTCAGCTCGGCCCGCATGGGGGCCACCATCTGCTCGGGGTATGGCATGAGGGGTTTCTCCCTGTTTGATTCCACTGGCAGCCCCCCGGGGGGCCTCGTCGTGGTCAAAGCTAAAAAGATTACAATTTTTGTCAAGTATTTGAGCCGGGTACCGTTCCCTTGCCCGGAAACAGGTTCGCGCCGTCTTCAGCAGAGGACCACGAAGACGAGCTGAAAGACGCCGGTCGCCGAACCACCTGGGCCCGGCGACCGGATGTTCAACCCGGAAAAGAGACGCGGACTATTTGACGAGGGTCAGCTTGAGCAGGCTCGTTTCCCCGCTCCCGTCGACCAATCTCGCCACGTAAACCCCGCTGGGCGCCTGCTGTCCCGCCTCGTCCAGGCCGTCCCAGACCACGGTGTGGCGGCCGGACGCGGTTTCTCCCGCCACCAGCCGGCGCACCAGCCGGCCGCGCAGGTCGTGGATGGCCAGGTCGCAGTTCCCGGCCACGGCGGTCTCGAAGACGATCTCGGTGCGGGGGTTGAAGGGGTTCGGGGCGACCGACGTCAGCACCGGCCGGGACGGCACCTCCGCCTCATCCTCCACCCCCGACAGCCAGCCGGACGCCGGCAGCCCGATGCAATCCAGCATCACGTCCAGCCCTCCCTGGGGCGTCAGCAGGACGTGGACCTCCGGGGCGGGTGGGTGGGGCCAGGTCCACTGGTGTTCGTAGCGGCCGGGAGCGGCGATGGGGATGGAGACCATCTCTCCCGACCCCTGCAGCATCACGTCCAGGAAGCCCGGCGAAGTCACTTCCACCACGTCCAGGACGAACGCGAGCTGATCCCAGCCCGGATTCCAGCCGGGCACCATCTCGTAGACGTCCAGGTGCTGGACTCCCGCGCCGGGAACGGCCGAGAGCCGGGCGGGCACGCCGGAAAGGTTGCAACCCGGGCCGACATCGACCATGACCGCCGGCGCCGTGATGGGCCCGAACTCGGCGGCACTGCTGTCCGACCAGCCGACGGAGAACCCGCCCCACGCGCCCGTGTCGTAGGGCGAGGTGGTCTTGGTCCCGCTGGGCGTGCCGATGCTCAGCCCCACCGTCCAGGGCGTGTAGTCGAAGGCGCTCGGCACGTAGTCGTCGTTGTGGAAGGTGTAGGTGACCGGGACGGAGCTGGTGTTGTGCATTTCCCGCATGCTGTTGTCGTTGCGGTTCCACTCGCCCTCCTTGACCTGGGTCGGCGGGTTGGTGGAACGGTCCCAGCGGTAGATGGTCACGTTCAGGCAGCGGAAGTAGACGTCGGGGAAGGCCATGTACAGGGACTTGCCCGGCGGGATCGTGCGCGTGAACTGCTGGCAGTAGCCGCTGAAGGTCTCGGAGGCCGGAGGAGGCGTGACCGCCGGATCGCGGCTCTCGCTGACCACTCCGTCGACGAAGGCGCGATGTTCATAGACCGGTCCCCCCGGTGCGTGGGCCCACTTCCCGCCCTGGCCGAGGAGTTCCATGCCCCCCGACGGGGTCACGTCGATGGGCACCTCCTCCTGGATGTTTCCCGTCCCGTCGGCCTGCTCCTCGTCGTGCTTGATGTGGATGGTGGGAATGCCCAGGACGGTGCTCGTGCCGCTGAGGGCCACGGCGTGCCCGCCGGCCCGCTTCCACTTGCCGGCTTCCTTGTACCAGAATCCGTAGCAGATCTCGACGTCCTCGCCCTTGGCGGCCTCGCTGAACAGCCAGTCCTTCTTGGGCAGGGTCTGCAGGCCGCCGCCGTCAGTGTCGGTGGCCTTCGACTTGCCGCTGCTGCTGGAAATGTCCCCGTCGGAGAAGTAGTTCTGCACCTTGACGTGGATGGGCAGGCCGTGGGCCTCGATGAAGTCCAGCTTGGCCCGGGCCATGTCCTTCACGTTCACGCCCTTCTGGTAGAGGCGGTTCATCAGGGCGCTGAGCTCGTTGAAGGTCTGCCTCTCGTCGCCGGGGAAGTTGATGTCGCCGTGCTTGTCTTTCAGCCAGTGAAGGCTGTTGGCGCAGCTGGCGGGCACGCAGCCGTTCCAGTCCCCCTTGCGGCTGAGGGTGTCGAGGGGAATGTTGTGCATCTCGCACCCGATCATGGTGTGGTCCTCGATCAGCAATCCCGCCTGGTACGAGGCGAATTGCGGTGCAGGATCCGCCGGCATGGGCTGCGTGACCAGGGTGTCCACCACGGCCGCCATCCCCGCGCCCTGGGCGACCGTGACCTGCATGACCGGACCCATCCGGTCCAGGACCGCGGTCAGGGCCCAGACCTCGCCCTCCTGGTCCGTGAACGGGACGTTCGTCAGGGAGATGGCGTAGTTCAGGGGCGGACAGGGTTCCATCTCGGCCAGACCCAGGACGGACAGGGGAAAGCGCTTGGCCACCTCCTCCGTCGGCGGGCCCATGGTGAAGTCGGGCATGACCATGTTGCGGATGATCCAGACCGGCTCCGGGGACACCCCGGGAATGACCGCCGCGACGTTCAGGTAACCCGGCAGGGCATCCTTCTCGTAGAAGACGAAGATCCGGCCGACCTGGCTGGGCGGCTCGGCCGGCACTTCGGGGTCCGGCGGGGAAAATGTCAGCTGCTGGAACTCGATGTGGTTGACGATGGCGGCGACGGCCGGACCGCCGGCCATCGGCAGGATCGCTCCTGCCGCCAATAAGAGGATACAGACGCGTTTCACCATGACCCACGACCCCCCAGGCGGATGTCCCTCCCATGGGCGGCGGGCGGACCGCCCTTTGTTGAAATCATTTTATCATAAAACCCTTCGGCATTGAAGCCGGGGACCAAGAGCCGGGGGCCGGGAGGGGCCCGCGGCTTTCACCCCGGGCCCCGGTGATGTCTCCTCGTCAGATCATTTGACCAAGGTCAGCTTGAGCAGGCTCGTTTCCCCGCTCCCGGTCACCATCCTCGCCACGTACAGGCCGCTGGGAGTCCTCTGTCCCGCCTCGTCCAGGCCGTCCCAGACCACGGTGTGGCGCCCCTGCGGCACCTCGCCGGTCACCAGCTTGCGCACCAGCCGGCCGCGCAGGTCGTGGATGGCCAGGTCGCAGGTCCCGGCCGTCGCCGTCTCGAAGACGATCTCCGTGCGGGGGTTGAACGGGTTGGGGGCCGCCCCGACCAGCCGTGAGGCCGCGATCCGGGGCACCGTCCCGTCCCCGTCGTCCACCCCGGTGACGTCGTTCCCGATGCTGACGTTCCAGGAAGCGGCCGTGCCGTGAGTGGACGCCTCGCGACGCCAGATCACCAGGG
>Ga0180009_10002490_pt1 | contig 21673 bp, 27 predicted proteins | sample OS_PC_MetaG_FD_123537 | JGI IMG/M metagenome (GOLD analysis project Ga0180009, IMG submission 123537) | Groundwater microbial communities from the Aspo Hard Rock Laboratory (HRL) deep subsurface site, Sweden - OS_PC_MetaG | ecosystem: Environmental > Aquatic > Deep subsurface > Groundwater...
CGAAGTATTCACGCTCGCCGAAACCGGAACACGCTCGACACCGAGCGCCCCGGTCAATTCGCCTCAGCCGCGGACAGGCGTCAAGGGCCTGCAGGACAAGGTCGTCCGGGCGGCCAAGACCTACCTTTCCAAAGGCAATGCCGCGGTCAAGGCCGACAAGGACTGGAGCGAGTTCTGACATGCGAACGCGGCCGGTGCCGGCTCGCCAAACCGATTGCAAAAAGGGCGCCGCACCGGCGCCCTTTTTGGTTACAAACGGTTTTCCACGCCCGATCAAATCCGGTGAATTCGGCGAACCACTTAACAGGTTGTTAAGCGGTGCGGTTGAACATCCACAAGGAAAAGCGGTGCAGGCATGTGGCGATATGCGCCCCGGCGGCCTGTTCGGCTATAGGTTTCTGCGTCGGGACGATTCGTGTCCTCAGGATTTGCAGGCCACGGTTTCTCGTGTCGCGTTTGCGTATCGCCCGGCCCTTTTTCGCGAGGGCTCGACCAGTCTGGCCACGACCAAGGCGGAGACCCAGCCATGTCACTTCTTTTGGAATTTGAAGACGACCGTTCGATCCATCCGGTCGACATCATCGAACACATTGCCTCGATCAATGATTGGAATTTCGAGCGGCAGGACGCCGACGAGATCGCGATTTCGGTGCGTGGCGGCTGGTCCGACTATCACGTCTCCTTCAACTGGATGGAGGAGCTCGAAAGCCTGCACATCGCCTGCGCTTTCGATCTCAAGGTGCCCGACGCCCGCAGGGCCGAGGTCAAGCAACTCATCGCCCTGGTCAACGAGCAGCTGTGGATCGGCCATTTCGACGCCTGGAACAAGGAAGGCGTGATCCTGTTCCGCCACTCGCACCTGCTTTCGGGCGGCGCCGATGTTTCCCCGCAGCAATGCGAGGCGCTGCTGCGCGCCGCGACCGAGAGTTGCGACCTCTACTACCAGGCCTTCCAGTTCGTCATCTGGGCTGGAAAGAACGCCCAGGAGGCCCTAAGCTCGGTCATGTTCGAGACCGTTGGCGAGGCCTGACCGGGATAGCATGAGCCTTACGGACATCGATGGCGTTGTGCTTGTTGGCGCCGGCAGGATGGGGCTGGCGCTGGCGCGCGGCTGGCTCAATGCCGGCCTGAGGCCCGAGGCGCTGACGCTTTGCGACCCCGCACCGCAGGATGCCGCGACCGCCTTCGCTGACGAAGAGGGCGTGGTGCTGACGCCAGTGCCGCCCAGGGAGGCGGCGCGGGTGGTGGTGCTGGCGGTCAAGCCGCAGGTCATGGCTTCGGTGCTGCCGACGCTGGGCACGCTGATCGGTCCGCACACGCTTGTCGTGTCGATCGCCGCCGGCATTGCGCTGGCGAGCCTGCTCGACGGGCTTGCCACCCACCGGGTCGTGCGCGCCATGCCCAATACGCCGGCCCAGATCGGGCAGGGCATGACCGGGGCCGTGGCGGCGCCGGGGGTGTCGTCCGAGGACCTCGAGGTCGCGGAGGCCCTTCTGGCGGCGGCCGGGGCGCTGCTCTGGTTCGACGAGGAGAGCCGCATCGACCTGGTGACGGCCGTGTCCGGTTCGGGGCCCGCCTATGTGTTCTATCTGGTCGAGACGCTGGCGGCGGCGGGCGCGGCCGAGGGCCTAGCGCCCGAAGACGCCATGAAGCTCGCCCGGCAGACGGTGATCGGCGCGGCGGCGCTGATGGACGAGGACATGACCGATGCGGCCACACTCCGGCAGAACGTCACCTCGCCCAACGGTACGACGGCGGCGGCGCTCGCGGTGCTTATGGCGCCGGACGGCCTTGCGGCGCTGATGAAGAAGGCGGTCGCGGCGGCGCGCAAACGCGCCGAGGAACTCGGTCGGTAGAGCGGTGTGCGAAAAAATGGAAGCCGGTTTTTCGCAAGAACACCGCGACCACAAAGAGATAGAGCACGCGTTCGGGTCAACCTAAGTCGGTGTCCTAGCGGCAATTCCCAAAAGGACAGACAGCGGCTCGTTGCGGGCGGCGCATGCGTTCGTCGAGGGCATCGGGCGTTTTGATTTCATCAAGACACCCGGCCCTATCCCTTTGTGATTGCATCGGGTTTCGCGAAAAGCCGGGTTTCGCTTTCGCCCGATGCTCTGGAAGTCGCGCGGCGGCGGCGGGCGACGCCATAGTCCTTCACGAACCCTGTGTTGCAATTGAAAAGTCAATCATGCGACACGATGTCCTATGTACTTAATTTAACTCGGAAAATTATCCGCATTTCGTGCCGCGCAATTTGCAGATTCGGCAATAAATTAGGGAAGGGAAATGCTCCCAGGCCGTTTAGTCGGCGCTAATGGGTCTAGAAGACTTGTGCTTCAACAGGCTACTAGCTAGGATCGCGTCGAAGGGGTCAGTGTACTTGTAGTTTTGCGTAAAAACGTCAAAAGCACATTTTCTATCGACAGATAGTAAAGGGAGGACATCATGAAAAAAACCGCACTTCTTATTTCTTTGGCTCTTGCCGGAAGCATCGTCGCTCCGGCCGCCTTTGCCAAGACCTATACGGTCACCGGCTATCCCAACAACGACAAGTGCTACCTGGTCGAGCACATTCCCGCCACCTATGAAGTCAACACCAAGGGCATCAAGGTGAAGGGCGAAAGCTCGGGCTGGAGCGCCATTTCTCCGGGCAAGATCGCCAAGTACTCGACCTCGCCGGCGGTCTATATCCAGACCAAGAGTTTGATCGAAGCCGACCACTATTCGCTCGTCCCGACGGGCTGCAAGTAAGACCTCCACTGCGCGGCAGGAAGGCATCCGCTTTCCTGCCGCCGGTCTTGCAGCATCGGACGCGGTCCGATCCGCGCGACGCCATGCGGCGGCGCAGCGCCGGATAGCATCGAAGGGTGAACGCCAATGCAGTTGAAAATGCTTTTCGCCGCACTCGGCCTTGGCGCCGGGCTGTCGGTTTCCGTCGGGTTTGCCGCGCCGGTCGAGGTGGAGATCAGTTTTACCGTTACCGACGAGGTTTCGCCGGCCTATGACGTTTTCGCCGACGCCGTGATTGGCGGCGACGGGCACCAGCTTCACGTCGCCCAGTGTGACAGGGTCCAGCTCGACGGGTCGAGCGACGACAGCCTGGTGACGCCAGTCGTCTGCGACGGCGAGAGGCTGAGCTTCGCCATGACGGAAGCCGGCATCGCCGTCTTGCGCGACGGCGAGAAGCTGAGCGAAATCGGCCTTGAGCCGGGGCGCTATTTCGTCAATGGATTGCCGAGATTGGTCGAGTAGTCGATTCCATCCTCGACATAGGCGATGCCCTCATAGGCCAGAAGCCCTTTGACATAGACGGGGATGTCGCCGGTCGTCAGTTTTGGCGTGCCGAGCAGGTGGAGCTTGTCGCGGGTCTGGCACAGTTCGGCCTCGACGCCGTCCTTGGAGATGACGATGTAGCAGCGATCGGGGACGGTTGCGCAGCCTGAGAGTCCAAGACCCACCATCACGCCGAAAAGCGTTCGAAGCACGCGCATGCGTCGTTACCACCCTTAAGGATTGAGTAACGCCGTTATGGTTAATCGCCTCTTAAGCCGGGATGACGGACACGCTGTCGGCCCGCGGCGCGCGACTGTCGCGACGTCGATGATTCCGGCAAAAATCGCGACATTTGTGCAAAACACCGTGCTAAACAAGCCGGCGGCGGCGCAGGCGCCTGCCGGTTGACCTGCGTCAAGGCACGGAATGGGAAGATCGACAAAATACCTGACCAGAGAGTGCCATTTTTGCATGAGGTGGCTTCTCCCTGACCGGGCGCACGATGATCCTTGTGTTTCCGGCATATGCGTGTACCGACGACAATGCGGCGGCGGCCAATGTGTCGCGCGATCGGGGCGTCCTCAATCGATCGCGCTTCGCCAAGGCGAATGGCACCGCGGCGGCTTCGTGACCGTGTGCGACAACTCTCGGGCGCGCGTCTGTTTCGGTCAGGCGCGCGTTCGTTTTTGGAGTGGGTAGCGAATAGGGACTTGCCGACACCGCCGTCTGCATCAAGGTGCTATTCGCTATTCGCTATTCGCTATTCGCTATTCGCTTATTTTAACAACCCGTCCGTCAGGCCAAGCCGGCCGAGCGTGGCGCGGTCCTTGTTCTCGACCATCTCCACAAAGAAGCGCCGGACCACATCGCGGCTGCCCACGGGCAGGGCGGCGAAGGCGGCGTTGATGCGGGTGGTCTGGCTTTCGGACAGGCTTTCCCAGAACGCGCGGCCGAGCGGCGTGGCGTATAAAAGTCGCTGGCGGCGATCGGCTTCCCCGGGCCGCTGCTCGATATAGCCATTGTCGATCAGCTGCCGCAGAACGCGGGCCAGGCTCTGCTTGGTGATCTTGAGGATGTCGAGCAGGTCGGCTACCGGCATTCCGGGCTTCAGATTGACAAAATACAGCACCCGGTGATGGGCGCGGCCGAAATCGGATTTTTCCAGGATGGCATCGGCATCGCCGACGAAATCGCGATAGGCGAAAAAGAACAGCCCCATGATGTCCAGCGGCATCAGGTCGCGGCTCGGAGGGCCGGAATTTATGTCAGCCTTGTTGACATTTATTGGTACTGCTGGCATGGTGTGCTCATCGGAAATTCAACGACGGTCTTATCCCAGAGCGTTCCATATTTGCCAAGTATGCTTGGCCGGACCAATATGGATTTGCCGAGAGAACAACGGCCGGAAAAGTATGTGGGAGGTTTGAAATGGCAGGCTTGCCAATGGATCAGCGCGACGGCTGGATCTGGTACGACGGCGAAATGGTGCCCTGGAAGGACGCCACGCTGCATGTGCTGACCCACGGCCTTCACTATGCCAGTTCGGTGTTCGAGGGACAGCGCGCCTATGGCGGCGAGATCTTCAAGCTCCACGAACACAGCGAGCGGTTGATCCGTTCGGCCGGGATGCTGGATTTCAAGCTCGGCTATTCGGCCGACGAGATCGATGACGCCTGCCGCGCCGTGCTCGACAAGAACGGGCTGGTCGATGCCTATATGCGCCCGGTCGCCTGGCGCGGTTCCGAGGAAATGGGCGTCGCCGCCGCCAACAATTCGGTGCATGTCGCCATCGCCGCCTGGGAATGGCCGAGCTACTACAGCCGCGAGGAGCGCCTGAAAGGCGTCCGCCTCATTCATTCGGAATGGAAGCGGCCGTCGCCCGAGACCATCCCGAGCGCGGCCAAGGCCGCCGGGCTCTACATGATCTGCACGCTATCCAAGCACAAGGCGACGGCCCAGAGCTGCGCTGACGCGCTGATGCTCGACTATCGCGGCTATGTCGCCGAGGCGACGAGCGCCAACATCTTCTTCGCCAGGGGCAAGGACATCGTGACGCCGCTGCCCGACTGTTTCCTCAACGGCATCACCCGCCAGACGGTGATCGGGCTGGCCAGGGAACACGGCTATACCGTCACCGAGCGGCACATGCGGCTCGAGGAACTCAGTGATTTCGACGAGTGCTTCCTGACCGGCACCGCCGCCGAAGTGACCCCGGTGCGCGAAATCGGCGAATTCAGGTTCACGCCGGCCGCGGTCAGCCAGACGCTGGTCGACGCCTATATGGCGGAAGTGCAGCCGAAAAAGGCGGCGGCGGAGTAGAGGCGCCTGCCGGCGCCCGGCGCAGGACATGGCCCGCCCCGACGCCGACGCGCTGAGGCGGGTCTTTGCGCGCCAGGTGCTCGGCCATGCCGGCGTCGCCGGCAATCAGGCGCTGCTCGACGCCTTTGCCCATGTTCGGCGCGAACGCTTTCTCGGGCCGCCGTCCTTCACGCGGCTCGGCCTGGCGCGGCGGGCGCAGTCTATCGGTCCGGACGATCTCGAACTGATCTATTCCGACGTCCTGTTCGTGCTCGACGCCGAAAAGGGCATCAACAATGGCGAACCGTCGCTGCACGCGCTGGCGCTCGACGCGCTGGCGCCGGCGCCGGGCGAGACGATCGTCCATGTCGGGGCGGGCACCGGTTATTATACCGCGATCATTGGCGAACTGGTCGGGCTTTCGGGCCGGGTCATTGCCGTCGAGGCGGATGCCCGGCTTTGCGCCATGGCGGCGGACGCCCTGGCCGAGCGCACGAACGTCGAAGTTCTCGCCGGAGACGGAGCCGACCATCCGCAATCTGAGGTCGACGGCGTCTATGTCAGCTTCGCCGTGGCGGCGCCGGCGGCGAACTGGGTCGAAAGCCTGAAGCCCGGCGGGCGGCTGGTGTTTCCGCTCGGCACGCCGGGCCGCGACCGGCACGGCGTCCGCTATTCGGATCGCGGCGGCATGTTCGTGATCACACAGCAGGGCGCCGGCTACGCGGCCGAGTTCCTGTGCCCGGCCATGTTCATCTTTGGGACAGGCGCGGCCGGACAGACCGATCCGGCGCTTGCCGACGGGCTTTCCCGCGCCTTCGCCTCGCGGCGAGCCGGCGAAATCGGAAGCCTCATTTGGCGGCAGGCGGTCGATCCCGAGCGGTGCTGGTTCCATTCCCCGGACTGGAGCCTTTGCTACGACCCGCCAGCCGGCGCGACATAGCGAGGAGCGGGAGGTTGAATTGGTCGGCGAGAACGGCAGGCGCATCAGCGCCGGTCGATTCGCCGCAGCATATCGGCATGAGCGGCCTTGATCAGGCCGTCGAGCGCGGCTTCGTCGATGGATAGGCCGGGGCGCAGCTTGAGGTGGCGCATGCGCCTGCCGCCGCCCTCGAGCAGGCCGGCCGGGTCGGGCAGGTCGACGCCCTGATAAAAGCCCATGCTCACATGGTTCCGGTAGGCGCCGACATAGGCGAAGGCGGCGTCCTCGACGCAGGCGGTCGGGTTGCCGTCGTGCATGACCTCGCGGATGTCAGAACCAGCGGCGCGGAGGCGTTCGAACCAGGGCTCGGCCATGACGCGCATCGGGTCGGCGACCACGGCGAAGAAGGCTTCGACCTCCGGATGCCGGCGGCGCGCGTCGGAAAAGCGGAACAGCGGTTCGGACATGTCTCAACGCCACCTGTCGCGGGCCGCGTCGTCCTCGTCCTTGGCCGCGACCCAGGCCTCGCCATCCGGCCCGATCTCGCGCTTCCAGAACGGCGCGTCGGTCTTGAGCCAGTCCATGACATAGGCGGCGCCGTCGAAGGCGGCCTGGCGGTGGGCGGAAAGGGCAAGGACGATGACGATCGGCTCGCCGGGGCGCATGGTGCCGAAGCGGTGGACGACGCCGATGTCGATGAGGCCGAAGCGGTCGATGGCCTCTTGGGCGAAGCGGGTGATCTGCTTTTGCGCCAGCGCCGGATAGTATTCGAGCGTCATGGTCCTTATCGGTCGCTCGGGCGTCGAGCGGACCGTGCCGACGAAACTTGCCAGCGCCCCGGCCTCGGCGCGGCCCGCGAGGAAAGCGTTGGTCTCGGCGCCCGGATCGAAGGGCTCGGATTGCAGGCGGACGAACATGGGGTTTTCTCCTGACCGCGCCTTGTGCTTCCCTCCCCTTCGATGGGGAGGGTGGCCCGGCGATAGCCGGGTCGGGTGGGGTGGGGACACCCGGTCGATGCTGCTGCAGGCAAATCGATCAGCCCTCTTTAGCCCGCCTACCCAGGCCTTCGACACCTGCATGCTGCGATGCAACCAGTGCCAAAGCCGCCACGATGCCCAATGCCCCCCAAACGACCATATAGGACACTGGCGGCGTCACCACCGCGTACCCCATCGGTGACGGCTTGGCTGTCATCACATGCGCGAACCCGGCAATCACCACGCCTGCCCCATAGGTTACCGTTGTCCAGAACACCGTGCGGGCCAGCCATTGGCTGGGCAGCGCAGCAAGAGCGCCGACCGAAATCGCCAGAAACATCGACGCGATCAAACGTGTGGTGAGTGCGTCTCCTGGCCAGGGCCAGATCAGGGGCCACGGTCCGTCTGGCTTTACAAATAGGACAACGGCCCAAAGCCCTGCCACTCCACCAATCAGCCGCAAGGCCCAGGACGCGATCGTACCTGGCGGTGCGCCGGCAACCGGATCACTTCGCGGCAGCGTGACCAGCGCGATTGTGCTGGCTACCAACAATAGAACTACAATAATAAAGAAGGTAACTGTGACCTCGCGCGCGAAATCGAAACGATCAAGATGCAGTATCAGGATCGCCAGAGTCAACGGAGCAAGGTAAACCCACAGCATCAAATGCACCAATCGAAGATGCGTCGGATAGGAACACCTGAGCGCGAGCGCCGATGCCAGGGCGAAAGACCATCCCGCTACCGCCAGCATGTGTGCGGCCAATCCCGGCAGGGGCCAGGGAAAAGCGTAGGAAAGGTTCTGCCACCATGCAAATGCCCCCCAGAATCCTCCTGCCAGCGTTGCCGACAAGACGATCGCGGCCAGGGTCTCGGACCTGGAAGGCTTGTGGTCGATGCGCTGCCGCCAGCTTCGGAATCCGATCCAGATTGTCCCAATTACAAGGACGATTCCGACAATCTGCCAAACAAGCGAAGTCATATTTGCCAGTCCCACCGTTTCATCGGCGGCAGCCCCACTGGCCTGCGTCGCCATCCCGAACAAGCCATACCAAACGGCCCCCCCCCCCCGGATCCTTGCCGGCAAGGGGCGCGAGCGTGCCTTATGGCTATGGCGGCTCTTCACCCCCCCGTCATCGGCGGAAAAAGTGCCAGCGTTCTGGCATCGCCGAGCGGGGTGTCGAGCGGCACGATTTCCTCGTCGAGCGCGGCCTTGACGGCGGCGCGGTCGGCAAAGGCGAGTTCGGCGGCCTCGTCGCACGCGCCGAGCCAGTCGAGCAGATCGGCGACGGTGACGATTTCGGCGGGCGGGGTCACCTCTTCCTCGCCGCGGTTCAGCCGCTCGCGTAGCCAGGCGAAATAGAGGATTTTCACAGGTCCGGCTCCACCGGCGCCGTCATGGTTTTAAAGGCGCCCCGCCAGTAGTTCCAGCCGGTCCAGATGGTCAGCCCGGCGGCGAGCCACAGTCCGGCATCGGCGATCAGGCGGATTTCGGGCGCCATCGGTTCCGCCATGCAGATGCCGAGGGCGATGAGTTGCATGGCGGTCTTGTACTTGGCCAGCATCGAGACCGGCATGATGATTTTCTGGGTCCCCATGAACTCCCTGAGGCCGGACACGAAGATCTCGCGCAACAGGATGGCGAAGGCGGGGATCAGGTCGAACAGCGAGAAGGTGTGGTCCCAGGCGAAGGCAACGAGCAGCGCCCCGACCAAGAGCTTGTCGGCGATGGGGTCGAGCATGCGGCCGAGCGGCGAGGTTTCGCCCATCATGCGGGCGAGGAGTCCGTCGAAGAAATCGGTGATGGCGGCAAGGATGTAGATGACGAGCGCCAGGGTGCGCAACAGATCGGCGCCGGAGATCGCCAGGATGACGATGACGGGAATGGCGAGGATGCGCAAAACCGTCAAAAGGTTCGGCAGGGACAAAGCTGTTTTCGGCGGTGCGTCGGTCATGGCGCGAGCGAACAGGAAGAGGCGGAGGGCGTCAAGTGAAATGGAGCCTCTCCGGATTCGCAGCCGCTAGCAGATGCTTTCGCAGGGCACGCCATCACCGTCGCCGTCGAGCCGCCCGCCCCAGCTGCAATTGATGTAGTACCAATAGGCTTCGTCGCAGCTTCCGATCTTGCCGCAGGTCTTGCGCGGGTTGCAGGACCAGGACTGCGCGACGATGCTGACGGCGTCCAATGGCGCGATGCCGGGCCGGGCGGGCGAAAAGCCGGGTTCGGTCGCCGACGCCGGCAGCACGGCAATGCCGATGATGGCGAAGGCGGCGAACAGATGTCTCATGGCCGATCCCCCTGAGCATGCCCAAGGTTACGCCCATGCGACCGGCATGATAGCTCGTGCGACTACGCAAGCCTACTTGCCGACCTCCTCCAGTCTCCAGCTCGTGCTGCTGCCGAGGGTGCGGCGCTGGTCCACGGCGCCGGCCAGAGCTTCCAGCATCTCGACACTCGTCTCCCAGCCGACGCAGGCATCGGTGATCGACTGACCATAGGTGAGCGGCGCGCCGGGGACGAGGTCCTGGCGGCCGGCGACGAGATTGCTCTCGGCCATGACGCCGACGATGCGGGTCTCGCCTTGGGCGATCTGGCCGGCGATGTCGGCGATCACCTGCGGCTGGTTCTCGTGGTTCTTGCGTGAATTGGCGTGGCTGGCATCGATCATGACGACCGGGCGTTCGCCGGCTTTTTTCAGCATTGAGCAGGCATGGTCGACGCTTTCGGCGTCGTAATTCGGCTCGGTGCCGCCCCTCAGGATGATGTGGCAGTCGCGATTGCCGGCGGTGGCGGCGATGCCGGCCTTGCCTGACTTGGTCACGGCGAGGAAATGATGGGGATTGGAGGCCGAGGTCACCGCGTCTATGGCGATGCGGACATTGCCGTTGGTGCCGTTCTTGAACCCGACGGGGCAGGAAAGGCCGGAGGCGAGTTCGCGATGCACCTGGCTTTCGGTGGTGCGGGCGCCGATGGCGCCCCAGGCGACGAGATCGGCGAAGTATTGTGGCGTCGTCATGTCGAGAAATTCGACGGCGGCGGGCATGCCGAGATCGTTGATCTCGACGAGGAGCTGGCGGGCGAGCCTCAGTCCGTTGTTGATGTCGAACGAACCATCGAGGGCGGGATCGTTGATCAGCCCCTTCCAGCCGACGGTGGTGCGCGGCTTCTCGAAATAGACGCGCATGACGATCTCGAGCGTGTCGGCGAAGCGCTCGCGCTCGGCCATCAGCCGGCGGGCGTAGTCGAGCGCTGCCTTGGGATCGTGGATGGAGCAGGGGCCGACAATGGCGATGACCCGGTCGTCATGGCCGGTCAGGATGTCGTGCAGCGCGGCGCGGGCGGCGATGACGGTGCGGGTCGCCCTGTCGGTACGGACGAACTCGTTCATGACAAGCTGCGGCTCGATCAGTTCGCGGATTTCGGTAATGCGCAGATCGTCGGTGTCGGACGGCATCGGAAGGTCTCCCTCGTGATGGGGCCTGGCCGGCGGCATAAAAAAACCGCCAGAGGCTGGCGGTGTTTCGGTTCGAATGTGCGCTTTTTTAGATAACAGGCACCTCTCCGTCCGCCAGCGGCATCGGATTGCTAAAATACCAGAAGTAGAACGCGGCGGCGTGGGTCATGGCGGCTTGATAACCCGGCGGGACGTTTCTGTCACCTGCAAATTGTTGCCGGGCGTTAACCCGGATGAAACCGTAAGTGCTTGTCCTTCTGGAAACGAAGGGCGAACGCGCCGAGGCTTGGGCGACGACACCGCTCGGAAGGACCCGGCATGGCACGGATCGTCAGACCCGTTGATCTCGATGCGGCGCGCGCGCGAACGCGCGGGCAAAGGCCGCGCCCGGCCTCGCCGCTGCGCGGCGCCTGGCGCCAGCTCTGGCGGTCGCCGCTCGAACGGCTGGCGATGCTCGTTGCCTTCACCTCCATGGTCTTTGTCGGCGCGGTTCTGCTGTCCGAAGGCGTGTTCGACATCTGGCTCGCGCCGAGCCGGACGGCGGCGCCGGTCTATGCGGTGCAGTTCGCCCCATGCAGCGGCCCGTCGCGCGTCACCTGCGTGGTCGACGGCGACACCATCTGGCTCGAAGGCAGAAAGATCCGCCTTGCCGATATCGACACGCCGGAAGTGACGAGCCCGCACTGCGCCTATGAACTGTCGCTCGGCCACCGCGCCACCGAACGGCTGACGCAATTGCTCAATGCCGGCCCGTTCTCGGTCGAACGCGCCGGACGGGACAAGGACATCTACAGCCGCGATTTACGGATCGTCACCCGCAACGGCAATTCGCTCGGCGACGTGCTGGTGCGCGAGGGGCTGGCGCATGTCTGGGACGGCGGCAAGCATTCCTGGTGCGGGTGAGGGGAGCGCGCCGGTTTGCAGCACGGTGCCGACGACGATACCGGTATGCTGCTACAGCCCGTAAATGTATGTCGCAGCGAACCAGATCATCCACACGAACAAGCCGATCGGGACGATGACTTCGAGCAATCTGCCGAGATACTTCCAAAGGAACATGCCGACAAAGAGCGAGGTCAGCGCAGAGGCGTTCCACGTCCAGTCGAAGACTGGCCAATGCCAGACGAAACAAGCGAATGCTTCAAAGGCAAAAAACAGGACCGGGATGCCGACAAGTGCATCGCGTGCGGAGCCGTATCTGCCGCGCCGACTGCCTGTGATTAAGGCGTGGTTGCGCCGCTGCTGCGCCTGTTCGTACTGGTGATAGCCGAGTTGGCCGGCATTGCCTGGTGCAAAGGGATCCCCCGACAGCCCGGAGTGATAGTTGTGAAGACTGTCATCGTTCTCGGCCATTGCCATCCGTCCCTGCGTACTGGCCTGGAGCACCGCCAAAGCTAGTCATGGCCCGTTGCCACGGTCAAGCCAGACAACCATCGTACAATCAGAAGTCATCCCCCCTGGTTGAAATGATCGTAGATCAGCCGCGCCATGGCGCCGGAGATGCCGGGCACGGCGGAAAGGTCTTCGAGCCCGGCGCGGGAAACGGCCTTGGCGGAGCCGAAATGATTGAGCAGGGCGCGCTTGCGTGACGGGCCGATGCCGTCGATCTCGTCGAGCGGGTTTTTGACGATGTCCTTGCTGCGCCGGGCGCGATGGGTGCCGATGGCGAAGCGGTGGGCCTCGTCCCGCAACCGCTGGACATAATAGAGCACCGGGTCACGGGCCGGCAGCATGAACGGCTCTTTGCCGGCAACGAAGAACTTTTCGCGGCCGGCGTCGCGTTCCTCGCCCTTGGCGATGCCGATGAAGGCGATGTCGACCGGCAGGTTCATCTCCGCGATCACCGCCTTGACGGCATTGAGCTGGCCAAGACCGCCGTCGATGAAGACGACATCGGGCCAGTCGGGCATGCCGGTGGTCTCGTCCTCGGCCTCCGGTTCGCTCTCGTTGGCAAGGCGGGTGAGCCGGCGGGTCAGGACCTCGCGCATCATGCCGAAATCGTCGCCGGGGGTGAGCGCTTCCGACTTGATGGTAAAGGTGCGGTAATGGCGTTTGGAAAAGCCGTCCTCGCCGGCGACGATCATGGCGCCGACGGCGTTGGTGCCCTGGATATGCGAGTTGTCGTAGACCTCGATGCGGCGCGGCACTTCCTCGAGGCCGAAGGTCTCGGCGACGCCTTCGAGCAGCTTCTTCTGGGTCGCGCCTTCGGCGAGCTGGCGGCCGAGTGCCTCGCGGGCATTGTCGAGCGCGTGCCGCACGAGGTCGCGCTTCTCGCCGCGCTTCGGAGTGAGGACGCCTATCTTGTGGCCGGCGCGGGTGGCGAGGGCCTCCTGCAGCAGTTCCGGTTCAGCGAGGTCGTGGCTCAACAGCACCTGCCGCGCCGGCAGGTGCGATTCGTAGAACTGGGCGATGAAGGCTTCGAGCACCTCGGCCTCGCTCAAGCTCGCGTCGGCGCGCGGGCGAAAGGCGTGGTTGCCCCAATTCTGGTGGGCGCGGAAGAAGAACACCTGCACGCAGAACTGGCCGGCCTCGGCATGGATGGCGAAGATGTCCGCCTCCTCGACGCCGCGGGCGCTCATGTCGCCCTGGCTCTGGATCAGGGCGAGGGCCGAGAGCCGGTCGCGCAGCAGCGCGGCGCGTTCGAAATCGAGGTTGTCGGCGGCCTTGTTCATGTCCTCGGACAGCTGGGACTGAACGGCGCGCGACCTGCCGGAGAGAAAGGCGCGCGCGTCCTCGGCCAGTTGGCCATAGTCGGCGAGCGAGATCTCGCCGGTGCAGGGCGCGGCGCAGCGCTTGATCTGGTGCTGCAGGCAGGGCCGGGTGCGGGCGGCGTAGAAACTGTCCGAGCAGTTGCGCAAAAGGAACGCCTTCTGCAGCACCGCGATGGTGCGGCCGACGGCGGTGGCCGAGGCGAAGGGGCCGAAATAGTGACCCTGCCGCCGCCGGACGCCGCGATGCTTCATCAGCTCGGGCGCCGCGTGATCGGTGGCGATGAGGATATAGGGAAAGCTCTTGTCGTCGCGCAATAGGACGTTGAAGCGGGGCCGCAGGCGCTTGATGAGATTGGCTTCGAGCAGCAGCGCCTCGGACTCGGTCTCGGTCCTGACGAATTCCATCGAGCGCGTCGCGGCGATCATGCGCTGGATGCGCAGCGGATTGGCCTCGGGGCGGGTGTAGTTGGTCACCCGCGCCTTGAGGTTGCGGGCCTTGCCGACATAGACGACGGCGCCCGCCTCGTCGATCATGCGATAGACGCCCGGCGCCGCCGGCAGCGTCCTGACGAATTTCCTGATGATGTCGGCGCCGGTCGCGAGGTCGGTTTTCATTTGTCGCGCGGGGTCGGGTCGGCCCAGTCGGGCCATTCGAGATGGATGCCGCCGTCGACTGCAAGCATCTGGCCGGTCACCGATTGGGCGGACAAAAGATAGAGCACGGCCTCGGCGATGTCGTCGGGCGGCGAACCGTGGCCGAGCAGCAATTGGCGATTGCGCGCCGCAAAGGCCTCGGCGCTCTGGCCGCGTTCAGGCAGGGTCGGGCCAGGTCCGACGGCGTTGACGCGGATGCGGGGGGCGAGCGACTGGGCGAGGGTCCGGGTGGCGCTGAACAAGGCGGCTTTCGACAGGGCGTAGGAGAAATAGGCCGGCACGGGCTGCAGCACGCGCGCATCGATCATGTTTATCACATTGCCCTCGACACCTTCCGGCAGTTGCGCGGCGAAATCGCGGGCGAGGAAGACCGGCGCCTCGAGATGCAGGGCGAAGTGATCGTCCCACAGCGCCTCGTCGAGCGTTCCTGCGCTGTCCGGCTCATAGACCGAGGCGTTGTTGATCAGAACGGTCAGCGGGCCGAAGGGTTCGGCGGCACGGGCGATCAGGCGGGCGCGCTGGCTTCGGTCGGTCAGGTCGGCGTGCAGGGTGGCGGCGCGGCCGCCGGCGGATTCGATTTCGGCGACCAGGGCCTCGGCGGATTTGGCCGAACGGTGATGGTGGATGACGACGGCATAGCCGGCCTTGGCGAGACGACGCGCCAGGACGGCGCCGACGCGATGCGCGGCGCCGGTGACGAGCGCGGCACCCTTCAGACCCGATTCCTTCATGAAGCTAGTGTGCCACTCCGTGGCGCAGGGCGACAATCACATAGACGAAATAGCCCAGGGTCAGGATGATTCCGGTCAGGCGGCTGATGCGGTCGGTCCAGAAGGTCATGACGAGAATCATCAGCGAGGTGACGAACATGATCCACATGTCGACGCTCGCCATCTCGACTTCGACCGGCAGCGGGAAGAACAGAGCCGTGATGCCGAGAATGCCGAGAATGTTGAAAATGTTCGAACCGATGATATTGCCGATGGCGACGCCGTTCTGCTTGCGGAGGACGGCGGCGATGCCGGCGGCGAGTTCGGGCAGCGAGGTGCCGAGCGCCACGATGGTGAGGCCGACGGCGCTTTCGGCGACGCCAAAGGTTGCGGCAATGCCGAGCGCCCCGTCGGTGGTCAGCTTGCCGCCGAGCGCGAGGCCGATGACTCCGAATATCGTGAGGGCGATGGCGGCGGGCAGGGAGAGCATGGCGGCCGCGACCTCTTCCTCGGCGGCCTTGGCGCTATCGCGGGCCGAGCGGGCGGAAAAGCCGAGATAGATCGCAAGCAGCAGCACAAGCCGCAAACCGGTCAGGCGGTCGATCATCAGCCCGTGCATGTTCATCATCAGGAAGGCCGAGATCGCCACCATGAAGAAGGCCGAAGTGCGCGTGCCCTTTTCGGTCAGCAGGGTCGGCGCGATCAGCGCCGGCAGGCCAAGAATGATGGTGACATTGGCGATATTCGAGCCGACGACATTGCCGAGCGCCAGACCCGGCGCGCCAGCGAAGGCGGCCTGTAGCGAGACGACGAGTTCAGGTGCCGACGTGCCGAAGGCAACGACCGTCAGGCCGACAATGATCGGGGGCACGCTGAGGCGCTGGGCGATACTGACGGCACCGCGCACCAGGGCGTCGCCGGACAGAACGAGAAGCGCCAGACCGGCGACGATCAAAACGACAGCCATGCAAAATCCCTGATCGACGTTTCGCGCCGCCCGCAAACGTCCTTGTAGGCGGATATGGGGATGGAGGGCGAAAAGTCCAGAGCGCGCAGCCAGTTTGATTCAAAAGGTTGGGCTTGAATCCCCCGCGGCCGGCATGCCCGCGCGCAAGGCGGCTGACCTGCCGGCTGGCGTGGAAGCGCGGCGCGCACGAGGTGTTGAATTCCGCCCGACAGCCGGCGCGGCTATTCATGAGTTTTTGGCTCGGAGATCGACGCGATGGTGACGACCACCCACATGCTGATGGCGGCCTTCGTCACCACGCGCCCGCGCATGCGCGCCTGGATGGTGTTTCTCGGCTGGTTCGGCGGGTTCTTTCCCGACCTGCCCATGTTCGTCATGGTCGGCATGGCGCGCCTCCTGGAAAGTCCGGTCAATCTCTGGCGCCAGCCGGACGGGCTCTACTGGCTCGATCCGTGGCGGACCCTGACCGGGCTCAGCCATTCCATCCCGATCTGGGCGGCGCTGGCGCTCGTCGGCTGGGCCGGATGGCAGCTCGGCAAGGGCCGGGTCACTGTCGCCGGCCTGGCGATGCTGGTGTTCAGCGCCGGGGCACTGATCCATTCGGTCGCCGACCTTTTGGTCCACACCCATGACGCGCACAGCCACTTCCTGCCGCTGAGCGATTTCGTGTTCCACTCGCCGGTCTCCTACTACCAGCGCGATCATTTCGGGCGGGAATTCTCGGTGTTCGAACTCGGCTTCTGCCTCGTGGCCGGCTGGTTCATGTTCCGCTGGTTCCGGTCGTGGACCTTGCGGGCGTTGACGGTGCTGATGGTGATGCCGGTCGCGCTGCATACCGGCGCCATCCTCATGCGCGGCGTCCCCGGCTAGGCCGCGCTATCGCCGGCACACAGCCGGTCTTTTGCCTATGCAGGACGGCGCGATTGGCGTTAAGAGACGAGCGCGCGCCCGGACCTGAGCGGTCCGGGCTTTTCTGTACGGGGTTCTCATGAAGCTGTTCCCGCGCGACCTGCAGGGCACGGGGCTTGCCATCGGCCTCACGATCCTGTCGGTCATGATCTTCGGGGTGCAGGATGCCTGCGCCAAGATCCTCGTGCAGACTTGGTCGCCCTTCCAGATCACCATGATGCGCTACTGGGCCTTCGGCCTGTTCGCCCTCCTGATGGTGACGCGCCGCGCCCCGCTGCGCGAGGCCTTCCGGTCGCGCATGCCGGTTACCCAGACCTTGCGCGGCCTGCTGCTGACGCTCGACATCTGGGTCTTCGCCCTGGCGATCCGCACCGTGCCGCTGGCCGAGTTGCAGTCGATCATCTCGCTTTATCCGCTGGTTGTGACGCTTATGGCGATCCCGCTGCTCGGCGAGCGCGTCGGCCCCTGGCGCCTCGGCGCCGTCGCCCTGGGCTTTGTCGGCGTCCTCGTCATCCTGCGGCCGGGCGGGCTGCCCCTCACCACCGACGTCATCTTCGCCCTTTGCGCCGTCGCCGCCTATTCGAGCTACATCGTTCTGACCCGAAGGGTGGCCCAGGTCGATTCCACCGCGACCAGCATGGTCTATGTCGGCGTGGTCGGCATGGTGCTGACCACCGCTGTCGGCGTCTGGTTCTGGCTGCCGATGGACTGGTCTGGGCTTGTGCTCGTCGCCATCGTCATGGCGACCACCGTTGCGGCGCATACGCTGATGATGGCGGCGCTGAAGCTCGCCCCGGCGAGCACGGTGCAGCCGTTCAACTACCTGGCGCTGCCCTGGGCCATGGTCTTGTCCATCGTCGTTTTCGGCCATTTCATCGACTGGGTCTCGCTGGCTGGCGCCGTGGTGATCGTCGGTTCGGGCCTGATCGTCTGGGCCCGCGAGCGGCACCGCAACGTCGCCATCAGCCGCGCCGAAGCCAATCCGCCGGGCAAGGAATAGACTGGATCAGAAACCTTCATGACTTTGTCAAAATTTGTCATGGATCGGCCCCGAAATCTGCACAATTGCCCGGTTCTGCTGGCGCCGCGCGCGGTTCGGTGAACGCAAGCTTGACCGGCGCGTTCAAATTGCAGCCACGCTCGAACCAAGTCGCAAGAACTTGTGGGTAGGCTGACTCATCAACGACAAAAACAGCGAACCCGCCTTCCGATGTCACAGCACAGCACCTCCCAGACCCACGATCCCCACCATCGCCAGCGCAGCGACGCGCTGATCGCCCTGCTCGCCCGTTGCCCCGAGCACCTGTTTTCGACCGACGACGACGAGATGGCGTCGATCCTCGGCGCGGCAGCGGCGCCCGTCCAGGCGGACGCCGCCGAGGACAAGGCCGCGCTCGACAAGGCCGCCTGATCCCCGGCGGATCGGCCCTAAAACCCCATCTCCCGCAGCCGTGCCCTGAGCACGGGCAGGAGCTCCGTGGTGAATCCCGCATCCCGGCGTTCCCAGGCGGTGGTGCGCCAGCTCGGATGCGGCAGCGGCAGAATTCCGTCCTCGAGAAACTCGGCGAAGCGCCGCACCGTCTCGGTCAGCGTTTTGCCGCGCCGCTGGCCGAGATAGCGCGCCTGGGCGTAGTGCCCGACGAGCAGGGTCAGGCGGATGTCGGGCATAAGCGCCAGGATGCGGTCGTGCCAGAGCGGGGCGCATTCGGGGCGCGGCGGCGCGTCGCCGCCATTGCGTCTTTTCGCTTTGTCGGGCCGCCGAAGCGAAAAACCGGCATCCACTTTTTCCGGCCTTCCTCCGACGATTCCGGGATAGCAGAAACCCATCGGCACGATGGCGATGCGCGCCGCGTCGTAAAACACCTCGCGGTCCATTTCGAGCCAGGTACGCAGCCGGTCGCCCGAGCGGTCGTTCCACGGAATGCCGGTCTCGTGGACCCGCGTGCCCGGCGCCTGGCCGATGATCAAAAGCCGCGCCGTCGGCGAAGCCCGCAGCACCGGACGCGGGCCGCGCGGCAGATGCGCGGCGCAATGGGCGCAGGCGCGGATTTCGGCGAGCAGGTCGGCCAGGTCCGTCACCTGGCGAGCCGGCTCCACACCCACAGCCCGCCGCCGCCGACGAGGCACAGCACCGCCAGCGGCATGAGGGCGTTGAGCGCCATGGCAGCGAGGAGCACGGCCGCGCCCCGGAGCACCAGGTAGTCGACAACGGCCGGCGCCACGGCGAGGAGGCCGAGCACGACGCCGAGGCGCAAAAGCACGCGGCTCCAGAAGGTCAGCGGATCGGAAAACGGGCTTTGCATGTTTGGGCGCCTGCTTGCCAATTGCGCTAGGTTTGCTTCGGCTTCGGCCCGCGTCTTTGCGGCGCGAGGCTGCGGCCGGTGCGCTTTTCGAGCTCGGCGATCCATTCGGGCCGGCCGAGCGGGCGGCCCGTCGTTTCCGACTGGCGCAGCGCCGCATAGGCCGGCTCGGCCTCGTCGTCCGCCGGCTCGGCGAGGAACGCGGCGAAATCGCCATAGCGCCTCAGCACCGGAGCGACCGTCACCAACCCGTCGTCGGCGCCGGCGAGATGCGCGGCGGCGCTCGACCAGGGCCAGTCGGCGGCGGCGGCGACCAGCCCGGCGCGCACCGGGTTGAGCGACACGTAGCGCACCGCGTGGGCAAGATAGTCCTCGTCCATCGCCACCGCGCCGAACCGCCCCTGCCAGAGATGGCCGGTCCAGTCCTTGCGGGCGTTGACGTGGCGCGTATAGCGGCGATGCGCCTCGCCGAAGGTCTGGCGCAGCCCGTCCGCGTGGGACGGCACGGTAACGATGTGAACGTGATTGGGCATCAGGCAATAGGCCCAGATTTCCGACCCCGCCTTCCTCGCCGCCGCCGCCAGCAGGTCGCGATAAAGCGCATAGTCACCGTCGCCGAAAAAAACCTCGGCCCGGCGATTGCCGCGCTGGGTGACAAGGTGCGGACTGCCGGGAACGACGAGGCGGGCGAGACGGGACATGGGGGGAGGGTAGGGGATTTGGGGGGATTGGTAAACTGTCGACGGATTACCACCGCAATCCCGCAATCTTGCCGCAATCGCAGAGTTGAAACCATACTTCAGCAAGTTTTCCGCTAGAGTTCTTTCAGTTCATCCAATAGGCTCTTAGCCTTTCGAATTCGCTCAGCAGAAGATTTTGAAGGCTTGCGCGAGCACGTTTCAGCCCAAGCGTCCTTATATTGCCCTGACTTCTCCAAAAAAGCCGCGGTGGCCGCCAATTCCAATGCAATGGCGTCATAGCTATCTAGAATTTTAAGAATCTTGCGCCGTTTCTCATCGGAATTGTCGCCAGCTTCGATATGGGCGCCTGCAGAATGGAACACTGCATACGATTGGAGATTCTTACTAGTCCGCCATTCTTGGTTGACGAGTCCTAAGGCGATTGCGTCATCAGTCGCCTCTGCCAGTTCTTCGCTGAACGGACCAAAATGATGGTACACATAGTCGAATCCGAAGCCGACGCCCAAATGCTCAAGAAAGAATCCAGTTTTCTGGAGCCGTGTCCGGCCAACCAAATCCTTCTCATTGAGATGCAAGATGTGAGCTACACCTTCAAGCTTGTTTGCCATGCTCATATCCCCTTTAAGATCTCTTCGACCTTCTCTCGGGCCATGTTGTCCCTAACGTATACCCGGAGGATTTTCTTCTCGCTCAACCCCCTAATAACCTCAGACTGATTTGCGAGATCGTCGTAGCTTCCGCTTGCGTGCGAATAGATGAGTACTTTCTTTAGCGCTTCTGGCGTGTCGTATCCCCGACGGGTGTAGGGATTACGAGAGGGTGTATCTACAAAAACCTCATCTGCTTCAAAGTCGCCACGCTCGCACGCGGCAGAAAGGGCCATCCTAAATCGAGTAGTCTTCGCGTCGTTCCCGTCGCAACGAGTAGTCACATCAACGGCCTTGTAGAGATCGCGTTGAAGAAGCCTTTGCGCCAACGTCGCCAAAACCTGATCCTTTCCAGCAGCGATAAACGGCAAGCTTCCCCAGATTATCGAATCATCAAGGCCAAGATATGATTCTAGCGAACGCTGGTTAACGAAATTAACCAGAGGGTGACCTTCAAAAAGACCTGTAATATCAATGTCTTTTCTGAGTATGAGCATGCCCAGTCTCTCCACCATGGCGCTCATCATGCACTCGGCCGAGCGTGTCGCCTTATGGAAGTATACAGTAAAATATAGATGGAACAAACCAAGAACATAGGATTCTGCAGCTTGAAAGGCCTTGTGACCGAGAACCAAGATGTCAACTTCCGCAAACTGCTCATCATCAATTGAGACAGCGACCTTTGCGACTTCAAGGTTTGCCAAAATCCAGGAATAATCAAATGCTCCATATTGAGCGCCGGTCATCAACCTGTCCCGCCGCACATAGTCGAGGCGGTCCGCATCGAATTGGCTTGAGACGATAGAAGAGTAGATGTCTGTTGGCGTGTCCTGGAGGAGTAGTTGCGCGACCGCATCGGTGGCGTCGCTCCCGAGCTTGTCGCGCATTGCCCGTCCGAGCGAGGTGTCGCCGCGAATGATATCGGCGGTCCATGCTTCATGTGACCGATATTCGTTCTTATCGAGCTTCTTCAGCGCGGCTTCGAAGGCGTGACTGAACGGACCGTGCCCCACGTCGTGGACAAGGGCTGCAGTGAACCGCCCCGGGATTGCCGGAGGCCGGTTGATATGAGTTACGCAGCCATGGTCTGCTCGTCCAGAGAGGCGTAGTAGCGTTGCTCGGCTTCGGCCGGTGGGATATTGCCGATCTGCTCGA
>Ga0180009_10002491_pt1 | contig 21667 bp, 18 predicted proteins | sample OS_PC_MetaG_FD_123537 | JGI IMG/M metagenome (GOLD analysis project Ga0180009, IMG submission 123537) | Groundwater microbial communities from the Aspo Hard Rock Laboratory (HRL) deep subsurface site, Sweden - OS_PC_MetaG | ecosystem: Environmental > Aquatic > Deep subsurface > Groundwater...
CTTGGGAGATCAACCGGAGACCCCGCCACGCGAGTTGGATATCCAGGATGGGGATGTGGCCCACCTCTATTATACGAGCGGAACAACCGGCCGGCCCAAGGGCGTTATGCTGACGCATAAGAACGTGAAGAGCCATGCCCTCGGAACCATAGCGGACCTGCACCTGACGGACAGTGACCATTGGTTTCATGTGGCCCCCCTCTTCCATTTGGCGGATGCCTGGGCGACCTTTGCCATCACCTGGGTCGGCGGCAAACACGTCATCATCCCCACCTTCGACCCCGTCAAGGTGCTCGGGCTCATCGAAGAAGAGAAGATAACCCTGACCAATCTGATTCCCACCATGCTCAACATGATGGTCAACCACCCCAGCGCAGGCGATTTTGACTATTCGAGTCTCCGGGTGATTTTGAGCGGCGGCGCACCCATTGCACCGGAGGTGGTCCGAAAGATCATTGAGACCTTCAAGTGTGATTACATACAGACCTACGGCATGACAGAGACGAGCCCCTATCTCACCCTGTCCGTGCTTAAGCATCACCTCAAGGATCTCCCCTGGGAAAAACAGCTTGAGTTCAAGGCGACCACCGGCCGGGAATTCATCAATGTGAGCCTGAAGGTGGTGGATGATGAGGGCCGTGAAGTGGCCAGGGACAACCGGCAGGTGGGCGAGATCATCGTCAAGGGGGAGACCGTCACCCTCGGATACTGGAATTTGCCCGAAGAGACGGACAAGGCCATCAAGAACGGGTGGCTCCATACAGGAGATCTTGCGGTCGTCAATGAGGAGGAGTATGTGACCATCGTAGATCGCAAGAAAGACATTATCTTGACGGGGGGAGAAAACGTCTATTCAACCGAAGTGGAAAATGCGCTTTACATGCACCCGGCCGTGCTCGAGGCCGCCGTCATCGGCGTGCCTGACAGCAAGTGGGGAGAAGCGGTAAAGGCCTGCGTGGTTCTGAAACCAGGGAAGGAGGCGACGGAAAAGGATATCATCGCCTTTTGCAAGGAGAATCTCTCCCACTACAAATCACCCAAGAGCGTCGATTTCCTGGAGGCCCTGCCAAGGACCGGTTCCGGAAAGATCTACAAGAGGGGATTGAGGGATCCCTACTGGGAGGGCCGGGAGAAAAAGGTCCACTGATCTGACCTTCATAACCATGGTTTGACGAGGAAGGGAGCCGAAAAAGGGAGGAATAGGTAAAAGCTGTCTTGTTGGGGTCCTTATCGAGTCTGAAGGCGGGATCAAGGCGGGTTTCGGTTAGGGTAAGAATGGCTCAAAACCGGTCGCTTTGCCCATTATAGCAGCTGTGAATCCTTGAATTTGACACGAGTATGCCAACTACAATATGTGGTGGTTGGTTCAGCCCATAACTGGTTCGGCCTTCTCACCGAAAAATTGACATGTCAGACATATCAAAGGTTCTTGAGGTGATTGATATTTTCACCTTAATGATGGGTATCTCATGTTCGGGGAACAGTCTTGCAGATTGAAAGTTTGCCACCTAAAAATGACTTGATGGCAACCTTGTACAGTGAGAAAAATCTCAACAAAGCCACCGAAGTCCCATTAATCATTCTTGGAAATTGCCTCCACCAGTTCCTTTCGGTGCGTCTCAATATGAGCCATTATCTCATTAACGTCGTTTTCATCAACTAGATCCAGGGCGAAATGGCTGGCCAGATAACAAAAGGCGAATGAAATATGGTGGTCATCAAGAATATGTCCTATTAAATCCTTTGTCGCAACATAGCTTGAGAACGCTGCTTCGCTAACCTTTTCCAATTTCGCCTTTGTTCTTCTAGTCCCACGGAACTTCAGACATATGGCAGGTACTATATGGAAAAGGTCTTTTTTGAAAAGGAAAAGAATTACTTGTTGAATTGATTAAATGTCATTATCATAAAGAATGAGGTAAGTCCCTAAGCCACTGCTGAAATACAGGAATTCTGAAGCCTATTGTGCCAGCATTCTTTCGACAAACGAAATGATTGATTGTGTAGATAGAACAAATTCTGGGGAAACGTTCAAAGAAAAAATCCCCCATTTGGGGATAGATAGCATTTTTGTTCGAGTTTTTTCCTGGGTTCAGACCAAGTTACGGCGGGTTGCCCAGACAGCAACCAGGGTCCGATCATTCACGCCAAGCTTGTTGAAGATGTGAATGATGTGGCTTTTGACGGTATGTGGGCTGATTTTAAGATGAAGGGAAATTTGCGTGTTCGTCGCCCCCTGCGTCACCAGGCGGAGCACCTCCAGTTCTGGATCGGTGCGGGGCATGGGGTCAAAACACTTTGGATTTCAATAGTAAAGCGAAGAGATGAGATGCAGCCGAATCTCCTTGACACCCGCTATGTTATCGGCGATTTTATGGATTTGCTCGGAGATTTTATCTTCTGCGCGCAAGGGAGCTTCAATGTTTACGACGACAATGCCGTCTTTTGCAGAGACCTTCACGGAAGGCAGTTTTTCAACAATATGGGCCTGAACATGAGCAGCCAGGAACAAATCATCGAGGGCTTTTTGAGACTCAGGTGTCGTTTCGAAGCAAGGCAAATCCAAAGTAGTTTTTATGATATGAACAGCCTCATCGATACCTATTATCCCCATATGTAAAACGATATCGTAAAGACTCGAATCCCAAGTATCGATTCCGTAAAGCTTTTCACTCCATTGGCGACGTTCATGATCATCTTTGAGGATAAGTTTTCGAGCATCTTCTTCGGGGATATTATTTCGTTCCATTTCTTCCTTTACCCGTTTTTCAAGGTCCGACGTGATCCGGACCTTAAGAACATGATCGATGTTTGGAAGAAAAAAATGCCCTGCCAACCCATGGTAAACCACATTGTCTTTTTTGAGATGTTCCAAAATGGCTTCCTTTATGTAGCTGATATACCTTTCTTTTCCATAGGTCAAACGGTCGAGAATGGAAGGAGCGTCATGGATCGCCCTTTCAAGTTTTATTTCTGGAATATGAAAATGCTCAGATGCCTCCAGGAGGATTTCCCGTGAAATACATTCGTACCCCAGCTTTTCAGCTAGTTTTTCAGCCACCTCCTGGCCAAGGCTATAGACACCTCGAGAAATCGTTATAATGGACATAAGTGGACCTTCCTTAAGGGTTTTGCCCGAATTTGCTGAATCACCTCTTGACTTTGCTTACCATGAAAAGGAAAAGAATTACATGTTGAATTGATTAAATGTCATTATCATAAAGAATGAGGTAAGTCCCCAAGCCATTGCTAAATACAGAAATTCTGAAGCCTATTGTGCCGACATTCTTTATTTCTCATAATCGTCCATACGCCTCAAAGCATTGAGAACGGCTATAGGGGATCCCATAGATAGGATATTGATATCCTCCTGTCGCTTTTTATCATACTCGAATTTCTTATTTAGCCTCGCTGTGTACGCCTCTTTGATTACTTCCAGGAGCTTGTCAAATTTATAAGGTTTTTCAAGGTAACCGAAAGCCCCCAGTTTTGTGCACTCCACCGCCGACTCGATCGAAGCATAACCTGTTAAGATGATAATCTCCAGGAATTTGTGCCGTTTTTTCAGAATTTTGAGGATCTCCATCCCATCCATTCCAGGCATTTTAAGGTCCAAGATGGCCATATCAAACCGGCCTTTCTTTGCAGCTTTTATGGCCATTTTCCCCTCACTAGCGGTGGTAACATCGAAATCATTCAGTATGAGTCTCTCTGACATTGTTCTGAGAAGTTTTTCATCATCGTCAACAATGAGGAGTTTTATTTGTTTCATGTCATTTGTCATCGAAAAAACCTCCTTAGCTGCATATTTACGGTTATCGGAATATGGCGCACCAGCCTATGGGCTGACTTCTTATGAATGCAGCCATCACGTGTAGAGTCGGCGGCGTATGCATAACTTGGGGTGTGTCATCAAAAAGGTACATGGTTGGAAGGTACAACTCCAATTCTGGCCGAACTTACACCCTCAATCTCAGATACAAGTTTTCTTGCCCTTTCTGCTATCATATCTTCCTGTACAATCGATCCCTTGACCTTCACGAAAACCTCTCCATCTCGAGCGATTGCTTCCACTTCGGGAAATACTTCCAGCAGACGGGCTTCGGTTTTGGCCGCCAGGGCCATATCCATGAGTTTCTTTTTCATCATTTCCATGTGTCCATTTGTCGCCAGCTGGGAAGTGCCGACAATGATAGCTACTGCCGTATCAAGACTGATGTTGTGCAAATTGAGGTAAAGGTCATAAAGGTGGGGATCATGGTTGTCCCTACCATATAAGTATTTTGTCCACTTGGCCCGTTCCTTGTCTTCCCGAATCAGTTTTTTCCTGGCTTCATTATAAGTAAGATCCTCCAGGTACATTTCTTCGCTAATACGATCCTCCAAATCGGCAATCACTCGAACCTTGACCACATTGGGAACGTTTTCAAGGAAGATATGCCCGGCAAACCCATGGTATACAATGTTATCATGGCACATATATTCGAAAAAGACGACTCGAAATATTGCCAAATATTGTTCTTTTTTAGATGAAATACGCTCAAAAAAGGTAGGAGAATCACGAAGCGCCCTTTCCATCTTGGATAAGGGAAGGGCCAGACAATCGCAAGCATGTTGAATCATTTCAGGGCCGATGCATTCATATCCAAGTTTTTCTGCGACTTTTTTGGCAATTTCCTCGCCATACCTGTAAGAGTCTTGCGAGATGGTAATGATGGGCATGGCGACCCTCCTTACGGCTTAAATTAAATACCCTTTAAGATAATTCGGGCCTCAAGTTCCGTGCCAATCCTTAGAAACGTGTTATGTGCCTGGAATAATGATATTTATAGAAAAGGAAGGAAGAGGGGCAATCTAGGGATGCGTTGCAATATGAAACATACAGAAATTGATTGTATGAATATTGATCAATAAAATGAAAAACTTTTGAGTAAATGTATTATTTTTATACATGTTTAAAAATTAAACGGATCTATCTCTTTAAGCTTTCTCCAGAGGGAAGCCCTATTTATTCCAAGTATTCTGGCTGCTTCACTCTTATTTCCGTTTGTTGCTTTTAAAACGTCGACGATGTATTGCTTCTCCAGTTCAGCCAGTGTTACAAAATCTTTTCTTTCGAAATTGCCAGATGGTTTTACGTCGAAAAACCGCTCGGGGAGATGCTTCTTTCTTAGATCATTTCCCTCACACATGATAACAGCGTGTTCAATGGCATTTTCGAGTTCGCGCACATTACCGGGAAAAGGATAACTCATGAATATGGAGAGGACCTCGTCCGAGACTTCTTTAATGTCCTTTTCGAACTCTTTTCGATATTTATCAAGGAAATAGCTGCTCAAAAGCGGAATGTCCTCTTTGCGCTCGCGAAGCGGCGGTATGCGTATGGTGAACGCATTCAACCGGTAGTAAAGGTCCTCCCGAAATTCTTTATTATTTATCTTTTTATCAAGGATTTGGTTTGTTGCGGCCAAAACCCGCACGTCCACAGGTAATTCATCCGTTCCACCCACCCTAATGATGGTTTTTTCCTGAAGCACCCGCAATAGTTTCACTTGCATTGAGAAAGGCATATCGCCTATTTCGTCTAGGAGTATGGTTCCTCCAGATGCAGCTTCAAAAATCCCCTTCTTTAGGCGAGATGCTCCGGTAAACGCTTCCTTCTCATGGCCAAATAATTCATTGCCAAGCAACTCCTCGCTAAAAGAGCCGCAATTAGCGGCCATAAACTTTCTTTCTTTTCTCTGACTGAGCATATGAATTGCCCTGGCTACAAGTTCTTTGCCGGTGCCCGTTTCCCCAAGAATCAGCACCGTGCAATCCAGGGGTGCAACCTTGCGAATATTGTTTTTTACCTCCAAAATTGAAGGGGTCTCACCAATGAGCTTCTGCATCCGTGATTCCAAAAACAGACGAGATGAACCCATATCGGTGAAAGAGAGCCGTCTTTCCAGAGTCTGCCGTGCAGCATGCATTTCAAGTTCTTCGGGCTTGAGAGTGCTCTGATCGGTTCCAAAATCACCCATGACCCCGGTTGCCGTGGCTATCTCCCCGTCAACGGGTTTGATAATGATCATCCCCTTCTGCGAACCGAATCGCTTGATGAAACTCCAAAAATCCCTCATCTCATCTTTTTCGAAATAGGCTGAATCCAAGGCTTCGGCAGCCTCTTTGATTTTTTTATTCCCGTATCCGGTCAAGAGCACTGTTCTTAGCCCAGGGTGTATCTCTTTTAGCTTGGTGATGGTGGTAATACCGTCCATGCCGGGCATCTTATGATCAACAATCGCAATATCTATCTTCTTCCCTTTTGCAATCTCAATCGCCGCTTCGCCACTCAACGCGGACAAAGGTTCAAAACCCTTGAGGCGTATCTTTTCCGAAATGGTATTCAGAAATTTTTCCTCATCATCGACCAGAAGAATTGCGATGCTTTTTGTCTCCACGTGCATTTACTCCGATATGGATGACCGGAATGTTAAATCGTTTCAATCATTCCGTTCCAAAAAAAGCGCCTTCCCTGGAAACGCTTTTTTGCCATATGATACTCTCGAGGAGTAATATTAAAGGTCTTTTTTCTCTTTATCGATTTTAGCTGCATCTTCCAGATTTCCGTAGCTGGCCATTCCAGCGGCGGCCATACTGTCGTCCAGGTTTCTTTGGAGGCGCTTCATAAAATGCCAAAAACTTCCCATCCTGTCTTTTTCAAAATAGGAGGAGTCGAGCGCCTTGGCAGCGTCTTTCACCTTTTCATCGCCAAATCCGGTCAGGAGCACTGTCTTTATTTTGGGGTGGATCTCTTTCAGTTTAGTGATGACAACCAGCCCGTCCATATCCGGCATTTTCAAATCCACCACTGCGGCGTGGACCTTGTGTTTTCGGGCGATTTCAAGGGCCTCATTCCCGCTTGTGGCGAGCAAAGGTTCGAAGCCTTTAAATCGTATTCTGTCGGCAATGGTGTCTAAAAATTTTTTTTCATCATCCACCAGGAGTATATTGAATTTTTTCTTTCCAAGGACTTTGATGAAATCCCAAAAACTCCCCATCTCATCCTTTTCAAAATATGCCGCATCCAAGGCCTCGGCGGCCTCTTTCACCTTCTCATCGCCAAACCCGGTCAGGAGCACTGTCTTTATTTTGGGGTGGATCTCTCTCAGTTTGGTGATGACAACCAGCCCGTCCATATCCGGCATTTTCAAATCCACCACTGCGGCGTGGACCTTGTGTTTTCGGGCGATTTCAAGGGCCTCCTTGCCGCTTGTGGCGAGCAAAGGCTCGAAGCCTTTAAGTCGTATTCTGTCGGCGATAGTGTACAAAAATTTCTCTTCGTCATCCACCAGAAGCAGGTTGCGTTTTTTTTCTGGCATGGTGTTGATCCTCTATTTGGAAAAGAAAGCTATCTCTTCAATGACCACCAGTCCCTAAGATGCCGGAAGCAGCTAAGGCCAAAACCGCGACCTCAAGCAGGCTGATGACAAAGTAGGGCCAATCTTTTGTTTTCTTGAATCCTGCTATCAAAAATAGATAGCATATTATCGTTAGATTCGCAAGCAGGACCAAGCCGATAAAGTTAAGAAAATCAGCCTTATGCAAAAGGGTCAACCATCCCCATCCGTGGGGTGACCGGGTGATTCTTAAATACTCGTCCACCCCCTTGTCCCAGTTCTGCGTAATCACCATCACATCGACATGTGGAGAAAGGATCCCTGTGATATAAATAAAATAAGTGATCAGCATCAACAGTATTCCCAACCATGCCCCAATAGAAAGGATATTGGCATACCGAATCTGATAAGGCATGGGCTGGGCGCTTTCCTTTTGTTGCTCATCCATAACTCTACTCCTTTTTACCCGAGAATCCCGATACCGATTCCCTTATCTATTGCCTTCAATCCTGCGAATAGTAAAACAAGGATCACCATATAACGGATGAACTTGGGTTTGGCGATGCTAAGTAATTTTACACCGACAAGTGAACCAAACATTAGACCGATGATGGAGGGAACGGCAATTAAGGGGATCACGCAGCCTCTATTCATGTATATCCAGGCTGCGGATGTGTCTGTAATGGATAGTAGAAATTTGCTCGTGCCCACTGATATTTTCAATGGCACACCGAGGACAAGATTGAGCGCCGGAATGTTTGCCCACCCCGCCCCTAAACCAAACATGCCCGCTAGAAAGCCGATGAAGATAAACAACACCAAACCCGTAAGGGTTCGATGCGTTTTCCAATCGATGTTTTCCTTTGTGCCGGCATCCAGATAAGCGCCCTTAATCCCGAGCGCAAGCCCGAGTGCATCCTGTTTCTTGACGACAGGCTTCTCGGTATTTTTGGAAAGAAGCAGCAACACCGCAATACCGATAATGGTTGCACCCAGGCAAGCTTGTATAATGTCGGGGTTTATTTTAGAAAGATATAAGCCGAGCATAGCGCCAACAATGGAGCATGACGAGGCGATGAGCGCCACCGGGAGGGCAAGGCGGAGGCTTGCAAGGTTCCGTCGCAACAATCCCGGACCGGCTGCAAGGGCACCCGCCAAGGCCACCATCAGCCCCGCACCGCGGACAAAATCAATGTGGAAAGGAAAAAATCCGCTGACAAGGGGAACATAAAGAACCCCTCCGCCGACGCCCGCAAGGACGGCGATGATGCCAAGAGCGAAACAGAATATGAACAGGGTAAGAGGCCAAAACCACCATGACCTGGTTAACGGCCCTGCGGCGGAAATATCCTGCGAGGCGGTTGCCACCAAAGGATGGGCAAATACCATGAAAATTGTCCATTTTACCAAAAACCACCGTTTCGATTCAGCTGTTCGCAACATCGTTTTCAACACCTCCTGTGCAAATTTCGTCTTTCCAATGGTATAAAAATATGTTTTGATTAAAGGTGGGTGTTTACAAATTAAACGATATGTGTTTTATTAAAGAACCTCTTCTCTGTCAAGCATTTTTTGTGTTGCAATATTAAACATTATGAGAATTCTTGTTGTTGACGATGAAAAGAAAATTTCAGACGTCCTGGCACATCGGCTTGTCTTAAGAGGCTTTGTCGCCATCCCGGTTTATGATGGAACGTCCGCTCTTTTTCGATTGAAAAGGGAGACTTTTGATGGCGTCATTTTAGATCTGCGCATGCCGGATATCGATGGCATTGACGTTCTGAAGCGAATAAAGGAAGGGTTTCCGGACATTCGGGTTGTTATCTTATCGGGCCATGCAAATGACCTGGATTTCAAGACCTGTCTGGAAATTGGGGCTATCGCCTGTTTTCATAAACCCGTTAATATTTTGGAGATCATAAAGGCGCTTGAAGGAGAGCAGGCACAAAAAAATGATGGAATTTAAAGATATTGTAACCAGGTTCAAACCGAAATTCTGGCATACCGAAACGTCTCCCTTCAATTCCCAAATTTTATTCAATTACAGGAGATTTTGGCTTCTTTCCATTTTTCTCCGTTTTACAATCTCCGTAGCGCCGATGCTCATCTTTTTGATCATGAACTTAAGTTTGGCCCGTACCGCGCTCCAGAACGAAAACTATTTGCGCACGGTCCGCCTTACATCCAATGCCAGGAGGACTATCGCTTATTTTTTGGAAGAACGGCTTGATGCCCTGAAGTTCATCATCCAGGAGACTGAATTCCAAAGGCTTAAAGACCCGGTTGGGCTTTTCAGTATTTTGCAAAATCTTAAGATGGGATTTGGTGGTTTTGTTGACGTCGGACTCATTAATGATTCAGGCTTACAGATTAATTATGCCGGCCCTTTTGATTTGGCAGGCAGAAACTACCGGGATCAAAAATGGTTTAGAGAGTGTTACGAGACCGGCACCTATATCAGTGATGTCTTTTTGGGTTACCGTAGACTTCCCCATCTGATCGCCGCTGTGAAAGGGTCCATACAAGATGGATCCTATTATCTTTTGCGTGCAACGCTCGATATCACAAAATTCACCCAAATTGTTTCTTCTCTGGAACTCAGTGAGAAAAGCGACGCTTTTCTTTGCAATCGTGAAGGCTTGCTTCAAACACCTTCCAAATATTATGGCGGAATTTTTGAGAGAATCGACCTGCCGATCCCGGAATACTCACCTCATTCAGAGGTGGCAGAGGCCATCGATAGGGCAGGAAATCCTGTTTCAATCGGTTATGCCTATATAGAAAAATCACCTTATATCCTCATGTTGGTAAAGCGAAACCAAGAGATTATGAAAGGGTGGTATTCTTTAAGAAAAGAAATGATCTGGCTTTTTTGGGGATGCACTGTCGTTACTTTAATAGTGGTCTTGAGTATATCCACGTTTATGGTGAACAAAATTTATCATGCTGATCAAACGAGATTAAGCGCAATGGACCGTCTTGAGGGCACTAGCAGGCTCGCGTCCATCGGTCGTCTCGCCGCAGGCGTCGCCCATGAAATAAACAATCCCTTGGCGGTGATTAATGAAAATGCCGGTCTCATTAAGGATCTTTTTATTTTGAAAAAAGAATATAAGGAAGATCCGCAGCTGTTGGAACTTATCGATACCATACTGGAGTCCGTGGAGCGCTCCGGTGAAATAACAAGGGAGCTTTTGGGATTTGCACGGCACTTTGAACCCAAAATACAGCCCCTTCAATTACATAAAGTCATCAAAGAGGTTGTATCCTTTTATAAAAAGGAGGCATTGTACCGTAATATAAGAATCAATATTGACGTTCCGGAAGACATTCCCGTTATTCATTCCGATCATGGAAGCCTGCAACAGATCTTTCTGAGTCTGGTCAACAACGCTTTCCAGGCGATGAAAGGGGGTTGCCAGCTTGACGTCATAGCGGCCAAGCAAGATGAAAAATATGTGACCGTAAGCATTCGGGACAACGGCTGCGGTATACCGGAAGATGAACAAAAAAAGATTTTCGAGCCTTTTTATTCCACGAAAAGCACAAAGGGAGGAACGGGTCTCGGACTCTCTATAACATATGGTCTTGTGCAAAAACTTAACGGGGATATTTCAGTACATAGCAAAATTGGTGAGGGTACGACCTTTACGGTCAGATTGCCGATAAACCTTGAGGGAGTCACTCCAAAATGAAGATTCTTCTGGTTGATGATGAGGAAAAATTTGTTTCCCGTTTGGCCCAAAGGCTAATACTAAGAGGCCTTGAAGCCGACTGGGCAACGACTTGGGATGAGGCCCTATCGAAGACTGAGAAGGGAAAGTACGATATAGCCGTGTTAGATGTGAAAATGCCGTTTATGAGCGGTATAGATCTGAAAAAAAAACTTGAAAAAATATCCCCCGATATGAAGTTTATTTTTGTTACCGGTCATGGTTCCGAAGAAGACTACAATGTTGGAAGCAAAGAAGCGGCTTTCTATATCATGAAACCCTTTAAGATCGAAACACTCGTCGAAAAAATCAAGCAGGCCCTGGAAGTATAGATAGATATCATTCGGGAGGACACCATGGAAAAAGAAATTGGAAAAATATGTGCCGAGGGGCTCGCATTTTTTGGAATTACAAACAGACTAATATCTCATGAGTTGAAGAATATTTTAGCCATTATATCTGAAACCTTGGGTCTTATAGATGAATTGATCAAATCATCTCAGACCGGCCTAGACTTGAAACCCGGACAGCTTAGTTCCCTGAGCGAAAGTGTCATCGAAGAGATTGAACGAGCAAATAGTATCATTAGAAACATGAATACCTTTGCCCACAGCGTCGATGAGTTTATGGGAGAAGTGGACATAAGCCGGATCCTGAGCCTTATGATTGGGATTTGCCGATTGAACTCTGCTTCCAAAAACACAAAACTTCGTCTTGTGGATAATGGCCCTTGCGTCATATACACGAGTCCCCTTTTTCTGCAGAAACTTCTTTATCAGGTCATCAATTTTTCTTTGCCTTTTGTAAGTCCACAGCATGAAATAAAGGTTTCATTTGATTCCGATGATCATGGGGCCAGAATTATTTTTTCTGGAATTTCCTGCAATAATATTAAAGAATTGAACGAGAAAGAGGCATGGCTCGCCAAGATGTTATCCGCCAAGGTATTCCTCGACGCTACTGCAGGCGAGTTAAGCATCGCCCTTCCTAAGAGAATAGGTGAAAGCCCCCTACAGAGCTTGATTTCAGAGTGGCAGTAGTGAAGAAAGAAAAAGCCCCGTCTGGGAGAAGGAGGACAAAAGTGCAGATAAGACTTACAGATCACAGCCCCACCCAAACCTGTGATAAGAGAATAGTATCTTAAAGCCCACAATTTTTATCCAAGACCAAGAAAAAAGGCCGCGTACCGATATGTAGTATGTGGCCTTTCTTTTGGAAATGTGTTGATTAGGCTTGCAAACCTTGAATAAATGGGGCTTTTGAATTGTCAACACAACTTCACATATGGCTGACTTTGGATGCCTGTGATTTCGTTAGGATTGCACCACACTATTTGAAAACAGCTCGGTTCAACGCTTCCCAAATTAGCAGGTCGCTGAAAAAGACCTGCTGGGCCTCATCGCGAGGCCTTCGACTCGCTCAGGATAAACTCCGCGAAGCAATCTCGGTTTAGGTGGGAAGGGTGAGACTGCTGCCTCGGCATGTGTCTCACCAAATGCTGAGCATGCCTCAAGGTCGGGGATATCGGCGATGTACCCGTCGTCATCCTCTGAATAGAAAATGTTAATATGATAATCGCGCATTATTCATCCTCCGGTTTGAGATTATGTTGGTAAGGTATCCTAGGAATCGAGTCCCATTTTGCCCGGGTTCAGGATGTTATTGGGGTCCAGGAGGCGCTTGATGGCGCGCATTACGTCCAGGGCTGCCGCATCGTGCTCTAACCCCAGGTAGGCGGCCTTGGCCAGTCCTATGCCGTGTTCCCCGGTGAGCGTTCCTCCCAAACCACAAGTGAACTTAAAAATCTCCTCCACCGCCTCCCTCATGCGTTTGACCTGGTCGGGGTCGGCGCCGTCGTACATGACCCTGGGATGGAGGTTCCCGTCGCCTGCGTGGCCGAAAACGACAAAAGGCAGACCGTATTTCTGAACGATGTCGGAGATGCCGGCCAAAAGGTCGGGGACCTTGGAGATAGGGACGGTCACATCCTCGGAGACGTTGTTGGGGCGTAGGCTGGCGGCCACGCTGCCCACCGACTTGCGCAGACGCCACAGCTCCTCCGCCTCCTCCTGGGAATCGGCCCTCCGGATATCCATGACGTGATTTTTCCTGGCCGCCTCGACCACCCTTCCCATCTGAAATGAGGTCTCGGCCTCCGTGAACCCATCCGTCTCCACAAGGATCATGGCCGTGGCGTCCGGCAGGGCCATGCCCCCGCGATCCCTCAAGACCTTGATCGAGTGGACGTCAAAGACCTCCAAAGCACTCGGAACCACGCCGGCATGGATGATATCGCTGACCGTCTGGCCGGCATCCTTGAGGTTCTCGAAGGTGGCCAGGGCCGTCTCGAAGGCGACGGGCTTGGGGCTGATCTTGAGGGTGATCTCCGTGATCACCCCCAGGGTGCCTTCAGATCCCACAAAGAGCCGGGCCAGGTCGTAGCCCGATGCCGACTTGATGCAGGTCGAGCCGGTCCGCATGATCCTGCCGTCCGGCAGGACCACTTCCAGGGCAAGGACATAATCACGGGTCACGCCGTATTTGGCCCCTCTGATCCCGCCTGCGTTCGTCGCCACATTGCCGCCGATGGTACAGACCTTACTGCTCGCCGGGTCCGGCGGAAAGAAAAACCCGGAGGGGGCGAGGGCCCTCTCGAGGCGGGCGTAGACCACACCCGGCTCGACCACGACCTGGCGGTCGCCGATCCGAATGGCGAGGATCTTGTTCATCCTGCACAAGTCCAGGACGAGGCCGCCTCGAACGGGAATGGCGCCCCCCGCGAGACCGGTTCCCGCCCCCCTGGGAACGACGGGAAATCGGTGCTCATTGGCGAGGCGGAGAATTCCTGAGACCTGCTCCGACGTGGTTGCCCACACGGCCGCCTCGGGCCGATGGTCGTGGTCGGAAGCGTCGGAGGCATAGGAGACCAGGTCGATCAGCTGATCGGAGAAATTCTCCTGGCCCACGATGTCGATCAAGTTCGTTTTGATATTCTTGTCCATCGTCGAATTCCTTTATTCCCGACCGCCTACGATAGGCAGGGTTAACAGTGCATGAGGGACGACCAAGACCTCAAGATCCTTCCGGCCGATTCTTTCTGACGCCATTTGAAGCGCCTCATCCATGGTCGCCGCTGCGATCATTTTCAGCTGGCGCACCACATCCGGCGTTTCCGAGCCGACAACAATGACCTCGTTTTTTTCAAGCACCTTGGCCATCACGAATGCCCGCTGGGCGCCCGGGGGATAGCCGGTTCGGCGCAGCTCGGTCAAGAGGGAGGGCATATCTTTAGCCCCTTTCATTTCCTCAAAGAAGCTCTCCTCTCCCCGGCCTTGACCGACCCCTTCGGGTGTGGGAGCAGGCAGGATGAACAGACCCCCTTCTTTGACGACGGGGGTGGGTGCAAAGAAGAGGTAGCTCACGGCCCGGCTGGCCTGATAGATGTTGGCGTCCTTGGGGAAACCGACGCCGGCAACAGCCACATCGTATTGATGGGGAATGGGGACCTCATATAACTCCCGGGCAGCATCGACCAATTTCGCATACGTTGCGCGAGGATCGCCGGCCAATACGGCGACCGGCCGTTTTTCATCATCCTGGACCACGTTGATGATAAAGCGCAGCCCGGCGCGCCTGGAGGCCTCGGCAACCGCTTCCTGAAAGGGGTTGCCTTCGATCTTTCCCAGGCGGGTCCCGGGGTGATCGACCATCCTGGGACCGTGGGTGTATGCGATCACCGATTCTCCTCCTGCCCCGATGGCCAGGCTCTTGCCCCCGCCCGAGTACCCGGCGTATTGATGAGGCTCGACGATTCCCGTTGCAATGATCAGATCCGCCTCATAGGCCCATCGATTGACGGAGAGAGGGATCCCGCTTTCCGTCTTGCCCAGGTCCACCAGGGTCTCCGGGTTTCGCGCTTCGTGGTCTATCACACGATAACGCTCAACCACGGCTTTTCCCAGCTTGACGATCTTTTCCTCCGGGGTGCTCGGTCGGTGCATGCCGGTCCCGCAAAGCAAGGTTATGTCTTCCCTGCGCACGCCGACACTCTCCAATTCATGCAAGAGGGCGGGGACCAGCAGATGGTCAGGGCTTGAACGGGTGATATCCGTGAAGACGATACAGACAGAATGGCCTGCCTTTGCCAGCTTTCTCAAGGAGGGTGAGTGAATCGGCTCCGCCAGGGCCTTGGCAACAGCCTTTTCCATGTCAGCGATCGGCTTCACCGGTTTGGACGTCACTTCGGTGCCTCTCATCCCGGGAGGGAGCGTGAATTCAAGGCGCCCCTCACCATAGGGCACACGGTAAATACTTTTCTCTTCAATCATAAACACCTCTGAGCAGGCCAGTCATGATCAACCCCAAAACGACTCCCTTTAAGCGGACGTAGGAGGGGGATCGACTGCCGCATTTTTGCGATTGGGAGATTTTCAGGGCTGCGAGCCACAGAAGGGGAGCATTCTGACATATTTCATATGCCTATCACAAGGCTAAAATGCACAGGGCTTCGGGGCGCCGTATGCAGGGGAACCCCAACCCGCCTCTTGAGGGGGCGAAGGGCCTCGCGTGATCAGGGACCCTGCAAAGAAAGTTTTTGTTGAAAGGGGTGCAATTGTGGTAATTGAAATAAGATACGTATCAGTCCATGATTTAATCAATATTGGGGGTCAAAGTCATGTCAGATAACTTCTCGAATGAGAGAAATGGAGAGGAAGAGAGCTTTGCCGATCTCCTGGATTCCTACAGCGCCGGCATGAGCGAAAACATTCGCGTCGGCGATAGGGTGAGGGGAGAGATCATTTTCATCGGAAGCGATGCCGTTTTTGTTGATACGGGGAGCAAAACGGACGGGGTCGTCGAGAAGGCCGAGCTTCTCAATGAGAACGGGGAATTGCCGTACAAGAAGGGGGATATTCTGGATCTCTATGTCGTTTCCCTCAAGGGGAATGAGGTGAGACTCTCCAGAGCCCTGTCCGGGATAGGCGGTTTAAGGGTCCTGGAAGAGGCTCATGAAAAGGAGATTCCCGTGGAGGGAAAGGTGAAGACCCAGGTCAAGGGGGGCTTCCAGGTGGAGGTGATGCAGAGGAGGGCCTTTTGCCCCTTGAGTCAAATCGATTTGAGGGTGCAGGAGGACCCGGCCGTGTACATAGGGGAGACCTACCCGTTTCTCATCATCCAGTTTGAGGAGGAGGGGAGAAACATCATCCTCTCAAGGCGGGAATTGCTCAGGCGAGAGCAGGAAAAGGGGGCGAAGTCCTTTTGTGAGGGGTTGAAGGTCGGGGCTGAGCTGCAAGGCAGGGTCACCAAGCTGATGCCCTACGGCGCCTTTGTCGAACTTTTCCCAGGCGTGGAAGGCATGGTCCATGTGTCGGAGATCAGCTGGTCAAGGACAAACGCCCCGGCAGAAGTGCTGGGAGTAGGGGATCAAGTCGCGATCAAGGTGATTGACATGGCGCAGGGGACCGGACCCATTCCGTCAAGGATATCTCTTTCCATAAAACAGACCGAAGGAGATCCCTGGGAGAAGGTGCGGGAGCGAGTGCATGAAGGGGAGAAACTTCGAGGAAAGGTAACGCGGTGCGCCAATTTCGGCGCCTTTGTCGAGTTGATGCCCGGGGTGGAGGGTCTCGTTCACATCAGCGAAATGAGCTACAGGAAAAGGGTGTTGAGACCGGAAGAAATGGTGAAACCGGGCGACACGGTTGATGTGATGGTGAAGGAAGTGGATTATGGAAAGAGAAGGATATCTTTGAGCATGAAGGATGCTGAAGGAGACCCCTGGATAGAGGTTGGGGATAGATTCAGGATCGGCCAGACCATACAGGGAGAAGTGGAAAAGAGTGAACACTTCGGCATCTTCGTCGTTTTAGAGCCGGGCGTGACGGGCCTTCTTCCCGTATCCAAGATAAAGAGCTCCCCCAGCGCTGGGGCGATCGAAAAACTGAGACCAGGGGACCGCGTTTCGGTCATCATAGAAGAGATCCATCCGGCGGAACGGAAAATCACGCTTGCCCCAGGCGATTCAAGGGAAGAAGAGGATTGGCGGCGTTTCATGAAGAAAAAGGAGAGGCCCGCCGGCCTTCTCGGCGAGAAGCTTCGAGAGGCATTGGGGGCGAAAAAGGAGGACCTCTAGCATGGCGTCCGAGAAATAAGTTTATAAAGTCCTTCAGGTTCCCCCTCCCCTTTCCCCTCCCACCGAGGGAGGGGAAACCCTTAGCTTCACATGAGTATCCTCCCCCTTGATGGGGGAGGGTAGGTGGGGGTGGCAAGGCTGCAGTCAAAAAATTTTTGGGACAGCGCACTGGCAGATGCTTTTTGAATTTTTCCGGGAGCAAGTTCTCCAGGGGGCTTCCTGGGTCTTGTATGACGGTTAGCCGGTGATGGGGGTGGACATGGGTAATGGATACACAGGCAGGATCGGATTTGTAGATCTAACCACGGGGGAGATCCGCGAGGAAAGACTCGACAAGGGGGTGGCCCGTGAATTCATCGGAGGCTACGGCTTGGGCGTACAAATGCTCTTTGAACGCCAGAGACCCGGTGTCGACCCGCTGGGTCCGGAAAGCATTCTCGGCTTTGTGACAGGACCGCTGACCGGGACGAAGGTCCCTACGGGTGGACGGTATACGGCGGTCTGTAAGTCGCCGTTGACCGGTGGTTGGGGGGATGCGAATTCGGGCGGATATTTTGGCAGTGAGCTGAAGGCTGCCGGCTGGGATGCCCTCTTTGTGACCGGCACGGCCCATTCTCCTCGGTATGTCTTGGTGACTGAAGACGGCCTGGCGTTGCGGGAGGCGGCCCACCTCTGGGGTAAGGACACGGTGGATGCCGAGGAGACGCTGCGCAGGGAATTGCGCGATCCAAAAGTAAGGGTGGCATGCATCGGGCCGGCCTCAGAGAGACTGTCGCTCATCAGCGGCATTGTCAACGATAGCGGTCGGGTGGCCGCCCGCTCCGGTGTGGGGGCGGTGATGGGGGCCAAACGCCTGAAGGCGGTAGCCGTCCGTGGAAAGAGGCGGGTCTCGGTCGCCGATGAGAAGGGGCTTGATGGATTGAGAAAGGCCTATTTGAAGGAACTTCGCAAAGGGGGTGGGTTTGCCGAAGGCCTCATGAAGCATGGAACCTGCGGGGGAACACACGGGCTGGTTGCGGCCGGGGCAAGCCCTTTGAAGAACTGGCAGTTGGCAGGCGAGAAGGCCTTGCCAAATCTTGAAAAACTCACAGACCCGGCGTTGATGATGCAGCACCAAGTAAAGAAATTCGCATGTGCCAACTGCCCCATTGCCTGTGGGGGTATTCTCAAGGTCCCCGGAGGGCCTTATCCCTTGGAAGAAACGCACAAGCCGGAATACGAAAGCCTTGCCGCCCTCGGCACCCTCTGCCTGAACAATGACCTCTCTTCCGTCATCAAATTGAACGATATGTGCAACAGGAGCGGTTTGGATACCATCTCGGCCGGCAGTGTCCTTGCCTTTGCCATGGAATGCTTTGATAAAGGGGCGGTTTCCAAGGCAGATATGGATGGGATCGAGCTTAAGTGGGGAGAGCCGAAGGCCATGATTGCGATGCTGGACAAGATCATTCGCCGCGAGGGATTTGGAGACGTCCTGGCCGACGGCGTCAAATTGGCCGCCCAGAGGATAGGAAGGGGCACAGAAGAATATGCCGTGCACGTCGGAGGACAGGAACCGGGCATGCACAGCCCCCTTTTCCTACCTAGTCGAGCGACCGGCTATGTCTGCGATCCGACGCCCGGCCGACACACTGCCGCGCCCATGGCCAGAATTGATGCCGGCATGGCAGCCATTGCCCCCTATCCTGAGGTCCAATTCCAAGGCTTTGAACGTTATGAATACAAAACCAAAGGCGCCGCCAGCGCCACCACCTCCTGCTACTGGCAGGTAGGGACCTGCGCCGGGGTCTGCCTCTTTCCTGTCGTCTTTTTTGGCAATTACCCCTTGGTAGACTTCCTGAACGCCGTGACCGGATGGGACGCAGGCATGAGTGAACTTTTGGACACGGGGGCCCGCATTCAAACCCTCAGACAGTGTTTTAATGCAAGAGAGGGGATCGATCCCAGGGCAATTAAACTGCCGTCCAGGCTGGCTGGCATCCCGCCGCATGGGGATGGACCACTCACCGGTGTGGCCATCGACGCGGAGAGCCTTGCCGGTGAGTACAACAAGGCGATGGGGTGGGACCCCGCCACCGGATTACCCGAAAGGGCTACGCTGGATCGGCTTGGGTTGAGAGACCTGGTGGAGAACGATGGGACGGCTTGACAGATCTCTTCCAAATGGTATAACCTTTTAATATTCTTGACCAAAAAATGGGATTATTATACTTTGGAACCGCGCGGGCCTGAATAGAGAGGCGAGAGTCGGATTGGATCGTATCCAAATGGGGCGGTAAAGCATGATCAAACTCTACATGCTGGACGGGGAAGATGAAATGCAGTCCTTTGACCTCGAGGGCAATACGATCTACATTGGAAGGTCGCCGGACAATGACATCAAAATGAATGATGGACATGTCTCCAGGAGGCATTTGAAGATTGAAAGATGGGGAGAGAGGTTTTTTGTCCAGGACCTGAGCAGCAAGAACGGGACATACGTGAACGGCCGTTTGATAAGCCCGGGGGTAGAAATTGAGGTGCCGGAGGGGATTCCCATCACTATCGGCATGAGCCTGATTTGTTTGGGCAGGGCCTGTTTAGAGGAGGTGGTGCCTTTTGTAGAATCCATTTATGATTCCAACGAGATCCTTCAGGTGGGAGACATTTCGCTCAAAGACAGACCGATGACGGCACAAAAAAATATGGAGCTGATCTACCACGTCTCCGAGGCGCTGAGAGGGTCAATGACCCTGAGAGAGATCCTCGATAGGCTCCTCACTCACATCTTCGAGCTTCTGAGAAGGATTGATAGAGGCGTCATTATCCTGATCGACGGCGATTCCGGAGAGATCACCGAAGTTTTTTCCAGATTCAAGAGGGCCGGTGGCGCTGCCGCCGCGGCCTACAGCAGGACGGTGGTGAAGCGGGTCATGGAGGATAAGCGGGCGATCATGATGCTGGACACTTGCAGGGAGCAACGACCTTCTGATAGCATGCAGTTGATGAGAATTCGATCGGTCATGTGTCTTCCCCTGATCAGCAAATCAAAAATGAGGGGTCTCATCTATCTTGATTCCATCGGAGAGCCCAACGGGTTCCGAAATGAAGACCTATCCCTTCTAACAGCCTTAAGCGCGCCGGCGGCCCTTGCGATTGAGAATGAAAACCTCCATGCCGGGGGGAGGCGAGGAGGGCTTTTGAACTGGACCTCCTCCGGGTTGCAGTAAGGGGGGTGAACAACCCGACCATCCATTTTTTGCTCGCCTGAATCCGGCTCCATCGTTCTCTTTCAGAGGAAATCCGCGGAAAACCATTGGGAACGCCTGGATTGAACCTTCCAAGAGATTTGTGGGTTGATTTTTTTTGCAGATGAGATAAACCCCGTAGTTGCAAAACCGCTTTTGCCGAACAGACCAGCCCCTTTATTGCTGGTGGAATAAGGCTAATTGGACGATGCATGGAGGACCTCATCGTAAGTGCACTCTACGAGAAAGAAGAAACATCGCAGAAACAAGCAACCGACCTCAGGGAAAAGGCTCTCACGGTCCTCCATTATGCAACAACGGGGTAAAGAGAGATCCTCGATCAGGATCTAAATATTTGGAAGGAGCGGTTTGAAATGCGTGTGCTCTCAGGTATCCAGCCTTCCGGCGAACTTCACATCGGAAACTACTTCGGGATGATGAAGCCCATGATTGAATACCAGGAGGTTTCCGAGCTCTACTGTTTCATCGTCAACTACCACGCGATGACGTCCGTCTTTGAGGGCGATCGGCTTGCCTGGGGAACCATGCAGGTGGCGCTTGATTTTCTGGCCCTCGGTCTTGACCCTGAAAAGGCGATCTTCTGGGTCCAGTCCGACGTCCCGGAGGTAGCGGAATTGACCTGGATTCTCAGCAATGTGACCCCCGTGGGACTTCTGCTCAGGAGCCACTCATACAAGGACAAGGTCGAGCAGGGGATCGCTCCAAACCACGGTCTCCTCACTTATCCGGTGCTCATGGCGGCGGACATTCTTCTCTACCAGGGGGAACGCGTCCCGGTCGGCAAAGACCAGCAACAGCATTTGGAGATCACACGTGATATTGCCATCAAGTTTAACAACACCTACGGGGAGACCTTTGTCGTCCCGGAGGCCGAGATCAATCCCAACGTTCCCCTGGTAGTGGGAACGGACGGTCGGAAGATGAGCAAGTCCTACAACAACACCATCGAGATCTTTTGCGAGGAGGAGGAATTGAGGCAAAAGATCGGAGGGATCGTCACAGATTCGACCCCTGTGGCCGATCCCAAAGACCCGGACAAATGCAATCTCTTCATCAACATATCTCTCTTCATGAAGGAGGGGGAAAAGGCCGAACTCGCCGACCGCTACAGGCGGGGGGGGCTCAAGTACAGTGACGTGAAAAAGGATCTCTTTGCTCGCATGTGGGAGCATTTCCGGCCCGCCCGGGACA
>Ga0180009_10002492_pt1 | contig 21666 bp, 18 predicted proteins | sample OS_PC_MetaG_FD_123537 | JGI IMG/M metagenome (GOLD analysis project Ga0180009, IMG submission 123537) | Groundwater microbial communities from the Aspo Hard Rock Laboratory (HRL) deep subsurface site, Sweden - OS_PC_MetaG | ecosystem: Environmental > Aquatic > Deep subsurface > Groundwater...
CATGAGATACTATCCGGTCTACCTTGACATTCGCAAACGCAAGTGTCTAGTGGTTGGAGGGGGTTCCGTCGGCACCCGCAAGGTAATGACCCTTTTAAGCTGTGGCGCCGATGTCACCGTCGTCAGCACCGTCATCAGCGCAACGCTGCAGAAACTGGCCGACAGCGGATCGATCCTGCTGAAAAAACGTCCTTTCCAAGCTTCTGATCTGGAAGGGATGTTCCTTGTTTTCGGCGCCACCGACAACGAAGCCTTAAACCGGCAAATCCATGCAGCGGCGGAACGCCTTGGGTTGCTTTGCAACATCGCCGATCGCCCTGAGAATTGTAATTTTATTCTCCCTTCGATTGTAAATCGCGGGGATTTGATCATTGCAATCTCTACTTCAGGCCAGAGCCCCGCGTTTGCAAAGAAGCTTCGCAAGGACCTTGAAACGGTCTTCGGAAATGAATATGCTGATTTTCTAAAGTTAATGGGCGCTGTCCGCAAAAAACTGTTAAGCCGGGATCACCAGCCGGAGGTCCACAAGCCTCTTTTTGAAGAGCTGATAGACAGAAATCTTTTGGCGCTGATTAAAGATCGCAAGCACGAAGATATCAATGCCTTGCTGCTTGAAATTCTTGGCCAGGGGTATGAGTTGGAAGCGTTAATGAACGAGTGAAGCATCATCGTCCGGCAAAAAAGCTTTACATTTAAGCTTTTCGCAAGCCGGTCAACCCTTAGAAAAACGCGCGCAAAGGGTGTTTTCCGTGGGAATTCTTATTCTGATTACAATTGGTTTTTACATCCTTGCCACGGCCGGGTACATTGCCTATCTGTTCTTGCAGAAAAATCATTTTCAGCAAACCGGCTACTATCTGCTCGCCGTCGGTTTTATGTTTCATACGATCCTGATTGCTTACGGGTTTGTTCAATCCGGACATATCCCGGTTACAAACCTTTTTGAGACGCTCTCGGTTGCCGCATGGGCCCTTGCCGGTGTTTTTGTGATCTTTCAATACAAGTTCAAGCTTAAGGTTCTGGGAATATATGCTGCTCCGCTGATCACGCTTGTCATGGTAATTGCATCCTGGCTGCCCAAAGAACCGGGTCAGGTTAAAAATATTTATAACAGCTTATGGCTGATCGTGCATGTTATTACCATTTTCATCGGTGAGGCCGCCTTTGCCCTGGCCTGCGGAGTGGGTCTTTTGTATCTTGTCCAGGAAAACGCCATAAAGAGCAAACATCATGGTTTTTTTTACAGGCGCCTGCCGTCCCTGGAACTGCTTGACTCCACAGGATACGGATGCATCATTGCAGGTTTTTTCATGCTCTCTTTAGGTCTTATTGCCGGTTTCGTGTATGCCAAATCGGTTTGGGGCCGGTTCTGGAGCTGGGATCCCAAAGAGGTGTGGTCCGGCATCACCTGGCTTTTATATGCCGCCTTGCTGCACCAGCGACTTACCGTTGGATGGCGCGGACGGAAAGCGGCAATTATGGCGGTCATTGGTTTTGCGGTCGTTATCTTTACGTTTTTGGGTGTCAACTTTTTGTTAAAGGGGCATCACGGAGAATTTACCCGGTGGTAAAGCGCCATGGATGATATTGTTTTATTGGGCATGAATCACAAAACAGCACTGGTGGAACTCAGGGAATGCCTTGCTTTCTCACATGAAGAAACCCTTGCGGCCCTCGATAAATTTAAAGCATCGCCGGCAATCAGCGAGGTCCTGGTTATTTCCACGTGTAACCGCATAGAGGTTTTAATGGCCGCTGCCAATACGCCCACAGCCTTGGAAACCGCCAAAATGTACCTGTCCGAATCCAAAAAGTTGCCGGTAGCTGAATTTGAAAATGCCCTTTACATCCATTGCGGCGATGAAGCCGTTCGCCATATTTTCAGGGTTGCGTCCAGTCTCGATTCAATGATGGTGGGAGAGCCCCAGATCCTGGGCCAGATCAAAGAGGCGTATAACGCCGCCACCTTAAAAAAGACTTCCGGTGTTCTTTTGAACCGTCTGTTGCATCGAACCTTTTTCGTAGCCAAACGTGTTCGAACTGAAACCGGAATCGGAGACCATGCCGTCTCGATAAGTTATGCCGCTATCGAACTCGGGAAGAAAATATTCGGCTCGCTTGAAGGTAAAAAGGCGCTGCTCATCGGCGCGGGTGAAATGGCTGAACTGGCGGTGGAACACCTGGTTCGGAATAAGTGCGGGGATATTTTTGTTGCCAACCGCACGTTTGAGCGCGGCCTCAGGCTGGCCGAAAAATATAACGGCCAGGCAGTCCGCTTTGAAGAGATTGCAGATTGCCTTAAGCTTGTGGATATTATCATCAGCTCAACAGGTTCACCCGATGTCATCATCACCTGCGATCAGGTCAAGGGCGTCATGCGCAGCCGGCGAAACCGCCCGCTTTTCTTTATCGATATTGCGGTCCCCCGAGATATTGATCCTGCCATAAACCGGCTGACCAATTCGTACGTGTATGACATTGACGACTTAAAAGGGGTCATCGAAGACAATATTGAAGAGCGCAACCGCGAAGCGATCAAAGCAGAAAGAATCGTCGACGAGGCTGTCATCCGTTTTCGGCAGTGGTATGACAGCCTGGATGTTGTTCCGACCATCGTTGCCTTAAGAAACAAACTGGACTTGATTGTAAAAACGGAAATCGAAAAAACCCTTTTGTCCTTAAACCACTTGTCGGACGAAGATTGCCAGGCGATTACAAGAATGGCAAATGCCATGATCAGCAAAATCCTGCATGACCCCACGCGCCTGCTAAAAAACAATGAGGGCCATGGAAATAAATCTGAATATCTTGATCTAACGAGAAAACTTTTTAATCTGGATGAATGAGAGTTACGGGTTGCGTGTTTTATATTGAAAAAATCTTTCCTCGCGACTCGCAATTCGTAACTCGTAAAAGGAGGCTGACGTGAAAAAAACCGTATTTTTATTTCCCGGCCAGGGGTCACAGGCGGTCGGCATGGGCCAGGACTTTTACCAGGAATACGATTTTGTCAGAGAAATTTTCGACATGGCCGCAGAGGCTGCCAAGCTAAACCTTTCGCAGCTATGCTTCCAAGGGCCTTTCGAAGACCTTACGATGACGATTAATCTGCAGCCGGCAATTACCGTGGTCAATCTTGCCTGCCTCGCCGCAATCGAAAAAGAGGGCATAACACCCGATATAACCGCCGGGCACAGTCTCGGCGAATACAGCGCATTATGTGCATCCGGCGTTCTTTCAAAGATGGACACTTTCAAGCTGGTCTTTAAAAGAGGATGGCTCATGCACCGCGAATCGACAAAGCATCCGGGCGCGATGCAAGCCATTGTCGGGCTCCCCATCGATGCCGTTCAACAACTTGTTGACGAGGTTCGCACGGAGGGTGTTGTTGCTGTGGCCAACCACAACACCGAACTGCAGATCGTTATCACGGGTGCTCCGGATCGGGTGAAAAAAATTTCGTCGCTGGCGGAATCACAAGGCGCGAAAACCATACCTTTAAAAGTCAGCGGGGCCTGGCACAGCGATTTGATTAAAGGCGCCGAAGGCGAGTTCAAAGATTTTCTGAGCGCCTTTACGTTTGCCGTTCCGCAAAGATCCATCCTCATGAACGTTACAGGCGACTTCGCCGAAAACCCCGAAGAGATCAGGTCGATCATGGCCAAACAACTTTGCAGCCCTGTCAGGTGGTATGACGCCATGTGCAAGCTTGTAGCGTGTAACGTGGAATACATTGTCGAAGTCGGACCGGGAAAGGTGCTGACCGGTTTGTTAAAAAAGATTTTGCCCAAGGACTATCCTTGTAAAATCTTTAACGTCAACAACATGAAAAGTCTTGAAAGCTATTTTAAAGAAGCAACCTGACCTTATACAATTTTTTCTTTACAGCGCAACCTGGCTAAGGTAATATACCAAATTCCATGGAACGTCAGTGTTTGAACAAAATTTCTAAGGTTTGGCCATGAAAAAGAAAGATCTTGAATATTTTAAAGAACTTCTATCTATCCGCCTGGAAGAGCTTTTAAGTCAGGTCGATGATACCGTCTCCGGTATGACTGACCCGAAAGAAAATTTTCCAGATCCAACCGATCGGGCTACCCTTGAATCGGACCGGAATTTTATGCTCCGAATACGGGACCGCGAGAGCAAGCTAATCAAGAAGATTAAAAAAGCCCTTGAACGCATTGAAGACGAAACGTTCGGAAGTTGTGAAACATGTGGTGATGATATTTCAATAAAACGCCTTAAAGCAAGGCCTGTTACTACCCAATGCATTGACTGCAAAACCAAAGAAGAGGCTTTTGAGAAGTCCCTCGGATTATAACGAAAATGTGAAAATAGACCTTCACATACACTCAACCGCCTCAGACGGAACCTTATCACCTTTAGAAATTCTTCGCCTGGCTTGTACCCTAAAGCTGGGGGCTATTGCGATTACAGACCACGATACGGTCGAGGGTTCAAAAAAAGCCCTTGCACTGGGGATCCCCTCATCCATCAAATTCTTGACCGGTGTTGAAATCAGCGCTTCACCGCCGCCGTCTTTTTCCTGTCCCGGAAGTTTTCATATTCTGGGGTACGCACTCAACACCGATGATCCTGTTTTGAATCAAACACTTAAACAACTCCAACTGGCCAGAAAAAACCGGAATCCCCGGATTCTTAAGATCCTCAAAGAACTGGGCATTCATCTTACCTTAAACGAAGTCCTCCAAGAAGCAGGAGAATGTCAGCTTGGAAGACCTCACATTGCCCGGCTCATGGTAACAAAAGGCCATGTTCAATCGATTGACGAAGCTTTTGACAAATACCTTGGAAAGGGAAAGCCGGCATATGTTGATAAATATCGCCTTGACTGTGCCAAGGCTATCGAAATCATCCTCGGTGCCGGCGGCGTTCCGGTTTTGGCGCATCCCTTTCTTATCCAAGCCCGAAGTGATGAGGTCCTTGAAGATCTGATTATTGCTTTAACCCGAATGGGCCTGAAAGGAATAGAGGTTTATTATCCGAGACATCCGCCGGAACAAACCGACCGTTATGCCGAACTTGCAAAGCGCCACTGTTTATTAATGACGGGCGGCTCCGACTTTCACGGTTCTTTAACGCCGGAAATAAAAATGGGATCAGGCAAAGGAAACCTCTTTGTCCCATATGCTCTCTATCAAAGATTAATCCATAGCATTTAAGACGGAACTTTGGGGAAAACAGATGTTACCAACCGATCTTTCTGAACTGCAGCGCAACCTTTTATATGAATTTGAAAACATAACCCTTTTGGATGAATCGCTGCGGCACAGTTCGTTTGTCAACGAACAAACCGATCCGGACATTCGCGATAATGAACGACTCGAATTTTTGGGTGACGCGGTTTTAAATCTTGTTGTCGGCGACATCCTCATGCGGCGGTACCCGGACATTAAGGAAGGAGACCTGTCCAGGATGCGCGCCACTTTGGTTAATGAAGCTCAGTTGGCCACCATTGCCCGCACCGTCAACCTTGGTTCATATATACAACTCGGCAAAGGGGAAATTCAGACAAATGGGTGTGAGAAAAACTCCATACTTGCCAACACCTTTGAAGCCGTCATTGCCGCCATCTACTTAGACGGCGGTTTTGAAGCCGCCTACAAAATTATTGACGGGCATTTTTCGTCTTTGATCGATTCTATGACAACACCCGCAGCCAACTTCGATTACAAAAGCCGGATTCAGGAACTCGTCCAGGTAAGTCACGGAGAAATACCGGTCTATAGCGTTATTGATGAAAGCGGACCGGATCATGATAAGACCTTCAGGGTGCGGCTGAAACTGAAAGAGATTCAGGCAGAGGGTGAGGGCAAGAGCAAGAAGATGGCCGAACAGGATGCCGCCCGCAAAGCGCTTGAAATCTTAAAACCCGACGCTTAAAGGACCACATGACCCGTCCGTTTATCATCCCTGTTTTTTTACCCCACTACGGGTGCCCTCACCGCTGTATATTCTGTAACCAGACGGCGATAACGAGCAGGAAACAGAATTTTTTTCTTTCCGAAACGATCTTTTCGTGGATAAACGAGTTTTTGCGCCATAAAGGAAAACAGAGACATCCGGTTCAAATCGCTTTCTATGGCGGAAATTTTCTGGGACTAAAGACAGATGATATCAAACGTCTGCTTACGGAAGCGACCATGTTTGTAACGGCCGGAAAGGTCGACAGCATCAGATTCTCCACCCGGCCTGACACCATTAATCGTCGGCGCCTGGATATTATTAAACCGTTTCCGGTAACTACCATTGAAATCGGCGTCCAGTCCATGGATGACCAGGTTCTGGCCGCAGCCGGCCGGGGGCACACGGCCACAGACACGGAAAAGGCGGTGGCGCTGCTCAAAGAGCGCGCATATGAAATCGGTCTGCAAATGATGGTGGGGCTGCCCGGTGACAACGAAGCCAAATCCCTGGCTACAGGCCGCAGTCTCGCCAAACTTTCCCCTGGTTTTGTGAGAATTTATCCTACGATAGTGTTGGCAAACAGCCCCCTGGCCGAATTGTATCAAAACGGAGCCTATAGGCCCTGGTCTCTTGAGCGCTGTGTAACTGTAGTTAAAAACCTTTACCTTTTGTTCAAAGAAAAAAAAATTGCGGTCATCCGCATGGGGCTTCAGTCCTCGGAAGATCTGGATAAAGGTTCGACCATTCTGGCCGGCCCCTATCATCCGGCCTTCGGGCATCTGGTACATTCAGAAATTTTTCTGGACGCTGCCACGGCCGCCATAAGATCTGAAAAAAGCGATCGTGAAGCAATTGCATTAAAGGTTCATCCGCAAAGTATCTCCAAAATGAGAGGGTTGAACAATCAAAATGTAGAAATTCTTAAAAAAAAATTCAACATCAAATCTCTTCAAATTGTGCCGGACGCCACCCTTTCCCCAAACAGGCTGGTCGCCTTGGCATAAACCCGCCGCGCTGCCGCAGTTAAAAAACCACCGATAAACACATAATTTAATACAACATATGGAAATATTTTTTCCTTGACATACAACATATATTATCTTAAAAGGTGGAGAAACTCTTAACGTTGCAGCCTGAGACACTAGCATTCAAGTGAAATTATCAATAATGTTTTTCCGAATTTATTACCGTCTTTGAAGTTTAACAAATCTTAGCATTAAAAACTGCCGTAAGGCATTGATATAGTAACCCTTGATTTTTTTAAGGTGGATATTGGATCACATCGAAAATTTCTCTGAAGAACTTGAAGTTGGAGTTTTGGGCATGAAGTGGCGCAACATCAGTAAAAACTGCCCGTGCCGTAAGGGTGATCGATGCGTCAACGGCCTGACATGCAACGAGCAAAATTGTTTTCTGCGTAATGGCAAAAGGCCCGCGTTGATGAGACCTATATCTATCCCGGATATTTCATGAAGTTTTTGAGAATGAACGTCTCAAACTCGTGAAAAATCCGGGCTAAAGGAAGATGGACTATTTCAAGATTCTAAATTTAAGCAAGGAGCCTTTTTCCAAAAGATGCTCCAAAAGCACTCCAACTTTACCGATCGAATTAACCTCTATCATAGTTTGGGCCCCATGAATTTTCGTGATACCAGGTCGATGATCCGATTTCGACTTAAGCAGTCGAGCGGGGGCTCCGCTATACCAACGCTTTTCACTTACCCGGCTTTATGGTCTATCTACCGTGCTACCGGGGGATATCCGCGCAAAATCATCAACCTTTGCCATCAGAGCATCCTGGCAATGATTGTTGAGAATCGAAACAAAGTCGGCTGGCTATTGGTGCGTTCATCTGCAAGCCGATTATTTCAAAAGCGGCATCAGAATCTGCACAGAATTGCGGCGGCGGCGTTCACCGGATTGGCGGCGGCCGCAATCATCGCCGTGCTGCTGCCAGGACGATTGCAACTTCCCATTACCTGGAAAGCCAACGATCCGAAAATGCCGCCGGTTTCCAATCAGGCCGCTCTTGCACTCATCGCCACAGATCAAACAAGAGATACATCCGCACCCATATCCGCAGGCAAAAATGAGCTCGCCGGCGATTCTTCCATGGTTTCTCCCCAAAAACGTCATGCGACCAATAGCGCCGCTGCGACCGGCATTTCTCAACAACTCCATCAAAAAGAATCGAGAGATGATACTCCGGGTTCTGCTGAAACCGATTCCGGGGCCCATGCTTTGATCCCTGCGGTTCAACTGGAAACGATCAGGGGCGCCATTCATGGAAACTTTTTTCGAATCGTTTTTCAGTTTACGGAAAAGGTTCTTTACGAAAAGCCCGTTATGCATTCAAATGAAGTTGCCATCAGGCTCAAAAAAGTAACAACCGAACTGGCGCCTTTTCGAAAGTATAAAACATTTGATGCCTGGGTAAAGCTTGATAAAAATGGGAACGACCTGAATGTGAGCATTGGATTTCCTGAAAATTTTCTAAAGCTTGATTGTTTTGAATTAAAAAATCCTTTCCGATTGGTTATCAACATCTTCACAATGCAACCTGGTGCGCTGCGCTTACAATCAAACGCTTTTCAGCCCCTTGATTTTGCTTGCACAAGCAGCCACCTTTCTTTACCCGCAGCACCCCATGGAATGTATGTAAAACTTTTCACATTGTGAAATGAATTACATAAAAATTTTCCAAAAAGGTGCGCCCAAAAGATCACGGCTGATTTCGGGCAGTCTTGCAACCGATTGGTTTAACTGCTTATTTGTCTGTTTGATTGGTTTGGCACGGTTTTTGGGTAAAAAGTATTCCCGACCAATTTGTTTGGAATAATAGGATCTGCCGGTGGATATAACCGCTTCAAAAGCTTTGGTATCAAATCAACGTCTTGTGCCTGCGCCCAAGCGCTTGCATGCGGCGTCGATGTGCCTTGACCTTTATCCCAGGCGCTGCCGAAACGAGGTTGTATTTACCGTACGCAAAACAGACGAATCCGAAGGTAAATACGGGCCTGACGGAAGAAAACGGGAAAACCCAAAGTGCGCCAATTTTATTGATATTTTTGTTTGACGGCCCGCATAGCCTTTTTCGTCAGGGCATCCTGACGATGCGAAACCCCAAGGTACTGTATCCGAGCCTGGGCGTAAAGAGCTTCCTAAAATACGTGCGGCATTCATTTTCATCACTGTTCCAACTGCCGCCGCGGCCGGCATGTTTGATACCGATATCGGCATAGATGGAATCCCCGCGACGAACAAACTCTTCCGGATCGGGGATGCTGCCGTCTCCGCACCATTCCATAACATTGCCGCTCATGTCGTATATCCCCAGGCCGTTGGGAAATTTCGTGCCGAACGAATGGGGGCTAAAGTTGCTGTTTTTCCGGTACCAGCCCAGGCTGTCCAGATCCACACCGCCGGAATAGATTTCAGCTCGCCCTGCACTCCTGGCCGCATATTCCCATTGGGCTTCGGTGGGCAGGCCGTATCTGAACCGCTCATTACTTTTTTTCATGAGCCTGCGGATAAAATCACAGGTGTTGTGATAGGACACATTCTCAACCGGGTAATTTGCGCCCTTGTTGAAATGTGAAGGGTTGTTGCCCATAATCTTATGCCACTGTCCCTGTGTTACCGGATACTGCCCGATCCAGAATCCATCCACATGTATGCTTTGGGAGCTTTTTACAAAAGGTTCTCCGTCTTCATCTGCTCCGGCAAGGCCCGGAATAAAAGCTCCCTCCGGAACCCATACAAAACGCATAGCCAGCACCGGGTCTTCCCACACCGCGCCGGAGGGAGGATCTGCAGATGTTGCCTTAACGGTTGAACCGTGTTGGCGAAATGTACCGCTGTTTCCGGAACGAGCCGTATCGGGAGCCGGTTTAAGGATTGACTTTTCAGGAAAAGAGATGGTTTTGTCCCGGTTATCATCCGGCCCTTCAAGAATTTTAAGAATTCGGCTGAAATCTTCCGGGCGGTCTTTAGCAAAATAAGCCAGACATTTTTGGATCAAATTGACGATACGTTCAGGGATATCCGGTCTGTCAAAGGAAACACCGTTTGCCTTGATCTTTCGAAGCCTTTCGATATAATCGGCATCTTCATAAGGAAGATGTCCCTCCCAGATAAAATAGGATACCAGTCCATAGGAGAAAACAGCGGAAGCCATCCCCGCCTTTGCACCCTGAAGGATGAACTCAGGGGCGGACCAGTTTAAGGAAAACTGGGAATCGGTTGAAGCAGACATGCTGCTCAGTCTCCGCAAACCGCCGAGATCGCCGATGACCAGTCGATGATTGCTGCTGAAAAGCAGATTGGATGGTTTCAGATCGGTAAGGAAAAATATATGTTCGATATCCGCAGAAAGCCGCTTTAGAATACTCGCCAGCGTCCGCATCAGATTGCAGGCCTCTTCAGGGGCCAAGGGGTAATTGTCCAAGACATGGTCCAGCAGGTTGGACCGGCACAATTCCATCAGAATGACAAGATGTGCCCTGGCGTTCTGATTGGACACCATCTTGTCTACGAGATAAAAATCATAGATCTCTAAGATCCCCTCGCCCTTTATGTTGCCGTAATATTCCTTAACGGCATGAAAATCCTGGGAAACCCTTGTATCGAGCTGTTCGGATGTGGAATGTGAAAGAGACCGCTCCAACAGAATCGGCACGACTTTCACGGCCCGTTCCTTGAAACGATCATAGATGCGGTAAACGCTGCCGTAGACGCCCTGTCCTAACTTTTCGCCGATTTCATAGGTCGGAAGACATTTTTTGATTAATTCTTCCACAATCGCTCAACTTAGGTCAAACTTCAAACCTGCATCCTTTTCTTAATTTTTCCGGTGTAATGGTGTAAAGCGCATCCAGCATCGCGATCATGAAACTTCCCGGAGCAGAGGCGTTTTCCGCGGCAACTTCTCCGGCCAGGCCGAAAAAGGCCAGTGCCGTGGCCGCTGCGCTGACAGGGTTCCGGTCGACCGCCAGAAACGCACCGATCGCTGCCGTCGCCGTGCAACCGGTTCCTGTCACGTATCGCATGAGGGGATGACCGTTGAACACCCGTATCACTTGTTGACCGTCTGTAATTAAGTCTGTGGGACCCGTAATTGCCAGGACGCATCCAAGCTCATCAGCAAGAATTGCCGCACTGCCTGCGGCCGCCTCAACCGAATGAATCGCATCAACCCCCTTGGTTTTTGAATTCTCATGCCGAAGCGATAAAACTTCCGAAGCATTTCCCCGAATCACGCTGACACGGGTTTCCTGTATGATGCTTTTGGCAGCGCCCGTCCTGAGGGCTGTCGCACCGGACCCCACTGGATCCAGTACGATGGGTATTGCCGCGGCCGACGCCCTTTTCCCTGCTTTTATCATCGATGCGACCCAGTCATCGCTAAGGGTGCCGATATTGAGAACCAGGGCTCCGGCAAAGGATACCATCTCTTCCACCTCATTGGGGGCATGGGCCATCACCGGTGACGCGCCCATGGCTAACAGGGCATTGGCCGTGTAGTTCATGACCACGTAATTGGTAATGTTGTGAATCAGAGGTTTTTGTTCTCTTACGGCTGTCAGATTTCGGGCAGCATTTTCCGCCAAACGTTTCATGCCGGACCTCGCAATCCGTCCAAAGGAAGAATGTGGGCTTTGTTCTGAGAATGCACGATACCATAACGAAATTGCAACTGCAAATTGTTCTACCCTAATTTGAGCGATTGTCGAGTTTGCTCCAGGTTTTGTTCATGCTTGGTTAGGGTTCCACAAGAAAACCCCTGGGGGTGACCACGCCCCAGGGGTTGGGAAAAAAGATGAAAAAATTAAGGGGGCGTCACAACAGACGCATATTATATATATCGGCCCAGGGGGTGAAAACCTTTACCTTTCTATGCAACTTAAAAAGCGACTTGAAAATTTGGAAGACGTTTACAGTGTTGATCCTATCCATTTAAATAGCCTATCCAAGTCGTCGTTTATATAGATAATAACGATTTCCCATTCAGCGATTTCTATTGTATTAAACCGTATTTCATCCAGACCTTACCCGAAAAAAAATACCGAGAACAGGCTTTGGAAAAAAGAGGGTGAATTGTTTGGGCTGATCAAACAGATAAGATGGATATGGGAGATTTAACAGCATATACAGATGATCAGGTTGCGAGAATCAACGAAAAGATGCCTTTCGGTGCTTCTGCAATAAAAGGGATCTTTTTTTCCATCTGGCCCTACCGGCTGGTCCGAATCCTTCTCGCAGTGATTTTTTTGTGGTCCGGCATCGCCAAGCTGATAGACTCCAAATCCTTTGCGGTGATTATTCAAGCATATGGTTTGATTCCGGAAAGCTGGGTGATGCCGGCAGCCGTTTTTTTGCCGGCGCTGGAAATCATAGCGGCTCTTGGACTTCTAATGGATATTGAGGGGAGTCTGGCGGTTGTGTTGGGACTGCTGATCTTGTTCATGGCCATTCTGGGGTACGGTATCTGGATGGGGCTTGACGTGGATTGCGGCTGTTTTGGCCCCGAGGATCCTGAAGCCAAAGCGTATCACGGGCTGCGGCCCGCGCTTTACCGGGACATGGCGATGATGGCCGGGGTCTTGTACTTGTATTTCTGGCGTTTTAGCCGGTCCTTTATGCCGGTCCGGCTGCGAGTTTTGTTTAAAACCAACTAGAAAAGGAGAATTGACGATGCAACGAATCAAAACGGTTTTTACGCTGGCAGTTCTGGGGATGTGTATGTTGGGGTTGTCAACAGCGGCGCTGGGTGCAGACAAATTCGAAAAAGAGTCTGAAAAGGAAAAAGAGGCCGTCGGCCTGGTTCGTCAGGTTGTGCAGGGAGGTTATGATGTCATCACCGCCGAAGAGCTTAAGAAACTGATCGACTCGGGTAAAGACATCCTGATTGTTGACACCATGCCGTATAAGGCTTATAAAGAGATTCACGTACCCGGCGCCAAGCAATTTTTGTTTCCTATTCCAACCATGGAAACCTGGGACACCAAAGAAACCGACGGCAAGACCGAGAAAGATTATGAGGCCCTGCTCGGAGCGGACAAAGGCAAGACTATTATTATATATTGCGGTTTTGTCAAATGCACGCGCAGTCACAACGGCGCCATGTGGGCCAAGAAGCTCGGCTACCAGAATGTTTTGCGTTTTTCCGGCGGCATTTTTGCCTGGCAGGGGGCTAAATGTCAGACCGAGAGCGTCAAATAGACGAGACCTTTGCACATACTCGCCTGCCGACTCATACGGGAAGAATGAATGTTTTTAAAAATAAACACCATGAAACACGCAAAATCGACTCCGGATCCAAAGGTCGAAGAACTGATCGCCCGGATAAAGCTGCGAACACAGAATCTGTTTCTTACCAAGCAGTTGATGTGTGCTGAAGCGGTGCTGACGGTTATGAATCAGGGCTTGGGCGGCGGCCTGCCGCCGGAGATGGCCGTTCGCCTGACGTCGGGCCTGCCCGAAGGTGTGGGTGGCAGCGGCTGTACCTGCGGTTCTCTAACCGGCGGTGTTATGGCCCTGGGTCTATTTTTGGGTCGAAGCGGTCCCGGCTTGAGAAATGGAAAACCGGTTATGTTTAACGCAAAGGTGCTTCATGGCCAATTCAAGGATCGTTTTGGTGCCACCTGCTGCAGAATTCTGACCAAAGACCTCAAGTGGGGTTCCAAGGATCATTTTCAACAGTGCTCGCTTCGCGCCGGGTTCAGTGCTGAAATGTCAGCCCGTCTTATATTGCAAAAAAAACCGGAATTGATCCATCAGGCCGACCGTTCATATCTGGACCAACAGGATTCAAAATTTGCCGCGGGATTGAAAAAGATCGCCAATACCATCCGAAGATAGCCGAATCCTAACGTTTCGTCATTTATTCAAAAGGAGCGCTGCTTGGCAACGTGGAATATTTTTCAGAAGCCGACCTTGCTGAGTCTATCAAAGACGTGCGGGTGAGCTGCTAAAATCGACCCGGTCGGGCTCGGCAAATTGTTGGAAAAACTACCGAAACATCATGATCCCAACCTTCTGGTGGGGTTCGAGACCAGCGATGACGCCGGAATTTATCGGTTGACCGACGAAATCGCGATCATTACAACCACCGATTTCATCACGCCAATGGTGAATGATCCCTATATGTTCGGTCAGATCGCGGCGGCCAACGCCATCAGTGACGTATATGCCATGGGCGGGCGTCCGATTACCGCTCTGAACTTGGTTGCCTTTCCTGTTAAAAAGCTGGCTTCGGAGGTGTTGCATCAAATCGTTGCCGGTGCTTTGAGCAAAATTACCGAAGCCGGTGCGGTTCTGGCAGGGGGGCACAGCATTGAAGATGATGAACCCAAGTTCGGGCTGGCGGTAACCGGGATCGTGCATCCGGAAAAGTTCTGGACAAACCGGGGCGCAAAGGCAAAAGACGTCCTTATTCTTACAAAACCGGTCGGCAGCGGGGTCCTTTTCAATGCCAATTTAAAAAAATGGGTTTCAATTTCAGCACTGGATGAATGTCTGGCTACGCTGGCGACCCTCAATAAAATCGCGGCAGAAACATTGCAAGGCTTTGAAGTTCATGCGGCAACTGATATTACCGGATTCGGCTTGGCCGGGCATGCCTTTGAAATGGCGGCGGCTTCGGATGTGTGTCTGGAAATCAACACCGGCGACATCCCGATTATGCGAGAGGCGCTCGATATGTATAAAAAAGGAATGACGACCGGCATGAACGCGTCCAACCGGAAGATGGTAGCCCAACATTTGGATTTTAAAAAGAAGCTGCCGGACTGGCATCAGGAAATTGTTTATGACCCTCAAACCAGCGGCGGATTGCTGGTTGCTGTATCTGAAAGCAGCGCAGAAAACGCACTTAAGGCCCTAAAGGACGCCGGCGTTCAGCAGGCGCGTGTCATCGGCAACGTTACCGAGCGTCGGAATTCCGTTTATCTGGTTTTTCGGTAATACCAGACTTTGTGAAGCTCCCCGCCCTGAAGGGCGGGGGTTCTGGCGTGCGTCAGTGCTTCGCGGCGGGGAGCAGGCCGGTCAAATGCTCTAAATCGCCACATCCAATCTTCTTGCCAGTCGCCGGTGTTCTTCCGGCGTTATCCATTCCACCCACAGGTAATCCAGAATTTGGGCTTCCGTGAGGCCGATTCGTCTGGCCTCCTTCACTGTTAACGCAAAAGCATCAATTTCCGTAGGCCGATCAACATAGCTTTTGGTTCTGTCGTATAAATCCAGTCCGTCGCGTTGCTGTCTGACATGCACAAGTTCATGAATGATGTCAAGATACAGTATTTCTCTATCGGATTGTTGCAAATGGCCGCTACCGATGGTTATGGATCCGTCCTGGTTATCGACGGACATTTCATGTGGCCTGTTGGCGATGATCACCTTTATTTCGGAAAACACATCTTCGATTTCCTGTCGGCTTCTGAAGATTTCGGAAAGGACCGGTTTTTCTTGGAGGTCGGGAAAAATATCGGATAGTTTATATTGGCCGGGTGCCGGCCGCCGGTTTATCTGAATCATAGTTAGCCCTATCGTTGCATAAAAAATATGCCAAAAAAATATCGAACGCGTTAAACGTCGAGGCCGGGTCAGGTCAGTTTTTGTGCAGCTTTTTTAAATAAGGCTTCGGCTGTACCCATTGATTCGTATTGCCGTCGTAAAACCATTTGTCCGGAAATCCGCGGCGCCTGAAAAATATGGGACATTCCGCCCAACTGATAAGCTCTTCGTAGGCCTGGTGTATTTTTCTGAACGTATCTGTATCCCCACCAAGATCCGGGTGATATTTTTTAACTTGAATCCGGTAAGCGCGTTTGATTTTTTTCTCCAGATCCGGAGAGCACAGGTCTGACTTGCCAAGCTTTAAATGGGCTAATGATGTTTCTTTTATGGCGGGAGTCTTTGTTTCAAAAGGTATGACATAATTTTCCGGATAGCCGTTCCGTATCGCTTGATCAAATATGTGACGCGTGGCGAGATAGTGTTTATGAGTTCGTTTTTTTTCAGACCACCATTCACTCCCTAACAGATTTGACAAACGGCAGTAATCCTCGGCAGGTTTTTTGCCGGTGGAACGCGGATAAATATAGCTGAATATCTCCCTGGATCCGTAAGGGAGAATGTCCATAATGATTATCATTTCAGTAAAATAAAAGGTTGCATAGCGCGTGTTCAATGCCCTTAACAAGCCTGTCCGGATTTCAAGCGAGTAGCGCAGTTTACGTCGGCAATCTGCGGAACAATACTTGCGCCTGCCAAGGTTTTCATTGGTTCCACAGGAGAGACATTTGTTATTTTGGTTGCCTTTAATAATGGCTATGTTCTTGGAGGTGGAATATTTCATGGTTTCAAAACAAAAATTGTGTGTGCTGAAGTCCTTTTTCCCTATGGATTGCATCTCGGTATCCAGCTTAATGCCATTTTTGGTGAAAAAGTTCAATAGGTCTTTGTTAAGTCACATTCCATTATTGCTTCAGGAAAAAAAATCAAATGACAAAATCCAAATAGTGCTGTTCGCTTTAACGCGCTCTAATTTGCTTAGAATAGGAAAGATAAAAATGCTGGAATCAAGGCAGGAGATATATAGAGTATTTACTTAAAGGCTTTACCAGAAGTTAATCCGGCTTAGGGTCTGACAGCATGCACGGCACCACATTCGCGGGCATCTGCTTGTTCTTTTTTCCATTCGGTTTCTCTTTTGGTTGTTACGATATAAACCATCTTGTGCCAACCGTCCGAATAGCGCGAATAGCTTTTTGATGTCCAATACCATTCTGCCTTCCTTAATGGAAAAAAGGGTTTGGTTTTATAGATCCCCGTTAACTCACTTTCTGTCGGCAGGCGCCAATCGGTATATCCGGCGGTCCTGAGATCTTTAACGTATTTAAAAGCCGATTCATAATCCAGACAGCTTTTCAGTTTAATTAAAGAATCCAGCGTACACCACATCAAACCGCCTTTTGTATCGGTAATCGTGCCGTTGCCGTTAGCGACAAATCTTCCCTTTGATTCTGGGAGCAAAGCGACAACCTGCTCGGTTTCATTTTGCAGTCTGATCAGTTCCTCTTGTTCTTGCAACTTGTTTATTTCTTTGATGATCGTATCTTTTAAGGGGGTATCAGCGTGCGAATTCAAATAATCCAGATATATTTGTTTGGCAGCCTTATAGTCGTTACCGGCCTGTTCGGCCGTAAGCATCAAATCGGCCAGGATTTTCTTTTCTTTTAATTTTTCTCGAGACAAGGCTTGAAATCGTTTTATTTCATTTGCTCGTTGGTTGTCGGGATAAACAATGATAAACGTGTCACAGAGCTGGACGCACTTCTCCCAGTCTTCCCGAGTTCCACATACAGTCAGCTCCTTTTTAATAAAATGATAATATTCTGCGGCCATGTCGGCGATTACCTTGTTGACTTCGTCTCGATGTTTGCCTTCGGGATGTTTTTTCAAATATTGAAAATATGAATAAATTCTTTCATTAGTGTCACCATCGGCGGATTTGACCAAAGCGTCATAGTCTCCATCATCGATGTAATGAGAGATTGCTGTTATTTTCCGTTTGACCGTGTCGACATGAATGCTTTGAGGGTATTTGTTAAGATACTCTCGGTACACGTCCGCTGCTTTCCCGTACTCATGGCTCGCAAGCAGCTTATCGGCGTTGCGCATGAATATGTTAAAATCTTGTTCTTCAAGAAGCGTTTGAATTTCTTTTAGCTTTTCTTCAGCCTTGCGGGCATATTCACTTTGCATGTGCGCATTAACAAAATTTTGTAAAATGGTTATCTTTTGTTTAAGTTCCTGCTGATGCTCTATTCCCAACAGGATGCTGTTGTATTCGTTTTTGATTCCCCTGGACTTTAGAAAGCGCAGCGATAAAACGGTGCCGAGGGCGAGGATCGTGACTGCAACCAAAGCCATGGCGGTAATCATCAGCAAGCGTTTTTTCTCGGGCATCGGAACCTTTTCAACTGGTTCTATGTCACCGCCTACCGCCATTTCAATTTCAGCCTGAAGCGCGGTATCGGCTTCAAGATCTGAAAGCGCAATCTTTTTTTGGACTTTCCCGGGGGCGGCCGGCTTCTTTTTTTTAGGCGCTTCCTTATCCCTGATTTTAAGCGCTTCCGTTAATATTTGTACGACGGGCTGGTTGATTTTGTTGTCTTTTTTTCCGCTTGGTTTTTCGATTTCGATAACGGCGTCATCCCAGCTTAAGATGTTGTATGTAGCAGATTTGTCTTTCAGTTGGCCGGTTTCGGCGTCGATCAACTCGCCGTTCAATAGATACAAGTATCCGCTTTTATCGTGGGTATGTATTTTCAACGTGCATGTTATTTTTTCCATTGCGGCCATTTGCAGGAAATAAGCCAGGCTCAGACCGTGTACTTTGGCGCCTATTTTGGAATCGAATTCTTCAAAAATTCTTTCGTTCAGTATCTTTGATTTAACCAGATCTTCCAGTTTTCTGAAGTCTTTATCCGACATCTTATGGCTGCAGAAACCGAGATGTACGGTGATTTGCTGGGGGTCTCTTTTCCAGGGCCATAAGGCGCCGTAATAAAAACCCGCCTTTACTTTTTTTACAAATAAGACCTGCTCCTCTCGAATGCCGTCTAAGTATTTGATAGAAGGATTAAATCGCAACATTAAAGGCATCGGTTTTCCGACAGGTTTGGCAGGGTCGCCAAAAAAACCTTGGAGTTCTTTCTCCATCGCATCAATGCTTCTGCCCTTTGAAACGGCCTGATAGAGGCTGTGGGTTTGATCATAAGTGGTCTTTTTCATGTCAGGCAAAGAATCTATCTTCTTAACCAGGTCTAAAAAGCCTTTGGTAACAGTCAGATTCAGCTTAAGGGCTTTTACTTCCTTGCTTTCGCTAGTTGATGTCTTTGGCATTGATCTGTCGTCCCGCGCTCCATTTTTGAAAAGTTACGAAAACAGAATATAAAATTATAAAAAACCTGCAAAAATTATGCAAAAACCCGGCAATTGCATCATGTTGTTATGATATTAAGTGGTTATACCAAATGTCGAAAAAGAGTCAATCAGAACATTTACGGAAAAATGTGTGAAATTGTGAAATAAATTACATAAAGCCTGTTACGTTTATTACATAATAAAATTCATTTGCCCAGAAAAGCATCCCAGATTTTCTGTACATTTTTGCGCAGGTCGCAGAATCTGTCTGCCGGTACTTTGGCCGGTTTTTCCTGGAGGCTCAGCCGATGAGCGGCCAGCCGATAGGCCAGATAGGCTTTTTTGAGAAGGCGGCCGGTATGGTCTTCAATGATGCCGGTTTCTATCAGGGTTTCAAGCATGCGAACATTGTCGGTCCACCTCAACAGTTCATGATACTCATGGGACCTTAACAGCACCAGATATTGAACTAAAAATTCAATATCGACGATTCCGCCGCCATCCTGTTTGAGATCGAAAACTTCCGGTTCAGGGGTTAAGTGTTCTTTGCGCATCCGCCGGCGCATGCTGACAACTTCTTGTTGGAGCGTTTTCTTGTCCCTGGGGCGGGCAAGGACCAGGTTGCGGATGTGCTCAAAAGGTTTTATCAAATTTGCATCACCGCGGATGAATCTTGCCCGAACCAGGGCCTGATGCTCCCAGGTCCAGGCTTTGGTGGACTGGTAATCCCTAAATGCTTCGATATGGCTGACCAGAATGCCGGAGCTCCCGCTGGGCCGCAGTCGCATGTCGGTTTCATAAAGCGTCCCGGCAGCGGTGCGGGCTGTTAAAATGTGAATCACTCGTTGCCCCAGACGGGCAAAAAACTGAGCATTGTCTATGGGACGTGCGCCGCCTTTGGTCTGTCCTTCGGTTCCGGCATGCAGGAAAACCAGGTCAAGGTCACTGTCGTAACCCAATTCGATGCCGCCGAGCTTTCCATAGGCGATGACGGCAAATCCCCGCTCGCAACTTTTGCCGTCCAGCAAACAGGTCGGGATTCCATGCTTAGCAATTAGGTGATTCCAGGCCAGTTCCAGAACTTGATCCAAGATCGTTTCGGCGATATCGGTCAGGTGGTCACTGGTTCGCATCAGGGGCAAGGCCCCGGTGACATCGGCGACAGCTACACGTAAGATGTTGACATGTTTAAAAATACACAGTTCCTGAATCTGATGCTCAAGGTCATGGGTAGGGGCCCGATCAAGGTATTTTCGAACTTCATGCTCCAGTTCTTGTCTTTGCGGAGGTGCATAGAGCGTGCGGGGATCTAACAGTTCATCAAGAAGTACGGGGTGGCGCGCCAGAAAAGAGACGATCCAGGGACTGGCCGCAGCCAGCCGGACCAGATGAGCCAGGGCACTTGGGTTTTCCAGGAGCAGAGCCAGGTAGCAGGTACGCTGCTGTATGGCTTTGACCAGTTCGATGATGCGGTTCAGTACCGGCAGCGGTTTATCCGACGCGCCTGTTTCTTGCAGCACCAGCGGAATCAGGTTGTCGAGACGCTTTTTGCCTTCGTTGGAAAGCGCCCGGGTTGACGGATGCCGGCGCAAATGTTCGAGCAGTGTGAGCACCTCATCGGGTTTGTCAAAACCGATATCAGACAAGACCATATGGCCGGGTTCATTTTCGATCAGCCCCAGCCATAGTGATTTCAATTCATAGTTTTTTTCTTGGCCTTGATCCTTTGCAGTCTCCGAATCCCTGGGTTGCAGCAGCGTATTAAACTGCGCATGTACGTGTTGCAGGCATGTTCTTAAATGCTGAGCAAACGCTTCCCAGTTCTCAAATCCCAAGGAAGCGGCCAGACGTTCTCTTTCTAAAGGTGCCGTCGGGAGTTTATGGGTCTGGTGATCGGAAAATTCCTGCAAACGGTGCTCGGTGTTTCGCAAGAATTCGTAGGCCTGGGTAAGCTGATGGCATACAGCGGGTGTGATTAAGTTTTCCTCGGCAAGAAATTTCAATACTTTTTGGATGCTTCGTTGTTGGAGTCCGGGCGTCACGCCGCCCCGGACGAGTTGAAAGATCTGGCCGAAAAATTCTATCTCGCGGATTCCCCCGGGGCCTAACTTGACGTTGTTTTTCATTCCTTTGCGCTTAACTTCGGCGGCAATTTTCTGTTTCATATCTCTTAAAGATTCAAAGACGCCGAAGTCCAGATACCTGCGATACACGAAAGGTTTAAGCCTTTCCAGCAGGCGGCCGCCGGCCGCTTTGTCTCCGGCGATTACCCTTGCTTTGATCCAGGCGTAACGTTCCCATTCCCGCCCCTGCATCTGCAGGTATGACTCCAGAGCGTCAAAACTCATGACCAAAGGACCGCTTTCGCCATAGGGCCGCAGACGAAGATCGACCCTAAAGACCAAACCATCGGAAGTGGTTGCGCCGATGACATTGATCAGGCGCCGGCAAAGACGCACAAAAAAATCCTCATTGCTGATCGACGTTGCGCGGCCTTTTGTTTCTCCGGCGCGGGGATAGGCAAACATCAGATCGATATCCGAAGAAAAATTGAGTTCGCGGCCGCCAAGCTTACCCATGGCCAAAACGACAAGGTGTTGCCGGGAGCCGTCGGCAGCGGTGGGAACGCCGTATTCTAAACACAACCGGTGGTAGAGCAGTGCAAGGACCTGTTGCACACATGCGTCGGCAAAGTCTGAAAGATCGGCCATGGTTTCAGCCAGGTCGGCCCGGCCGGACAGGTCACGCCAGGCAATTCGCACCATTTCACGGAGACGTATCCGTCGGAGGATATTGCCCAGGCCG
>Ga0180009_10002493_pt1 | contig 21662 bp, 8 predicted proteins | sample OS_PC_MetaG_FD_123537 | JGI IMG/M metagenome (GOLD analysis project Ga0180009, IMG submission 123537) | Groundwater microbial communities from the Aspo Hard Rock Laboratory (HRL) deep subsurface site, Sweden - OS_PC_MetaG | ecosystem: Environmental > Aquatic > Deep subsurface > Groundwater...
ATTGTGTTTTTAAATAGTTATCATGATTGTACATTTCGGATCCCTCCGTATTACTTTTTATATTACGAAGCTCACTGCGAATTTTATCAGTATTTATACGATATCTTTCAATTGCCATTGTGAAGTGAAACCAGGGATCATCAAAATCACCATTTAAATAATTCATTTTCTCTAGTTGTTTATAATAATACTTTCCTTCATTGTGAGTACTGAGGGCTGCGTAATAGTATTTTATAGCTTTACGTTGTTGAATATTTTCTGATATATACGGCATATTTGCAGGGCCAATTAATTCTTCAATTTTCTTTAGAAATTCAGAACCACTATTCACATTAATGTTAAATGGATCAATTGATAAAGTTTTTATTATTTCAAGGAGTTTAGATTCCACTGATTGATATATACCATCTTCATTGAAATCAGAATCCTCACTATTAGGTATCATGTTTATTATATAATCTATATTACTGAAGTCATCTTTATTATCTCTAATTGAATAATGATTACTTTTTTCGCTAATTATCTTTTTTATAATTGGTTGTATTTTCTCCATCAAATCATTAACTATTTTATTATGTAGATCAATATTTTGAACACGTTTTAATTCATTCTTTTCTTCCTTTAAGGCATTTAGTATTATATCAATATATGAACATATTCTTAAATACATATTAAGTATTATAATCCAATCATATAATTTTGCATATACAGAGGCTATGAAAGAATAACTAATTAAGGATAAATCTGCATATATTTCAGTTAATTTAGTCACTTCAAATAACGAAAAAATACTATCAGAAATTAGAAACTCGAAAATTTCTTTTTCTGTATTTTTTCCTTTCGCTTTTGATTCGTAATTACTATATATATTTCCATATAATTGAGTTAACTCATTTCCATTTCCTTTCATCATAATTATATCAATTATCCTATACAACTGAGCTAATTTGTTCCTTGTATATGAGTTATTTTTCTCAAAGGATTTACTCTCAACTAGTCCAGCAATTTTTAAGGATTGATAATTAATAAATGATTTAAATTGTAATCTTAGTATTCTATTATAAATACTATCGCATAAGTTAAATGGCGAAACGAGATTTTTTTCTATTATTTTGGTAAGCTCTTCATTTTTCTTCTCATTTGAGGTAACATGAATTTTTAGTTTTGCAAAAATTAAATTAATTTCCTCTAGTTCAGTGTTTAAAATGGTTTTCTTTAAAGATATATTTGTTTTAAAGTAATTAATAATATCACTTTGTTGTCTTCGCTTAAATATTTCTTTTAATTTGTTTGTTTCATACAAATTACAATTATTATATGCTTCATCAATTCTTTTTATTGTCATATTAACAATGTATTTTTTTATATCATCTATATGGCAAGATAGGACAATTCTTTTTTGATCAGAATTATTCGAACAAGTTACATAATCGATCAGTAAATAAAGTATTTTTATAAGTTGTTGCGCACTAGCTTTTTCTTCATTATTTTTCTGATAAATTAAACTTGAAATATAATAATTTAAAAAAACACATTCAATTTTAGATATATTGCAATTCTTTATATGATTATTTAAGTCATTAATGTTATTAAAATTTTTAGCAAATTCTAATACATAGGTAAGAAAATTAGACGACAAGAGATCAGAATTATTCGAACATGACAAATACGTATTACCTATATCTGAGATACAACCTGCAATAGCTTTCAATGAAAAAGTATTTATATTATAAAAATTGCTCTTATCGGATATTAATTTCAATAATGGATAAATTAAATCATAGTATTTAATGTGTTTTAAACTAAAGCGTTCAATAGTAGTTTTACAAAGTAAATTATTTAAACTAGTGTGATAATAAAAACATGCCCAACACGGAAAATTTTTATATAATGAATTTTTGCAATATTCTTCTTTACAATTGAAGTTAGTTATTTTATGATCTGATATATTTTTATAGAAACCAATATCACTCTTTAAATATGCAGTTTTAAATGATGAATTCTTATAATAAATTATATCACCGATTTTTTTATCGATTTCAGATAATAAAAGAAATCGATCCTCAACTAATAAAGTTTTATGTAAAAACTCGATTTGTTGATTTAGCCTATATAAATCTGTTATCGCAATACCACCGGATATCGTTTTCTCGATCATTTGAAGCTTCGAAATAAAGGGCTCATAAATAATCCTTATACCTTCAAAAATAGACATTTTGGATACAATTTCTTCCTTTGTTGGAGTGTATTTTTTTGAAATTGTTTCTAAAAATTTATCCCTAGGTATATGTGGGATTTCTATTTCATTCATTGGATTAATCTTCTTTGGCATTATCTCCTGATAAAATTTCTCATTGTTATTGTCTTTAACTAATACTATATCATCCTCATTAGTTAATTTCTCGACAAGTCCAATAGTAGAAAGATCTATATCTCTATATTTTATTATTATTTTGCACAATTCAGTATATGTAATATAAGCTGAGCTGTAAGTATTTCTTCTTTCAAAAGCTAAACCAAGTTTTAACATGCTTCTTATAAGCAAAATTAACAAAGTATTTGAAAGTTTCTCCACCTGAATATTTCTGAGAACCTGAATACTTTCTTTATATTGACGAATTGCTTCACCATAATTCTCTTCATAGAAACTCAAATCACCAAGTATAAAATAGATTGACGCGATAGAATGAATAAAAGACTCCGGATCCTTTCCATTAGAACTGATACTATTTCCTTTTTTAATATCTTTTAGACAATTGATGAAGTACTGTTTTACAGATTTCATTTCATCTAATGTAAAATTATAAGCTGCTGATGAATTTTCTGAGATTTTCGACAAAAAGGAAAGTTCTACAGAAATTCTTTTTGAATATCGAAAATGGAATAGTCCACTATTTAGGATCCTAATATGAGTATTAGTCAAATAACTTATCATATTTGAAATGAAATCTCTTAGTTCAGGTGGTTTATTTATATCTATTAACTCGGGCGCCAATTCAATATTTCTATAAGAAAATGCGTTTTTGTGAAACTTAAGCAAGTGATCTGTTAAGAAGGAAGAAGATACTAACAATCTGTCACCATACTCTTTTACAGTATTGCTTATTGAGTTTATTATCGGTGAAGTGAGATATGAAATCATACCGAATTCATGTTGTTGATAAAAATTAAATGCAAGATATAGCTTATCTTCATCAATATTTCCAACTAACAAGTACTTGTCTTTATCATTTTTTGAAGGTGGACCTGTTATATAAGATTCAAAAAACTTAGTTATTTTTTTTGGAGCACCATTACTGATATGAGTGAGATAAATAATAAATTGAAATAAAGTAAATATGATTTTTTCTCGTTTTTGTCTGGCTATAATTTTATCATAATTATTTATTTTATTGAACAATTCATCATAAGTTTCACCATAACAATCTAATAAATATTGATTAAAAACCTTTAAAGAAGCCTTGTCAATTTTATTCTTTTGAAGGTATCTTTTTGATATTAAGAAGTTACATACATATAGTTCGGTCATTCCACTGATATCATTGTTTCCATTTTCCGAATAATCTGAGAGAAAACTCTCTACGTATATAACTTCGTGAAATATGCTTCCAAGAAAATAGTTTCGATCAGAAATGTCAGCAAGTGAAGCATCATAAATATCTCTGCTTGCGATGAAGATAAATTTTGCTCTTGCGGTTGTAAGAAAAAATTTTAAATTTGAGAGCAGCTTAAAGATTTGATCAGTACGTCTAAAAAGGTATTGACCTTCATTTCTTTCTATAACAGTATCTTCATTTTTTATAAATTCAGAATTTGATATTAACTTATCTAATTCGTCAAATATAAACACAAATTCTGGTCTTATAGTAATTTTAGGGATTTTATTTATACTTTCAAATATTTCAATCATACATTTTTCGATTTCCCTTTCATCTATTCTATTATATGATTTTTTCTTACTTTTAAATATATTAAATCTGAACTTTTCAATTTCCGAACCGATACTGTCAGTTTTTTCATAACTGATGCTAGCATCAATCATATCATTAAGTTCGTCTAATTTTTTTAAAATATTTCTATGAGAAATAATACCAAAAATTCGTATTCTTAAAAGTCGTCTATAAATTATATAACCGATTATTAGGTAGATAATAAAAAAATAATCTAAATTGTATGGGATAATCATAAAATGTTTTGTACCGTCACTTATAGAAAGATCGTTAATTAGATTTATATTATCTGGAATTCCGAGTAATATTCCTTTAACAAGTATTTTTCTTATAATACGATAAAAGTTATAAATAAAGATATCAGCCTGATTTATTATAGAAAGTGTAATTTTATGAATATTTGTAAACATCAATACTTTTGAATCAAGAGCATGTTTATCAGTAAAATTATATTTTTTATTTATTTCTTTAATATAATATAAGTCAGATTTTTTATCAATGTTTACACCTGCAAAATTATTTAATAAGTCATTAGGATTAAGAAGAATGCTATCTAATTGAGAAGGAAATAACATGTATACGTTTAACTCTTTTTTGATTTCATTTGTTGAATTGTATATTGGTGTATAATAATATATTATCCCAATAAAAATATAAAGAAGCAATACTGTAACAATACTAATAAGGAGTTTTCGCCAGGGACGAAAGTTATGTGCATATTCATTCTTTACACTCCTTGCTATTAGTCTTAGAATATCAATTTCTTTTAGATCATCATAACTAAAATTAATTTTTATATACAACTTTCTTGAGTAGTTAAGATATCTTTTTATTTCGGAACGTAAATAGTAAAACAACTCCATAATATTATTAATAAGCGAGGTGGTTCCCATATCCTTCAACTTATTATTTTTTTTGTCTTTTCTTTCTTTTAGATTTTGATAAATTTGTACTATAAAATTTGTTATTAGAAGTATATAGAAAATAATGAAGCCATAGTATATTGAATCAATATAAAAATAGTTTTTTTTATAATAAGCTATGATTATAAGAATATTATTAATAAATAAAGAAATAAATATATCCTGAAAAAAAGATTTATACCTATTTTTTGGTAGATTCCGAGAGGATGAATTTATTATAAAGATTTTCCTAAGAAACACAAATAATATTTTAGGTTTACTTTTACAGAAGCTACCATTTTGCTTGACAGTCATTAATAATTGATAAATTATACCTCCTCCAACATATAATATGCTAAACCAATTAAAAATAAATGATAATATGTGGGTTGATTTGCTAAAAGGATTATCCTTAGATATAAATGCGAAGATTATAATGAGCATAATTATTCTTACAAAATTACCTAACTTCAACCCTTTTGTAGTAGACATAGATATTTCGCTCAAGGCTTTGCTTACAAAACTTGACTTTCCCATCCCTCTATGACCAGTAATTAAATAAGCTCCGGTACTTGTCTCACTGCTAGCCATTATGATTTTAAGCCTATCAAGTAATTTTTTTCTTCCAATAAACCTTTTATCAGTATTATTTATTTCACATGGGCTATGATAAAATGTATAATCCTCAAGTTGAATGTAGATTTTCTTAATCTTTGAAGAATAAGTATTATTTAATTCGTTCAGGTTTTCGTTTTTATTCATTTTTCATTCTTTTAAGTATTGTTTGATACAATTATTTGTACTATTTTTTAAATTAACGACGCATGTTATTTTTGACAAATAAAAATTTGTAAATAGAATGATATACTATTACTAAATAAATATAATCTAGATATATATAAATAATATAAATCTTTTAATATTTTTATATTTTCCCTCTATAAATTAAATAGATTAATAGGTTGACTATTAAGTGTTCTTATCTAAAATTAACCTCATTCAACCCCTTTCACCTTTATTATTTCCATCGCAAACGGAACTTGTTCGTTCGCAAACTCGTAGGTTACGGTTCTTGAGGTTGCATGATGTGTGGATGGGTTTATTCCTGATTCATTCAGCACCCCCGCAACTTCGAGTTCAATTTTTTTGCTGAAGTTTATGGTGGCATTGGCATAAAACAACCTTTCTATCAGGTATATCGTCCTGTATTTTTTTCTGAATCCCTTCTTATTTATCACACTTAACTGATCCAGGTACATTTCTATGTAGAATCTGGGATCTCCCCGCAGCACTTTTGCCCGTACGTTTTTGAATCCGTAATTAACGTCTTTGTCCAGGGCCAATTTGGTTTGCAGGTCGGCAATTCCAGGTAGTTTCAGTTCAAGGTCGTTCTGCACATCAACCTCAATCTTTATGTTACCCAATCCTGCATCACCCAGTGGAATAGTATTAAGCTGCTTCAGCAGGGCATCTTTTTCTTCCGCCTTTATGAGCCTTTCTTCCAGGAAGTCATAGATAATGCTCGAATGAGTAAGATCAATCCTTCCTCCTGCAGTTTTCCTGACCTTGTCTCCCAAACTGATGGAGGCATCCGAGGCACTGATCAAGCGTAGATTGAATTTTTTTGCAAAATCTCTGATTTTCATAGGATTAATAAAATTGAAGGTGTTGGGTTATTGATATTGTTTATACATTATAACACGTGTTATGGAAAACTTTTATTTGTTTTCCAGAATCGTTCGCCGGCGGAATTCAAATCTTTCATTTCAGCATCACTTCTATTGAAAACAATGCCCTGTTCCAGTTCTTCATCATTGATGTCTTCTGGTGTTGAAAATCCTTTAGGTCTGTCGTGAATTCCTTCGTGAGTATAAAAATCCCGGGAGTTGTTGTTAAATAGGCTTTCATCGAATATAGAACCTAGAAGTTGCTCAATCTCGCTGATAATTACCTCGTAATTCTGTATCTTCAAGGTGTTTAGACCTTTTTTATAGATCAGGAAATTGGAGTTCTGGTTCATAATAATAGCCCGGTATTTGAGGGCATTTGTATCTTTATCGATAAAAAATAAGACTTGACATAATACCATGGGGATACTCAATGATTCGCCCAAGGTACACTTATTATAGCAAATCAATTGTCCATGGTTACAGAGAATTGATTTGTATGCTTTAGGCCCTTCCTGATTATTGAGCCCTATTCGCAAATCCACAAACAGTTCCTGGCTTGTTACCTCCTTAAACAGATTCTGGTCAAGTTTGGTAGTAAAATATAAAACTTGGTTGTAGAACCTGCTCATTACAATCGAATAATGAATATAATCAACGAAATATACATCCCGCAATTCTTCTGTATCATGGACATTATCGTTCAATTTCGGACCGGCACGGGGAAGGCTGATTAGGAAACTTTCATCCCTAAAAACTGGATCAACCACATTTCCATGGTTATTCATGATGATTCATATTGGTTTCAGATGTTATTTCTGTTTGCGCTACTGCCTATATACAATATTCAACGTTTTTATAATGGAATACCCCCCAGCACAGTTGACTATAGTTTTATCAAAAGGGAAGGCATTCTTATATTCTTTGTTCAACCTTGTTTGATTTGAGTTTATCAAAGCCGCTTCAACTCTTTCATTCTCCAATCCGGTGACAATCGTATAACAAAAGCACAATTGTTCACCGGGATGTAACTTTCTTCCCCATTCATCCCAATCTTCATGTTTATTTATTCTGGTGTTCAAATCATCCGCTTTACCGATGTATAAGAGTTCATTCAGGGAAACAGCATGCAATGCTTTATCAAAATAGCACCGGTAAACCACATACACACCGGAAGTAGATGGAAGAGAATAGATATTCTCCTCTCTAATGTACCCCCTAAATATAAGGTTATAAGTTTTTTCATCCATAATTTGTCATTAATATTGTCTTTGCACTAAAAAATGATATTCTGGATTTTTTTGCCGAGCTATTACCGGACAATAAAAAATACCCAAAATCTATGTTTAATAACAAAAAATGAAAAATCTTACCTTATTTGACAAAGTATGGCTGAAATGCATTTAATAACAGTTGTTCGCAAAAAAATGCGATTTTTAATTGAGTGCCTTCAAACAAAATCAAGTTGCAGAACATTGCCAAAATACCCTGTACTTTCCTCCTGTTAGTGGCCATTAAACAGATTTAAACCCCAAATGAACATAGGTAACCTTTTTGCTTATTGGATATCTCCATTTTCCATGAGGATTGATCAGGAAAACCAAATCAATAAATGAATCATCCCGGCCGAAAGAACTACTGCTATCGACCAGGATGACTGCTTTGCTAATTATCCCGGCCCTGGAGGAGGTGGAGGGGGATCATCTTCACTTCCTGGAGGTTTATCTCCATCCCCGCCTCTAATTTTTTGTAATTCAAAACTGCATAGTACATGAAAACAATTTTGGTCCAAAAGATCACTTAGAGTTGCCATTTTAAAAAATGTAAGTAACGCCTACTCTATTAAAGCTTTTCGGCTACTGCTTACAATGGCGCCATTGTTTGTATTAATAACAAAAAAGATAGATTCTTACCTTTATTTTCAATTTCCTTTGTTAATTTTGATATTTGTAAATCTAGTTTAAAAATAGAATGCAGAATAAATTGGCCAAAGTCCTTTCATTATTATCTTTTCTTTTGTACATCATTTTTGTTATTGATGTATATCCTATCAGCTTCAGAGATACTATACATTACAATGCCTTTACCCTACAAAAGAAGGGTTATGAATTACACCTAAATGAAGATTATTCATTGGCAATTGAATACTTGAACGAATCAACCTTAAGTTTTAAAAAAATTGGTGACCTTCAGAGATGTTTATTAAATGATATATATATTGCAAATTGCTTCAAGGGATTGCATGATTATAAAAAATGTTTTTTCGTTTTAGATTCACTAAAAATAAAATATCCAGATTCCATTTATGAAAAGAACAAACCATTGATTTATTATCAAAAGCAAATATTGTACAGCCATCTGAGAGACTTTAAAAATGCCATGCTATACTTTGACTCTATTGAAATAAAAATGCAATCAGGAACAAATATTACCCCCTATATATATAAAAACTCATTAACAACAATGGCTTTTTGTTTAAAGGAAACATGCAGGTTTGATGAGGCAATTATCTATTATAAAAAATCAATGCTTTACTCATCATTTTCAAATTATGATAGTATTGATAAATCCAAAGACTACCTAAATCTGGCGATACTATATTATAACATGAAAGACTATTATAATGCTTTTCTCCAACTTGATAAGTCTAAGCGCTTATGCATAAGTTTTAGCTCTATAAACAGTAAACTACTGTCAGATATATATATGATGGCAGGAATATTAAAAAATCGAATGCACGATCCTATTGAAGCTTTATATTACTTCAATTTAGCTGGACAACAAAGGTTAAGAGATCCACATACACAGATGAAACAAAGGTCTCGAATCATTCATAATAAAGCTGTCTCTTATGATTTGCTTGGGGAATTAGATTCAAGCCTAAAATTACTAATTGAATCATCGTTTATCGCTAAAAAACTGGGCATGTCTGATATTAATTATGATTACCGTGCCTTAGCCGAAGTATACTCAAAACTTGGTGATTACAAGGCAAGTGATCACTATTTTCAAAAAACACTTGCATCATATAAAGACACAAGCTTTTTAAACACGCACAGATTGGAGACTTCCCTTGATTATGCCCGGTTTCTGGTTATGGACTTCGATGAGGAAAGGGGAATTAAACTTCTATCCGACTTGGATCCAGGAAAACACGCCGGTTATCCTTCGATATTCAAGCTGAAATACTATACTATTCTTGGGGAATACGCTATTGAGAAAGATAATTACCGACTGGCATCAGAGTCCTATAAGAAAGCTGCTGAAATTCAACAAAAAGAACTAACCTATAAACATGGTTATGTATACGCCACACCTGAAATAACAGGACTATACACCCAGCTGGCAATTTTGAATTCGGAGATCATAATCAATGGCCAATTTATGGATGAACCCCAGAGCTATGTAGAAAATTTCCGTCATTATTCAAATCTTACAATGGACCTGATCTTTCAATTGGAGATGTCATGCAATGATTTTGAGGGGAAAGTCCTGCTGGTCTCCTTTTATCAGCCAATGATAGATCGTCTTATCAAATATTGGATTGGGCTTAGCGATAAAGTTGATAAAGACGTTTTTAAGGAACAACTGGCGCAACTGCTGTTGTATAAAAAGTTTATCATATCCGGTGGGATGGCAATGGAACATGCTGCCCGGAGGGTAACAGGCATACCCGACACTTTGCTGAAACTGGAATCGTATCTGAAATCAAGTCTGACAAGATTTTATAAAGAAATCTACTATTCAGATCCGATCTCAAAGGATCCTGATTTTGAACTTAATCAACAAATTGCTTATTATGCAATGCGGTATGATAGCCTTGTAAGTGAGATTGAAAAGAATTTTCCGGAATATTATTCCAGGAAGTATGAATTCCAGGGTTTAACGATTGCAGACATACGGACAAAATTATCAAACAGAGAAATGATCTTTGATTACACCTTCATTTCAGACAGCATACTGGTAATACAAGAACTTACAAAGGATGGACATGAAATCTTCATCCTGCACTTAGATGATGATTATTTCCGGCACGTTAATAATGTCAATGATTTTCTAAGCGATAAATATGTAAAAAATTGTCCGGAGGGTGTTTTCAATTCTTTTCAGGATGCTTCGCATGAACTTTACAAATTACTTTTAGGCAATTATTTTTCAGTAGATAAAAGTAAATCACTTGTAGTTATTCCCGACGGTATCCTGTCAAACATTCCTTTTGAAGTGCTGATAACGGATAATAATAAGGCTTCCGCATTCGCTACCCCGAATTACCTGCTTAAAAGCACTCCTGTGTTATATGCTTATTCCATCCCTTCTTATTTGGCAGAAGCAAACGCTGCATTATCAAGCCCTGGTCAACTGGTCTCTGTTTATTCATTTTCCCAGGAATTTACATTGGAAGATAAAGTCAATGTTTCAGGCGATGGATATGATCCAGGCACGTTACCCTATAGCCAGGTTGAAGCAACTAACATTAGCAACCTGCTTCAAGGATCATTGTATAATTTATCTGATCTTGAAGAAATGGATGTCAAAAGATTATTTGAAGGCCATCAGATACTCCATCTGGTGACCCATAATACTGCCAACGAAACCAATCCGCTGTTATCAGGCATCCAGCCGGATTTAAAGTCATCATCCGGTGCAATCCATGCCATTGATATAATGAACATGGATTTAAAGAGTGAACTGGTGATCCTGAGCGGTTGCAACACCGGTACGGGTACTGATCTGAAAGGCGAGGGCCTGTTCAGTATTGCAAAGGCTTTCTATATTGCCGGTTGTCCCAATGCCATCATATCCCTGAACAAAACTGAAGACTTTGCAGCAGAAAAGATCATTTCCTCTTGTATTGGTTATCTGGAAAGTGGATATTCCATGACTGAGTCGATGAGGCGTGCTAAAATGGATTACATCAGCAGTTCATCGACCAGCCATTCCCATCCGTTTTATTGGTCTTCCATCATTTTCGTAGGAAATAAGGAAAAAAACGCCCCTAAACCATACCTTTTTTATTATGCAGCGGTTAGTGCAATTATTATTTTGTCCGTTATTTGGTATATGCGGAGAAGAAGAAAATTTACTTCCCGTTGAGAAGTCTGAGAACATTCCCGGCTTTTTCACCAAAATATTGATCCTTATGCAGGAATATTAAATGTTCTTTAGCCGATTCCACGGAATCCTGCTGAATATAGCACCATGCAAGGTACCATCTTGCTTCATTGGAGTAATTAACATCACCGGTACTGTTGATGTAATTCAAAACTTCCTTTGCTTTTTCAATATTCCCGGAATACAGTTCAGATAGTCCCCAATAATAAGCTGCCTGATGGTCAGTGGTATCATTCGAATAGATTTTCAAAAAAAAGCGTGAAGCTTCAGAGTATTTTTTATTATTAAAAAGATCGATGCCTTCTTTTAATAATACATCTCTCCCTCCTTCCGTACTTCGAAAATTAAAATGAATCTTCTGCGGTGCAAAATATTCTGCAATAGTATTGGATGTTTCAGGTGGTTTTCTAGTTAACAGGACGATTACAATCCCAATCCCGATCAATATTATTAGCATCGCAGCAATCTGCAATCCTTTGTTTCTATAAATTCTCCTTATATTCATATTTTTTTCATGTTGAATGCTATTCAGATCTTGCATCACAAGGTCAACTAACTCCAATGCTTTTTGGTTCTTTATCGTGAAATTAATCTCTTTATACATGGTTACGGCTCGCCGCAACTCAGCATTGCGCTTCAAAGCATTTTCAAACTCCACCTTTTCCAATTCATCCATAAGACCGGAAAAATACCGGTCAATCTCATCAATATACTTACTCATTTTCATCTTCTTCTGATATTATTGATTTATATTCCGGATCATTTTCAATCATTTCAATTAACTTTTGCATGCACAGATGTTTGACCTTATAGGCATAATTGCCGCTCCTGATCTTCAGTATCCTAATCACTTTTTTAAAATCCATTCCATCATTACACAATTCCAACATCTTTCTGCACCTTTCCTCCAGATTTTCGAAATGCTTTTTATAAATTTGGTATTTTCGATGTTTATTAAATTCCCAGACAATAGGATTATTATCTCCTTCATCGATATATTTATTTTCATCGAATTCCACTGTTTTATATTTCCTTTCTCTTAATCTCAATTTCCATTGATTTCGTGCAATGGAATAAAAATATGTCATAAGACTGCATGTAAGTTTAAATTCAGGATTCATAATATTAACAAATACCGCAAATATAGTTTCCTGATATACATCCTGTGCATCTTCTAATGTTCCATTGTTTTTAAAGACCAAATGCCTGATCTTGGGAAAAAAACACCTATTTAGATGCCTTATAGCTACCATATTGCCATTTTTTATTCCTATTATTAAGTCTTTATCTTTGATGGCCATAAACTTAGAAATTCTATATGTTACGTTTAAGCAAATGTAACAATAAAATTAAATTTATGGATTTCCATGCTTTTTCCTGTTAATTAATAACAAAATTTAAAAAACCTTACCCTTGAACTCACCTAGGGTAATAAAAATGAAATCATGATATTAAAAGATAGATAAAAATATAACAATTCTTATAGTGATTGATCTTAAAGGCTATCAAAGAGAAATGATTAGCAAATCGCCAAAAAGAACAGTTATTTTTGGCTTATCCGGACTATTATCGAAGGAGATTTTATTCACAAAAAAACTTCCCAATAATAAGAAGCTCATTTTTTTTCAGGATTTGCATACCCTTGTTTCGGCTGGGCTTGATATACGAGCATCGCTCGAATTGATTGGTAAAGTGTTTAAAGGGAAAAAGGAAAAAGGCATTGTTGTCGGTATACTTGAAAACCTTATACATGGAAATACCTTTTCTGCATCAATTCAAAGATCAGGTTATTTTTCTCCATATGAATATTTTAGTATTAAAATTGGAGAGGAAACCGGCAGACTTCCGGATGTTTTAAAGGAGTTATCCTCCTTTTTTGCAGGAAAGATTGAACAAAGACGTAAGATCATTAACGCCTTTTCCTATCCCTTCATTGTCATCCTAACAGCTATAGGAGCAATCGTCTTTATGATGAGTTTTGTTGTACCGATGTTTGAGGATATCTACCAACGATATAATAGGCCATTACCAGGCATTACTCGTACCATTATAAATCTGTCTCATAATTTTACTTCGATTTTAATTACGTTGTTTTTTGTCACAATAATTCTCATAATAACAGCACATTTTATGAGAAAGAACCGAACTTATCAAAGTATCTGTGCTTCGATGATCTTAAAAATTCCTGTTTTTGGCACGATTATAAAAAAAATTTACCTGGCTAGAGTGACTTTATTTCTTGAGTTACTCATAAGTGCAAAAACACCTCTGATCACTTCTATTCAGTTACTAAGGAACGTGATATCATTTTACCCGATTAGGAATTCACTAGAAATTATAGAAAAGGATGTACTCCTGGGTGGAACACTATCCGAAAGTATGGGAAAGTTTACAGTTTATGATGACCGGATGGTTGCCTTGATTAAAGTGGGTGAAGAAGTAAACCGACTGGATGACATCTTTAAAATCCTGAAAGATCAGTATAATTTAGACATTAATTACAGAACTTCAATGATAAGCTCAGTAATGGAACCTCTTCTTATCATTTTTATCGGTCTGATTGTCGGTGTTATCCTGATCTCAATGTATCTACCGATGTTTCAGATTAGTAGTTCGTTTTCTTATTGATAAACCGAAGAAATAGCCAATTGCTTTCTCTATAACTTTTATTATTCCCGAAATTCATTTTGATATTAAGTTTTTCAAAAATTCATACAGCAAAGCATTGCAGATTAGTAACAATTCAATAATAAACATATATGCAATTATAGATTGTTAAGGTAAGAAAATTAAAGATTTGCTATTAATACATATTGTACCGAGGAATGCATTGGTTTGGCCTAATATTGTTAATAATAAAAAAATAGATATTTATGAAAAAAATAGTTAAAGTCTTTGTGTTACTCATGCTAATAGCGATCACATGCAGAACAAATGGACAAGAACCCGATCTATCAGTAATGTCTGAAGCCGAGCTAAAATCTTACTATGAATACCTTCAAAGATTGTATGACCGTGTATTACACTCATATCATAAACGACAATGCTATGATTTTACTTCATCCTCAACTCCAATGGCCCATCACACTGGAGCGGGTGGATCTTCCTATATGAATTATTACCACGGCATTATGACAACCACAATTCCGATTACCGAAGGTGTTTCTCTTTCTTATAATGCTTCAGGTATTAGAGTTGAAGACATATCTTCCTGGGTCGGACTTGGTTGGAATTTAAATGTTGGAGGTGTTATTACAAGAACAGTAAAAGGTTATCCAGATGATATTGCATGTTGGGTTTGGGATGAAAATAGTAACTCTCATTTTGTCACTGGTTGGGTTCATTCTGAAAATAGTGAATACTCAAGTACTGGTGCTAAGATATGCGATTTCAATCCCATTCTTGAAAACAAACATTTGTTAACAAAGAAAATTAATGATTTAAATGGGGTGTTACAGTTTTACGGAGGAAATGATTATCGAAGCTACAAAGACGATACTGAGCCGGATGAATTCGCTTTCCAATGTCCGGGTTTCAATGGCAATTTTTATTTGGATACTTGCAGCTTAGAACTTAGTACTGCCCAATCCACAGTATGGAACTCTGTCGTGAACATATTTCCATTTTCAAATAACAGAATAGAGTATTCAGTTGAAGAAATTTTGTATGAAAGTGAAGTCGTTAAATATCCGTATTTATCATTTGGAGAAAATCCGATTTATCACATCAAAGCTTTTAGAATAACCGATGAAGATGGCACAATATATCTGTTTGAAGATTTGGAATGGGTATATTCAACATCTGACTATACTTCTAATGAACCTATTCCTAAAACAATGCCCTCCCATTACCTAGAAAACGGTGCCTCTTTCGGGAGATATGTTCAAAGCTGGTTTTTAACTAAGATTATCAATGTATTGGGCGTAGAGGTAAACTTTGTCTATGAGAATGAAGAGTTATTGCTTGAGGAAAGTCTTTACAATGTATATCGAGCTTTTCAAAATGATGGCTACGATGAATACGTATATGAAGTCAACGGAAATAAAGAAATAATAGTTGGCAGTGATACATATACAGCAAAACTTAAAACGAAGCGCCTTTCCCAGATATATTCTGATGATTTCAGAATTGATTTTATTGCTGCACTGGAACGAAAAGATATCAATGCATATAGTACTAATAAACCAAAAGCCTTAACGAAAATAAAAATTTATTCCAGGCTAAATAATACTGATGAATTAAAAAAGGAGGTAGTATTTCATTATTCATATTTCGATAGCTATTCTGATAATGAAGGATATTCTGTTTATGCATATAATAATGAAAGTTTTCCAAGATATCGATTAAAACTTGAAGATATCCAAGTATATATTAATAATGAGATTACTCCCCCGTATACTTTTGAATACTATGAGCTGGACCAAAAGCCTGATTGGCTCCCCAGAAGATACTCTTATTGCCAGGATTTATGGGGTTATTTTAACGCAAATTCAACGGATGAAACACTTATTCCAAGTATTTATTTTGATGATAATAATGACCAAACTGGTAGTGATCGCTTTTCTGTTATCCCAACATCAAATTATGATGAAATAGGGGGTAATGGAAAGGGTGCTGACCGGCAGGCTAATGGTGACGAGACAATAGTACAGATTGGAACAATTAAAAAAATCACAACTCCGGATGGAGCAACTTTCGAATATGTATATGAAAGCAATGAATTCGAATATGATGGAGAAACCATAACGGGGGGAGGAATTAGATTGGTGAGTGTTATAAAGTCTCCAGGCATTGGAAATAGTATTACCGTTAATTATGATTATAATGATTCAGGATTGCCAATAATTCTACCCGTATATGGTTATTTTGACCCTACCAATTATGAAGAATGTGACTATTCCTCACCTGGTTACTCCAACTGGAGTTTAAACGATCTGAATAATTACTATGTCCGGTCGCCATTCAATATGATGGAAATGCCTGAGGGAGTAATTGGATATAGTCAAGTTACTGTAACAAATCAGGGTGGTGCAACAGGCAGTATCGAATACAATTTTAATAATGAGGCTACATATATGGATTACGGCAGTTCTGCTTTATCATATCCTGACATCTTTGAAACAAGCTCAACTGCTTTTGTACCTGATAGTGTTGATTTCTGGCCAAATCCTACAGGAGATTCCATCGAAATCGAACAAGTTCCCTTTTTTGAGGAAGGGTTGGATTTTGGGATACATTCTTACCCATATGCACCAAATACAAATTACTCCTGGTGCAGAGGAAGGCTTGAAAGTATTAAAAAATACGAAGGATCAAATGTTGTTGAAATAACTGAGAATGATTATGGTATATTTATTCCTACAGATCAGGAAGTGATTCAAGAAGTGTGGGGACTAAAAATAGCATCACTTCGAAATAATTGTATTGCTAATAACCAACCAGTTGGAGGGTGTTCTGAAGATTACCTGAACAATCCATTACATGTCTTTAGTAAGTATAAACAGTTAACTGGATTTAAATCCGTTGATAAGGAATCAACCATTAAAACTTTTATCAATGCAACTGAATATGTCAATCAAAACAATAAGACTTTCTACAATGATTACGGACAAATTTCAGAAGTTCATACAACGAATAGCGACGGAAGCATTTTAATCAACAAATATACCTACCCACTTGATTACTGGACTCCAGATGATGATCATCCTACCGGCACTATCGATGACGCCTCAGAAGCAATCATTACGATGGCTGAGAAAAACATGCTTAATTATCCTGTAGAATCACTAACATTAAGAAAAAACAGTCTAACTTCAGATGCATATGTAATAGGTGGCACCTTAGCTATATATAATGTTCAAACAGTGAATCAAAACCAAGTTCCTATGCTTACGGAAACCTGGGCTTTAATTACAGATGATCCGATTCACTATACGAATGATTTTAGATCATCACAAATAGATGACCAGAATAATTATTCATTTGATTATGATTCTGATTATAAAAAATTTTCGTCTGTTGAGTATGATTCTAAGGGGAATATTATTGGCTATCAGGAAGTAAATGAATTGCCCAATGCTTCACTATGGAAATGGGATGATAAACGGGTTATAGCCACTGCTGTAAATGCAGATAATAAAGAGTTATTTGTGGAAGATTTCGAAATCTACAGTGAATCATCCTGGAATGAATCAGGAGCTGTGGATGTAGAAACATCAACTGATGTGAAAAGTGGAAATTTTATACTCAAACTTTTTCCAGGTGCTTATATCACTCATTCCATAACCTTTTCTTCGGGAGAAGATTTCCTGAACGATCAGGATGGATATAAGCTTTATTGCTGGGTAAAAGGCAACTCTAATGCAAAGATGAATGTTATAATCAATGGTACTTCAATCAATAAAACTTCATCTTCTACAGATGCTTCCAATTGGAATCTTCTGGAGATCAAAATAACCAAAAGCGAAATTGAAAATATTTCCACTCCTATACAATTTACCATTAAGCTTTACAATAACGATGGTTCGAATTACGCATATTTCGATGATGTAAAGTTTTACCCAAATGATGCCTCGCTTATAATGTTCAACTTTAATTCTGTAGGAGAATTACTTTCAACATCCGATAATAACAATATTTACCTATACTACGAATATGATGACATGGGAAGGAGCATATTATCAAGAGATAATAAAAAGCAAATCCTTTCAATCTTAGACTTTAAATTTGGTGAGCCTGCTGAATTCATATACTTTAATAATGATGATAATGATGACCATTTACGAACCAATGAAGTAGTTAAGCTTATTCCAAACCACAAAGATAATTCATTAACCTACCGCGTTTATTGGGATTTGGAGTCAAATCCCAATACATATTCTGATTATTCATCAGGATATAATACCATAATTCATACATACAATACAGCTGGTTCATACCAAATTAAACTTCAGCTACAACTTGATGGCAACACTCATTCTGTCGATAAATATATCGAAGTAATTGATTAATCCATAACAAAATCCAATAGTGATGAAAAATATTTTTAATTTCCTAATATTTATCTTGACTTTTGTTCCCATCGTTAAAAGCCAGTCATACGATCACAATTATATTAAACAAACCATTCTCCGTGTTGAAGAAACCAATTTTAATAATGTCAGCGGTCTATCAACCGGTGAAATCCTTGAAAATATCTCATACTCTGATGGTTTTGGAAGAACCCTCCAGCTTATATCAAAAGGAGCTTCTCCTAATATGAAGGATATTGTGGCTTTTAATGTTTATGATTCATATGGGAGAATTCCTAAAAATTATCTGCCTTATTCTTCAAATGATGCAGATGGAAATTATAAATCCGATGCAATAGGTAATCAGGCAACATTTTACAGGCAATCTCCCAGAGTAGCTCATACATATTTTCCATTCTCACAAACCATATATGATAACTCTCCATTGCAAAGGATAGAGAGGCAAGGTGCTACAGGTGCATTCTGGCAGCCAGGTGTTCTGGATGAACATCTAATGCAATTTGAGTACGGTTCAAATGATGAAGGAGAAGTTTACATATGGACATTAAATGAATCTTCAAATTACTGTACTTCAAGTCAGACATTTGGGACAAATTTGCTATACACCAGAACAGTTAAGGATATGAACTGGGACGGAACAAACGGAGGTTTAAAAACTGTATATTATGATAAGTTTGGAAGAGTAATATTAGATAGAGTAAGACTTGATGCATCAACTTATGCTAAAACATATTATGTTTACGATGATTTTGGCAATCTGCGCTTCATAATTCCTCCAAAAGCTATTAAACTTATGGAGGATGCATCAAACCTGAATACCTCTTCATTGTCACAGGACCTTGTCTATTGGTTTAAATATGATGAGAAACAACGATTGGTTGAAAGGAAAGTTCCCGGCAAAGAAGTGGAATATATTATTTATGATATAACAGATAGAATTGTTCTTACTCAGGATGGGAATCTACGTAATGATGACAAATGGAATTTCATCAAATACGATAAGTATAGTAGACCCATCATAACCGGCCTTTACCATAACACAATTAAAGTTAGCCGGGCAAGCATGCAGTCATTTGTGGATGATTTTGTAGATAATACCAACACTTTTCTTTTTGAGGAGTTTACTGGTGTAACTGCACAAAATGAAGACGGCTATAGTGAACAGGCATTCCCTCAAACCGCTTCCGAAATATACAAGATTATGTATTATGATAATTATGAATTTGATATCAATGGTGATTACGAGTTTTCATACTTTACCGGTCTTTGGGATCCGTCAGAAACTGATCCTTTTGAGAGAATAACAGGGGCAATAACCGGAATGAAGGTTAAAATACTTGGAAGTTCTCCTGCTGAATTTTTATTTACAGTTTTTTACTATGACGAATATGGCAGGTTAATTCGAGCAGTGGCAGATAATCATCTGTATGGCAAGGAATTTGTTGACAATAAATTCTTCTTTTCAGGAGAAATGGAAAAGTCCTATCTTTACAAAGCCACAAATATAAACAGTACACTTGAAGAAACTACGATCAGTTACTCCTATATAAGAGATCATATGGGAAGGCTTCTCAAAATTAAATCAAAAATTAACAATGAAGATGAAATTACAATGGCTGAATTGAAATATAATGAAGTGGGGCAGGTAATTGAAAAGAATTTACACTCGGAATCCAGTTCCGATTATTTGCAATCGATTGATTATAAGTATAATATATGGGGGTTGGTTACTAACATCAATAATTCTAATATCGGCAATGATAATGAGATCATTAATCTGGATACTGAATTAGATGCTGATGAGATGGTATATGGAATTAAATACGATACTATTAATGTAAGTATTGTTGAAGAAGTACCTGGTGGAGGCGAGCCTAACATCCTGAATTTAAATTTCACAGATTCCAAGAAATTGCTGATTTGTAAAATAGACGATCCAACAAATAAACGTGAGTTAAATTTAAGCGAAACATCCACTGTAAGTTATGCTGAAGGGGATATACCAGTTGAAACATATCAATACCTGGCCACTTTAGATGGCGAGGAGTTTACGATAGATTACAATAACATTAAGTTTGACACTTACTTTTCTTCATCGTTTGTGCAGGATACCCTTGACAAGTTAAACAGGAACCAATTATATGCAGAAGGTATTACAGAACAAGAATTGCTGGATAAAGTTGTAATACAATTTGCTCAATATCAGGAGAGCCGTATTGCGGTGATATATTTTAATGAAGACAGCGATGATCTTTTTGGAATGGATATCTTATATGAAAAAGGCTTTACATCATTGAATGGAACACAACAGTTTAATGGCAATATTTCAGGAATAAAGTGGCAAACAACTGTTAATGAAGGCCTACGTGGTTATGGCTATCAATATGATAATCTGGGGCGTTTGAATTCTGCAAATTATGGAGAGCTTTCAAGCAGTGGCACATGGGATCAAAATACTGACAGGTTCAGCGTTTATAATATTTCCTATGACTTAAATGGGAATTTATTATCTATGGACAGGAAAGGTCTGACCGGTAGAGATGCTCAGGATAATGCAATTTACGGCATTATGGATGAGTTATCATATTCATATAGCGGCAACCAACTTACATCTGTGAATGATGATATTGATAATGTCCCTCTTATCAATGATGATTTCCACGACAATCAATCATCAGGCTCTAACGAATATACCTATGATGATAATGGGAATATCACAAGTGATGAGAATAAAGGCATCACTTCAATAACATATAATTATTTAAACCTGCCTGAAAAAATATATTTTGGAGCAAACAACCACATAGAATTTATCTACACAGCCTCCGGTCAAAAGCTTACAAAAAAAATTTTCCGTAACAGCACTACTAATATTGCTGAACAAAAAGATTATTCCGGTATATTTGTATACAGCGACGGAGAAATGGAATTTATACTAACAGGACAAGGCCGAGCAATGAAGCAAACGGATGGATCGTTCAGGAAGGACTATTTCATTGC
>Ga0180009_10002494_pt1 | contig 21660 bp, 17 predicted proteins | sample OS_PC_MetaG_FD_123537 | JGI IMG/M metagenome (GOLD analysis project Ga0180009, IMG submission 123537) | Groundwater microbial communities from the Aspo Hard Rock Laboratory (HRL) deep subsurface site, Sweden - OS_PC_MetaG | ecosystem: Environmental > Aquatic > Deep subsurface > Groundwater...
TCCCTTGGACTTGAGGATGTCGCCGATCGTTTTCATGGATCCCCTCCCGGGTGGCATGTTATTGGGAACCTTTATTCAGGCTAGTTTAAATCCTTTTTATTGGGGGTGCAACGGCAAGGTGGGCTTGCTACCGGTTCCCGGCGGAGCTACATTGCGACCCCACCCCAACGCGGGAGCGCCGCCCATGTTCAATGATTTCGAGGATCTCAGGGACAACTGTCCGTCGGAGATCGTGGCCAGCATCGCCATCGACCTCCTGCACGACGACCCCAAGAAGCTGGCCAAGATCTGGCCCGCGACCCAGGACGGCGAGTTCCGCATGTACCTGACCGGCGAGGTCGGCGGCTTCTGGGAGGAGGCGGTGCGCGCGCGCGGCAAGGGGGCCATCCCCGAGGACGCCTTCGCCGTGGAGATCGAGGTCGACAGCTTCCACGACCCGGAAATGGGCTTTTCCCTCTATCTGGACCTGCACGCCTACTGCGGCACCGAGGAGATCGGCGAAACCTGCTGGAACACCTTCGACGACGAGGCTCTCGAGCAGGACTTCATGAAGGCGGCCAAGGCCAAGGTCCTCGAACTGCTCGCCGAGCGCACCGACACCACGGGCCTGCACTGCGAGGTGGAGGTCACCGAGGTGGAAGAAGAGAGCTGATCATGCGCGCCATGATCCTCGAATCCCTCGCCCCCATCACTCCCGGATCCCTACCCCTGCGCCTGACGGACCTGCCCGACCCGGAACCCGGGCCGGGCCAGGTCCTCATCCGCGTCCGCACCTGCGGGGTCTGCCACACCGAACTGGACGAGATCGAGGGCCGAACCGCGCCGCCGCGCCTGCCGGTGGTGCTGGGCCACCAGGTGGTGGGCGAGGTCGTCGGTCACGGCGAGGGCGTGACGTCCCCGGCGATCGGCGCGCGCGTCGGGGTGGGCTGGATCGCCTCGGCCTGCGGCGAGTGTGACCACTGCCTCGCGGGCGACGACAACCTCTGCCCCGAGTTCCAGGCCACCGGTTGCGACATCGACGGCGGCTACGCCGAGCTCATGACGGTCTCCGCCCGCTACGCCCACCCCCTTCCCGATGCCCTGGACGACGTCCACACCGCGCCCCTGCTCTGCGCCGGGGCCATCGGTTGGCGCTCGCTGCGGCTGTGCAACCTGGCCGACGGGCAGCGCCTGGGCCTGACGGGCTTCGGCGGCTCGGGCCACCTCGTCCTGCAGCTGGCCCGCCACCTCTACCCGCGCAGCGAGGTCTTCGTCTTCGCCCGCGACCCCGGCGCCCGCACGTTCGCCCGCGAGCTGGGCGCCGACTGGGCCGGCGGCACGGAGGACGAGCCGCCCGCTCCGCTGGACGCCGTCATCGACACCACGCCGGCCTGGCTGCCGGTGGTCAAGGCGCTGGAACGGCTGGCGCCCGGGGGCCGCCTGGTGATCAACGCCATCCGCAAGGAGGACGGCGACAAGCAGGCGTTGATGGACCTCGACTACGCGCGCCACCTGTGGCAGGAGCGGGAGATCAAGTCGGTGGCCAACGTGGCGGGCCGGGACATCACCGAGTTCCTGGAGCTGGCGGCGGCGGCGAAGCTGCGCCCCGAGGTCGAGGTCTACGATCTCGCGGACGCGAACCGGGCCCTGGTCGAACTGCGCTCGGGCGGCGTCCGCGGTGCGAAGGTGCTGCGGATCAGTTCTTGATCGGTGTTCCCGACAACACCGCATCGACCATCAGACGGCCCATTTCCGCAGTCAGGGTGATGAACCGGTAAGTGTAGTGGGGCTCACCGTCGACATTGCCTGCGGTCTCCAGCTTGATGAGCGAGGAGATCGGACGGGACACCGGCTCCTCGAATTCCACCACCTGGATGATTTCTCCCACCGGGATCAGCTCGCGGGGAATGCAGAAGTAACCCTGGAAATCGGTGACGGCGTTTGCCCTTTCATGGATGGTGGCCGGGCCGAAGTTGTTGATCAGCACCGATGCCTCGGCGATCGGACTCCCCTCGAATTCCACACTCAAGAAATAGAGTCCATTGACGGCGAGGTGGCCTGATCCGTCGCGGCTATCCCAACTGATCGAATGACTGCCGGCGGGCATTTCGCCGTCCGCCAGGGTCCGCACGGTTTCGCCGGTCAAGTCGCGGACCAGGATCCGGACCGTGCCCGGTTCGGGGATCGTGAAGCCGATCCTGGTGCTCGGCTTGGCAAACGGGTCGGGCTGGACAGGTTCGTAGACCAGGCCTATGGCTACATCGGCGAGGGGGTTCCCCTCGGCGTCGTAAACGTGGCCCACGATTCCGTCATCGGGATAGCCGCCTGTACCGAGGGGATGGTTCTCCCCGCATCCTCCAGCCATGACGAGCAGGCAGATGGGAGCGAGAGCGCGAAATACGTTTCGTGAAGGGGTCACGTCAGTTCCTCCTGGATGGTTCCTCGCAGGCGATGAGGACGACCTCGCCCAGCTCCCTCGCCGCCGCGGCCTCGGCCACGACCACCTTGTTCGCTCCCTGACCCAGCAGCCTCACCCGGTCGTTCTCGTAGGCGGTGCGCGCGATGATCCGCACGTTGGGGGCGTGTTCGCGGACCGCGCGGATGGACCGGATCGCCGCGTCGGGATCGTTCACCGCCAGGACCAGGCCGCGGGCGCGGCCGATCGCCACGTGTTCGAGGACCTCGCCGCTGGTCACGTCCCCGAAGAATGCGGTGTGGCCGGCCTGCAGGGCCCGGTGGATGTTCTCGGGATTGATGTCGATGATCAGGAAGGGCACTCCCTTCTCCTTCAGGACGGCGGCCACCTGTTCCCCCGCCATCCCGTACCCGGCGATGACGACGTGCCCCGCCAGCGCCTCCCCCACCGCTTCGGGTTCGGGGGTCCGCACCTTCATGAGCCTTTCCAGGAGGGTCATGCGGGAGGCGCCGGCCGCCAGGGCCGGTCCGGCCGCCAGGAACACCGGCGTGACGGCCATGGACAGGATGATGGCCACCAGCAACTGGGTGCCCAGGGGCTCGGGGACGAGATCCGTGCCGCCGGCGGCGCGCAGCAGGACGAACGAGAATTCCCCCACCTGGGAGAGGGCGGCGCCTGTCAGCACGCAGACGCGCAGGGGCAACCGCATGACCGCGGCGGTCAGGAACACCAGCGCGAACTTGCCGGCGATGATCAGCACCAGCAGCAGGGCGATCATTCCCGGGGCGGCGCCGATGGCTCCCAGGTTCAGCAGCATGCCGATGGAAACGAAGAACACGCTGCTGAGAGCCTCGCGGAGGGGCAGCAGGTCGCTCATGGCCTGGTGCCGGTATTCGCTGCCGGCGACGATCATCCCGCCGAGGAAGGCTCCCAGGGCCAGGGAGAGCCCCGCGCCGGTGACGGCATAGGCGGTGCCGAAGCAGGCGAGGAAGACCCCGAGCACGAACAGGTCGCGCTGCCGGGTGCCGGCCACGACGGCCAGCAGGCGGGGCACGATCAGCCGGGCCCCCACCAGGACGGCCGCCAGGATGGCCAGCGCCTTGCCGAAGGCGGAGAGGGCGGCGCCGGGTTCGCCGGCTCCGGACAGGAACGGGATGGCCAGCATCATGGGCACCACGCACAGGTCCTGGAACACCAGGATGCCGACGGCCAGCCGGCCGTGGGGAGCGTCCAGCTCGCCGCGCTGGGCCAGACCCCGCAGCACCACCGCGGTGCTGGAGATGGCGGTCACGCAGCCCAGGAACACGGCCTGACCGGGCGTCAGCCCCGCGGACAGGGCGATCCCGAAGGCCACGGCGCCGGTGGCGCCCACCTGGATCGATCCTCCCAGGACGATGGCGCGCCACAGCCGCCGGATCCGGTCCAGGGAGATTTCCAGGCCGATCCCGAACAGCAGCAGGACCACGCCCACCTCGGCCAGCAGCTCGACCTGGTGCAGGTCGTGCACCAGTTTCAGCACGCCGGGGCCGGCCAGCACGCCGGAGAGGATGTAGCCGGCGATGGCGGGCACCTTCAGGCGGCGCAGGCCCGCCACGACCACCACGGCCACGGCGAAGATGACGGCCAGGTCGCGCAGGATCCCGAAGTCGTGCATGAAACCTCCTCAGCCGTTTCCCGGCTCGTTCCGGTAGGCGTCGCCGTGGACCCCCACGGCACGCCCCGAGGGATCGTTACGTTCGCGCAGGCTCGCATCCCAGGCCAGCGCGGCCTCGGTGGAACAGGCGACCGACTTGCCGTGGGGGACGGTGCGCAGCACCGATTCCTCGCCGCCGAAATGGAGCTCGAAGACGGCCCGGTAGTGGAAGGCCTCCTTCGTGTCGGGCGTGTGGATGGGGAATCGTTCGGCCCGCGCGGCGAAGTCCGCCTCCCCCACCGCGAGTTCGGCCGCAGCCTTCAGCGCGTCGATCCACCCGTAGCCCACCCCGTCGGAGAACTGTTCCTTCTGCCTCTGGATGATCCGCTCGGGCAGCAGGTGGGCGAAGCAGTCGCGCAGGATCTTCTTCTCGATGCGCCCCAGCCCGCACAGCTTGTCGCCCGGGGCGATGGTCATGGCCGCGTCCAGGAACTCCTTGTCGAGGAAGGGGACGCGCGCCTCCACGCCCCAGGCGGCCATGGCCTTGTTCGCCCGCAGGCAGTCGTACAGGTGCAGCTTGTCCAGCTTGCGCAGCAGTTCGGCGTGGAATTCGCGGGCGTCGGGGGCCTTGTGGAAGTAGAGGTAGCCGCCGAAGATCTCGTCGGCGCCCTCGCCCGACAGGACCATCTTGATGCCCATGGCCTTGATGCGCCGGGCCATCAGGTACATGGGCGTGGCCGCGCGGATGGTGGTGACGTCGTAGGTCTCCAGGTGCCGGATCACGTCGGGGACCGCGTCGAGCCCCTCCTGCACCGTGTAGAGGACCTCGTGGTGCACGGTGCCGATGTGGGCGGCGACCTCGCGGGCCGCGGCCAGGTCGGGTGATCCCTCCAGACCCACCGCGAAGCTGTGCAGACGGGGCCACCAGGCGGGCGACCGCTCGTCGTCCTCGATGCGGAGGGCGGCGTGACGGGCGGCCAGTGCGGCGACGACCGACGAGTCGAGACCGCCGCTGATCAGCACGCCGTAGGGCACGTCGGACATCAGGTGGCAGCGCACCGCGTCATCCAGGGCCCCCTGCAGGGCCTCGGGATCGGTGCGCCGGTCCTTCACGCCGTCCCAGGATTGCCAGTCGCGGGCCCACCACCGGCGCGGTGCGGGCTCGCCGCTGCACCAGAGATGGCCGGGGGGGAACGTCTCGACGCGGGCGCAGACCGGGGTCAGCGCCTTCATCTCCGAGGCCACGTGAAGCGTGCCGGAGGTGTCCCAGCCGAGGTACAAGGGGATGATGCCCAGGTGATCGCGGGCGATGAGCCAGCGGTCGCGCTCCTGGTCGTAGAGGACGAAGGCGAACATGCCGCGCAACCGATCCAGGAAACCGTCCCCGTGCTCGGCGTAGAGGGCGAGGATGACCTCGCAGTCCGAACCGGTCTGGAACGCGTACCCGCCCGTCAGACCCGCCTCGAGCTCCTTGTGGTTGTAGATCTCGCCGTTGACCGCCAGCACGTGGGTGCCGGCCGCGTTGCGCAGGGGCTGGGCGCCGCCCACGGGATCGACGATGGCCAGCCGTTCGTGGGCCAGGATGGCGCCCGGTGCGGTGTGGATGCCGGACCAGTCGGGACCGCGGTGGCGCATCAGGCGCGACATGTCCAGGGCGCGGGCGCGCAGCTCGACGGGGTCGGACTTCAGATCGAGGAGGCAGAAGATCGAGCACATGGACGGGCGCTCCGGTCAGGGGTCAGACGATGCATCCCTCGATCCTCTTACCATACCCCGGCCCGACGCGCCAGCCCCGCCTGGCCGTCAATCCCCCGGCTCAACCGACAGGTTGAGGCGATCGAGCAGGGCTTCAGGGCTCGTGACCGGTTCGGAGCACACCCCGAAGGAACAGACGTAGCCCGCCGCCCTCCCGTCCCGGCCCGACTTGCCGGCGAGGGCCGGCGCCAGGGCCAGCAGATCGGGGCAGGCGCCGTCCGCAGGCAAGCGGGACAGCACCGCCTGGTGGGGCAGCCGGACCAGGAACTCCCTGGCCATGGCCTCGGCCTCCGGTCCGTCCCCGGCGACGACGGCGTCGTGGAAGGGGACCGTGATCCGGGTCACGGCGTCGCACCACAGGGCCATCTCGATGCCGGCCCGTTCCATGAGCCCCGACCAGTCCTGCAGACCCGTGTGGACCTCCTCGAGGTAGCCGGTGTCGCCGGTGATGGCCGCTGCCTTGATCAGGGCCTGGTACATGGTGGCCATGCCGGAGGGCTGCACGTTGTCGAAGGTCTCGACCGTGCGGCCGAGGGGGGCGTCGGCCCCTGCCCGGCTCAGGAAGTAGCCCCCTTCGGCGCGTCCGAACTCGTGCCGCGCGAAGTCGATGAGCCGGCGGGCCGCACCCAGGTACTTCACCTGGAGTTCCGGGTCGTCGCAGACCTGGTAGAGGTCCAGCAGGCCGTCGGCGAGCATGGCGTAGTCGTCCAGGATGCCCTCGCCGGCCGGTCGGCCGTCGCTGGTGGTCCGCCAGAGCGAACCATCGGGCCGCAGGTGGTTCGCCAGCAGGAAGTCGGCCGCCCGCAGGGCGCCCTTCAGGCAGGCGGGATCCCCGGTGGCGGCGTGGGCCTGGGCCAGGGCGGAAATGGCCAGCCCGTTCCAGGAGGTGACGATCTTGCGGTCGAGCCCGGGGGGCACCCGGCCGTCCCGGGCGTCACGCAGGGCGCTGCGCCACCGCGGAAACAGGGCGTCGACCTCGTCGGGGGCCCACCCGTGGGCCGCCGCCATCGCCTGGACGTCCGCACGCCGGGTCAGGACGCTCTTTCCCCCGTGTTTTAAGTTCCCCCGGGGGCCCACGCCCAGCAGTTCGGCCAGGACCGGCCCGTCGGCCGGGCCGGCGACGGCGATGATCTCCTCAGGGGACCAGACGTAGTAGGATCCCTCCTCGCCGCCGCTGTCGGCGTCGTAGCTGGCGTAGAATCCCCCGTCCTTGCCGCGCATCTCCCGCATCAGGAAGTCCAGGACGTCCCGGCCGAGATCGAGGTAGTCGTCCCGGTCGAACGCCACGCCCGCCTCGATGAACAGCCCGGCCAGCTGGGCGTTGTCGTAGAGCATCTTCTCGAAGTGGGGGACGGTCCAGTCCTCGTCCACGGTGTAGCGATGGAAGCCGCCGCCGACGTGGTCGTAGATGCCCCCGCCGGCCATGGCGTCGCAGGTTTTGCGGATCATGTCGCCGAGTTTCCGATCGACCGTCCGCCGGTAGGTTCGCAGCAGGAACCTCCACTTGACCGGAGTGGGGAACTTCTGGCGCTGGTTGAAGCCGCCGTTGCGGGTGTCGAAGTACTGCCAGGCGCCGGCCACCGCCGCATCCGCCAGTTCGAGGGACAGGACGGGGCCCTCGCTCACCCGGGCGGCGGGCAGGGCGCGGATGCCGGCTGCGAGCTGGGCGGCCTGGTTCTCCAGGTCGGATCGCCGGGTGCGGAAGACCTCGTCGATCTGCCGGATCAGGCCGAGGAACTGGAGCCGGGGGAAGTAGGTGCCGCCGAAGAACGGTTCGAGGTCCGGGGTCAGGAAGACCGACATGGGCCATCCGCCCCGACCGGTCATGGCCTGGACCGCCTCCATGTAGACCCGGTCCAGATCCGGCCGTTCCTCGCGATCGACCTTGATGCACACGAAGTGGTCGTTCAGGAAGGCGGCGATCTCGTCGTCCTCGAAGACCTCCTGCTCCATGACGTGGCACCAGTGGCAGGAGGCGTAACCCACGGAAAGGAAGACGGGCCGGTCCTCGGCATGGGCGCGGGCCACGGCCTCCTCTCCCCAGGGATACCAGTCGACGGGATTGTGGGCGTGCTGGCGCAGGTAGAGGCTGGGCTCGTCCTTCAGCCTGTTGCCGGCCCGGCGGTGTTCCGGGGGCGAGGAATCGTCGTTCATGGTGCAACCTGCCGATCCTATGATAAATAAAGCGGCCGCCAGGGCCATTCCGAATGCCATCACTCGTTTCCCGGGATAGGGTCCACCCACAGGGAAGGGGAAAGGGCCCTCGACCGCAAGCCGGGCATCCCGCAGGAAGTTCTTCATTTCTGCATTTGCAGTTTTCCTCAGAAACGATAAATTCTGTCCTGTTTGCATTCCCAGGCGGGGAGGAACCTGGTGATCATCTTGACGGCCAACGCCATGGCGGAAGTCCGCAACCGGCTCGACAGCCAGGGCGCGGTGGACCGCACCGTGCGCATCCATACCCGCCAGGGAGGTTGCGCCGGAACGAAGTACGTCGTGGAGATCGGAGTCCCCCCGGCCGCGGGCGATGTCGACCGCCGCCAGGAGGGGATCCGGATCCTCTACCCTGCGGACCAGGAGCATCTCCTGGATGGCCTCCAGCTCGATCACCTCGAGGCCCTGATGGGCGGAGGCTTCAAGTTCGCCAACCCCAACGCGGGCAGCACCTGCGGATGCGGGGATTCCTTCAAGCTCCTGCAGGACCCCGGCCGACCCGGATCCTGAGGTTCGGGGCCGGGAAACCTGCCTAACGGTCCGGTTTTTCGTTGTCACCCGGAGCGGGTGCCTCTAGTATCCGGGCACCCGGATCGGGAAGGAACGCCCGGCGGACACCCGCCGCGGCGCCGATTTTTGTGATGCGCGATCGCTGAAGGGGGAGAGTCGCTTGGCTCCGCACGACAACGACTTCGACAAGGATGCCGGATCCGGCTCCGCCTCCCAGGAAAAATTCGTCTTCCCCCGCTGGACCAACTGGTTGAGGGAGGCCTCCGCCGTGGCGGCCCTCGGCGGCCTGGTCTACGCGGTGGTCCTGGTCACCGGGGTTTTCTCGCCCGAGAACTCGGCCATCGGCTACGCGCCCGAGCAACCGGTGCCTTACAGCCACGCCCTCCACGCGGGGGTCATGGGAATCGACTGCCGTTACTGCCACACCAGCGTGGAGACGGCGGCCAAGGCGAACATCCCGCCCACGGCCACCTGCATGAACTGCCACAAGACCGTCCGCACCGAGAGCCCCAAGCTGGAGCTGGTGCGCCGCAGCGCCGAGACCGGCGAGGCGATTCCCTGGATCAAGGTCCACGACCTGCCCGATTTCGTGTACTTCAACCACGCCGGCCACATCCAGTCCGGGGTGGGGTGCGTCAGCTGCCACGGCCGCGTCGACCGGATGGAAGTCGTCGAACAGGTCAAGCCCCTGACCATGGGCTGGTGTCTCGAGTGCCACCGCGATCCGGAGCCCAACCTGAGGCCCCGCGAATTCGTGACGGATATGGAATGGGTCCCGGCCGAGGATCCCGTGGAACTGGGCAAGCGGTTGCGGGCCGAGCACGGCATCGCCCCGTCCACCGATTGCACCACCTGTCACCGCTAGGAAAGGTCCTGCATGTCCGAGAACAGCACAGCTCCCGGCAACGGCCAGCAGTACTGGCGCAGCCTCCAGGAACTGGCCGGTTCCACCGAGTTCACCATCTCGGTGGAGAAGGAGTTCCCCTCGGGAATCGAGGCCCCGGACGGTTTGAGCCGGCGGCGATTCCTGCAGATCATGGGCGCGTCCGCGGCCCTGGCCACCATGGCGGGCTGCCGCTGGCCCCGCGAAGAGATCATGCCGTTCGCGGAGCGGCCCGAGGGCATGACCCCCGGCAAACCCCTCAAGTTCGCCACCACCATGGAACTGGGGCCGGTCGCCCTGGGCGTGCTGGCCACGAGCTATGACGGGCGCCCCATCAAGATCGACGGCAATCCCGACTTTCCCCTGAGCCTGGGGGCGACCAGCGCCTTCGCCCAGGCCGGCGTGCTCGACCTCTACGATCCGGACCGCAGCCGCCACGTGGTGCGGCGCGGCACGGTGCGCCCCGGCCTGATGGGTTCCCGGGCGACCTGGGACGACTTCCTGGCCTTCGCGGGGGGCCACTTTCCCGGTCTGCGCGGGGGCGGCCTGGCCGTCCTGACCGAGGCGTCCTCCTCGCCCGCGGTGTCCGGTCTCATGGAACAGGTGGGACGGAAGTACGCCGGCGCGAAGTTCTACTACCACGAGCCGGTCTGCCGGGTGAACGAGATCAAGGGGGCGCGCCTGGCCTTCGGGACCGCCGCCAAGACGCTGCTGGACGTGAGCAAGGCGCAGGTCATCGTCGACTTCGACGCCAACATCCTCCAGGACCACGCGACCGCCCTGCGCAACAGCCGCCAGTTCGCGCGGGGGCGCCGCCCCGAGTCCGGACACATGAACCGGCTCTACGTCTTCGAGAACACCTTCACCATCACCGGGGGCATGGCCGACCACCGCTTCCCGACGCCCGCCACGCAGATCGACGCGGCGGCGTGGGCCCTGGCCGCCGAGCTCGTCCTGGGCGAAGGCCTGCCTCTGCCCCTGGGCGCGGGCGTGTCCCGGGCGGGCCTCGAAGCCTGGCGGGGGCACTCCGCCGGAGGCGCCCACCTGAAGGCCCTGGCCGCCGATCTGATGGCCCACCGCGGGCACGGCCTGCTGGTCGCCGGCATGCGCCAGGCCCCCGAGACCCACGCCCTGCTGCACGTGCTGAACGAGGCGCTGGGCAACGCCGGGACCACGGTCAGCTACCTGCCGTTCGCCATGCCCTCCCTCGGCACCATCGCCGACCTGGCCGGCGACCTGAACGCCGGAAGGATCAAGACCCTGGTCATCCTCGGCGGGAACCCCGTGTACGACGCCCCGGCCGACCTGGACTTCGCCGCCGCCCTGCAGAAGGCGGGAACGCGCATCCACATCAGCCCGCGCGAGGACGCGACCTCGCAGCTGTGCCACTGGCACCTGCCCCGGGCCCACTACCTGGAGAGCTGGGGCAACGCCTCCGCCTGGGACGGCACCCTGATGTCGGTGCAGCCGCTCATCGAACCCCTGTTCGGGGCCAAGACCGTCACCGAGCTGCTCTCGGTGCTGGTCGACGACCAGCCGCGGACCGCCCACCGGATCGCCCGCGATTCGTTCCACCAGCTGGCGGGCGGATCGGGGACGGCCCCGGAGAACGACTCCCGCTTCGAGAAGAGGTGGCAGGCGTTCATCCACGACGGATTCCTGCGCGGGTCGGGGCGGAACGGCCAGCCCCTGGCCCTGGCCGGGGCGGCCATCGCCGCACCCCCGGCGCCGCCGGCCCTGTCCGCGGGCAACCTGGAACTGAGCATCCACCACGACCAGTCGGTGTTCGACGGCCGGTTCGCCGACAACGCCTGGTTGCAGGAGATGCCGGACTTCATGACCAAGCTGACCTGGGACAACGCCGCCCTCCTGAGCCCGGCCACGGCGGAGGAGCTGGGCGTGGGGCACGAGGACCTGGTCGAACTGGAATTCCGGGGCCGCAAGCAGGAGATGCCGGTCTACGTGCTGCCCGGCCAGGCGAAGTACTCCGTGTCGGTCCTGCTGGGCTACGGTCGTTCCGACGCCGGCCGCGTCGGCAAGGGGGCCGGCTTCAACGCCTACAACCTGCGGACGGGGGACGCCCTGCACGGCGGCGCGGGCCTGAAGGTCGGCAAGACCGGCCGCAAGTACAAGCTCGCCACGACCCAGGACCACCACGCCATCGACCAGGCCGGCCGGGACGAGATCCAGAAGCGCGTGCCCGGGCTGGTGCGCCAGGGGACGCTCGCCGAGTACACCGAGCATCCGGAGTTCGTGGACCACCTAGGCATCCACAGCCCCCCGCTGAAGAGCCTGTGGAAGGAATGGGACTACACGGGCTACAAGTGGGGCATGGCCGTCGACCTGAACTCCTGCAACGGCTGCAACGCCTGCATCGTCGGCTGCCAGGCCGAGAACAACATCGCCGTCGTCGGCAAGGACGAGGTGGCGCGCGGGCGCGAGATGTCCTGGATCCGGCTCGACCGTTACTTCCTGGGCGATCCCGAGGATCCCGAGTGCGCCCAGCAGCCGGTTGCCTGCACCCAGTGCGAACTGGCCCCCTGCGAGCAGGTCTGCCCCGTGGCGGCCACCATGCACACGCGCGAGGGCCTGAACGCGATGGTCTACAACCGCTGCGTGGGCACGCGCTATTGCAGCAACAACTGCCCCTACAAGGTCCGGCGGTTCAACTGGTTCAACAACTTCGAGGACCTGACCGAGACCCAGCGCCTGGTGCTCAATCCGGACGTGACCGTCCGGGCTCGCGGGGTCATGGAGAAGTGCACCTATTGCGTGCAGCGCATCGAGTCGGCCCGGGTGGCCGCCCGCGTCGAGGGACGGGGCATCCGGGACGGGGACATCACTCCGGCCTGCGCCCAGACCTGCCCCAGCGAGGCCATCGTGTTCGGCGATCTGAACGATCCGGACAGCAGGGTCAGCAAGCTGCGCGAGGTCAACCGGTCGTACGATCTGCTGAACTACCTGAACATCAAGCCCCGCACCTTCTACATGGCCCGCATCCGCAACCCCAACCCGGCCATCGCCCCCGTCGCGATGCACGGCGGGGATCACGGGACCGGCCACGGGCAGGACGCCGGCCACGGCGGCGGGCACGAACAGGAAGCCCACGGCCACGGTTGAGCCGGGCCGGGATGTCGCAATCGCGTTCCGAGGACCGCCATGACAACGGAACTGGAGCCTGAAAGATGAAAGCGTCGGCCACCGACTACCTGAACAACACCGTCGATGACCCCACCCGGCCGCAGGAGCTGATCCTGGGGGGCAACGACTTCACGACGATCACCGAGAAGGTCTCGGACATCGTCCTGGAGCGGAAGACGCCCCTGGCCTGGTACGTGGCGTTCGCCCTGACGTCCGGGTTGACCGCGATCATGTTCCTGATGATCGGGTACCTGTTCGTCAAGGGCGTGGGGGTGTGGGGTCTGAACAATCCGGTCGGCTGGGGCTGGGCCATCGTGAACTTCGTGTTCTGGGTGGGCATCGGCCACGCCGGCACGCTGATCTCGGCGATCCTGTTCCTGCTGCGGCAGAAGTGGCGGACCTCGATCAACCGCTTCGCCGAGGCCATGACCATCTTCGCGGTGGTCTGCGCCGGGATCTTCCCCGGCATCCACGTGGGCCGCGTGTGGGTGGTCTACTGGCTGTTCCCCATCCCCAGCTACCAGGCCATGTGGCCCAACTTCCGCAGCCCCCTGCTGTGGGACGTCTTCGCCGTCGGCACCTACGCCACCGTCTCGCTGCTGTTCTGGTACACGGGCATGGTGCCCGACCTGGCGACGCTGCGCGACCGGGCCAAGGGGAGGCTGCAGCAGATCATCTACGGGTTCTTCGCCCTGGGCTGGACCGGCAGCCACCGCCACTGGCACCGCTACGAGAAGGCATACCTGCTGCTGGCCGGGCTGGCCACCCCCCTCGTGCTCTCGGTGCATTCGGTGGTGTCCTTCGACTTCGCCACCTCGCAGATTCCCGGCTGGCACACGACGATCTTCCCGCCCTACTTCGTCGCCGGCGCCGTGTTCTCGGGCTTCGCCATGGTGGGCACCCTGCTGATCCCCGCCCGCCAGTGGTTCGGACTCAAGGAGATCATCACGCTCCACCACCTCGAGAACATGAACAAGATCATCCTGGCCACCGGGTCCATGGTGGGCTTCGCCTACGCGACCGAGTTCTTCATCGCCTGGTACAGCGGGAATCCCAACGAGAGCTTCGCGTTCATCAACCGGGCCTTCGGCCCCTACGCCTGGGCCTACTGGATCATGGTGACCTGCAACGTGGTCACGCCGCAGCTGTTCTGGTTCAAGAAGCTCCGCACCTCGGTCCCCGTGATGTGGATCATGTACATCTTCGTGAACATCGGGATGTGGTTCGAGCGCTTCGTCATCACGGTGACCTCGCTGAGCCGCGACTTCCTGCCCTCCAGCTGGGCCTACTACCGGCCCACTCCCGTGGACATCCTGACCTTCGTGGGCAGCTTCGGCCTGTTCTTCACCCTGGTCCTGCTGTTCATCCGGTTCCTGCCGATGGTGGCCATGGCGGAGGTCAAGACCGTGATGCCGATCGCCGACGCGCACTCCGGGACCCGGCGCAGCGTGGGCGACTACCACGGCGACATTCCCGAGCACGTCCGCCGGAAGGGAGACCTGTGATGAGCCGAGGCGCCCTCTACGGCCTGCTGACGGAGTTCGAGAGCCCCAGCCTCCTGATGGAGGCGGTGGAGAAGGTCCGCGACGCCGGGTTCAAGAAGTGGGACGTCCACACGCCCTTCCCCGTGCACGGCATGGACGACGCAATGGGGATCCGCGGCACGCGCCTGCCCTTCCTGGTGCTGGGCGGCGGTCTGACGGGCCTGGGCCTGGCCACCTTGATGCAGTGGTGGATGAACGCGGTGGACTATCCGTTCATGATCTCGGGAAAGCCGCTGTTCGGCCTGCCCGCCAACATCCCCATCATGTTCGAGCTGACGGTGCTTTTCAGCGCCTTCGCCACTTTCTTCGGGATGTGGGGTCTGAACGGCATGCCGCGGCTTTACAACCCGCTGTTCACCAACCGGCGGTTCAGGCGGGCCACGCAGGACCGGTTCTTCATCGTGATCGAGGCCCGCGATCCCGGGTTCCAGCTGGACAAGACACGCGAATTCCTGGCTTCACTCGGCGGTGCGGTCGTCGAGGAAGTGCGCGAAAGCGCGGAGGACTGATATCATGCCACGCTCCATCCTGTACGTCCTGCTGGCCGTCACGGCCCTGACCCTGGTGCCCATGGGCCTGATCTACAAGTCCCGGCATTCGACGAAGGCCGATCCGCGCATCCAGGTCGTCTACGACATGGACGACCAGTTCCACTACAAGCCCCAGGAGGGCGGCCCGTTCTTCGCGGACGGCCGGGTCATGCGCCCGCCGGTCACCGGGACGGTGCCCCGCGGCCGTCTGGCGGACGACGACGCCTTCTGGAAGGGCACGGTGCAGGACGACACCCTGTTCGTGGACGCCTTCCCCGTGGCGCTCGACCAGGAATTGCTGGACCGCGGCCAGGAGCGGTACAACATCTACTGCGCTCCCTGCCACGGCCTGAGCGGCAACGGCAACGGCATGGTCAACATCAGGGCCCAGGCCCTGGCCGAGGGCACGTGGACCCCCCCGACGGACCTGACCGGCCAGAGCGTGGTCGACCGCCCCGTGGGACACATCTACAACACGATCACCAACGGCATCCGCAACATGCCGGCGTACCGGGCCCAGATCGAACCGGCCGACCGGTGGGCCATCGTCGCCTACGTGCGGGCCCTGCAGGTTTCCCGGAACGCGTCCCTCGAGGACGTTCCGGCCGAGGCGCGGGGCGCCCTCCAGCGGTAGGACGCCCCCGGAACACCAGCCGGCCCCGGGCCGGCACAGCATGGAGAGAATGACTTGGCTCACCACCACGTTCCCCGCCTGGAAGACACCAGGACCACCCTGGACGGGCTCGGCCCCCGCGTGGTCGGGGTCAGCGGCGCCCTGGGCGTCCTGGGTCTGGCCGCCACCTTCTTCCTCGGCAACGCCGAGGGCGACGGGTTGCGGCGCTTCGGGTACACCTACCTGACCAGCTACGCCTTCATCCTGAGCATCAGTCTGGGCGCGCTGGTCTTCATGCCCATCATGTACGTGACCCGGGCCAGCTGGAACGTGGTGATCCGGCGCCTGGCCGAGGTCATGGCGGCCGTCATGCCCCTGCTGGCGGTCCTGGCGATCCCGGTGATCCTGCTGGCCGGCAAGGTCTATGGCTGGTCCGATCCCGCGGTCGCCACGAGCCCGGCCATGTCCCACAAGGCCGCCTATCTCAGCCAGAACGCCTTCATCCTGCGCTGGGTCATCTACTTCGTGATCTGGACCGGCTACGCCCTGTTCTTCTGGCGCACCTCGGTGGCCCAGGATGCGAGCGGCGACCTGAAGCTCACGCGCCGCCTGGAGAACTTCAGCGGTTTCGCCCTGATGGTCGGGGCCCTGACCATCGCCATGGCCTCGTTCGACCTGCTCATGAGCGTGGATCCCCTGTGGTTCAGCACCATCTTCGGGGTCTACTACTGGGCCGGCGGGTTCGTCGCCTTCTTCGCGGTGATGACCCTGGTGACGATGGGTCTGCAGAACAGCGGCCGGTTGACCAGGATCGTCAGCCCCGAGCACTTCCACGATTACGGCAAGCTGATGTTCGCCTTCACCTTCTTCTGGGGCTACATCGCCTTCAGCCAGTACATGCTGTACTGGTACGCCAACATCCCCGAGGAGACGAGCTGGTATCTGCACCGGTCGCAGAACGGCTGGGGCAAGCTGGGGATCCTCCTGATCTTCGTCGCCTTCGTCCTGCCGTTCGCCGGGTTGATCTCGCGGTTCGCCAAGCGCCAGCGCAAGCTGCTGGCCTTCTGGGCGGTGTGGATCATCGTCGCCCAGTGGCTGAACCTCTACTGGGTCGTCATGCCCCAGTACAGCGAAAGCTTCACGTTCGGCCCCATGGATGCGACCTGCCTGATCGGGCTGGGAGGGATCTGGCTGGCCGGCGTCGCCTGGCTGGCCGGCGGGAACTCCCTGGTGCCCCTGAAGGACCCGCGGCTCGAGGAGTCGCTGCGTTTCGAGAACGCCTGATCCGTTTCATGAGGCGGCCGAGAGCCGCCCAACGCCGAGGATGGCCATGTCAGAGACTTCAAACCCGAAAACGGGCTTCAACACACCGGCGGTGGTGTTCGGCGGCATCGCCGTGGTGGTGTTCGTCTACGCCCTGAGCCTGTTCCTCCAGGGGGGATTCCTGGCCGCCCAGGCCCTGGAGTACGAGAAGAAGCAGCTCACGCCGCCGAACGAGGCCCTGCTGGCGGCCGAGGCCGAACAGCAGGCCCTCCTCGAGGACGGCCCCCGCTGGCTGGACGAGCAGCAGACCAAGGCCTCCATCCCCATCGAGGCCGCCATGCAGCGAGTGATCGCGAAGGAGCAGGGGCCCGCCCCCGAGGGCGGCCGGTAACCCGTCGGTTCGAGTCCGACCCGAAAGAGGTAGTGCATTGATCGGCTTGGCATTCATGGCGACCTGGTTGCCCGCCGCGGCCTCCCGCCAGGCGGAGGGCGTGGACGGGCCGTTCCAGGGCCTCTACGTGGCGGCGGCCTTCGCGGTCGCGTTCGCGGCCGGACTGGCCCTGGCCTACGTGATGCTGTTCCGGCGCCGGGACGAGAGCGCCCGCGGCGCTCCTGCCGGCCGGCCCCATCCGCTCTATCTGGGGCTGTGGACGCTCCTTGCCGCGGGGCTCGCCGTCTACGCCCTGGTGGCCGGTTTTCCCGGTTTCCTGGACCAGACGGTGCCCCCCTACGGCGCCTACCCGGTGGGCGTGACCGCCCGCAACGACGGCTTCGACTTCACCTACCCGGGCGGTCACGTGGCCGACACGCTGCACGTCGCGGTCGGCAAGCCGGTCCAGCTGACCATGACCTCCGAGGACGTGATCCACGGCCTCTCGGTCCCGGCCATGCGGGTCCACCAGGCCATCCTCCCCGGCCGGCAGGCCACGGCGTGGTTCGAGGCGACGCTGGCCGACACCTTCGACCTGCGCAGCAACATCCACGGGGGAGAGGGCGCCGCGCTGAGGACCGCCCTGGTCAGCCACCAGCCGGCTGATTTCGACGAATGGCTGAGGCGGGTCTCGGACATCTTCACGGGCCGCACGCTGGCCGAGGCAGGAGAACTGCTCTACAACCGCGAGGGCTGCAAGGCCTGCCACACCACCGACGGCACGCGTCTGGTGGGACCGAGCTTCAAGGACGTCTACGGCTTCGAATTCCCGACCCGGGACGGAAAGACGGTCCTGGTGGACGACGCCTACATCAAGGAATCCATCCTGACTCCCAACGTCTCGGTCGTCGCCGGTTACGAGCCGGTCATGACGCCGTACGAGGGCAAGCTGGGGGACAAGGAAATCGAGGCGATCACCGCCTGGCTCAAGACCCTTTCCAGCAAGGGCGGCGCCGCGGAAGAAGCCGAGCCCGAGGCCGAGGGCGATCCCGCCGCAGGCGACGGCCAGGAGGACAAGTAGATGAGCGACCGCACCGCCAACTCCCCCCTGGGTGGATACCTGAGCGCCGCCGTTCCCGGAGGCTGGTTCGCCACCCGGGACCACAAGCGCATCGGACTGATGTTCGCCGCCTGGACGACGGGCGCCCTGCTGCTGGGCCTGATGTTCGGCATCCTGCCCATGGTCCGCTCGCTGGGCGGCATGGAAGACGACGCCGGCGGCGTCCTGCGCGCCCTGACCTACCAGCGGCTGATCCTGGTGTTCATGTTCCTGGCGCCGGCCATCCCGGCGGTGCTGGGCCACTTCCTGCTGCCGCTGCAGCTGGGCGCGCGCAACCTGGCGCTGCCCGTTTTCTCCCTCTGGAGCCTGCGGCTCTACGCGGCGGGCCTGGTCCTGGCCCTGGCCTCCGTCCTGGCAGGAGGGGTCTCCTTCGGCTGGACCATGCCGACCCCCCTGAGCCTGACCGGCGACGGCGTCTTCTGGCTCCTGGCCGCCGGCCTGGCCTGCTCCGGGTTCAGCTGGTTCCTGGTCGGGGTGAACATCATCGTGACGGTCCACCACCATCGCGCTCCGGGCCTGGGCTTCTTCAGGATGCCCCTGCTGAGCTGGTCCCTCTACCTCGGCGCCTACCTGCTGGTGATGTCGGGTCTCATCCTGGCCATCATCGTGCTGTATCTGGCCGGCGCCCGGGGGACCGGCCGGGGCCTCTTCGGTCCGGATGCCGACCCGCTGCTCTGGCTCAACTACTTCTGGTTCGCCACCAGGCCGGTGGTGTTCTTCGCCCTGGTCCCTGCGGCCGGGGTGGTCTTCGACGTGGTGGCGGGAATCGGCCGCAAGGCGGTCACCGGATACAGGATGGTCGTCGGTTCCATGATCGCCCTGCTCGCCCTGAGCGTGGTGACCTGGGGCGTCCACCTGTCCGGGTACGGCCAGGCGCCCCACCTGACCTTCGTCTTCTCGGTGCTGAGCCTCCTGGGCGCGGTGCCGGTCGCCCTGATCGCGTACAGCCTGCTGGCCACCCTGCACCGGGGAGCCATCGCCTGTTCGGCCCCGACCACCTTCACGGTGGCCTTCGTCCTGCACGCGGGCATCGCCGCGGTCATGGGCCTGTTCCTGGCCAGCCCCGCGCTCGGGGCCTACCTGAACACGACCATGTTCGCCACCGCCCAGATCGACTACGTGATGTGGGGGGGCGTCCTCGGCGCCTTCCTGGCCGGGCTCCATTTCTGGTGGCCCAAGATGACCGGCCGCCCGGTGAATCATCCGGTCGGCCGCTTCGGCGCGTTCCTCTACCTCATCGGCGTGAACCTGGCCTTCTTCCCCCAGGTCATCCAGGGGGTCGGCGGGGCGCCGGTGGACGTGGGGGCCCTGGAGCCCGGGCCCACGGGTCTGACCGAGATCGCCGCCCTGGGCTGGTTGTTCCTGGTCTCCGGCCTGATCGTCGCCATCGGGAATCTGGTCGGATCCCTCTGGGTCAAGGAGGCCGCGGGCGACAATCCGTGGGGAGCCTGCACCCTCGAGTGGACCACGGCTTCACCTCCGCCCGTGGACAACTTCGCCGTCAGGCCGGCCGGGGGCGATCCCTACGGGACCTGATCCTCTCCGCATCGCCGGACCGTTTCGCCGCTGCCTCCGGGCAGCGGCGTTTTTCGGGGAATTCCCCCGGAAGGCAGGTGTCGCTCCGCCGGGGACCCCGTCGGGCCATCGAGAATGAACCTCAAGGTCCATGGTGCCAACGAGATACCAGCTTTTTCCTGTGATATCCGGACCCAATTGTATAGTATTGCCTGGGAACCGAATCAGGAGGCCTCATGATGACCGAAGTCAACGATCCCCAGCGCCCGGCCAAGCGGCTGCCCCCGGCGTTCTACAACACCATCACGATCATCGGCGGATCGCTGGCCGCGGTCTTCTTCAGCCTGATCGTCATGATGGTGATCTGGGAGTACTTCTCCCACGAGCACAGTCCCTACATGGGGGTGATCGCGTTCGTGATCCTCCCGGCCTTCATGGTCCTCAGCCTGCTGGTGGCGGGATTCGGCGTCGCCCGGCAGCTGCGGCGCCGGCACCTGGGCCAGCCGAGCACCGAACAGCTGCCCCGCATCGACCTGAACAACAGGGCCCATCTGCGGGCGACCATCGGGATCGCGGTGGGCGGAGTGGTCTTCCTGGTGGCCTCCGGCTTCGGCAGCTTCAAGGCCTACGAGTACACCGACAGCGACCAGTTCTGCGGAACCATGTGCCACGCCGTGATGGAACCGGAGTACACGGCCTACAACGCCTCGCCCCACGCCCGCGTGGGCTGTGTGAAGTGCCACATCGGGCCGGGGGCCCAGTGGTTCGTCAAATCCAAGCTCTCGGGCGCCTACCAGGTCTACTCCGTGCTGTTCGACAAGTACCCGCGTCCCATCGAGACCCCCATCAAGAACCTCAGGCCCTCGCGCGACACCTGCGAGCAGTGCCACTGGCCCGCCCACTTCCTCGGCGAGAAGATGGTGGTCCACGACTACTACGGCTACGAGGCGGACAACACCCACTGGCGCCTGAAGCTCCTGATGAAGACCGGCGGGGGCGGCGCCGGCCTGGCGCCCGCGCACGGCATCCACTGGCACGTCGCAGAGGACGTCCGGATCACCTACGTCGCCACGGACGAGAGGCGGCTGGAGATCCCCTGGGTGCGCCTGGTCGACGCCGAGGGGAACGAGAAGATCTTCCGCAGCACCGAGGCCCGGATCAGCGACGAGGAGCTGGCCGGCCACGAGCAGCGGACGATGGATTGCATCGACTGCCACAACCGCCCCACGCACCACTACAATCCCCCGGCCCGGCTGGTCAACCGGGCCCTGGCCGCAGGGCTGGTGTCGCCCGAGCTGCCCGGCATCAAGGGCCTGCTGGTGGATCTGATGGAAGCCGAGTACGCCACCGGGGAGGAGGCGCTGGCGGCCATCGAGGACGGCGTCTGGGACCACTATCGCGAGGACTACCCCGAGGTGGCGGAGCAGCAGGGCGCGGCCCTGACCCGGGCGGTGGCCACGACCCAGGACCTGTTCGGCAAGAACATCTTCCCGGAGATGAAGGTCAGCTGGCGCGATTTCCCCGACCACATCGGCCACCTGACCACCCCCGGTTGTTTCCGCTGCCACGACGGCCTGCACGAGACCGACACGGGCGAGGTCATCTCCCGCGACTGCAACCTGTGCCACGCCATCGTCTCGCAGGAAGTCAAGTCGGGGGAGACCTTCGAATCCCTGGCCAGCCTGGAATACAAGCATCCCGAGGACATCGACGAGGAGTGGAAGGTCACCAACTGCAGCGAGTGCCACGGGGAATAGACAGGACCAGATCCCGCGTGAAACGGCCGCCGGCTCGAGACCGGCGGCCGTTCCTGCACCCGGGAAGGCCTCAGTAGTCCGTCGGCTCGGCGGTCCTTTCCGAGGTCTGCGGCAGCCTGAACTGCTCGGGCCGTTGCTGCAGCACCTTGCGCAGCCAGGCCTCGGGATAGCCCCGCTCGCGGGGGCGCCCGTTCTCATCCTTGACGTAGCCGTCGTTGTACCTGGTCAACAGGTACTCGCCCAGTTCCCGCCACTTCACCACCACGTCCTCGGCGTGCGTCAGGGCGTAGTCGTTCAGGTAGGCCGCGGCCAGGTCCGGATCGGTCTTCATCAGCGAGGCGGCCGTCGCCTCGACGGCGGGCTGCAGGTCGAGGTAGCGTCCCTCGATCCCGGCCTGGACCCCGCGGATGTCCCCGA
>Ga0180009_10002495_pt1 | contig 21647 bp, 17 predicted proteins | sample OS_PC_MetaG_FD_123537 | JGI IMG/M metagenome (GOLD analysis project Ga0180009, IMG submission 123537) | Groundwater microbial communities from the Aspo Hard Rock Laboratory (HRL) deep subsurface site, Sweden - OS_PC_MetaG | ecosystem: Environmental > Aquatic > Deep subsurface > Groundwater...
GGAGCGCTTGAAACCCCGCCTGTCTGAGCATCAAGATATCATTCTCATGTTTCGTTGTGCCCGCTCCGCGGGCATGGTGGTTTGTATGAAAAACACGCACCACAGAGACACGAAGATCACGGAGGGAAGTAAGCTGAGCTGGGTGCCTGTCCGGTGAAAGTGTCAGGTCAGCAGCTGCAGCAGATCCAGCTCGGTTTCCGATACCCGCCGGCCGATGGCAGCCAGTTCCACCGATCTGACAATACCGGTGAGGTGGGTCAGAGACTGCAGCCGGCAGATCAGCCCCCATTTCAGGGTGCCGAAAACTTCCCAGTAGTGCACTTTTTCAGCCGCCACCTGTCCGCCGGCGGCTTTGTAACCGGCGAAGAGGTCTTCCCGGTCGCCAAATCCACCCACCGGTTTGTCGATGTTGCCAAAACGCCATGAGTTGACGCAGATCCAGCCCAGATCCTCCATGGGATCTCCCAGATGGGCCATTTCCCAGTCCAGGATACCCCGGATGCCATCCGGTCCGACGATGATGTTGCCGTTGCGGAAATCGGAGTGGACCAGGCAGGGTGACGGATCATCCGGAACGTTCTCCTGCAGCCAGTTGAAGGCATATTCAAACACCGGGCGGGGTTCATCAAAGGAGGTGTACATGGCGTATTGATCGTCCAGCTGCTGCCTGTTTTTCAGGGTTTTCAACCCTTTGATTCTGTCTGCAGCCAGGGTATGAATCCTGGCCATGATCTCTCCGCACTGTCGGGCCATTCCATTTCGGGCACCAGCATACTGCTCATCCCGCAGGATCTTTCTGGGGATGGTTTCACCGGCAATCCGCTGCATGACATAACCGGTACCGATCCCATCCGCCTCATCCAGGATAAAAACAACTTCCGGGACCGGAACACCGCCCGCTATTGCCAGCATCTGGATTTCGGCCTCTGTCTGTTTGGTCACAAAGATCTCAGATGAATCACCGGAACTGCGGTCCAGCCTTAAAATCAACTCGCGGGTGGAATCATTCGTCAGGGCGTCGAACCACCAGGTTTCGGCAACAGCGCCACCGGTGAGCCGATGCAGATCCCTGATTTCGACAGGTCCTCCCAGATGCCGAGCGGTAATGACGGCGAGCTGCTGCTCAAATGTCCGGTCCGGGTTACCCATCAGCCCTGCTCCTTGCCAACCGGTTTGCCGTCAACGATCTGGTCCAGGTATTCGGACATGCCGTATCCGATCCTGTCGTCGCACCGGTATTCGGTCATCCCTTCGGTAATGCGGGTGACCAGGCCTTCGCCATCCGATGTCTTGCGGCGGTTGCGCAACGGAATCAGTGACAGTACCCGGCCCTCGACCCGGTATTCCCGTTCTGCTGTTTTGACATGGGCGACCAGCTCTTTCTGAAAGTCGTTGCTGTCCCAGACGGTATCGATGGTCACATCCTGAACATCCACATATTCGTTGTCCCGGAGGACCATGCCGCCCTTCCGGCGGGTGCCGTCCGGCTGGGTGATGATGGAGACCATCATGGCGAAATCCGGGCCGAAATTCATGGGCAGCCAGCGGTACCAGTAGATGTTCTGCCAGTAGCGAGGTCCCCAGGAGTGATCTCGCAGACCGTATCCGCTGATTTTGTACTCCCTGCCATCCACGTGAAACGACCCTTTTCCACCGATGTGTTGTTCATAGTGGCCTCTGGCAAAGGCTTCCGACGCCTTCTGCTCAATGGGAGAACCGTCGTCATTGACCGGTTCCCCGCCAAACATGGGGGAGACACCGGTATATTCGATGTCGACCCTGCAATCCACCAGGGGATTGTCGGTAAATGCCTGTTTTGGATCGGCCATCTGGTGGGGATTTTTCATCAGGCAGACCTGGCCTTCATATTCGACCCTGAGTTGTTTGAAGGGTTCGATAACCTGAAACCGCATGCCCCCGGCGGCCAGTGCATCGTTGTTGCTGATTTTTGGACGGTCGAAGGCAAAACCGACACTGCCATCCGGGAGGTAAAGACAGCAGGTCATCTCGGCATACCCTTCGTTGGGGCGGTTCCCGATCCGAAACCAGCCTCCCAGGGGTTTGTCCGAGGCATCGAAGATATTGAAGTACATGCTTTCATTGAAATTACGGGCCGCTTCCAGGGGGTGCATATATTCATCTGCAGGATCCAGTCGAATTCTGGTCCCTTTCTGGTAGATATCCATTGATTCTCCTCGGGCTTTCTCAGCTTATGACATGCTGGTGGTTGATGGAAGTTCCCCCGTCAACCGGAATGACCGTGCCATTGGTGTATGCGCCGGCTCTGGAACTCAGGTAAACGGCGATTCCGGCCATCTCTTCGGGCTGACCGACCCTTTTCAGGGGACAGTTTGCTTCGATATCCGCCTGAAAATGGTCGAGGACGAAGTCCGTCATCTTGCTGGGGAAGAATCCCGGAGCGATCGCATTGACGGTAATATGTCGGGTTGCCAGTTCAATGGCGAGGCTCCGGGTCAGGTGATGCACCGCGGCTTTGCTTGCCGAGTAAGCAAATGTGCCGGTCTGTGCCACGGTCGATACATGCAGTCCGTCCATGGAGCCGATATTGATCACCCGTGCAGGATCTGCCGCGGATGCGCCCGCGGCCAGCAATTCACTGAAGTCCCGGGTCATGGAAAAAACAGCCCCCACGTTCAGATGCATGACATCATCAAAGGATTTGTCCGGATAGGTTTGAAAAGCCTCGCCCCAGTTTTTTCCGGCATTGTTGACCAGAATATGCAGCTGTGGTTCCGCGCCCTTAATTTGGTCCAATAGCAGCCTGCGTCTCTCCGGTGTGCCGATATCGGCGGGGACGGAAATGCAGGTTCCGAATCGGCTGAGCTCTTTTGCGGTTGCGTTGCAGGCATCGGCCTTGCGTGCGGTGATGTAAACCCGGGCGCCAGCCTCCAGAAAGCCCTGGGTGATCATCTTCCCGATGCCGCGGGACCCGCCGGTGACCAGCGCGGTTTTTCCCTTCAGTGAAAAAAGTGTTGTCAAGTCCAGTGATGTCATTTAATCCGCTCCGGTTAACTTTAAAAAACAACTATGCCGATTCTGGCGTAGATAAGGGGAATTGAATATTCCCTTTTGGAATATGGTCAAAAAGCATCCGGGATTTTCAACCGGTTTTGGCTGGATTATAACGGAGCGACAAATTTATGCAATAAGAAACCTGTGGCGGAACGGGATTCTGTTCTTCTCAGTGTGGCGCCATTTCCTAAACAGGGGACGATCAGAGAATTCTGGATGCCGGGAAACCATAAACAAGGATAGAGTGATACCAACGGGTGTTCGGGAAAATTGCAATTGCCGCTTTTCTGGCGATATTTTATACATTAAAAAGCAGAAACAAAAATCCGTTTGATACTCGCTGTCGGAAAGGAATCAGCCGGAATCGCGATATAACCTGGAAAAGGAAACAGGATGATTGATGACGAACGTCGATTGTATTTAAAAAGTCACTACGAGCAAGGATTCCCGGCTTTTTGCGGACTTGAGGTCAAGCTGATGAGTCTGGGTTACTTCGAAGCGCATGTAGAGGTGCGCCCTGAGCATATGCAGCAGGACGGTTTTGTCCATGCCGGGCTCATCGCAACCCTGGCGGATCACACTGCCGGATATGCCGCTTATACGACGGTTTCAGAAGCGTTCGCCATTTTGACCGTCGAGTTTAAGATCAACTACTTCAAACCGGCTGTGGGACAGAAGCTGATCTGTCGATCCAGAGTGATTAACGGGGGGAAAAAAATCATTGTCTCAGAATCGGAGGTGTTTTCTGTAGGCAACGCTCAGGAAAAGCTGGTCTCCAAGGCCACTGTGACCCTGATGGCGGTTCCCATGTCAGAACTGGAGTGACCGCCTGTTATCAAGTCTTACGCTTAATCTTACTCTTAATCTTACTCTTAATCTTACTCTTAATCTTACTCTTAATCTTACTCTTAATCTTAATCTTAATCTTAATCTTAATCTTAATCTTAATCTTAATCTTAATCTTAATCTTAATCTTAATCTTAATCTTAATCTTAAGGGCACCTTGATTAACCGGAACACAGTCAATATCAAAGGGATGCTGTTTCAAGAACCCTGGAAGCCATGGATGGCTTCCAGGAGCTCCATGGATGGACTCGTGCGTTTCTTGAAAGATCAACCCTCCGGATTGGACATATGGGCAATGGCCAGAGGTTTTTCTATGGTATCGGGGCGAAAAATGGGATTCAGGGGCAGGATTAAGTATCAGGATCAGGATTAGGATCAGGATCAGGATTAGGATCAGGATCAGGATCAGGATCAGGATCAGGATTAGGATCAGGATCAGGATTAGGATCAGGATCAGGATTAGGATCAGGATCAGGATTAGGATCAGGATTAGGATTAGGATCAGGATTAGGATTAAGATTAAGATTAAGAATATAAAGGGATTGGGTGGCATTATGGTAACTGGTTCCAGGGGCGAGGTCTGGCGCAATTCTCTGGAACCCATTTTTCAATCAACAGGGAGGAGACAATGGGGTTTAAACATCTGCTGTATGAAACAGAGGGGCGTATTGCTACCATCACGCTCAATCGGCCGGAACGGTTCAATGCCATCTGTATCGGCATGCCGGTTGAGATCAGGGAGGCGGTCGAGCGGGCCAACCGGGACGACGGTATCCACGTGATCATTTTGCAGGCTGCGGGAAAGGGGTTCTGCGGCGGGTATGACCTGGTGGATTTTGCCGAGCAAAAGGAACACGGCATCGAACAGGGAACCACCGACGGGACGACCAACACCCTTTGGGACCCCATGGTGGATTTTCAGATGATGTATCAGAATACCAAGGATTTCATGAGTCTCTGGAACTCGTACAAACCGACCATTGCCAAAGTTCACGGGGATGCCGTGGCCGGCGGCAGTGACATCGCCCTCTGCTGTGATCTGGTCATCATGTCGGAAACCGCCCGTATCGGTTATCCCCCGGCCAGGGTCTGGGGGTGTCCCACCACTGCGATGTGGGTCTACCGTATCGGCGCGGAAAAGGCCAAGCGGATGTTATTGACAGGCGACCTGGTGACAGGCCAAGCGGCTGAAAAGCTGGGTCTGATCCTGGAAGCGGTTCCGGCGGCGGACCTGGACGACCGGGTCAGATTCTGGGCGGAAAGAATGCAGGGGGTTCCCCGCAACCAGCTGATGATGCAGAAACTGATGATCAACCAGGCGTTCGAGAACATGGGGATGCAGAATACCCAGATGATGGCCACGCTTTTCGATGGCATCACGCGCCATTCACCGGAAGGGGCCTGGTTCAAGAAACGGGCCCAGGAAGCCGGATTCAAGCAGGCGGTCAAGGAGCGGGATTCGGGGGATCCCATTGCCGAGGGGGTGTCAAAACCAACCTACCGTTTTTGACGATCCATCCGGGGAAAGCTGGAGGTCAGATAGCCCTCCCAATTTCCTGTTGCCGGTTATTCAAGACTCCATGACAATCAGGCGGATAAGGCCTTGTGACTATCCAAAGAGGATTGACTGGGTCACCATGGGGGGAAAAGGGTTCAGGGGCAGGCACCGCTCTTGTGATGGTTTGACACCTGGCGCCGGTATGATGGAACTGAATGCAATCAAGGGGACATTTAAAGGCCCTCTCGACTTTCATCGTACGGCCGGATAATACAGACCACCCGGTAAACTCCTGCAACGGCGCTGATGATTTTTGGGCGCCGGATGGGGGTGAATGGCAGCTGCCCGGTCCCGGCCGTCTGAAAGCGGGTGCTTTTTTCCTTTGCCTCGTCATAGGCGAATTGTCGCCTGAAGAAGTTGACATTCAGGGTCGTTACCTGGAAAATCGGATGACAACCCGGAACGGGTGTCAGCGATGTCCGGCGGGATTTTGCGCTTCAGGACCAGTCAATCGCGGTTTTCAGTGGAGCCAAGGGGATAGCGATTTAAAACCCGGGAAAACAGGAGGTTTTCCCGGAGCACCAGGGATGGTTTCATGCGTGTTTTAAATCGCTATCCCCTTGGCGGAACGTTTGACAAATGGTCTCTAACGGACCGCAAAAATCTAACCGGACTTTACTGAACGGGTGTAACAGAATACGCCGGAAACCCGCAGAACCGTTAAATTAAAGTCAAAACAGAACCCAGGAGGAAATCCCATGTCGATCTTGTTCAGTTCTTATCAGTTGGGGCAGTTATCGGTAGCCAATCGCCTGCTGCACTCGGCCACCTACGAAAGCATGTCAAAAAAAAACGGAGAGGTCAGCCAGGCACTTCTGAAACGCTATCGACAGCTGGCCAGGGGAAACATCGGATTGATCGTACCCGGACATATGCATGTCCATCCCACCGGAAAAGCGGGACTGAGACAGACCGGTATTTTCAGTGACAAAATGATCCCGGGGCTTAAGGAACTGGCATCGGTTATTCACGAAGAGCAGGGTAAAGTCGTATTTCAGCTGGCTCACGCCGGAAGACAGACCCGGAAGGCTGTCACGGGTCTGGATCCGATCGGGCCTTCCAATGACGGTGCGGATCCGACCTTTGGGGTTGAACCCAGGGTCATGACGGAAGCGGAAATTCTCGAGCTGATCGCGGCTTTCGGTGATGCAGCCCGCAGGGCTGCCGAAGCCGGTGCGGATGGGGTGCAGATCCATGCGGCCCACGGTTACCTGATCAACCAGTTTCTGTCCCCCTTCTTCAACCGCAGGGAGGATGCATGGGGTGGCAGCGACAAAAAACGGTTCCGGTTTCTGAAACAGGTCTTTCTGGCGGTACGGAAAAACCTGCCGCAAGAGCTGCCGGTCCTGATCAAACTCAACACCAACGATTTTACCCCCCGGGACGGGATCCAGCCCGATCTGGCAGCCCGGTACGCGAAATGGCTGGTTGAACTGGGCATCGACGGTATTGAAATCAGCAGCGGGACGCTGTCCTATGCACCCCTGGCCATGAGTCGAAAAAGGGATGTGGCGGGAGACTTTGCCTTCAGAGACGGGTATCATCTCGAAGCCGCTGCAATGATCAAGCCGGCTATCGGCAGCACGCCGCTCATTCTGGTGGGGGGGATGCGGAAAATGGAACAGATGGAAACCGTCCTCAAAAATGGTCCGGTCGACATGATCTCTATGTCCCGTCCTTTCATTCGGGAACCCCTCCTGGCAAAACGGTTCGAGAGCGGAAAGAGCCAGAGCGCCAGCTGTGTTTCCTGCAATAACTGCCTCGCGGCGGTGCGTCTGGGACTGCCCGTAAAATGCTACGTCAGGGGGTTGCCGCAAACCTGATTGAACCTGTGTACAGACGGCTGGCAGCTATTTTGAGAAAACAGAGCAATTGCTCGTTTTTATTTGACAGGATCCCGAATTCGGGATAAAAATATAAATCGAACATATGCTCGATTATGGACGTAGGGGCAACGACGATGCTTTAATATGATACCAGATCGTTGAATGCGAACCGGGTTGCACCCAATTGCGATTCTGATCATAACCTGTTTTTCAAAGGAGGAAACTGTCCCATGCTAGATCAACTGCTATCCCCGATAACCATCCGGAATATGAAGCTGGACAACCGGTGTGTGATGCCGCCAATGGGGACCAACCTGGGAAACCGGGATGGTACGGTGAGTGAGAAGAACCTGGCTTATATCAAGCGACGTGCGGAAAGTGGCGTTGGTTTGATTATCTCTGAAATTATGGGTGTTCATCCCTCCGGTTGCGTCGGTCTGGGGATATACGATGATAAATTTATTCCCGGTCTGAAACAGATGGTGGATGTTATTCACCAGGCCGGCAGCAAGGTCGCCCTGCAGCTCCATCATGCAGGCCGCGAGGCTTTTTTTCAGCTGAAAAAGGGGCAGGCCCTGGGGCCGTCTGCGGCGGCCAGTTTTATTTACGGGATTCCGCCCAAGGAGATGACCCTGGAGGATATCCGCATGATTATTCAGGCCTTCGGGGATGGGGCTGTCCGCTCCCAGGCGGCAGGTGCCGATGCAGTGGAGATCCATGCCGCACACGGTTACTTGTTGACCCAGTTCCTGTCGGTTCATGCCAATCAGCGGACCGATGAATATGGTGGCAGTTTCAAGGACCGGGCCCGTTTTGTGATCGAGGTTATTGCCGAGGTCAGAAAACGAGTGGGGGCAGACTATCCGATCCTGGTGCGGATTTCCGCTGAAGAGTTTATCAAGAACGGTTACTCGGTGGAAGATGTGATTTCGATTCTGCCGGATCTGGTCGCTGCGGGTACGGACGTGATTCATGCCTCCATCGGGACCCATGGCAGTCCGGGGGGGATTACCAGCGCCCCGGCAGAATATGAAGCCGGCTGGAATGCCTGGCGGGCCAGAAAAATCAAGGAGGCTGTCGATATCCCGGTGATCGCGGTTGGCCGCTTCACCGATCCGCGGGCAGCGGAAGCGGTGATCGCCAATGGGGACGCCGATATGGTTGCCTTCGGCCGACAGATACTGGCCGATCCCGACTTTCTGAACAAGGCGCGAGCGGGCCGGTTTGAGGATATTCGCCAGTGTCTGGCCTGCAACCAGGGCTGTATTGAGCGTCTCATGCTGGAAATGGGATCCAGCGTGCGCTGTGCCATCAATCCGGAAACAGGCCAGGAACTGCTGGTGCCTCGGAAACCGGCGGAAACCCCTCGCCAGGTCTGGATTGTTGGTGGCGGACCGGCAGGATTGACCGCTGCGGTTGAGTCAGCAAAGCTCGGTCACCAAGTGACCCTGTTTGAGCAATCGAATCAGCTGGGCGGCCAGGTATTCTTTGCCCGGCAGGTGCCGTTTAAAAAGGTATACGGAGACTGGATTGACTGGCTGGTCGACCAGCTGGGAAAAACCGGGGTCACGGTCAGGACCGGGGTCACGGTTACGGACGAGATGCTGAAGGTTGAAAAACCGGAGGTGGTGATTCTGGCCACGGGCGGTCAAAAATCGGTTCCCGCTATCAGGGGTATGGATCAGCCGTCTGTCTGTGATGCCTGGCAGGTACTGAACCGGGAGAAACCGGCAGGAAAAAATGTGGTGATCATCGGAGCGGGTCTGATCGGAATGGAAACCGCTGATTTTCTGGTAGACCAGGGCAGCCGGGTCACCCTGGTGGAGCTCCTGAAGCAGTCTCCTGTCCTGAGGATTACCGGTCACGGGTATCAACTGCACAAACGACTGCGGGATGCCAATGTCCAGTTCCGCTTCAGTACCACCATTTCCGGTATTGAAGGGGACCAGGTCACCCTCAGTTGTGATAACCGGGATGAGGTCCTGGACGGGGTCGACCAGGTGGTGCTGGCGGCAGGAATGAAGCCGCGCATGGAGCTGAAGGAGACACTGAAGCAGCAGGGTATCCGGCACTTTATTGTGGGGGATGCAGACCAGGTGCGCCGCATTATCGAAGCCACGGAAGAGGGCGCCAGGGCGGCCTGGGATATCTGATGCCGTCTCTGTTTGGGACTCAGCCGGCTGGGTTCAGAAAGCCGCTCAGGGGGCAATTTCAAAAGCACATGGCGATCAGACCCTGTCGGTCGCCAATCGCCTGAACGACTGGATAGGGAGCATGATATCCCGTCCCTGCGAACTGCTGAAGCGTGACCCGCGCCCTGTGCGGGTCGCAACCCCGGGTTCTGAAAACCCTTCCATGTCAGTAACTATTCAGTATACCCTTCATCGAGAGGGTTATGATTTAAAACACGCATGAATCCATCCCTGGAGCTGTTGGAAAACGTCCTGTTTTCCATCGTTTTAAATCATAACTCTCTCGATTCCGGAGAGGTGCTGAATAGATACCCATGTCATAAGGGAACGGTATGAACAGATTTATCAAACCATTGCGATTTGTATTCCGCTTTATCGTGCCGGTGATTTTTACAGCGGTTCTGGTGCTGAAAATTCTCACCTCGCCTGAATTTGGCCTGCTGGGCTTCCTGAACCCCGGTTACCTGGACATTGCCTACAAGATTCTGCTCTCCAGCATGGTCGGTTATTTCACCAATTACCTGGCCATCACCATGCTCTTCAAACCCAAGAACAAATCCCGCCACGGTATTCAGGGGCTGATTCCCGGGAATCAGGATCAGATCGCGGAGAGTCTGGGAGACGGTATTTCGGAGAACTTTTTCAATGCCACCGATCTGATTGATTATGTCAACCAGAATGACATGATTGCGAGTGCGGTCTCCAGCATGAAGTCCTACGTGACGGTCACCCTGGATAACCCGGACCATCAGGCAGCCATTACCCGATGGATTTTAAATACCTTTCAGACCAACTCCCCCAAAATCTTTTACCTGTTGCTCCAGGTTTCAGAGATCAATCTGACCAAATACCTGAGGGAGCACATCGATCTGGCATCGCTGACCAAAGAGATTACGAGGATCATTGAAACAAACATTAATGATGGCACCATTGATCTGAAGGCCATTTCCCGTCAATTGACCACCTTTCTGCACAGCAATGTGCCCGAACTCTCCGAGGCGATTTACAAGCAGGTCAACAAGACGATTGAACGGCAGAGTATGATCAAGCGGAATATCCTGAAACTGGCCACCTGGACCTTCGACTTCGATCAGGACATGATCGAGGACTATCTATACGAGATGGTCTCGTCTCCTGAATTCAGGAACCGGCTTTACCGGAATTTAGAATCCTTTGTCAGAAAACTGACGGAATACCTGGACTCCGAATCCGGTATGAAACAGCTCAATATCTACTACCAGAAACTGGTCTTTGAACTGCTGGATAAAATCAAGGAGAAAGGGGTCCCCCATCTTCTGCTGGAGATAGAGTCCTTCCTGCGGAAAGAAGCTTCCTGGAAGAAGATTGAACAGTATCTGAAAAACGGTTTGAACTTTATCGAAAAAACGCTGGAGGATTTGATTGCGGACGAGCGCTTCGACAGTTTCCTGAGCCGCACCATGCCGAAAATCCTGGAGCGGATTCAGATTGCCGACATCGTCACGGAAAAGGTGAAAGCCTATGATACCGACAAACTGGAGAAGATGGTGCTGGACGCCTCGGGGGAGCATCTCTCGGCGATTGAGGTTCTGGGGGGTATTCTGGGCGGATTTGCGGGGATTGCCCTGTTTGATCCGCTGCTCTTCCTGGTTATCCTCGGCCCCCTGCTGGGTCTGGGGTTTGTCGAGTACCTGCTGACAAGACGTCAGAGAAGCAAAAAATAATGGACCTATTCACCACTTTTTCTGAGCAGACACTGAGGCCTGTATGTGATTGAATTCACAAGGCTATCAGCTTCGAACAGGGATGGCCGTCGAGAATGAGTTTAATGACATACGGGTCTTAGCGTCTATAGCGGACCTTTTAAGTGACATGTGACAGGTTCGTCAGCTGAACAGAACCGAAATAACAACTTATCACAGACAACGGGGAACCAATGGCTGAACACAGACACGATTTTGTGGAGTCCTATGAGGGGATGGTCGGTTTCGGACTCGACCGGGAGCATGATGAAAATACCGTGATCTATTATTTGCAGAAGTTCTCCGACGACACTGTCATGAAGACATTGATTAAAAGGTTGACGGACGAAGACCTGGAGGAGCTGTTTGATCTTGTCAATCGCATGCTGAAAAAGCACTTTTCGGAAACGGAGTACCATGGTCTGTTTCTCAAGGAAACGGATCATCCTCATTGACCATTGACCCCCGCTCCCCTGCACAGGGGGATTCAGGGCGGCTGAAACTATCAGTGGATATTGATCGAAATTAATGTTGCCATCAGAATGAGCGGCAGTGGAAAAAAAACGATGCTATCATGGTCGGATTGTGTTTGAAGACCTGTTTTGAATGATTGCAGCCGCTTTGACCGTCCATGTTTGAACCCCGTTTTACCGCTTTTGCCCTGATCTATATCGGGATGATCTTTGTCCTGATTGTTCTGGAAAAAATTCGTTAAAAAAAGCGGACGCATCTTCCCATTCCAACGGACACTGCTTCTCCCCAGGGACCGCTGTTGTTCAGGACCCTGTCTGGTTCCCGTCAGCCGTTGTTGTAGAACCAACAACCCTGCGGAAGGTTCACCGGGGCGCCGAACAGGACCCCGATTTTTCCAGACACCATCAATTGACCAGAAAGTCAGGAAATTAGCTGAAAAGCGGGAAACTATTCACCTGAAACACTATACCTTCAGGGCTGAGCGGAAATCAAACTGAATAGATACAAAAGCGGTTGTGTTTTTTTCCCAATTCATAAAAACTAACAGGGAATCGCAGCACGAAACATGGTTATTACCATTCGAGGGTATCTATTCAGCAATTCAGATTCAGCTATAGATGCTAAGACCTGTATGTCATTGAACTCATTATCGACGGCCATCCATGGCCGTCTTCATGTGGAGCGTTATTCGCGACCAGTCTCGCGAATTCCATTGACATCGCTATCATGGCGATGCTGAACCGCTCCCCATCGGTTCAATCACACACAGCCCTCAGCATCTGCTCAGAAAAAGTGCTGAATGGTTACATTCGAGACAGTCTATCTATCCGACACCAGACAAAACAGCAATTATTTTAAGGTCAAAGGGAGGTTTTTCATGGCAACCATAAACGGCAAAGAGTACCCGCAGCTGGCCATTCTGAAGATGACATCGCAACTCCGAACACTGATGACAATTATTCGGAACAAGGACACAAAACGAAACGATTTTATCTTTTATTCGGATCGGATCAATCGGCTTCTGGTAGAGGAGGGGCTGAACTACCTGCCGACGCGAGAGAAAGTGGTGCAGACCCGGACCGGCGAAACCTATGTGGGTTCCGAGTTTGTCGGCAAGATTTGTGCGGTGCCCATCATCCGCGCCGGCCTGAGCATGCAGAACAGTATCCGGGAAGTGGCTAAAAGAATCCGGATTGCCCATATCCTGATCCAGCGTGACGAGGCGACCGCAAAACCTATTTTTTTCAAGGACTGGCTGCCGGATGATATTGAAAACCGCTTTGTCTTTATTCTGGACCCCATGCTGGCCACCGGCGGATCGGCCAATGAAACGATCCGCTCCCTGAAACTGAAGGGGGTGGGTGAGGATAAAATTATCTTTATCAACCTGGTTGCTGCCCCGGAGGGAATCGAAGCCGTCCTCTCTGCCTATCCCGGTATCCGTATTATCACGGCCGAAGTGGATCAGGGACTGGACGAAAATGCCTATATCCTTCCCGGGCTGGGAGACTTTGGCGATATCTATTTCGGCACGGACTAGCACCGGGATGTTGATCCCTTGACCTTTGCAGAACGACCCTTGAAACCGGTTAGTTATTAAAATGCCTGAAATCATTATCATCAATATCTCCGGGGAAGATCGTCCCGGCTTGACCGCATCCATTACCGAACACCTGGCCAACCACCATGTCAATATTCTGGATATCGGTCAGGCGGTCATCCACAATACGCTCTCCCTGGGAATCCTGATTGAGATCCCCAAAGCATCCCAGTCGGCTCCCGTCCTGAAGGATACCCTTTTTGCCGCCCATACCCTGGGGGTTAATGTCAAGTTTACCCCGATCCCCAAAGAACAATACAATAGCTGGGTAGAGGAGCAGGGAAAAATCAGGCACATCGTCACCCTGCTGGCCTCGAAAATTACAGCGGCCCATATCTCAACCATATCCGGAATCATCGCCGGACACCGGTTGAATATCGACAATATCACCCGGATTTCAGGTCGTATTCATCTGGACAGACCCAGGAAGAACGCCAATGCCTGTGTGGAATTCTCGTTTCGGGGAATGCCGACGGATCCGGAGAGGTTGCGGGCGGAATTCCTGGACGCGGCCAGCGCGATGGGCATCGATATTGCCCTGCAGGAGGATAATATCTATCGCAGCAACCGCCGGCTGGTCGCCCTGGATATGGATTCCACCCTGATCAAGGTGGAGGTGATCGATGAACTGGCCAAAAGGGCCGGTGCCGGCGAAGCCGTGGCAGCGATCACGGAAAGTGCGATGCGCGGGGAGCTTGATTTTACAGCCAGCCTGAGGGAGCGGGTCCGACACCTGAAGGGACTCGATGAATCGGTCCTGAAGGAGATCGCTGAAAACCTGCCGCTGACGGAAGGGGCCGAACGGTTGATAAAGACCTTGAGAATGCTGAATCTTACCACTGCCATCATCTCGGGTGGGTTTGACTATTTCGGTAATTACCTGAAGCAGAAGCTGGGGATCGATTATGTCTTTGCCAACCGTCTGGAAATTTCAGATGGTCGTGTCACCGGGCAGGTGCTGGGAGAGGTGGTGGACGGGGCCAAAAAGGCCGAACTGCTGGAGCAGCTGGTCAAACAGGAAGGGATCAGCATGAAACAGGTGATCGCCGTGGGAGATGGTGCCAATGACCTGCCCATGTTGAGCAGGGCTGGACTGGGAATCGCATTCCGCGCCAAACCCATTGTCCGTCAATCCGCCGAACAATCCATTACCAGCCAGGGACTCGACGGGATCCTCTACCTGATGGGTTACCGGGACTGGCATATTTCAGGTGACCTGGGGTAAAACAACAGCAACCCTGTGGCCGGTTATTCCCGGTTATCCCGAAAAAACCCCCGTCACCCATCACAACACTCGCCAGTTTGCCTCCAGCAAACCTGGCATGCTGCTTGCCATCAATTCTGCCTGTGTCATGACCGTTTTGCTCAACAGCTGGTTTTTGGGGGAAAACTGTTTTACCAGAAAACCCTGGTTTCCCTGGTAAGAGAGCCAGATGCCCTCTTTTTCGCTCCACAGGGTTTGAGAGTGCTGGATCGCCGTTTTTAGACGGTCGGCCAGTTTCTTCCGCCGTGTTTCTAAAACGGCTTCATTGCTTTGTCTTGGCTGGGGGGCCGAAATCCGGGATCGGGTGCCCGCTCGGTTTTCTTTTGAGCCGGGTGACGTCCCGCGCTCTTTTTTACGCTTGACCCGAATGATTTCGGTTTTTATCGGGATCCCGTCCTTGAAGACGATGTGTTTGACATCGCCATGTTCACCCTTGGTGGTGTCCGCGCGGGATTTTGTCTGATAAATGTTGTCAACCGATGAATAAAGTTTGGAAACTTCTGTCATCGCTACCTCCGAGGTCTGAATATATGGGAAATGAACCACTGTCAACCTGTCTACAGCCATGCAGGATCCAATCCAGATTTAAACAGACTGGTATCTTTTCACTGGGACTGTCCCACAGGTTGTAAAAAACCCATCTCAGCACCTTGACGGAGGATTTTCAAACGTTCCTCCGAGCGTTTCGGACGGGACCGGGTCTGACCGAAACGCCGGTTGGAAATTGGATGATGAGCTGTCAGTTGGTGCTCAATTGATTACGGATACTGCCCTTCCTGACCGTTTTCCTGTTAACCAGCCCAGCTGTCGCGTGCACGTAAAGAATACTCAACAGAGAGATTGAGACCGCGAGCGGGAAAGAGTAGTAGACGATCAGTCTGGGAAGAATTTCCATGGGTGCCGCTAGAATTGACGAAAAACATACCGCCACGAGCAGCACAACACTGGTAATATAACTGACGATGAAACCTTTCATGGGTTACTCCTGATTAAGTTATCTGATTTTGAAACGATTGGCAATTGCCATGAAAATAGGTGTTCTCTGCCTATAACACTGCGAGAGTCATGCCAATGATTTATGTCTTTATATTTCAGGTAACTAAAAAAGGTGCGGGGGGGTTACCCAGAGAAAATGCAACAAAGTGCGACAGATCCCGTGAACCCGCCCATTGTATGCGACAAAATGCGACAAACTGTCAGGATACCTGCCTGTCACCGGACTCCATTTGTTAACCGATGCTGGCTGAAAATGATCGGTTAAATGTGGTATTTCCGGATTTTTCGGTAGAGGGTGGCTCGGTGGATGCCCAGCAGGGCGGCTGCTTTCGGTTTGTTAAAATTTGTTTTTTGCAGCGCTTGCAGAATCAGCTCCTTTTCGTCGCGGGGCAGGGAGGATTCCACCGGTTTCCCCTCTGCGATCAGTTTGGGCAGATCCTTTTTCTGCAGGATTTTGCCGTCGCATACAGCAAAGGCATATTCGATGGTGTTGAACAGCTCCCGTACATTTCCCGGCCAGGTGTGACTGATCAGCTGCCGCAGGGCTTCGGGTGAGATACGCCGGATATTGCGATGCTCTTTCTGATTGAGCGTTTCAATCAGGGACGCGACCAGCAGGGGAATATCCTGCACTCTCTCCCGGAGAGGGGGCAGGTCGATGGGAATGACATGCAATCGGTAATAGAGATCGTCCCGGAATTGACCCTCCCTGACCATCCGGCCCAGATCCCGGTTTGTGGCCGCCAGCACCCTGACATCCACCTGCAGGGTCCGGGTGCCTCCCACCCTTTCAAATTCCTTTTCCTGCAGGACACGCAGGAGTTTGCCCTGCAGCTCAAACGGGATATCGCTGACCTCATCCAGAAAGAGGGTCCCCTTGTCAGCCAGTTCAAAACGACCCGGTTTGGTGCTGCTGGCACCGGTAAAGGCGCCCTTTTCATGGCCGAAAAATTCGCTTTCCATGAGCTGAGGTGAGATGGCAGCGCAGTTCACTGCATGAAAGGGTCCCCGGGCCCGACGGCTCCTGTCATGGATTTCCCTTGCCACCAGCTCCTTGCCGGTGCCGCTCTCCCCTTTGATGAGGACAACAGCGGAACTGGCAGCGATTTTCTTGATGGTTGCGAAGATCTCTTTCATCCTGGTATCGCAACTGATCAGTCTCCCGAAGGCAAAGCGGTGATCCGGTTCCACGGGAAATTGTTCCTGACGCCGCAAATCACAGAAAAGAAGCAGCCAGCCGGGTGACAGCGACTGGCTCTCCAGCGGCATGATGGTGATGGTGACGGGAATATTCTGCCCGGAAGCGGTCAGCAGGCGCACCGGGACATCAAACAGCGCTTCCGGTGCAGAGATCATCTCTGCCAGCAGTCCGGCCGGTCCGGCTACTTCAGCCCCCAGGTGTTTGACCGCCGATTTGCCGATGGCCTCGGTTTCGGTGATTCCCAGAATGCGACAGGCGCTGCCCGATATAATCTGAATACGCAACTGGGGGTCCAGGGTGATCACACCTTCAGCCAGACCATCAAACGTGCTTTTGAGGAGGCTGTTGACCGTTTTGATCTCCCGGATGCGGTTCCGGATCTCCAGGGCGGACTTGATGCGGGCTTGAAGTTCTATATGTTCAAAGGGTTTTCCAATAAAATCCATGGCTCCGGCGTTGAAACAACGGCGGAGCATGGTGTTGTCGCTTTCACCGGTCAGCATGATGACCGGAATATCCTCATACCGGGGATCGGCCTTCAACTGTTTGAGCAGCGTGAGCCCGTCAATACCGGGCATGTTGATATCCATCAGGATCAGGTCTACCGGTCTTTTTTCCAGCATCTGAAAGAGATACTCGGATTCGAGCAGAAACAGCGCCTCATAGCCAAAGGATTCCAGCAGAGCCGTGATCTGTTCGGTGACGGTGGCATCATCATCGACAATCAGGATGTCAGCCATGGCGCACCTCCCGGATGAGTTGAGGAATCAGCTGCGAGTTTCTGGATTGGGAAGCGTTTTGAATATTCGCCAGAACAGCCTTATAGGGGGTGTCGTAATCCTTGCAGACCGTCAGCATTTTTTCTACCTGAATTTTCACGGCCTTCCCATCGAAGGGAGGAATACCGGCCAGCGTTCTGAATTCCGCCTTCATGATCTCAACGAATTCCCCAGGCAGCGGCGGCAGATGGTCGGCCTCCCGGAGAGCGGGTTTACCGGTGATATCACAGCGCAGGTACCGGTGTAAAACCGGAATCAACTTTTTGAAATTGAGGGGTTTGGTCAGGTATTCCGAAACGCCGGCCTTGAGTGCGGCTTTCTGCTGATCGATGAAGGCATCTGCCGACAGTGCCACAATGGGGATCTTCCGGCCCCTTGAATCCTGGCGGATCTGCTGTGTCGCCTCCATACCGTCAATACCCGGCATGTGCATGTCCATCAGCACCAGGTCCGGCTGCAGGGTCAGTGCCTGATCAATACCCTGTTGTCCGTTGGCGGCAATGATAATTTCCAGACCCAGTTCCCTGAACAGAACGGCAATCATTTCCTGGTTGGTGGGTTCATCCTCCACCACCAGAACCCGGTTATCTGCTGCAAACCGGATCTCCTCCCAGTGAATCTCACTCTCCCGGATCTCCTCGCCTTCCGCCTCCAGCAACGGAATCCGGACTCTGAAAAGGGACCCTTTGCCCACCTGGCTGTCAACCGTCACCGTTCCCCCCAGGAGTTCCGTTACCTGCTTGACGATGGCCAGACCCAGCCCGGTTCCACCATGGTGGCGCGTCATGGACTCATCCCCCTGTTCGAACGCATCAAAGATATATGGCAGCCGGTTTGCCGGGATCCCGATACCTTCGTCATGAACCTGGAGAAACAGCCAGTCACCGTCCCGCAGGGCACTCAGGACGACCTTTTTGTTTGCGGGCGTGAACTTGATGGCATTGCTGACCAGGTTTATCAGGATCTGGTGCAGTTTGGTGCGGTCTGAGCGGATGACTTCAGGCAGGTCGGGATCGAATTCGTAATTGAAATGCACCGATTTTTTCAGCGCCTGGCTCTTGTTGATATGAAATATCCCCTGTACCAGCAGTCTGAGATTGATGTTTTCCTGGGAGAGGGTCGTTTTCTCCGCCTCAATTTTGGAGAGATCGAGGATATTGTTGATCAGCTCGGAGAGATTTTCACCGCTGGACTGAATGTTGGCGAGGTAGTGCTGGAAATCTTTCGGTAGAGCCAGTTTACGCGCCTTTTTCATCAGGAGTTGGGCAAAGCCCAGGATGGAATTGAGCGGGGTCCGGATTTCGTGACTCATGTTGGCCAGAAAACGGCTTTTGGCGCTGCTTGCCGATTCAGCCTGATGCTTGGCGTTTCTGAGTTGAATTTCCAGCAGTTTTCTTTCATTAATGTCATGCACCATGGCAAAGGATCCCGATTTCCGGCCCTTGGCGTCAAAGGTCGGCGCGGCGTTCATCAGGCAGGTGACCTGGCGGCCGTCGGGTCGGGAGATGGCCAGTTCATAAACCCCGGATTTGAGCTTGCTCCTTTCATCCAGTTGATGACGGTATTTGCGGCTGTTTTTTCCATCCAGAAAATCAAACACCGTATGCCCCTTGATTTCCGATTCGGGTCGACCCAATATCTGGCAGAGGGCGGGGTTGATTTTCAGGATCCGGGCCTGATTGTCGATCTGCAGAAACCCTTCTGTGGCGGTGTCGAGAATATCCTGGACCGCTTTTTCCGCCTGTTTGCGATCGGTGACATCCCGGTTGCTGGCCCGTCTCCCAAAAGCCTGCCCGCCAATGCCGGGCACTGGCTGGCAGTTATGATTGATCCATCGTTCCTCACCGGTTTTGGTGATAATGCGAAAGTCGATGCCGTCCAGATGGTTGGAGCGCAGTTCATTGAAAAAGGTGAGTGATATCCGGGAGCGGTCTTCCGGATGAATGATGCTGTCCAGTAAACCCGGATTCTTCATGAACTCCTCAACCTTGTATCCGGTAATCCGCTCACAGGAGGGTGAGATATAGATGAAGTTCTCCTCGGGACCGAGCCAGTAGTCCCAGTCATAGGTGTAGTCGGCAACGATCCTGAAGAAGTCCCGCTCTCGCTGGCTCTCGGTAACCAAGCGTTCCAGTTGTGCGATCCGCTCCCGCAGGGTTTCCAGTTCATCTGCCGGATTCTTTTTTGAATTTTCCAACTGCGTCATTGTCTGTTGATCAGCAACCCTGCTGTCAGGGGCCAGTAACTACCCGGGGGCCGTGGTTCGAATGGATGCAAAAAATAAAATCGTCACATCATTTTAAACCAAGCGTCGGGGAATTGCCCATCCTTTCTTTGAATTTTATTGTTCTATGGTAACGTTTCACCACAATCCCCCCGGAGTCGTGCACATTGACAGCGCCATCCCGGAGATGCTTAACCGCTTCCAATCCGTTCATGAGAAGCGAGACGGGCAGCTTCGAAAAGACCGGTCATGACTTCTGTTAGGTAATTGATTGTGTAACTTAAAAGCCCTTTTCTCAGCAGAAGCTGAGCCCTGTGTACGATTGAGGTAATACCGGGATATCGCTGCGGACCGGAAAAGGCGACTCGATCGGCGCTAGCCGATCACGGCACAGATATAGAAGGCAAGGGGGAGGGTAATGGGGCTGAGCAGGGTCGAAATCATGAGTACCGAGCTGGCAAAGCGGCTGTCCACCCCGTAGCGGATCGGTAAAATGGCGGAAAAAACGGCTGAAGGCAGCGATGAGGCGACCATGACCACGGTCCTGGTCAGCCCCGTGAATCCAAACAGGGTACTGGCCAGCCAGCCGAACAGCAGACCGAGCAGGAAACGCATCAGGACGCCAACCAGAATATGAATATTGAAGGATATCCGGTAGCGGTTCAGGGACATGCCAATGGTGAAAACAGCCAGTGCCGGGGCCACTGCGCCGCCAAAAGCAAATCCGGAGAGGATGGTTTGATGGACCGGGATCTGGAAAATACTAAACGTCAGTCCCAGCAGAATGGACCAGATCAGGGGGGTGCGGACGATCTCCTTCAACCCCTTCCAGCTGAAACTGCCCGTAACCACCACGATCCCCAGGGTAAAGATATAGAAGGTCTGCAGCTGGTCGTAGAGCACAATCAGGTTCATCGCTGCCAGTCCGCCCCAGAGTTTCATGACCGGTATCCCCAGGAATCCGGAATCCATGAAGAGCATGGGGGGCGCCTCGGCACGGAAATTCAGCCGGAACAACAGGCAGTAGATCCAGGAGATCACCAGGAAAAGACCCACCACCAGGGTCACGGCGCCAAAGATTCGGACAATCTGCGTGAGGGAGGTCGGCGTGGTGCAGAAGGAGTGAAACACCAGCAGGGGCATGAAAAAATCGGTGACCACACGGACGACCGGTCCCTCGGAAAGGGAAAAAAGCCGTGCGATGATATATCCGCCGATAATCAGCAGGAAAATGGGGAAAAGGATGGTTGCCGGGTTAAATCCCATGGGATGACTGCTCCGATCTGTTGCGTCCGGGGTTACGGTTCGTTCCTGCGATATTCATTCAGGCAAATCCGACAGATACAGGCCTTATTCAGCTTGTCCTCAGGTACCAGACTGAAAATGCCCCGGGGAATCGCTTCAGACACGCACCAGCACTGGCCGTTTATCTTATAAGCCGGGTTTTCGGCTCCGCACTGGTTGGGTTTCCCGCAAATCGGGCAGAGAGAGGGATCAATGGAATGTGACATGGTCTATCAGGATCGACGGTAATAGAGAATGGAATCCAGGGAATAGAGCGCCAGGGCGATCCAGATGAGGATAAAGGTGATCACCTGGGCCATGGCAAAAGGTTCGTGATAGACAAAGATACCCAGCAGAAACATGCAGGTGGGCGCCAGGTACTGCATGAAACCCACCGTGGACAGTTTCAGCTGCCGGGCACTGATGGTGAACAGCAGCAGCGGAATCGCTGTCACCACGGAGGCCCCCAGCAGAAAAAGATCGGTCCGGGTGTCCGTCTGCAGAAAAACGCCGGTGCGATTGGTGTACAACACCACCAGGGTTATCCCTGCCGGCACCGAAAGCATCAGGGTTTCAATCGCCAGACCCACCAGGGAAGCCACAGCCACCATCTTGCGGATCAATCCATAAAATCCGAAAGTGAAGGCCA
>Ga0180009_10002496_pt1 | contig 21645 bp, 17 predicted proteins | sample OS_PC_MetaG_FD_123537 | JGI IMG/M metagenome (GOLD analysis project Ga0180009, IMG submission 123537) | Groundwater microbial communities from the Aspo Hard Rock Laboratory (HRL) deep subsurface site, Sweden - OS_PC_MetaG | ecosystem: Environmental > Aquatic > Deep subsurface > Groundwater...
ATCGTCGTGTCGAAGTACTTCCGAAAGGCCGGCCTGTTCGGTGACAAGACACTGGGCGAAACGTCGGTGCGCCAGGTCATCGAGCGGTTGGCCATCACGATCCGCGAGGCCGGCGAGCACCTGGGCGGCTACTTCGCGACCGTCGAGGACGCCGACACGTTTCAAGCCGAGCTCGCCCACCTGCTCGTCAACCAGATGGGCGCGTTCAACTCCCCGGTCTGGTTCAACTGCGGGCTGTGGCACCGCTACCAGATCAAGGGCAACGGCGGCCTCTACGCGTGGGACTTCGATGCGGGCAAGTCCGTCGTCATCGACAACGCGTTTCTACGGCCCCAGTGCTCCGCATGCTTCATTCAGCACGTGAGCGACGACCTGATGGACATCTACGAGGTGCTCAAGACCGAGGCGCGCCTCTTCAAGTACGGCTCGGGCACGGGCACGAACTTCAGCGCGCTTCGCGGGCGTCAGGAGAAGCTCTCCGGCGGCGGCACGAGCTCGGGCCTGATGAGCTTTCTGGACGTCTTCGATCGCGCCGCGGGCTCGACCAAGTCCGGCGGCACGACCCGTCGCGCGGCCAAGATGGTCTGCATCGACATGGACCATCCCGAGATCGTGGACTTCATCGAGTGGAAGGTGCGCGAGGAAGAAAAGGCCCGTGCGCTCATCGCCCAGGGTTACGAGTCCGACTTCAACGGCGAGGCCTACAAGACCATCAGCGGCCAGAACTCGAACAACTCCGTTCGAATCTCCGACGCCTTCATGGGCGCCGTGAAAACTGGCAACACTTGGCAAACCATCGCCAGGACCACCGGCAAAGTCGTCGAGGAGCACGACGCGCGCGGTCTGTGGAACAAGGTGGCCGACGCCGCCTGGGCGTGTGCCGATCCCGGCGTTCAGTTCGACACGACCATCAACCGCTGGCACACCTGCCCCAACAGCGGACGCATCAACGCGTCGAACCCTTGCTCCGAGTACATGTTCCTGGACAACTCGGCCTGTAACTTGGCGTCGCTCAACCTCACCAAGTTCACGGGACCGGATGGCGAGTTGGATCTCGAGGCGTTCCGATATGCGGTGCGCGTCTTCCTGTTGGCGCAGGAGATCCTGGTCGACTTCTCGTCGTATCCGACCGGCGAGATCGCGGACAACTCCCATCGTTACCGTCCGTTGGGGCTCGGCTATGCAAACCTCGGGACCCTCTTGATGGTCATGGGGCTCTCGTACGATTCGGAAGAGGGTCGGGCGATGGCCGCGGCCATCACTTCGGTGATGACGGGCGAGGCCTACGCCATGTCCGCCGAGATGTCTGCGACGAAGCATCCCTTCGACGGGTTCGAAGAGAACCGGGAACCGATGCTTCACGTCATGGGCATGCACCGCGACGCCGCTTACGCGATCGATCGCGCCCGGTGTCCCGCCGTGTTGGTGGATGCCGCATGCGAGGCGTGGGATCGGGCTGTTCGCATGGGCGTCGAGCATGGCTACCGCAACGCGCAGACGACCGTGTTGGCGCCCACGGGAACCATCGGCTTGCTCATGGATTGCGACACCACGGGCATCGAGCCGGACTTTGCGCTCGTGAAGTTCAAGAAGCTCGCTGGCGGCGGCTACTTCAAGATCGTCAACCAGTCGGTGCCGGCGGCGCTCACGCGCCTGGGGTATGCGCCGCATGAGGTTCAAGAAATCGTCGCCTACATCTCGGGCACTGCGACCTTGAATGGCGCCCCTCACATCAACCGCAAGACGCTGCAAGAAGCGGGGCTCAAGGCGGGCGAGCTCACCAAGATCGAAGCCGCGCTGCCCTCCGTCTTCGATCTCGCGCAGGCCTTCTCACCCTGGGTCATCGGCGAGGACGTCTACGAGCGATTGGGTGTGATCAAGAAGGATGGGGCTGCCTTGCTCCGTCACCTCGGCTTCGACAAGGTGCAGATCGAAGCGGCCAGTGACGTCATCGTGGGCTGCATGACCATCGAGGGTGCGCCCCACCTGCGCGACGAAGACGTGCCGGTGTTCGACTGCGCCAACCGTTGCGGCGCGAAGGGCAAGCGGTTCCTGCGCCCCGAAGCGCACGTTCGCATGATGGCGGCAGCGCAGCCCTTCCTCTCCGGCGCCATCTCCAAGACCGTGAACATGCCCAGCGAGGCAACCCGTGACGACGTTCGCGAACTCTACTCGCTGGCGTGGCGTCTCGGGCTGAAGGCTGTTGCCATCTATCGCGACGGTTCGAAGGCGTCGCAGCCTTTGCAGGCCAAGAAGGACAAGAAGGCGGCGAAGGCCGACCGGATGGTCACGACCGGACCCGATGAGCCGTCGCCCGATGCGGGGGTGCGGCATCCCAGCGTTCGGGTCCGCCTCCCGAAGAAGCGGCAAGGGTTTACCCAGGAAGCCCGGGTCGGCGGTCACAAGGTGTACTTGCGAACCGGTGAGTACGCCGATGGTCAGCTGGGCGAGATCTTCATCGACATGCACAAAGAGGGCGCGGCCTTCCGCTCGTTGATGAACTGCTTCTCGATGGCGGTGTCCATTGGCCTGCAGCATGGCGTGCCGTTGTCCACATACGTCGACCAGTTCTCCTTCACGCGGTTCGAGCCGCAAGGCTTGGTCGAGGGCCATCCCAACGTAAAGTTTGCGACCTCCATCGTGGACTACATCTTCCGCGTCATCGGCGTGGAGTACCTGCAGCGCTACGAGCTTGCGCAAGTTCCGCCGTCCCCAGTTCAACACCGTATCGAGGACCCTTCGGATACCAAAGCGCACAAGGACATGACCGCGTCGCTTCCTCCTCCGCCGGATTCGAATCGGCAGCTGGCCTTGCCCGAAGCGGTCGACCCGAGCGTCCTGCAAGGTGATGCCCTGAGTCAGTCTCTCGACGATCTGATGGGCGACGCCCCGGTTTGCGACAACTGCGGCCACATCACGGTCCGCAACGGCTCCTGCTACCGCTGCTTGAACTGCGGCAACTCCCTCGGCTGTTCTTGATAGGGATTTGGCGGCAGCTACGATCAACCGATGGCCCAACCTCCCTATCTCGGCGTCGAGCCGGGCGCTCCTATCTCTCCGAAGAAGAGGGGTATCCCCGCCTGGCTGATCGCGATCCTCGTGGTGGTTGGGTTCATCTTCGTGCTCGTTGCATCGTTGTTCGCCCTGGGCGCCTATAGCTATTCCAAGTTCCTTCGGGCGGCCAAGAGCGCCGAAGCGAGGGAGATGGTGGGCACCATGGCGAAGGACGCCGCCGCCGCCTACGACCGCGACATGGCGTTGTGCCCGTCCGCTTCGAATCCCGTCCCCATCGACATCAACGACATCAAGGGAACCAAGTGGATGTCGGCGCCGTCGGACTGGATCGTCGACAAGTCATCGAACAGCGGGTTCGCGTGCCTCGAGTTCTCGATGTCGGACCCTCAGTACTACCAGTACGACTACCAAAGCACAGGCGCGAGCGCGCCCGGAGCCTCGTTCACGGCCATCGCCAAGGGCGACCTCGACGGCGACGGCGTTCAGTCGTTGTTCACGCTCGAAGGCCGCATCGTGGCCGGAGAGGTGATCACGGTGTCACCCACTGTGATCGAGACTCACCCGGAAGAATGACCGGCCCCTAGGGACCGCCAACGAACAACCTTGTCCACCCGGCGCCGAAGAGCGGGTGGCACGGCCAAGCAAGCCTTTGAAAGCCTCCAAGCTCCTGCTTGGCCGTGGGCGGCGAAAAGCTCCGCGAAGTACGAAACACGGCCAAGCGATCGCTTCGCGGCAATTCACTCTTGCTTGGCCGTGCCACCCAAAGTCGCACTCGGTGGACCAGCTATTCCCGTGTAGGTCCCTTCGTCACTTTCCCTCGAACGGTACCGGACCCTCGTGCGGGCGCGTGTGCAACAACACCGTTCGAGGTTTGCCGTCCGCCGCCTGGTACCGCCCGACGACCCACACGTCCTCGGCGTCGCGCGGCCACACGGAGACTGCTTGGATGCGCGCGCCCTGGCTCGCTACGGGCGGCATGGGAACCTGCTCCCACGCACTGCCCGTCGGCTGCTTCCAAAGGGCGCCTCGCTGGGTCACCGCCCACAAAGTTCCTCCCGTGTCGGCGACCAAGCGAACGACGCCACTGCGCATCAGAGAGTCTTGCGTCTTCCACGCCGTACCATCGAATACCGCAAGGTACGCGGGCCGCTGCGGTTGTTGCGACGAACCCGCGACGACCACGTGCGATGCGTCCGTGGCGACGACGCTGGAGATGTCCACGCCGGCGCTGTCGGGCAGCGGAGAGATCTCGCCTTGCTTGTTGCCCGGCTCCCAGCGTTCCACCGCCGCGGATTTGGACTTCGCCCCGCACACTGGACCGGCGGCGAAGACGTGACCCGAGCGCAGGATGGCCGCCTTCTGCAGAATGACCTTGGTCTTGCAGCCTTCTTCATCCGAGGATGTGGGGCGGGGCACCGGATCGATGGGGAAGCCCGCGACGACCTTGAAGGATGGCGTGCCGTCGTCGATGTTCTGAAGCAGCGCCAGAACGCGACGCAGGTTCCAGGGCGCGAGTGTGCGAATGACCGTCGACTTCTGCGTCTGAAACTTGCTCTTCCACCGGTTGCCGTCCCAGAAAAACAACTCCGACCGCCGTCGGTTTCGGTCCGTGCGCGTCGCGACGACGAATGCGGTGTCGGGCCACGTGCCGGCGATGACGGCATCTTCGTAGGCCTCGCCGGACGGCAGCCCGCGATTGGGTGCTCGATCGTAGGCGACACGGTCGTCGCGCACTTCGAGCACGCTGTTGCCTACGTGCAAGAACCCGACGTCACCGAGACCAAATAGCGTGAAGGGAGCGTCGTGTTCGCCTGCGATCTTCAGGGGCGAAGGGCCGAGCTCCGGTTCGGTTGGCTGGGTGGGAGTATCCGCCGTGGGCGCTTCGACGGTGTGGGCGGGTGAGGCGGGTGCGGGTTGGGCGGTCGTTGCTGGTGGTGTTTCCGCTGGCGTTGCTGGGGCGGGTGGTGCGCCGCAGCGCAGGGTTGCGCCCGCGCAGACAGCAAGCCAGAGCCATGTTTGGTGGAGTCGCTTCGACATAGACCTTCCTGACAATTGCGTGACGGCTGCCATCCTGACGCCCCCGCCGCTCCTCGATCAAGCTCGAATCAGCTTCACGGTCCGCGGGTCATCGCCCCACCGACGCGGAACCGGCCACGCAGACCCCGCTTTGGACGCGGCAAAGACCATGCAGCTTGCAGGCATCCGACACGGCGCAGTCGATGTCGGAATCGGCCACACAGAAGCCCAGCAGGGACGAGCATCGACCGTGGTTTTTGCAGGCCATGGTGCGCGAGCAACTATCGTCCGTCTCGGCTGCCAGGCCCGCGGCGAGGGCAAAGACAACGCCCGCGACGACAATGACCGCTATCAACTGTTTGCGTCGTTTCGCCAGGATTCAAAAAGGCTACCGCACCCCGCCATGCTTGTTGGGAAAAGCACCGTTTGCGGAATGGCGTGTCGAATCAGCTGTCCCAAGCGCCCAAGCGTGGGATCCTGGTGTATCCTCGATGAAGATGCCGAACCCCTCCGGCAGCGCGCAACAAACCCTTGGCCGATACCTGCTTCACGATGAAATCGTGAGTGGCGGGATGGGGGTCGTGCACTTTGGGAGCGTGCGTGAGGCTGGGCGGACGCGGGTGGTTGCCATCAAGCAACTGAATCCATCGCTCGTGTCGGACCCTGAAGTGGAGCAAGCTTTTCTGCGTGAGGCCGGGCTGGCGGTGCGCATCCTCCACCAAAACGTGGTGTCCACCCTCGAGGTCGGCGTGCACTGCGGCGAGTTGTTCGTGGTCATGGAGTACATTCATGGCGAATCGCTGGCTCGATTGATGAAAGCAGGACGGGCGCCAGCACCGCCGAGAATTGCTTCCCGCATTGCGATCGACGTGCTCGACGGGTTGGCTGCGGTGCACGACGCGCGAGACGATGACGGACAACCGCTCGGTGTGGTGCACCGTGATGTGTCGCCGCAAAACGTGTTGGTGGCGGTGGATGGAACGAGCTTCGTCATCGACTTCGGCATCGCCAAGTTGGCCGGTGAGGCGACCAACACGAGGCCCGGCTTGGTCAAAGGAAAGCTGTCGTACATGTCGCCGGAGCAGCTCAAGGCGGGCGAAGTGACACCTGCGACCGATCTGTTCGCCGCCGCGGTCGTGCTCTGGGAAATGCTCACCGCGATGCGCCTTTTCGCCTCGGGTTCGGTGGGCAGCGTGATGCGCAGGATTGGGGAGGGTCGAATCGAACCGCCGAGTGTTCATGCGCCGGGTCTTCCACCGGAGCTCGATGCGCTCGTCCTGCGCGGGTTGAGGCCGGATCCGGCAGACCGCTTCCCCAGCGCCGCGTCGTTTGCCGAACAGCTCGCCGAAGCCGTACCTCCCGCATCCCGTGCCGAGGTCGCCGACTGGGTGACGCAGCGTGCCGGCCCCGTGTTGGAGCAACGCGCCGAGATTGTTCGACGCATCGAGCAGGAAGGGAGTCTGGCTCGCAGTCCAGCGACAGGGGCCCGACGCCGACCTGTCCAACGCACGCGTGGCGTCAAGGTGCCGGCTCTCCTCGCCGTTGCTGCAGCGGCATCAGCGCTCGGCATTCTTGCGGGTATCGCGTTCTTTGCGACCCGCAGTTCGCCGGAGCACATCACGAGCACGCCCGCCTCCGACGTAGTCATGGGCACGACCCGAAGTGTGCAAGTGCCTGCGGCCGCGTCTGCCAGCGTAGCCCCGTGTGAATCGACGGGGCATGCACCGCCGGGGGACGACGCGGCTGACCCCTCGTTGTCGGAACGGCGGTGATGGGCAGTCGGTAGCGCGTCGCTATGCCGAAACGGCCGGCCTACCGATCGTGCGATCCGCACGTTGTTCAGCTATCCATGCTCTTGGGGGCTGGTTCCCGCGGCTGTTCCATTGCGTGTCGTAGTCCACTGAGTGCTTGTCCGAGCATGGTCAAGGGGGACTGGCCCGACCACGTCGACCAGTGGACGTCCTGGATTGGCAGCGAAGAGACCGCATCGCTGAGCCTGGTTGCGACCAGCTCCACGATCTGTTGTTCGCGAAGGGCAGGGGATTTCCCCTCTTCCGCGGCGGTGACGATCCGAATGGCCGCGCCCTGGGCTTCTGCTCGCAACCGGGTTCCCTCCACCTCGAAAGCGAGCTGGTCCCGCTGCCTTTCGAGCGTGGCCGATTCGTGCTGTCGCAATGCGGCGTCCCGCGCCAATTGTTGCTCCTGGTCCAAGGCCTGACGCGACGAGGCGATCGCGGCGTCGGCTTCGAGCTTCTGTAGCTCGAGGCGTTGTCGGGTCTCCATGCGCTCGCGTTCGATCTCCAGCTGTTCGCGCTCGGCCTCGAGCTTGCGGCGCTGCAGGGAAACCTGCTGCTGGAGCGCATAGGCCTCCTGTTCGAATTCGGCCTGCGCCCGATCGTTGGCCAGCTTCGTCGTCGACGCGATCTCGATCTCCTCGACGCGTTGTTCCGAGGCTCGACGGGCCAACGTGGCGTGTTCGCGAAGCTGCGCCTCTTGCTCCGCGGCGAGCTGTTCGACGAGCACATGATCGGTGGGGCGAACGCTCAGGACCTGCACTTGCTCGATGCGAATGCCAAGCTCGTCAGCGTGTTCGCGCACGCATGAATCGAGCGCTTGAAGCAGATCGTCGGGATCGTCGAGCAGCGATTGCAGGGTGCGGTGCGGGGTGAGCCGCTGGGTGCACGCGGCGAACAAGGATTGAAATGCCTTGTATTGAGGGGCGGCGAGCAGGTGCCGGGGGCTCCGGAGGTGGGATGGTGGCTTCTGAAGGTTGGCCAAGCCGAGAGTTCGGTAGGCGCGAAACGGACCGTCCCCCTCTTCGATGACGTTCCACAGAGCGAACCCGTCGATGGTGAGGGTGATGTGCTCGGCGCTTCGGCATTCCACCTGGAAGGCGACACGCTGAAGCGTGCTCGAGAATCGGACGATGCTGTCGCCCGGCAGGCGGACGACGAAGATGCCAATTCCGGCCCGAATCAGCTTTCCTCCGCGAATGAGCAACAGCCACTCATCCGGGGCGCCCGAGGCGAAGAGTTGGGTGATGGCGGCGACCGACAGAATGATGGCGGCGACCGAACCAAGGATCAGAGGCCAAGAGGATGGATCGAACATGACACACCTCACCGTGAACAAACGCGACCATCGCGTTTCGAGTCGGTGCATCAGGCGGCGAGGCGCGTCGTGCGCCGCGCCACCTGCTTAGAGCGGATCGGCGTGCAGCAGACCGCGGGCGGTTGCCTTGGCGGTCCTTGCGGCGGATCCTGTGGGGATCACGGCAACCGTGGTCGCCGAGAGAAAGAGGTAGCCTTGCACGAGCGCGATCAGCGCGGCGACGGTGGCCTCGGTGTCCTGGCCCGTGAATTCTCCACGCGCGATGCCATGGTCGACGATTCTGCGAACGGACTTGGCGGCGTCGGCCACGAGGCTTTCGAATCGAACGCGCACTTCTTCGTTCTGCAACGCCTCGGTGCCCATCGCGGTCCAAGCGGCGCGGGCTTGCGGGTCGGCTTGGTCGAGGGCGAGGTAGAGATCGAAGAAGCGGTCGAGGGCTGCGAGCGGTTCGTGCTCTGCTTGTTGGTCGATTTCGACGAGCGACTTGGTGCGATAGACATGCATGCGCTCGATGAGGTCGAGCAGGATCTCTTGCTTGTTCTGGTAGTGGTAGTGGACCAATCCGGACGAGAGGGAGGCTTCTTTCGCGATCTGCGTGATGGTCGCGCGTTCGTAACCGGACTTCGCCATGACGCGCAGGAGAGCTTTTCGGATATCACTGCGACGTTCGGATCGGTTGGAAGGGCGGCCCACGGAAGCCTCCGTCTGTTTATTGGTTGGACAACCAACAAATAAACACCCGTGGACCTATCGTCAACCCCCATGCCGAGTTTCTGCACATCGGACCGTGATGCCGGACCGCCCCGGGGGCTGCCGTGATGCCGGACCGCCCGTGATGCCGGACCGCGTGGGGACGGGCGGGCTACCATTCGATCAACTTGACTCCACAGGGTACGACGCGTAGCCCCAATGGCATGATGGACGAGCTTGCCATGCTCGACGACGGTGGCCTCCTCGCGGGGCGATACCATCTCGATCGGCCGGTCGGCCGAGGAAGCAACGGTGACGTCTGGAAGGCGACCGACGTTCGCAGCAAAACGGTCTGTGCCGTCAAGATGTTGAGCACGCGGCAGCCCTTTGACGAGGCGAGGTTCTTGCGCAGTGCTCGTCTCGCAGCCCGACTCGAGGCGAGGCATGCCGTCCGCATCTTCGACTTCGGCGTAGCCAAAGGGGCCTACCCGTACATCGTCACGGAGTTGCTTCGAGGTGAAACCCTGGCGCGAAGACTGGATCGGGAAGGCCGGCTGCGTCCCGAGACGTTGGTGCCCATTCTTGAACAGGTGACCGACGCGCTCGTGGAGGCGCACCAGCTCGGGATCGTTCATGGAGGCCTGGAGCCGGCGACCGTCGTGCTTCAACCCGGGCAGGAGCGTGAGGAGGTTCGGGTCATCGAGTTTGGGATCGGATCGCTTTTCGACACGTTCGAGCCCGCTGATGTCACGCCCCTCCCGCTGAGCGGACCGAGCCGGTCGGTTGCCAGCGCCCTTGGTCACAAGGCGCCCGAGCAGGTGAAGGGCGAAGGCGAACCTGGAACGGCCGCCGACGTCTGGGCGCTCGGGGTCATGGCGTACACCGTGCTGACGGGTCGGAGACCCTTTCTTGGGGAATCACTGCCCGCCCTGTCCGAGGCCATCCTCGCGTGCGACAGTTTGCCTGCCCACGAGGTCGTGCGCGAGCTGCCTGCTCGATTCGACGATTGGTTCCGCGAGGTCTGTCGTGTGGATCCGAAGGACCGTCCCACCGACCTGCGGAAGCTCATGCGCAGCCTTCGAGCCGTCTTCCCCTCGGTCGAGGACTGAGTCACAACTCCGCAACAACACAGTCGACGCGACCCAAGTGGATCGTGTTCCTGCCGTACTCGGCGCTCCAGGCAGACCACGCGAGCACGGCGGCCCCGTAGCTCGTCAACGCACCCCCCACCGGCGCAGCCCGGCTCAAGTACTTCGTCATGTCGATTGTCACCGGACCATCCATGACTTCGAGCGACCCGTGCGTCATGTCGGGTTCCACGCGGTAGGAGAGCATGCGGGAACGACCAAGCGCTCCGTCGGGTAGCTCGGTGTCGCCATCCTCCGGCCACGAAACGAGAAGGCCGAAGGAGGTCGACGTCAATCCGATGGACTCGAGCGGCAATGCATCGGTCGTGATAAGCGTTCGCAGCGCAAAGGGGCTTTGACCGAACGTGTCAAAGTGGCCGAGCATCGCTCGACGCGGCCCATCAGGTTCGTCGGGATTTCTCTCGAACCACGCCACGTATACCTGTCCCTGATGCAGTGCGAGCGCGGGATGCGTCGGCAGGAACCCCTCATCGGGCGTGACGACCGATTCGACAATCACCTGCGGTACGAAGTCCGGAGCGCTCGGAGGTTGCAGCCGCGCCACCACGATCGAATTCGGCACGCACAACGGGTCGCCCGGCGCGCAGGAGCGATGCGCCGTTGCGGTTAGATAGGTATCCCCAGTCCAGATCAACGACGGATTGGGTGCCATTGATTCGACCGGTTCGATGAGGGGAATCTCATCGACGGTCTCATTGCCGTCCTGATCGAGCATGGCCACGACAGGTTGTTGAAGCTGTGGTGGATTACCACCCAGCGAAAGTTGGGTGGCGAGAGCGACGCCGGGCTGGACGTATCCTGCGCCGTTTGGATCCATGGCCCGACCTGCGGCCAGGTCCACGGGCGTGCTGCCGGCGATGGTCAATGGCTTCGCGCCGCTGAATGAAAGATCCGGCAGAGAGACTTGCGCCCATCGGATCTGGATCGTTCCGGGGCCCCCGAGCCAGGTCACAATCAACGCGTCGTCACCCGCAACCGTTCGCGTGATCTGGGGATAGGAGAACGTGTCGATCCCGAGAACCAACGGGTCGACGTCGGTCTTCACGTCCTGCGGCCAGGACGGCCCGATGGTCGGCAGGGCCAGACGTATTTCCGACAAGCCCTGAATCACCGAGGGAACGGCGACGCGGGCGGGTGATGCGTCCGACCCTGGATCGGCGACGACGATCGATGGTGTGTAGCTCTCATTCTCGGGCACGGCGAGGATCTCGACGGGTGCTCCGGCGCTCACCAAGACGCAGGGCGGAGCGTCCGCGTCGGGGCCGGTGTCGACGGCGGTGTCGACGGCGGTGTCGGAGGGCGCATCGGTGGCGGCGTCGACGCCCGCCTCGCTCCCGGATTCGGGCAGTCCTCCATCGCGGCTTTCGGTACCCGCGGTCAGCAAGTCGGTGCGTGCGCCGCACCCGACGGTCGCCAACGCCATCAAGCCCCCAAGCAAGCCCATGCGAAGCATGGCTCCCATTGTGAACCTTGGCTCAGAAATCGCCACAGATAGACAATCAGCAATCGCTCTACAGCTCGGCGTTGTCGCAGGCGTTCTTGTCCGCCGGCGTGAAGTCGGCGAATTCGATGCCCAGCCGGTCGATGATGGCTTGTTCGAGCGCCGCGTGCTCCTGCGGATCGATGTCTTCGAGGGGGGTCCGCGAGATGATGAGGGTTCCGTAGTTCTTCGTATCCCCGTCGCTGGCGAAGCAGACGTGCGCGAGGACCACGTTCTCGCTCTTGTGCACGATGAACCAGTCTTCGTGATAGCCGAGGAAGGTTTCGTAAGCGACGAGCACCGACCCGTCGTCTTGCTGCTCGAAGGTCCCGACGGTGCTGCTGATCTTGCTCTCTGCGTTGCGGGTGAGCGGGACCGAATAGGAGACTTCGAGCTTCTGGGCGTTGACCTCCTGGAAGTCGAGGCGCTGGCAGTCGTAGTCGAAGAGGTAGGGCTCGCCGTGGAACCCTGCGAACCACCAGGTGCCATCCATGTCCGAGAGGTCCTCGAAGGCGCCGGTGGGGCGCTCGCAAGCGGGATAGGCCGAGAAGTCGATCGTCATGCACGCTTGATCGAGCGCGCAATCGATGAAGGTGTTCGTATGTTCGGAAGGGTAGTACAGGCCGCAAAACGTAGGGCACTTCATCATGTCGTCGCCGCACTCCTGGATGCATTCCATCCAGCCGCTGCAGGACTCGTCGGCCATGCACGTGGAGATTTCAGACAGGCAGTGCTCGACGAGACAGGCCTGGGTGGGATCGGCGTCCGGGCCCGCATCCGCGGGGATCGATCCGTCGGATCCACCTTCGCCGCCTTGGCCGCTCTGGCCTGCCGCCCCCCCTTGCCCGCTGTCAGGCTCCGAAGACGCTTCGTCGCTCGCGTCCGGCGTGCTCTGGGGAGCGTCGGCGCCCGCGTCTTCTTGGGCATCGACGTTTGGGTTGTTGTCCGCAGTGTCGTCCGAGCAGGCTGCGATGTTGAAGGCGAGACAAGTCCCCAAGGACAAGACGGCCAGTCGTGTCATTTTCCACCTCGTTGTTGGTTCGTAGCGGCAGACAGCGCGTGGGCGGAGCCGCGTCACGAAGGCAGTGACAAAAGATGGGTAACTGGGGTCGACTGGGTCATCAAGTGTAAAAAGTCGAACTTTCGACTATACACAACCGGTTGCGGGGGGATTTGGACGATCTCACCCGGAACTCGCACCGCGTCGGATCATTGCGATGTCCCTACCCCGGTTCGGTGAAGCCACAAGATCGCCACATCCACGCCTCTCGCTCTCCTCGAGCAACTCGCGGACAAGCCACACCCGCCTGGCACCGTCCCCTCTGGGCGCACGCAATCACATGCTCCCGGAGGTCACCATGGATGGAAGAACAATCAACTCGAATTGGTCCGGTATGGCCATCGCGCTGGCCGGTCCCTTTGCGATGGGTGCCGTTCTCGGGTTTCCCTCGGGCCCGTCGCGCATGATCAGCGAAGGACTCCTGCTCCCAGCCGTCGTCTTTGGCGTCACGGCCTTGATGGCACCCGCGCTTTACATCGGTATGTCGCTCGTCGGTGTGTCGCCGCCAGCGACCGAAGTCGTGCGCGCCTTCGGTGACGGGTTGCGCGCTTGTGGAATCGTCCTGGCCGGCCTCGCACCCGCCACCGCGTTCCTGCTCGCAACCGCGGACGGCTCCTGGGCGGTCTGGGTCTTCGGTATCGCCGCCGTTGGCGCCGCCGCCTTGCTCGGGGTGCGACGTCTGTTCAACCAGTTGCGTGACGAAGACACCAGCCTGCTCCGTTCGCTGCCGCTCTACACGGTCTGGGCGCTGGTGTCGCTCGGCCTTGGTGTTCACTTTTTCGTGCAGACCCTGCGCGTGTGATGGAGGTCCCCATGTCGACAATCGCTGGAAGCATGCAATCCCGACCCCCTTCACCCGTCTTGCAGTCGATTGACCAATTGCTGCGCGACGCCCCGGCGGTACTCGAGCGAATTCGCGAAGGTCGCGACCTCGCCACCCTCGCCAAGGCGATGATCCTCACCATCGCGTTCGGAGGCGGCGTGTTCGGAGCCGCCATGGGCACGTTCCGCGGGGGCGAGCAGATCCTGTACGCGGGGGTCAAGCTGCCCATCGCCTTGCTGCTCACGATGGCCATCTGTGCACCCGCCCTCACGGCGCTGAATCGAGCCGTCGGTCGTGCCGGATGCATGCGACGGGATCTGGCCCTGGTCCTGTCCGCGCTCGCTCGCTCGAGCCTCGTGCTCGCGGCACAAGCGCCCCTCGTGCTGCTCGCCGTGCGCGCCGAAGCCTCCTACCACGCCGTCGTGTTGCTCGTCGTAGCCTGCTGCTCCATTGCCGGAATCGTGGGTCTCACCCTCTTTCTTCGAGGGCTACATGCGACGCAATCCAGCGGACTGTGGACCGTCGCCCCCGCGCTCTTCCTGGTGTTCGCGCTGGTGGGAACGCAGATGTCCTGGACCCTGCGACCCTTCCTTCTTCGGCCTCGAACCCCGGATATCGTGTTCGTCCGTGCAGTGGAGGGAAGCTTCTTCGAATCCGTCGCGCGATCCGTCCAATCGGCGCGGGGCATCTACATGAGAGAGAGCGCACCGTTGCCGTCGGAGTGGGAAGGTGAGCGATGAAGCTGCTGGATCTGGGCATCCTGTACGGCCTGATCGGCGTGGGTTGCGCGGTGGTTCTGCTGTTGCGGCGCAACGAGATCGGGGGGAGCTGGCTCGATGCCGCGTTGCTCGCCGGGTTCTGGCCGGTCTACGGACCTTTTCTGCTCGCGAAGATCCAGGGAACCGACGAGGGACCCGAGGGCAGTGAGGTCGCGTTTCTGACGGCGTTGCGTCGGGCGCGGGGAACGCCCTTGGCCGCGTTGCTGCCCGATCAGCAGACGGTCCTGGCGCTGGCGAGGCGGCTGCGCGTAGCGGCGGGCAAGGTGCAGGAGATCGACGCCATCCTCGCTCGTCCTGAGTTTCGCGAGCGGCAAGCGCTCGTTCGGCAGCGGGAGTTGCGTGACCGGGGTGCCTCCGAGTGTGCGCTGTCGACGGCCTCGATTCGCATTCAGAACATTCGACGACTCCGCGCCTTGCGGGATCGATTTGCCCGCGAGCTCGACGAAGTCGAGGAGCTGCTCAGTCAGCTTCGCACGCAAGCCGAGGTGGTCCGTCTGGCCGGCGTGCCCGACGACGAAACCCGGGACTTGGTGCAGGAGCTGGTTTCGCGGGTGGAAGGGCTCGACCGTATGCTGGACGATGACCCGTATGTGACCCCCGCGGAAGAGGCCAAGCGTGCGTTCGACTTACGGCTGGCCGGCGAGAGTGACGTGTCGGGTGGAACGGCCGAGCAAGCTTGAGCGTCTCAAATTCTTGGTAGGAGCGGGTTTCAAACCCGCCCGTTGCACCGCGAAACCAAGCGGGCGGGTCACCCGCCCCTACAACAGACGAAACACGATGCCGATGGCCTAAGTTGAAAGCAGTGTTTCAAACCCGCCCGCGCTGAAATGAGAAAAGAGCCGCGATCCCCCCGCGTCCGTGGGATAGTCCGAGCGCCTGGAGTTGAACAATGGCGACAGTCTTGGTGGTCGATGACGAGCCCCGGATCCGAGACGTGGTTCAGTACGCGTTGGAGCGTGAGGGGTTCAAGGTGCTGATGGCGGCGAACGGCAACGAGGCGCTCGAAAAAATGAGCAACGCCGTGGACCTCGTCGTGCTCGACGTCCTCATGCCGGAGCTCGACGGGCTCAGCGTGTGCCGAGCGATTCGAAAGCACTCCACCGTGCCGATCATCTTTCTGTCGTCGCGTTCGGAGGAGGTCGATCGGATCCTCGGGTTGGAGCTCGGCGGTGACGACTACGTGACCAAGCCGTTCTCTCCGCGGGAGCTCGCGATTCGGGTCAAGACGGTGTTGCGTCGCACTGGGGCAACGATCGACGGTGACGATGCGGCGGGACCGCGGGAAACGATCGTTCACGGACCAATCGAGGTCGATCTGGCGAGGCACGAGGTGCGGGTCAAGGGCGACAAAATCACCCTCACGGTCACGGAGTTTGGTGTGTTGCAGGCCCTGGTCGAACGACCCGGCCGATTGCTCACGCGATCACAACTCATCGAGCGTGCCTACGCGCACGACAACCACATCACCGAACGGACCGTCGACACCCACATCCGTCGCATTCGCGCCAAGATGCGTCCCTTCGGCATCGACCCGATCGAGACGGTTCACGGTCTCGGCTACAAGGCCAGCGAGCTCGAGGACGCGTGATGCGACGGCTGTTGCGGTGGCTCATCGACGAGCTATTTCGCATTCGTACGCGTCTGCTTCTCGTCAACGTGTTGATCGTGGCGGTGCCGATGCTCGGGATCAGCTTTGCCCGATTCTACGAGCGGGAGATGCTGCGGAGTCTCGAGACGGACATGATCAACCAGGCGGAGGTACTCCGTCAGGTGCTGGCGGAAGATCCGCGCGGGGTGAATCACGGGGGGCTAGGGGGGGTCTTGGTGGAGTCCGCCAAGGAGACGCGCACGCGTATTCGGGTGTTGGGGCCCGAGGGGCAGTTGTGGGCGGATTCGCACGAGAAGGGGCCGCCCGAGGGGCCGGAGAAGCCCGCGCCGAGCTACCTGCCGACGCGCAGCGAGGATCGGTGGGTTGCGACGGATCCGCCTGAGCCGACCGACGTGTCAGGTCGCTCGGAGGTGCGCACCGCGTTGGGAGGCAAGTACGGGGCGACGACTCGATTCTGGGAGAACCGCGATCGTCTCTATCTCTTCAGCGCGATGCCGATCCTTCGCGAGGGAAAGGTCGCGGGCGTGGTGTACGTCACGCGGTCCACCAACCCGGTGCGAGCGGCCATGTATCGCCTGCGGACGTCATTGTTCACGGTGTTGGCGGTGGCCCTAGCGCTCACCGCGGTGCTGTCCGTGTTTCTCGCGAGCACAATCTCCAGGCCGTTGACGCACCTGACGCGGGTGGCGAATCGGATTGCGAAAGGGGATCGGAGTCAGCGGCTGAAGCTGGCGCGACGTGACGAGATCGGGCAGTTGGCGCGGGCGTTCGACACGATGACCCACAAGCTCGACGAGCGGGCTCGGTACATTGGCCAGCTCGCCGCGAACATCAGCCATGAGTTCAAGTCACCGCTGACGAGCATACGTGGTGCGGCGGAGTTGCTCGAGGAAGGTGCGGCGGACGATCCGGAAGCGCGCTCCCGGTTTTTGGGAAACATTCTGGTGGACGCGAACCGGTTGGATCGCCTGGTGACGCGGTTGTTGGAGCTAGCCCGCTTCGAGGCGGATCCAATTCCGAGCGAGATGATCGACTTCGAGGCGCTGGTGCGCGAAACGGCGGAGCGGGCCCCGGCAGCGGCTCCGGTGGTGGTCAAGTACCACGCCAAGCGCACGCAACTGCTCGGCAGGCGAGCCCACTTGGCCTCCGCGCTCGGCAACCTCATCGACAACGCGCAACAGCATGCCGAGGAGGGAAGCGAGATCGAGGTGCGCGTCACGGACGGTCCGGCGAACAGCATTCGCACGAGCGTGCACAACCGCGGACCCGCCATCAGCGAGGCAAATCTTCAGAGGATCTGGGATCGGTTCTTCACCACGCGCGCGGACCGAGGTGGAACGGGTTTGGGCCTGCCGATCGTCATGACGGTCGTCGAGGCGCATGGTGGTTCGGTGGCCGTGCAGTCGACGACCGTGGACGGCACGACGTTCTCGTTTGATCTGCCGGTTCCGAGTTAGGGCGGCGATTGATGCGCGGCGAACATCGGTAGGGCGCTCGTATCGGGGCCCCTACCGGTTCACAACCGATCCGTTGTCCGGTGGCCGGGTGCCGCCGATCGCGGGGTCCGCGTCTACGAGGCAGACTTGTGACAGCCCTGGCAGGTCGTGTCGTCTCGCCCAGCGTGGTCCGCGGGCAGAGCTTCGGCTTCGCCACCTCCGCCGGCTTCCGTGTGACACGAAGTGCACTTCTCCCTGCCCTCGATGGGATGGGGGATGGCTGTCGGTCCTTCCGCGACGTCTTCTTTCTCTTCAGCCGCGGGTGACTCGGCGGCCTCGTTCGGCTCGCCTGCCGTCGGCGTGGGTGCTTCCGGCGACGGCGTGCCTCCTCCGCACGCGGCCACCATCGCTCCTGCACAAGCGAACGCCAACAACCCGGTCCACCAAGCGCGTGTCTTCTTCATTGCGATCTCCCCTTTTGCTCTTTGTCACGTCGCATGCGATTCGGTTTCGAATCCGGCGTCAAGACGATGAAGGAATCGGAAGCGGGAATGTGGAATTGGTCTGGCGATCAACCAAGCGAACGCAGGAGGTCGCTGGCGATGCTCGTCGCATGGACCGGATCGACACCGATGGCGGTTTCATCGGAGAGCACCACGCCGACGTAGCCGCGTTTGAGCAGGTCGTGCAGGTGGCAGACTTCGGAGCGTGTGGGGTTTGCATGTCGCGTGAGGTGTTCGAGGACCTGTCCCGCGATGAAGGTCGGAACGGACATCTCGGTTGGGTCGAAGTCGGACAGCCATCTTGCCAGCTCCACGACGCCCACCTGGGCACCCAGATCACCGCGGCAAATCCAGAGCGCGTCGACTCGCTCGGCGATCGCCGACAACGACTCGATGGCTTCGGCCCGCTCGATCTTTCCGATCACCCGCGCGCCGGGTACGCGCGAGCGAACCCAACCGGCCTCGTGTCCGTCGCGCATGAACGAAACCGCAAAGGATACGTGCTCGTGCCGACGAGCGACTTCCAACTGTGCGATGTCCGTCTGGCTCAGGTCTTCGAGGTGGACCGGATGTTCCAGCACGTTCACCCCTTTGCGGGGTCGAAGCACGGCATCCGCCAACGCAGCCACGCGCATACGGTCGCCGTCGACTTGCTCGACGCGCAGGTGTACGCGGTCGTCGTCGCAGCTCAGGGTGTCTCCGGCGCGAACGGCGCGGAAGACCTCGGCGTGGGGCAGGGGAATGGCGGTCGAATCTCGTTCGTCATGTGCGAGCGCGAAGGATTGACCGTGAGCGATCGAGCGGGGTTCGAAGGAGCCGAGCCTCATCTTGGCGCCCTGCAGGTCGACGACGACGGGCACGTCGGGGCAGGCATGGCGGATCTGGCCGAGGGCGCGATCGAGCGCCTCGGGCGACATGTGCGAACCGTTGAGGCGGAAGACATCGGCGCCGGCCTGGGTCACCTCGAGGGCTTGGTCGAGGGAGGCGGGGCCGAGGGTGGCGATAAGGGTTCGCTGTTTCGAGGGGGCTTGCGTCATGCCTGTAGGGGCGGGTTACCGAATCCGCCCGCGTGGTTGTGGTGACCCCCCAACACGCGGCCTGACTGCGGCACGCGTGCAGGTGGCCCTGCCTGGTTCCGACGCGTGGATTCGAACCACGATTAGAGGATCCAAAGTCCCCTGTCCTGCCGTTAGACGACGTCGGATTGGAAACGGGGCGTAGCATGGTCGGCCAGGCGCGAGTAGGCAAGGGGGTTTCGGACGGAAAATGGGCGTGCCGACTGGATGTGAGCGACGGAAGTCGACAGGACATTGCGCGGCGACCTCGGATGGCTTAGATCCGGCCTCATGTCAGCAGAAACTCGTGAGAAACTCGCGGACCTTCAAAGGCGCTATGAGGCGCTAAGGAGGCATCTTTGACGTCCCGAAACTGTCTGAGGAGCTGAGCAAGCTCAACATGCAAGCGGGTGCGCCGAACTTCTGGGACGACCAGGAGAAGGCGCAGAAGGTGCTTCGCAAGAGGACGGGCATCGAGCAACAGCTCGAGTTCATGACAAAGTTGGGCCGAGACATCGGCGACGCGGCGGACTATTTCGAGCTCGCGATCGCCGAAGACGATCCGGAGGCGCTGTCGGACGCCGAAGGTCAGGTCGACGCGATCGACAAGGCCATACGACGCTCTGAGCTGCGACGTATGCTCTCCGGACCGGTCGACCACGCCGACGCGATCGTATCGATTCATCCGGGCACGGGTGGCACGGACGCCAAGGACTGGGCGGAGATGCTGCTGCGCATGTACCTGCGCTGGGCCGAGCGACGCGGTTTCAAAGCCGACATCATCGATCGGCAGGAGGGCGACGAGGCGGGCATCGACAGCGCCGCTTTCACCCTGCAGGGAGAGAACGCGTTTGGCTACATGCGCTCCGAGGTCGGCGTTCATCGCCTCGTGCGCATCAGCCCCTTCGACGGCAACGCGCGTCGGCAGACTTCGTTTGCCGCCGTGGAAGTCACGCCTGACATCGAGGACGAGATCGAGATCGAGGTCCGCGATGAGGACGTGGAAATCACGACCATGCGCGCGGGTGGAAAGGGCGGCCAGAACGTCAACAAGGTCGAGACGGCCGTTCGCCTCCGGCATCTGCCCACCGGCATCATGCTCGTTTGCCGTGCTGAACGAAGCCAGCTTCAGAACCGTCGCATGGCGATGAAGATGCTCAAGGCCAAGCTCTACGACATGGAGATGACCAAGCGGGAGGAGCAGGCCAGCGCGGCGGCGGCGGCCAAGAGCCAGATCGCTTGGGGCAATCAGATCCGGTCCTACGTCCTCCAGCCCTATCGCCTGGTCAAGGATCTGCGCACCGACTTCGAGGTCGGTAACGTCGAGGCCGTGCTCGACGGCGACCTGGACGACTTCATCGAGGCTTACCTGCTGAAGGCAGCGGGAGGCACGGTGAAGAAGGGCGGCGAGATCATCGCGAAGGAATAGCTACGATCTATCGGTAGGCCGGCCGTATTGGCCGGCGCATTCGGAGGCGCGGCATAGCGACGCGCTACCGATTGGCCAGCGGCAATCTCCAACGCGGTGGCCCTGTTCCGCCAGGCGAGCTACGTTTCCCCGTCAACTCGATGCGACAACGTCTGCCCGCCCTCGTCCTTCTTTGTCTCGGTCTCGGGACCACGGCGGCATTCGTCATCACTTCGCTCGACACAACGGACGCGCAGGCAGCCAAGCGGCGAAAGCGACCGAAGGGACATCGTTCCCAGCGCTCGACGGGGCACCAGACTGGAGGAAGCTCCCGAAACGGGCGCAAACCGCTGCCGCCTGTGCAGCGGACGCAGCTGCTTGCCCAATGCCCTTCCGACATGGTCAACGTCGCCGGCAAGTTCTGCATCGATCGTTGGGAAGCGAGCATGGTGGACGCGGACTCCGGTCGTCCCTTGTCCCCTTACTATCCGCCCAATCCCCGCCTCGCCATCCTGATGCATCAGACCTGGCAGAGCGAGTTCCGAAAGGAACTGTCCCAGTCGCGGGCGCTCATGATGGAGGCAGGCGTCATGCCGCCGCGAGGTCTCGGATCCTGGGACGCGAACCCGGCCAACTGGCTCGATGGGTCAACACCACCCGAGACCGAGAACGCCTCGGATGCCGGCGCGGACGATGCGGATGCGGAAGCTCGCCCGCTGGTACCGAGCGCGGAGGCTCCGCATGGCTGGGTGCTTCTCGGAGACGCTGGCGACGACGCCCGGGCGCGACCCGTGATGCTCTTGCCCATTCTTCCGCCGTGGCAATCGGATGGTTCCTTTCGTCCCAAGGCGGTCTCTCGGCAGAACGTGCGGCCACAAGGCTACACCCCTGGGTTCGCGGCCGATCCGGCTTGCCGCGCCGCAGGCAAACGTCTCTGTCGCGAGGATGAGTGGGTGTTCGCGTGCAAAGGCGAGCACAACACCAAGCACCCCTACGGTGATCAATACCGGCAAGGTCAGTGCAACGTCTTTCGCAAGGAGCACCCCGGCCGGGTCCTGCATGGAAACTTCTCGAACGGCCTGAGCGACCCGCGCCTCAACATGGTGGACGACGAGGGGGATCTCCTGCTGCACGACACTGGCATGACGCCCACGTGCAAGAGCGTATGGGGCACCGACGCGATCTACGACATGGTGGGCAACGTGGATGAGTGGGTCGATGACCCGGCAGGTGTGTTCGTCGGCGGCTTCTACTCGCGCAACACGCGCAACGGTTGTGAGGCGAGGGTCGGTGCGCACCCGACGGTGTACTTCGACTACTCGACGGGATTCCGATGCTGTGCGGATCTGGTTGGGGGATCGTCGCCGTAGCAGTCCGGGATGAACCTAAACGGCCCGCGGTGCGCTCTTCGGCAGGTTTGAACCGCGACCCGATTCGACGACGCTCTCCAGCTCCTCGATGCCTCCGTGCTCGGCATGGATGACGCGCCATACGTCGTCGGCGTGCGGTCCG
>Ga0180009_10002497_pt1 | contig 21642 bp, 23 predicted proteins | sample OS_PC_MetaG_FD_123537 | JGI IMG/M metagenome (GOLD analysis project Ga0180009, IMG submission 123537) | Groundwater microbial communities from the Aspo Hard Rock Laboratory (HRL) deep subsurface site, Sweden - OS_PC_MetaG | ecosystem: Environmental > Aquatic > Deep subsurface > Groundwater...
CCTGATTGCGAAGTTCCTGCTGTACTTCCTTACCAAGCTTGCGTGCGTCTGTTTTTTCCATGCCAGTATTTTAACACAAAAACGCCCCAAAGTCTATGTTTTTAGTTGCCGCGGTAATAATATAAATAAAAATATTATCGGTACTAAAGAAGATAGGAATATACAAACAGAGAGAAAGCTTGCTACAATTAATAGCAAAGAAAATAATTTACTTAAATTACGAATCTCCGAACTTGAAAAAAATGTTTTTGAAATGAGAAGAGTAATTGAACGCCAAAAAAAGGAATTAGAAAAACTTGAAAAGCGATGAACGAAATGGAGATGGATAATGATTTTATGACTTTTCGGCTTAGGCAGAGGTTCAACAAGGGGTTTAAACCCCTTGTTTAGAGGTGATTAAGAATCCGTAGTGACAGGTCGCGACCTGTCTGTGCCAAAAAATAATGTCGAAAAAAAATGTTGGATATTCCTGACGTAGGGGCGCGGTCATCGCGCCCAAGTTACCAAACATATTTGCAAATCCTGGATCAATGATCCTAAAGAAGGGCGGGACAACCCCGCCCCTACGCCAAAATATGCCCTTCGCGAACCAACATGAATAATCGGGAAAATTACAATTTTTTAATGACGCGATAATTGCATCCAATAATATAATGAAAATGTTTTTCTCTTGTCTGATCAGCCATTCTCCAGGCTTCTTCTCTTCTGATAAAAGGTGCCTTGAATTTCTTTGGGTCGCTGTTCATTTCATGCCGTCACGGATCTTTTCGGCTAATTTTACCATTTCAGCCTTGGTTGGCTTTTGTCCTCTCAAGGTTCGGAAAAAAACCGGCAGAACCTTGACCAGCTCGGCATCGGCCATGATATCCTGGGGAACAATTCCCTGATCGGCCGCGGCCAAGTCAAAGAACTTGTACCACTCGTCCGAACCCTCTACCAAGCCAAGGGCTTCAGCATATTTTTCAAGTATCTCCCGCCCCTTAGGCGGCTGTATCAACCCCCGCTCCATTCGGCTGATATTGGCCGGATCGCATGAAGCCTTCTTGCAGAACATACGCAGGGTCAATCCTTGCTCTTGGCGCAATTGTTCAAAATACCTCCCAAAATTAATCGTTTTTTTCACGACCTCCTCCTTTTTCTCTTGTTGTAGTTTTTATACAACAGTCAAATAGAAAAGTCAAGTTTTCTTTTTTAATTTGTAGATCGTGTTTTGCTCGGTCAGCAGATAAATCAACGAGGCATTGGTGCCAGGTCTTTCAATATTACATTGAAGAGAAAAGGGCCGGGTGCAATTGAAAGTGGTCCGCATGTAGGGGCACGGCGCGCCGTGCCCATTGTCATCACGCCCAAGTTACCAAACATATTTGCAAATCCTGGATCAATGATCCTAAAGAAGGGCGGGATAACCCCGCCCCTACGCCAGAATAGGCATGGTACAAATGATCTGTCTGGTCAACCAGGCGAGTTACCTGCTGCACAGGCAAATGCAGAGCCTGGAGCGGAAATTCCTCGAAGAGGGCGGATTCACGGAGAGGATGTATAACCAGCGCCGGTCTTGGCGCGATAAATCGTAATAGCGACCGCAGATAAAGTTGCTGGATCAGCCTTTGATCTCTTCCATATCGGCCCAGTTCCGGCCTTTTTTCAAGCTGATCTTCAGCGGCACCTGCAGCGGCAAGGCGTTTTCCATTTCCCTCTTGACCATGGCCAGCAACCGTTTTTCTTCGTCGGCAGGGTATTCAAAAACCAATTCATCGTGCACCTGCAGGATCAGGCGGCTTTGCATGGAGCGCAGATGCCCGTGGATGCGGATCATGGCGATCTTGATGATATCGGCGGCGCTGCCCTGTATAATTGTGTTGATGGCCATGCGCTTGCCGTTCTCCTTGACCGTACGGTTGGAGCTAAGAATTTCGGGAATGGGACGGACGCGTCCGGAAATGGTCCTCACTTCGGGATCCTTCTCCGCGGCGGCGATTACTTTGTCCATGAAGAGCCTGACGCCGCTGTATTTTTCAAAATAACGGTCGATGAATTCCTTGGCCTTGGCGAAGCTCACACCCAACTCCCTGGCCAGGGAATAGGCGCCGCTGCCATATATGATCGAAAAATTGATGATCTTGGCGCGCCGGCGCAATTCGTTCCGCGGCGAAAAAAGGTCGGCAGCGAAGACCAGGGCGGCGGTGTGCTGGTGGATGTCCATGCCTTCAGCAAAAGCCTGCAGCAGGTTTTCATCCCCGGAAAAATGGGCCATGACCCGCAATTCGATCTGGGAATAATCGGCCGACAGCAGCAGCCTGTCCGAGGCTGCGACAAATGCCCGCCTCAGGTTGAGCCCGGCGATCTCACCGACCGGGATGTTCTGCAGGTTGGGATTGGAAGAAGAGAGGCGGCCGGTGGCCGTGACCGTTTGGTTGAACGACGTATGGACGCGGTCATTTTCATCGTGATTGTCCAGCAGGCCCTGGACGTAGGTGGAATGCAGTTTTTTATAAGTCCGGTAGGCGATGAGCTTTTCGACGATGGGAAAGCCCTTCAACTCGTTCAGCACGTCGATATCGGTGGATTGGACCTTGGTCTTGCGGGTTTTTTTATTCAGCGGCAGGTTCATTTTCTCAAAGAGCAGTTCGGCCAGCTGCTGGGAAGAGTTTAGATTGAATTCATAGCCCGCCAGCTCCTGGACCTCTTTTTCGGTCGAGACGATCTGTTCCTGCAAACGAGTGGCGGCCTTTTTCAGGAAAGCGCGGTCGATGCCGATGCCGTGCCATTCCATGTTCAGCAGAACGTGGAGCAGCGGCATTTCGATCTCGCGATAAAGGTCCAGTAGTTGTTTGTCCCGCAGCTGCGGCAGCAGCTTCTCCACCAATTGCCATGAATTCCGGGAATCGGCCACGCAGTAGCTTCCGACCTGTTCCACATCCACTTCAGTGATTTTGACCCGGCTTTTGCCCTTGCCGACCAATTCATCATAAGTTGTCGGTCTGACCCCCAGAAATTCGGCGCTCAATTCCTTTAACTGGTGGGTACGGCGGTTGGGAAAGAGAAGATAGGACATGATCATGGTGTCGTGTTCGATGCCGCCGGCCGGCATTCCCTCGCGCAGCAGGTGCAGCATGTCGAACTTCAGGTTGTGTCCGGTCTTCTTGATCTTGGCGTTAATGAAAAGTCCGGCCATTTCCTTATGAAAATCTGCTATGGTCAATCGGAAACGCGCCGCGGCCGCGCTGGGAACCAAAAAGGGAACATAATACCCCTCGCCGTCAACGAAAACCGAAAGGCCGACAAGCCCGGCCTTGAAAAATTCGATCGCCGTGGTCTCGATATCCCAGGCAAAGCTTCCGGCCGCCTTTATTTTTCCGGCGAGCTCCTTTAGTTGGGCGGGATTCTCAACCAGGCGGGCGGCTATGGCAGGTTCGGCATTGGCAGCCCGGGGAGCGGCGTCCATTTTTTTCAGCAAACTGTTGAACTGGAAGCGACGGTACAGCTCCAGCAGGCGCTCGTCGGCGCGGGCCACAAAAGGCGGCACCTGCAGGTCAAGATCCACGGCCGGGATTTTGGAAAAATCGAGCAAGCGGTGCCACAGCTCGAAAAGGTGGATATTGGCCCTGATTTTTTCCTGCACCTTGGCTTCGACCTGGTCGAGTCCTGCCAGCATGGCCGCCAGGCTGCCGAACTTTTCGATCAGTTTGGTCGCGGTTTTATCGCCGATGCCCGGGATGCCGGGAATATTATCCGAAGCGTCTCCGGCCAGGGCCAGGTAGTCGACGATCTGCTCGGGAAAAACCCCAAAGAATTCCTTGACATCGCCGCGGTCAAGTTTTCTTTTCAGTTTGGGGTGAAAAATGAATATCCGCTCCGCCACCAATTGAAACAGATCCTTGTCGGCGCTGAAGATCAGCACTTCGCTGCCGGCGGCGGCGAAACGCCGGGCCAGCAGGGCAATGATATCGTCGGCTTCCAGACCGGGTTTTTCCAAAAAATGGATACCGCGGCCGGTCAGGTATTCGCGGATGGCGGGCAGCTGCTGGATCAGTTCTTCGGGCGGCAGCAGGCGTTTGGCTTTGTATTCGGGATACAAGTCGCGGCGGAAATTTTTTTCCTTGGAATCAAAGGCCACCACCAGCCGCTTGGGCTGCAATTCCTGGATCAGGCTTTCCACCCGGCTGATGAAACCGAAAAGGGCCCCGGTGGGCTCGCCTTTGAGGGTGCGCATGGCGTGGTGGGAGTAAAAGGAACTGAAAACCAGGTACATGCCGTCGATGAGGAGAATATTTTCGGGCATGAATCAGGGGATTTCGTCGCTTAAATATTGCAGCACCATTTCATCAAGGGTTTGGTCTTCGATGTCCTGAGTGTCCATGGACATTAGGTGCGAGAAACGTCCTTCTTTCAATTCGGCGATGATCTGGTCGTGCTGGCTTTTCATCACGTTCTTGATCTTTTTGGTTTTTTCCGCCACTTGCAGCAAGTGGGCGTAGGAAATGCGGCGGGAGAGCAAGATCTCGCCGTGGAGGTAAACCAGGGTTTCAATCAGGGGATTGCCCTGTCCTTTGTCCTCGGTTTGGATATGAAAAACCTCTTTGCGGTATTTGATATCGGTGTTGTAACCAACATTCATGGTTTAATCATAAATAATTATTACCCAACTGTCAAGGTCACGTTCCATCTGCTCTTGTAAGGGAGGGTGCTTGCCCCCTTTAGGGGGTTAAACCCTCCCCTACCCGCCTTTGACGAAAGCGTGAACCTGGCGGTATATGCCGTCGCTGTTCAAACCGAAATGCTCCAACAGCTCTTCCCGGGAAGCCAGGGGCATGACGCCTTCCCCGACGGCCAACGTGAGAAATTCGTGTCTGTTGGTCACGGTTTGCAGGAATTCCTTGTGGATGACGGAAGCGAAACCGCCTATGGCCGCTCCATCCTCCACAGTGATAATTTTGTTAATTCCGGCCGCCAGGGAAAAGATCAGTTCCCGGTCCAGCGGCTTGATGAAACGAATATTAACCACAGTTGTTTCGATTTTATCATGAAGAGCCAGCCGCTCGGCTGCTTCCAGGGCGCGGTACACCAGGGGGCCCACGGCCAGGATCAGGGCGTGGCCGCCGCGGCGCAGCACTTCCGCCTTGCCCTCGGGAATTTCAAGCAAATCCTTATCAAGGGGCATTCCCCGACCCGGCTCCTTGGGATAGCGGATAAAGACAGGCTTGGGCAGTAGGCTGCCGGAGTAAACCATGTGCTGAAGCTCATTTTCATCCTTGGGAGCCATGAGCACGATATCCGGAATGGGATTCAGCAGGGCGATGTCGTAAAGCCCCTGGTGGGTAGGGCCGTCGCCACCCACCAGCCCGGCCCGGTCCAGTCCGACCAGGATCGGGATGCGCATCAGCGAAATATCGTGAATGATCTGGTCCACGGCCCGCTGCATGAAAGTGGAGTATACACCCAGCACCGGCTTGAAGCCGCCCAAGGCCAGGCCGCCGGCGAAATCGAACATATACTGCTCGGCAATGCCGACATCGAAGAAATTTTCCGGGAATTCCTTTTGCACAGCGTCCAGGCCGGTGCCTTCAGGCATGGCCGCGGTCAGCGCCACCAGTCGGCGGTCCCGCTCGACCAGGCGCCGGACCGTCTGCCCGAAAATTTCCGAATAGGAGGGACTTTTGCAGCCGCCGATGAACTTGCCGTTTTCGATATTGAAAGGGGCAGAGGAATGAAAGGAACTGGGATCCTCACAGGCCGGCACGTAGCCCTGGCCTTTGTGGGTCACCACGTGCAGCAGGATCGGAAAATCGTGCTTCTTGGCCGCCTGGAATTCCTTGAGCATTTCGCCAAAATCATGGCCGTTGACCGGACCGATATATTTGATGCCCAGCTCATCAAAGAGCGAACCGGGCACCATCATGGTACGCATCAGCACTTCCATTTTTTTGGCCAGTTCGTACATCGATGGACCCAAGCCGGGAATGGACTTGAGAATATTCTGGATCACTTCCTTCATGCGGATGTAGGGCCGGCCGGAAACCAGGTAGTTCAAGTGGCGGGAAATGCCGCCGACATTGGGAGAGATCGACATTTTATTGTCGTTGAGAATGATGATCAGACGCTGCTTGACCTGGCCGATATGGTTCAGGGCTTCCAGGGCTACGCCGCCGGTCAGCGCCCCGTCACCAATCACGCTGACGATATGGAATTTTTCACCGCGGCGGTCGCGGGCGATGGCCAGGCCCGAGGCAAAGCCGAGCGATGTCGAGGCGTGCCCAGTGTTCAGTACATCGTACTCGCTTTCGGCCCGGTCAGGAAAACCGAGCAGGCCACCCTTTTTGCGGATGGAGAATATCTTTTCCCGGCGGCCGGTGATGATCTTGTGGGTATAACTCTGGTGCCCGATATCCCAGATGATCTTGTCCAGCGGCGCATCGAAAACCCGGTGCAGGGCCAGGGTCAGATCCACGGCCCCCAGGTTGGATGACAGGTGCCCGCCGTTCTGTGAGACCACCTGAACCAGCAGTTCCCGGATCTCCGCCGCCAAGCGGGACAGTTCTTCCAGAGTAAGTTCCTTGATATCGGCTGGGGAAAGGATCTTTTCGAGCAATGCCATTATTGGCTCCGATACAACATACTTTTCATCAGGAACAGGAGAGGGGGAAAATCGATCTGCAGATCTCCGACCAGAGCCTGCGCCTCAAGGTGATAGGCGTCAATTCTTTCCCTGATCGCCGGCAATCCGAAATACAGAACGGCGTTGGGACTGCGGTTGGCCTGGTCCTTGTTTAATTTTTTACCGACCCTGTCTTCGGCGCCGGTGATGTCCAGCAGGTCGTCAGCCAGCTGGAACCCCATGCCCAGGGCGATGCCTGCCCGGGCCAGCAATTGCTGGCGGTGGTCTTCGAAATCGGCTACCTGGGCAGCCGCCAGGAGCGAGCCCTTGATCAATTCGGCCGTTTTAAGGCGGTGGATGTCGGTGATGGTCTCGGCTTGCCCTGAAAACTCCAGGTCAAGTGCTTGCCCCTGGGCCATGCCCTGCTTGCCGATGCAGCGGGTAATGATGCCGATGATGGCCACAATCTTTTCGGCTGCCAGTGGCGCGGAAGCGATCTTTTCAAAAGCAAAGGTCAACAGCGTGTCCCCGGCCAGCAGGGCCACAGCTTCGTTGAACTTGCGGTGGACCGTGGGCATGCCACGGCGCAGGTCGTCGTTGTCCATCACCGGCAGATCGTCGTGAATCAGCGAGTAGGTGTGGATGATCTCCAGGGCGGATGCCAGGCCGATGAAGCGCTCCGCCTCGATCCGGCAGGCATCGAGCAGGGTGAGGAACAGCAGCGGCCGCAGACGCTTGCCGCGCACCGTCAGCGCGTAGTGCATGGCAGCTTCCAGCGTTCCATTCCCGGGCTGGATGCCATCAAGGAGCTCGCGGTCGACGGCCGTGGTCAGGCGCTGCAGGTAATCAGTCATTTTCAGAAGGCTCGAAATCGGCTTCCTGCAGGTCGCCCTTAGCGCCCTTCTGTAGTATTTTCACTTTTTTTTCGATTTCGTTGAGTTCCTTTTTCATCTGCCCGGTCAGGTTCATACCTTCTTCATACAAAGCAAAGCCCTCTTGCAGGGGAACTTCGGGATTCTCAAGCTTTTGCACGATGGCTTCGAGTTTTTTGAGCGCGCTTTCAAAATCAAGCGTTTCTTTTTTCATGGTTCACTCCTTGATCACTTTGGCGGCGGCCATGCCGCGGGCAAAACGGATAGAGATCTTTTCATCCGCGGCCAGAACGGACGAATCTTTGACCAGCCGCTGATTCTGGTCGGTAGTAATGGAATAGCCCTTGGCTAGAACATTTTCCGGGTTCATGCCGGCCAGCTTGGAATCCAGCACGTTGATCTTTTCCCGCCACTGTTGCAGCCGTTCGGAAAAATTCGCTGCGAAGCGAGTGCCCAGGTTCTGAACCTGCAGGTCCCTGTTTTTCAGCATGGCGCCCATGTCAAAAGCGGCAAAGCGCTGCACGGCGCGGTTCCAGCGGCTGAGCCCGCGATTCAGGGACTGCTGGAAAAGGCGGTTCATGGCGAACTCGCTGCCGTCCAAGCGCTGGGCCAACTCCTGCAAGTGCCCGGGGAAATCGGCCAGGCTTGATCCCATAAGCAATTGCGCCAGAGTGGATTTTTTTTCGTGCACCAGTTTTTCCATGGAGCGCATGAGGTTATGGCGCAAAAAATCAATGCGGTTCAGGAACTCGTCCTTTTTCCCCACCACGAGTTCAGCCGCGGCCGACGGCGTGGCTGCCCGCAGATCGGCGACAAAATCGGCGATGGTGAAATCGATCTCATGGCCGACCGCGGCGATCACCGGGATGCGGCTGTGGAAGATGGCTTCGACCACAGGCGCCTCGTTAAAAGCCCACAGGTCCTCGTAACTGCCCCCGCCCCGGCCTACGATCAAGACGTCCACCTTTTCATCCGGGTCGGCGTTATTGAAATATTCGATGCCAGAGGCAATCTCGGCGGCAGCGCCCTCCCCCTGCACCTTGGCCGGGAAAATGACGATGGCGATGCCCGGGAAGCGACGGTGCAGGATGCGCACGATATCGCGCACGGCTGCCCCGGTCGGCGAAGTGACCACGCCGATGCGGCCGGGGAGCAAGGGCAGTGGTTTCTTCCTTTGCGGATCGAAATAGCCCTTTTCCTGGTAGGCTTTCTTTAGTTTTTCCAGGGCGGCGAAAATATCGCCGATGCCCTGCAGTCGCATGTTGCTGGCAATGATCTGCATCTCACCGCGCAGGGGGTAGACGGAAAGGGTCCCCTGGACGATGATCTGCTGGCCGTTTTCCAACCGGTTTAGCGCGCTTTTCTGCAGCTGGCCGCGGAACATGACCACTTTCATGGCCCCGGCGCCGTCCTTCAGCGTGAAATAGAGGTGCCCGGAACTGGCCAGCACCACGCCTGAAGCTTCTCCCAGCACCTGTATGGAAGCAAACTGGGTCTCCAGCGTCAGCTTGACCAGCTGGGTCAATTCCGACACCTTGTAGATTTTTTCTTCAATGGGCCGCATATTGCTTATTATAGGCCTTCTCCGCTTGATCCTCACGTTTCGGGAAAAGACATATTTTCTCCATGTTCAATTATAACGCATCAGCCGGCAATCGGCAACCCGGATCGGCCCACCCTCAACTTATGCTTATCTGCAAATGAATTGGATAATAATGAATCACCATTTAATTTTTTAAAAAAGTGGGGATAATCATAAAAATGAAAAATAGTTTTTTTTGTATTCATACTCATTTCTTCGACAGTGTATTGTGCGACACATACTTTCAACTCATTTTACATCATTCCCAAGCACTCTGAAAAATAAATTATCTATATCTAAATATCGAGACCTGGCTCCGGAGGTACTTGCAATTATTTCAATTTCGCCGTAGAATGTCCCATGGAAGATCACCGTTGACAAACGAGTCCGAAAGAAATCCATAGGAGGCTGTGCAGCAAACATGAAGATTGCAACCGGCGAAAGCGCGGCAGGGAATGAAAAAACGGGTCTCAAGCGTGCGATCGGCGCCGCCTGCTTCCGCTTTAGGGCGATCAGCGTTGTACCGGTCATATTACTCATTTATTTCATCTTTGACCCCATCGATCCCGGAAGCTTCAACCCCATACTGAACGTCCTCGGGTTCCTGCTCGCTTTGACCGGCGCCGCGACGCGGATCGCCTCGGTTGGATACTCGAAGCCCTTTACTTCGGGCAGAGAAAACTATCTCAAGGCCGACAATCTGAACACCAGGGGCGTTTACTCGATCGTCCGCAATCCCCTGTACATTGGAAATTTTCTCATCTACAACGGCGTCCTGATCGCGTACTCGAGCCCGGCCGCCCTGGCATTCTTCAATGCCTTTTTCATCGTCAACTACTATTTTATCATCCTTTCAGAAGAAAACTATCTCGAGAATCAATTCGGGGACGACTACCGCGAGTATCGCCGGGCGGTCCCCAAAGTGATCCCGAGATTAACCCTGTACCAGAAGAACGACCGACCCTTCAGCTTGGCCAAAGTCGCCTACAAGGAAATGAACACGACTTGCTACTGGATCTTCTTTTACGCCGTGTCCTTGCTGGTGAAGCAATACAAGGTCAACGACGGGGCCATCAAGAATTTCTGGTGGCATGCCATTCCCGTCCTGGCATTGTTCGCACTGAATCTCCTCCTGCGCGCAACAATGAGATCCAAGCCCGCATAACGGTCAATCGAAACACATTGGGGCCGGATCTCGATATTGGCTGTTCGCCTGTAATCGCAATGGCTATAACGCTTTCAAAACGGTTTTGAATCTGATCTGCCGCTTCAGCCGATTTTTACTGTCGGGGAGGAGAGAGGAGTGACAGTGGCGTCCTCATTGACAGGCGGGCGTGATTTCATCCGCAGCATGGGGATAAGACCGCTGACCGCCAAGAGCAAATTCAGCAACCGCCGCACCAGGATCACCGCGATGCCGGATTTTTGCGGGATGCGCAGGATGGCGAACACCGACATGAAGGTCATTTCATAGATGCCGATGCCGGCCGGGATCACCGGCACGATGTTGGCCAAGATGCCCAGGGTGGTGATCAGAAAACTTTTCATTGGGGTGATCTCGCGCATGCCGATGAAGAGGAATGTCAGGTGCATTTCTACTGCCCAAAGCAGGATCATCAGGATGTAGAGCATGAATGCACTCAAAAAAGACCGGCGGTGGTGGGAATAGAAGTCGGCAATAATCACGTCGGTCTCGATCAGCCGTTCCCTCTTGGCTTCCAGGTACTTGGATTTGATGCGCAATTTTTTCAAGATCTCCAGGATCCAGATAAACAGCCCCTTTTTTTGCCGGCGAAAAAATAAAAAAATCAGGACAACGGCCGCGGCGGTCAGCGATAAAAACAGGATGCGCTGCATGGCGGCCATGCGGATGCGGGCCAGCGCGATGAACAAACCCAGGCTCATCATCAGGACGGTGGCCATCAGCTCGATGGACTTGTCCAGTACGACCGAGGCCAGAGATTGGTTCTTGGGAACAGGGCCGACCATCATGGCCCGCATGACATCGCCTCCCAACTTGGCCGACGGGGTAAAATGTCCCACCGCATGCCCGGCCAATTCGGCCCAGAGCAGGGTGAAAAAGGATATGCGGCTGGCGCTGCATTGCCTGAGAACGATCCGCCAGCACAGGGTACGCAGCATCCAGAACAAAATGCGCAGCGACAGTAGGCAGGCGATGCCCAGCAGCGAGAGGCGGCCGAGGATGAGGAGAAGCTCGCGTGGGTTGGCGCGGATAACAAAATAGAGGAACATGCCCACGCAGATGAAGGCTGAAATTTTAATTATTTTACGCTGCATATCCGCTAACCGATCGAAAAACGTATGATTTCTGCACCTGAAAAGGATTGTAGGAGTGATTGCGACAAATGTCAATAAAAATAATCGTAAGTCCCGACCCATATCAAAAATGACAATATCGGCAGACTTATTTTAAATAAAAGTTGTAAATTGTATTTATTATACTATAATGTACACAGGAGAACACAATGGGACAAACATCAACCATGACCATCAGGTTGCCCGAAACCATAAAGAACAAACTTGAAGATTTAGCCCAAGCTACCGATCGCAGCAAAGCTTATTTGGCAGCCAAAGCCATAGAAGAGTTCGTAACCACTCAAGAATGGCAAATACAAGCGATCCAGGAGGCGGTAAAAGAAGCCGATTCACCTCAGGCCAAATTTATCGAGCATGATGTTGTGGTGAAGAAAATGAAAGCACGAATGGCGCGACGGAAAGGGAAATAACCTTGAAAATATGCTGGCTGGAAAAAGCAGCTATAGATTTAGAAGAGTCCTATGAGTTTATCAGCTTTGACAATCCACCGGCAGCCGCAAGTGAGATCAATAAGGTCTTAGAAGCAGTTGAATTGCTATCAATGAATCCCGCGTTGGGCAAGGCCGGACGAGTCGCGAAAACCCGGGAATTGGTTGTCGCCGGGACGCCCTATATCGTGATCTACCGCGTAAAAGGCAACCGCCTTGAAATCTTGCGCATCTTCCATAGCGCGCGCCAATGGCCTGATAAAAATAGAAAATAGACTGATCCAGGGCCCTTCTTCAGGCGAGCTGCTGGCCGTAGGTCGCCTCGTGGTAGCGGTGGACCTCGATGTGCAGCGCTTTGCCGTTTGTCGCGTCGACATCGACCACGGTCATGTCCAGAACCTGCCCCCCCCCGGCCACTTCGAATTTCTGGTGGATACCGTTGTAGAACTTGCTGATGATGGGCTCGCGTTTCATGCCGATGATCGAATCCAGGGCGCCGGTCATGCCGACATCGGTTTGGTAGGCCGTGCCGTTTTCCAGGATGCGGGCGTCGCCGGTGGGCACGTGGGTGTGGGTGCCCAGCACGGCGCTGACCCGACCGTCGAGAAAAAAGCCCATGGCCTGCTTTTCGGCCGTGGCCTCGGCGTGAAAATCGACCAGCACGATGGGGTGCGAATTCTTTTTTAAAAATTCGTCAATGGTCGTGAACGGATTGTCCACCACCGGCTCCATGAACACCCGTCCCTGCAGGCTGACGATCACGACCGGGTGACCGTCGGCGGTCTTATAGACCATGGAGCCGTTGCCCGGCGTCGAGACATGGTAATTTAGGGGTTTGAGCACGCGTCTTTCAGTTTTGAGCAGATCGAGCGCCTCTTTTTTGTCCCAGATATGGTTGCCCCCGGTCAGGACGTTGATCCCGGCTTCGAACAGTTCATCGGCGGTGCGGCGGATGACGCCAAGGCCGCCGGCCGAATTTTCGCCGTTGGCGATCACCACGTCGGGATTGAACTTGGCTTTGATCAGCGGCAGGACCGCCTGGACGAATTTGCGGCCGAAGCGGCCGACCACGTCGCCGATCAGGATGAGCCGGACTTTTTTACTTGGCATATTCGATGGCTCGCACTTCTCTGATCACGGAAACCTTGATCTGTCCTGGATATTCCATCTCTTCCTGGATTTTTTTGGCGATGTCCTTGCAGATCAGAAAGGTGCGGTTGTCATCGAGCTCGTTGGCGTTGACGATGACGCGGATCTCGCGCCCTGCCTGCAAGGCGAAGGCCTTGGTTACCCCGGTAAAGGATTTGCTCAGTTCTTCCAGTTTCTCCAGTCTCTTGATATAGGTTTCTAGGATCTCGCGCCTGGCCCCGGGCCGGGCGGCGGAAATGCTGTCCGCGGCCTGGATCAGGACCGCTTCGATGGAAGTGAACTCGGTGTCCATGTGGTGCGAAGCGATGGCGTCCTGGACCGCCGCGGCTTCACCGAACTTCTTGGTCAGGTCCACCGACAACGACGTGTGCGTGCCTTCGGTTTCGCGGTCAATGGCCTTGCCCACGTCATGCAGCAAACCGGCGCGCTTGCAGATATTGACATTGGCGCCGATCTCGCGGGCCAGCATGGCGGCGATCATAGCCACGTCCTTGGAATGCTCCAGCACGTTCTGGCCGAAGGAAGTCCTGAATTTCAGCTTGCCCAGGTAGAAATACAGCTCAGTGTTCAGGTCCCTGATGCCGAGCTCTAGGACCGCGGCTTCGCCTTGCTTGCGCAGGTAGGTATCGAAATTGCCCTTGATGCGGTCGACGACCTCTTCAATCCGGGCCGGATGGATGCGGCCGTCTGCGATCAGCGTTTCAATGGCCTGCTTGGCCATCTCGCGGCGAATGGGATCGAAAGAAGAGACCAGAATCGCTTCCGGGGTGTCGTCGACGATGAAATCCACTCCGGTGGCATTTTCCAGGGCCCGGATATTCCTGCCTTCGCGGCCGATGATCCGGCCCTTCATCTCATCCGAAGGCAGATCGATGACCGTGACCGAAGAGGAAACCACGTGCTCGGTCGCGATGCGCTGCACGGCGTTGGATATAACATCCTTGGCCAGCTGTTGGCTTTTTTCCTTTAATTCTTCTTCGATCAGTTTCAATTTTTGCGCCGATTCGAGCCTGGCTTCACCTTCATATTGCTTGATGATCAATTCCTTGGCCTCCTGGACGGTAAGGCCCGAAATTTTCTCCAGCTTCAGCCGCTGTTCTTCATAAAGCTTGTTGACACTGCTTTTTACGGCTGCGTTTTCCTCTTCCTGGAGGGCCAGGTCCCGTTCCGTCTTTTTAAGTTCCTTTTCCTTGTTTTCCAGGTTGTTGTAGCGCTTGTCCAGGTTTTCTTCCTTCTGGATCAGGCGCTTTTCCATGACGTTCAGGCGGTTGATTTTTTCGTTGTGCCGGCGGTTGTATTCGTTCTTCCATTCGGCGAATTCTTCCTTCAATTCCAGCAGGGATTGCTTCTTGGACCGCTCCAGTTCTTCCAGGTTCCTGGCTTCCAATTGATTTTTATAAGCCTGGACTTTCTTGTATTCACCGGCAAAGATCTTCTTTTTAAATAAAAAAATCGCACCGCCGCCCAGTAAAATGCCGAACAGCAAAAAAGCGATCTCGGACATTGTCTTCCTCCTTTTTCAGGATGACAAACTGATAGTTAACTTTCCATCCTCACTTTCAGGCGATAACAACGTGTCGATTCTCCCAAGTATCTGCGCCAGTTTCTCATTTTCCTTTTTCAAAGAAAAAAGGTCCTGGGCAATGTTTATCGAAGTTAACAATCCCAATTTCAGGGAATCCAATTCGTTCATCCTGCTTTTGATTTTGTTGATCTTGTTTTCCACGTATTCAACCACCTGCAGGAATTCCTCTGGCTGGACATCGTCGGCCAGCTGAAAAACGAATTTCTTGCCGGTGATCTGAACTTCAATTTCTCTGGACATTATTCCCCGATCGAATCAACCAGGTCGATCAGCGAAGCGATTTTTTTGCGGATCTCGCTTTTTTCACCGTCACGCTGGGAAGAATCTTGCTTGAATCCCTGCAGTTCCTTTTTCAACTTCTGGTTTTCATCCCGGAGGGCTTTCAGTCCGGCGATCAAGCGGTTGATCTTTTCTTCAAGTTTATCGAACTCTTTGAAACTCATCTTCGTGCTCCTTATCTTTGAATTAAATGCATCTGTTCCACCATTTTTCCGGTGAATTCCAGGTGGATGGCGTTCACCTCATCTCCGGTCAGGGTACGATCCTGGGCCCGGTAGGTGAATCCCATGGAAAAGCTGACCTTGTCGGCCGGGACCGATGGGCCCTGAAAAACATCGGTCAACTCAAAACTTTCGAGGACCTCGGGCTGCAAACGCTCAAGGCTGGAGCGCAACTCCTCATAACTGACGGTCTTGGCCATCAGGAAAGTGAAATCGCGGCGAACGGCCGGGAAACGATTCATGGCGCTGAAGCGCTTTTCGCCCACTGCCGCGACCAAAGCCTGCAGGTCGATCTCGGCAGCAAAAACCGGGCGCTCCAGTTTGTAATAGCGGCAGAACTCCGGGGCCACTTCCCCGAGACGACCGCAGGGCCGGCCGGCAATTTCAATGGCAAAACAGCAGGTGTCGATATAAGCCGGGTGCGCTTGCTTTTTAAAAGCAAAGTCCAGGCGCATGAGCCTGCCGAGCATGGTCAACAGGGATTTGAAATAAGAAAAATCGAATGCCTCTTCCCGGCTGCGCCAATCTTTTTTTTGCTTCAGGCCATAAGCACTGATGGCCAGTTTTTTTTCTTCCAGGATCTTGCCCTGGCGCTGGCCGAACACATTGCCGATTTCAAACAGGGCGATCCTTTCCCAATACTGGTTGGCGTTGAAGACGGTATTCTTAAGCATGCCGGCCAGCAAGGAATTCTTCATCACGGAAAAATCTTTCCCCAAAGGATTCTTCAGGGCCAGGGGCAGCAGCTGCGGGTCGTACAGCTCGTTTTCTTCCGGACTCTGAAAAACGTAATTGATCACTTCATTGAAACCACAAGCGGTCAGTTGGTTCTTCAAGCGCTGTACGATCTCCCGCTCGCGATCGATGCGCAAAAACGGATTGGCCGACAGCGGCATCTGCGCCTGTAGGTGGCCGTAGCCGTGGATGCGGATGATTTCCTCGACAAGGTCCTGTTTGCCGGAGACGTCGACGCGATGGCTGGGCACCTGCACCTGCCAGCGCCTGCCCTGGTCCTGCAGTTGAAAACCCAGGCGCTGCAAAATGGCCGAACTGGTCTCCGGTTCAATGTTGATACCGGCCAGCCGGCCTGGGTAATCTTTTTCCAGAGGGACCACCGTGGGAGGCAACGGCCTGGGATAGACATCTTGAAAATAGGAGGGCGGCTGCGTCTGGCCGAGCAGGAGCAAAGCCATTTTCAAAGCCGGGATGGTGGCTTCGACGTCCATACCCCTTTCAAAGCGGTAACTGGCGTCTGTCTTAAAACCAAGAAGACGCGAAGCGCGGCGTATGACCAGCGGATTGAAGCAGGCACTCTCGATAAAAATGTGGCGGGTTCGGGGGCCGATGCTTGATTCTAGACCACCCATAATGCCAGCCAGGGCCAGGGGCCGCGAGGCGTCGGCGATCAGGAGGAAATCCTCGTTCAAGGCGACTTCGCGTTCATCCAACAAGCGGATCTTCTCATTCTTTTTGGCGCGGCGGACCCGGATCTGTTCCCCCTGCAGCCGCTCAAGGTCAAAAATATGCAGCGGCTGTCCGCAGGTCATCATCACCAGGTTGGAAACGTCGACAATGTTGTTGATCGGCCGCAAACCGAGGCTGATCAGCAGTTTTTGCACGGCGGCATCCGACTCCCCCACCCGAACATCACGAACTATGGCACCGGAATAACGCCAGCAATCCGAGGCGTCTTCGATGGCGATGGCAAACCCTTTCCCCCCCCCGTCCAGGGCTACTCTGTCGACCGCCTTAGGCACAAAAGGTTCTTGCCCGTTCTTGGCGGCGATTTCCCGGGCGACACCATAATGGGAAAGCCAATCGGGCCGGTTGGGAGTGATCTCGATCTCAAAAACGGTTTGGCCTTCGATCACCTGTGACTCGGCCACTTCCAGGCCGATTCCTGCCAGGAGTTCCTTCAGGGCCGCGTCCTCCAGTTCAAAGGCGACAAACTTCTTCAGGTAAGCGATGTTGATCTTCATGTTTCACCCGAACTGACCCAGTAGGCGCAGATCGTTTTCATACAGCAGGCGCAGGTCGGGGACACCGAGCTTGATCATAGCCACCCGTTCGATGCCCATGCCGAAGGCGAACCCGGAATAGGTCTCAGGATCGATGCGGCAGTTGCGCAGTACCTGGGGATTGACCATGCCGCTGCCCAGAATTTCCAGCCAACCGCTGCCCTTGCAGACCTTGCAATCGGGCTGGCGGCCGGAACACATGAAGCAGCTGATATCGACCTCGGCCGACGGCTCGGTAAAAGGGAAATAACCCGGGCGAAAGCGCAGGTTCACGTCGGGTCCGAAAAATGAACGGCAAAAAATTTCCAGCGTCCCTTTCAAGTGGGAAAAATTTATGCCGCGGTCCACCAGCAGGCCCTCCACCTGGTGAAAGCACGGGGAGTGGGTGACGTCGGGGTCATCCTTGCGGAACGCTTTGCCCGGAGAGATGATTTTGAGCGGCGGCCGGTGGGCGAGCATGTAGCGGACCTGCATCGGGGAGGTGTGGGTGCGCAGCACCATGTTTTCGAAGCCCTCCAGGAAAAAGGTATCCTGCTCGTCTCGGGCCGGATGGAACTCGGGGATGTTCAGGGCGGTGAAGTTGTACTCTTCCAGTTCTACTTCCGGTCCATAAGCGATCTCGTAGCCAAGATTGAGGAATAGTTCCTCGATCCGGCGCTGGATCTCAGCGATCAAGTGAAACCGACCCACAGGCAGATCGGAGGCGGGCAGGGAGGAGTCGCTCCATTGTTCCTGAATGCCGCCTCGGGCGCCGATCTTTTCCTCTACCCGGGCCAGCTCGGTCTCAATGAACATCTTGAGCTGATTGATGAGTTGCCCGGCAACGGGTTTTTCTGCGGCGGCGCAATCGCGGAGTTTCAGAAGCTGCTGGCTGACAATCCCTTTTTTGCGGCTAAGGAACCGCTCCTTCAGGGCGGCCAGCTTTTCGGGAGATTGAATTTGTGTTATTTCATTTAAAAAAGACCGTCGGACTCCTTCAATCTCTTTTTTGAGTTCATCGATCATGCCACTGCTTTGGCTTTATCGACAATGGACTTGAACGTTTCGGGTTCAGTGGCAGCCAGGTTGGCCAGCATTTTGCGATTCAACTGAATATTGGCTTTTTTCAATTTGCAGATGAACACCGAGTAGCTCATGTCAAATTCACGGATGGCCGCATTGATGCGGACATTCCACAGGGTGCGGAAATCCCGCTTGCGGTTGCGCCGGTCGCGGTAGGCATAGACCATTGCCCGTTCTACCGATTCCTTGGCCGAACGGTAATTCTTGCGCTTGGCGCCCCAAAACCCCTTGGCCATGGCCAGTATTTTTTTGCGGCGTAAAAGTTTTTTGTTTCCTCTGGTAACTCGCGGCATAGTGCCCTCCTATTTTGAATACGGTAGCATTTCCTTCATTTTTTTGAATTCCGATTTAACCACCAGCGTAGATTGCTTCAGGTTGCGTTTGCGCTTGGAACTCTTCTTGGTCAATAAGTGTGAACCGAAAGCCTTGCTGCGCTTGATTTTCCCAGTAGCGGTTACTCTTAACCGCTTGCTGGCACCTTTATGGGTTTTTAGTTTTGGCATCCTTGCCTCCTTTTTTCGCTCCAATCATGATATGACAGAAAAAACCCTCCCGCTTGGGAGGCGATTCGATCTCCGACATCTCTTTTAAAATTTCCATGATGCGATTGACCATCACTTCGAGCATTTCCGGTTTTCTTTTCTGGCGGCCTTTCAGCCAGACCGTCACCTTGACCTTGTTGCCCTCGGCCAGGAATTCCCTGATCTTTTTCAGCTTGACTTCCACGTCGTGCTCACCGATCACCGGTGTGAACTTGATTTCCTTGACCAGAACCTTGCGTTGATGGCGCTGGGCTTCGTGGGCTTTTTTCTGCAGTGAATAGAGAAATTTTCCGTAATCCAGGATGCGGCAGACCGGCGGCTTGGCTTCCGGGGAGATCTCGACCAGGTCCAGATCTTTTTCCCTGGCGATTTCCAGGGCCTGAGCAATGGGAACAATCCCGACCTGGTTCTTCTCCTCATCGATCAGGCGGACTTCCTTGGCCGGGATCTCTTCGTTGATCCGGTGCGGATTCCTTTTTTTATTGGGGATGGGTTTACTGTATCTCATAATTTAAATTCTTTTCCTCGATTTTGATTTTAATTTTTTGCATGAATTCGGCCAAGTTTATCTTGCCTTGATCTCCTTTTTTATGAATGCGGTAAGAAATGTTCTCCTCCTTCTGCTCCTGGGCACCGAGCACGATGATATAGGGAATTTTTTGCATTTCAGCATCACGGATCTTGCGGTTGACCCCCTCGGCGCGTGCATCGAGTTCAACGCGTATGCCGCCGTGGCGCAGCTTTTCCAGCACGCCGCGAGCATAAGGCAGGCAATCGTCGTTGAGCGGAGCGATGAGGGCCTGCACCGGCGCCAACCAAAGCGGGAAAAAGCCCCGGTAATGTTCAATCAAAACCCCGAAAAAACGTTCCAGGGAACCGAGCAGAGCCCGGTGCACCATGTAGGGCTGGTGGGCGGCGCCGTCGGCGCCGATATACTTCATGGCGAAACGTGCCGACATGTTGAAATCGAACTGGATGGTGGTGCACTGCCAGAAGCGGCCCAGGGCATCCTTGATCTTGATGTCAATCTTGGGGCCGTAGAAAACGGCTTCGCCCTCCATACGCTGGTACGGTAGCTGGCGGACCGTCAAGGCCTTGACCAGGGACGCTTCGGCCTGGACCCACATTTCGTCGCTGCCGGCGTACTTACCGGTGATCTGGGAGTCGCGGACCGAAAGTTCAATTTTAAATTCACTGAAACCGAACGATTTGAGCAAATCGAGCGAGAAATCTAGCACGCGCAGGATCTCATCGTCGATCTGCTCGGGTGTGCAGATGATATGGGCGTCATCCTGGGTGAAGCCGCGTACGCGTAAAAGTCCATGCAGCGTGCCGCTGCGCTCATAGCGGTAAACCGTCCCCAGTTCGGCCCAGCGCAGGGGCAGGTCGCGGTAGGAGCGCTGCCCGGACTTGTAGACCATGATATGGAACGGACAATTCATGGGCTTCAGGTAGTAATTCAGGTCATCGATGGCCATGGGGGCATACATGGAATCCTTGTAAAAATCCAGGTGACCCGAGGTCTGCCATAGCCACTCGCGGCCAATATGAGGAGTATAAAGAAGTTCGTACCCGCCTTCGTAATGCCGCTGCTTCCAGTAGGACTCGATCACGTGGCGGATGCGCGCCCCGCGCGGATGCCAGTATACCAGCCCCGGGCCCGCTTCTTCCTGGAGCGAGAAAAGGTCTAGTGTTCTGCCCAGCAACCGGTGATCGCGCTCCCGGGCTTCCTTTAGAAATCGCAAGTGTTCTTGCAAGGCCTTGGCGTCGGCAAAAACCGCACCGTAGATCCGCTGCAGGGAATGATTCTTCTCATCGCCCTTCCAGTAAGCGGCGGCCACGCTGAGCAGCTTGAAATGCTTCAGCAATCCGGTCGAGGGAAGGTGCGGTCCGCGGCATAGATCGACAAAATCGCCCTGTTTAAAAACCGAAACCTCGTCACCGCTGACTTTCTCTTCCAGCAATTCCACCTTCAACATCTGCCGGCGCTCGAGGAAATACTCCCTGGCCTGATCTTTCGACCAGATCTCCCTGCCTATCGGCTGATTCTGCTTGACCAGGTGCGCCATCTTCTTTGAGATTTCCGTCAGATCGTCTTCGCTGAACGGCCGGGCGGTTAGGAAATCATAGTAAAAACCGTTTTCCACGGCCGGACCTATGCCGTACTGCGTTCCGGGAAACAATTCGAGCACGGCCTGGGCCAGAAGGTGGGAACCGGAATGGCGATAGACGTCCAGGGCCTCGGGCGAATGAGGATAAATTTCCTCCACGCTGGCGCCGGGAACGGATGGCGCACCGATCTCTTTCAGTTCGCCATTTATTTTAAGCAAAATCGCCTTTTCTTTTTCCATGAATAAAATAGGCGCGGGCGGGCTCGAACCGCCGACCTCTACCGTGTCAAGGTAGCGCTCTAACCAACTGGGCTACGCGCCTGTATCTTTCCCGTTTATTTGACCAGTGTTTTCAGTACTTTGCCAGCTACGAATTTGGGTACTCTTTTCTTGGGAATATTGATCTTGGCGCCCGTCTTGGGGTTTCTGCCCACCTTGGCTTTTTTCTCGATCACCTTGAAGGTTCCAAAGCCGACCAATGTCACTTTGCCTTGCTTCTTTTTCAGCACATCACCAACCACCGTAACCAGTGTATCGATGACCTTAAGCGCGTTGCTCTTGATAATACTGGAATCTTTTACCATCAGCTGGGCGATTTCATTCTTGTTCATTTTTTAATTCCTCCTAATCGACAAAGGTGAATTTACCTCAAAAGCAACCGAAAGTCAATACCCACAATAAAAAAACATCATGGCCGACTCCAGCAATCCGGCCGGTTTGGCCCTGCCTGGCCGCGAATCGTATTGCCTCATCTAATAATCTACCTGAACGACGATTCGTTGCCTCATGGAAAAAACTACCTGAAAAGTAGGAGAATGACACCAAAGAGATCAGGCAAGAGACCTGATAAGCGAGGTGTCG
>Ga0180009_10002498_pt1 | contig 21642 bp, 17 predicted proteins | sample OS_PC_MetaG_FD_123537 | JGI IMG/M metagenome (GOLD analysis project Ga0180009, IMG submission 123537) | Groundwater microbial communities from the Aspo Hard Rock Laboratory (HRL) deep subsurface site, Sweden - OS_PC_MetaG | ecosystem: Environmental > Aquatic > Deep subsurface > Groundwater...
GCCCGGTGGGCCGAATGAGCAGGATGATGACCATGATCAGGATGTTGACCCCCACCGCGGCCGGCGGCAGGAGATAGGCCACATAGTTGTAGGCCAGGCCGACGATGAGCGCCCCGACCAGCGATCCGGTGATGCTGCCCAGACCGCCGATGATGACCACTATGAAGGCGAAAATCAGATACTGGGCGCCCAGGGCCGGGTGCACGCCCAGGCTGAACATGGACATGGCCAGCCCGCCCACCGCGGCCAGGCCGGCCCCGGCCGCGAAGACCAGGGTGAAGAGCAGAAAGATGTTGTGCCCCATGGCCTGGACCATCTCCCGGTTCTCCACGCCGGCCCGGACAATGGTCCCGATCCGGGTCCGCTTGAGGACGAACTGCATCGAGAAATAGACCAGCAGGCCCAGAACGATGGCCACGATGGGGTAGCGCAGCACGATCACGTCCATGATGTCCCAGTTGCCCTGAAAGGTCAAAGGCACGGGCATGACCTCGTCATTGGGGCCCCAGACGATCCGGATCATCTCCTCCAGGACGATGGTCGCCCCGAAGGTGATCAGAATCTGAAAGAGATGCTGCCCGTAGACCCGGCGGATGATGACCCGCTCGAGCAGAACCCCCAGCAGGCCAACGGCGACGATGGCCGCCAGAATGGCCAGGCCGAAAACGGCCACGTTGGCCGGAATCGAATCCGCGGCCACCCAGTTCGGCAGGGCCATGTAAACCGAATAGCCCACGTACGCGCCCCAGGCGAAACAGGCCCCGTGGGCGAAGTTGAGCACGTCCATCAGGCCGAAAATCAGGCTCAGGCCCGAGGAGACCAGAAAGAGCAGCATGCCCATGGCCAGACCGGCGATGGTCAGGGTCAGGTAGGTCTTGGGCTGAATGGCCATGAGGGGCAGAAGAAAAAGCAGAATCACCCCGGCGATGACCAGCTCGCGGCTGTAACGTTTCCAGACCGGTTCCGCCATGAATCGTCACTCCTTCCTGGAAATGCCGAGATACCGGCTTTGGAGGGCCTCGTCGCCCACCAGGGCCTCCATCTCCCCCTGGTGGACCGCGCGTCCGTCGTCCAGGATGAAATAATGGTCCCCCACGGTGCTGGCCATGTAAAAGTTCTGCTCGACCAGCACCACGACGCTGTGCTGCTTGATCTGGTTGAACGCCTCGATCAGGGCGTTCACGATGATCGGGGCCAGCCCCTTGGTGGGCTCGTCGATCAGCAGCAGGGCCGTGTCGTTGACCATGGCCCGGGCGATGGCCAGCATCTGCTTCTGGCCGCCGCTCAGATTGCCGGCCTTGGCCCGCCAGAACTTGCGCAGGTCGGCGAAAATTTCCAGGGTCCGTTCCAGACGGCGGGCCGTGTCCGGGTCCTCCCGCAGCATGGCCACCCGCATGTTCTCCTCGACGGTCAATTCGGAAAAAATGCCCATGTCCTCGGGCACGAATCCGATGCCCAGACGGGCGACCTGGTAGGGCTTGAGACGTTCGATGTCCCGGCCCATGAAACTGATCCGGCCCCGCGACGCGGGAAGCAGGCCCATGATCGTGCGCAGGGCCGTACTCTTGCCCGCGCCGTTGCGGCCCAGCAGCACGGTCACCGCGTCGGCCCGGGCCTCGAAGGAAAGCCCCTGCAATATGTGGTGCTGGCTGATGAAGGTGTGCACGTCTTGGAACGACAGGATCGAATCAGCCATTTTTCATCCCCCCGCCCAGGTAGGCGGCCATGACCGTTTCGTTTCCGGCCACGGCCTCGGGCGTGTCGTCGGCGATGAGCCGGCCGTCCTGCAGGACCGCGATGCTGTCGGAAAGGGTCATGATCATGTCCATCTTGTGTTCGACCAGGAGCATGGTCCGGTTGCGGCCGGCCTTGATCCGGTCGAGCACGTCCAGAATCGCCGGGACCTCCTCCTGGGACATGCCGGCCGTGGGCTCGTCCAGAAAAAGGACCTCCGGGTCCAGGGCCAGCAGAATGGCGATCTCCAGCTTTCTTTTCTCACCATGGGTCAGACTGGCCGCCGGCACGGCCCACTTGTCCGCCAGGAGCGCGTTCTCCAGGATGGCGTAGGCCTGGTCCTCGAGTTCGGGGAAGCTCAGATAGTTCCGCCAGAAGATCAGTCCCAGCCCCTTGCGGGACTGGATGGCCACGCGCACGTTCTCCAGAACGCTGAGGATCGGAAAAATGTTGGTCAACTGGAAGGATCGCCCCAGACCCAGCCGGGTCCGGGCCGCCGGCCCCAGGGCCGTGACGTCCCGCCCCTTGACCAGGACCCGGCCCTCGGTGGGCTTGTACTGGCCGGTCAGCAGGTTGAACAGGGTCGTCTTCCCCGCCCCGTTCGGCCCGATGATGCTTTTGAGCACAAAGGGCTCGACGGCCAGATTCACATGGTCCACGGCCACGTGTCCACCGAAACGGATGGTCAGGTCCCGCGTCTCGATCATAGGCCGGTCGCTGTTTGCCGTCATGGTCCCCCTCGAAGCCGCGGCCGGGGCCGCGAGCGCGCAAGGCCCCCCGCCGCCCGTCAGGGCGGCCGCGGCAGGATCGAGGCGGGGCCTGGAGGCCAGGCCCCGCCATGGTTCGTTTACCCGTTCCGCTCGGAAAGCCGGGTTAGCGCTTGTTCAGGATGGGAGGAGCCGTTTCCTCGGGCGACAGCTCCTTGAGCAGCACCGGCACGGCCCATGCCACGTCGGGCCGCACGTCAAGCTGGAAGGCGTACATGGTCTGCAAGGCCTGGTGGTCCTCCTTGCGGAAGATCATCTTGCCCTTGGGCGTCATGAACTCCATGCCCTCCATGGCCGCGATCAGCTTTTCCGAGTCCGTCCCGCCGGCCTTGGTGATGCCCGCCACCGCGGCCATGGCCGCGGCAAAACCGCCGCAGGTGAAAAAGTCGGGCGGCTCCTTGAAACGCTTCTCGTGCTCCTTGATCAGCCAGTCGTTGACCTCGTTCTTGGGGCACTCGTAGTAGTAGTACAGGCCGCCCTTCATGCCCTTGAGCGGCTTCATCATCTTGAGCGCGGCCAGGACGTTCCCGCCGCTGGTGATCTCGATGCCGTACTTGTCCAGACCGCTGCCGATCAACTGCGGGATCGGACCGCCCTTGCCGGCCCAGATGACGAAGACGTACTTGGGACCCTTGAGGTCCTTCATGGCGTTGATGATCTTCTGGATGGGCGCCGTGAAGTCCGTGGCCTTGAGGTCCGTGTACTCCTCGTGCACGATCTTGGCCCCCATCTTCTCGGCGGCCGCCTTGTAGGCCGCCACGCCGTCACGCCCGAAGGCGTAGTCCTGGGCGATGGTGGCAATGTTCACGCCGGCCTTGGAAATCGCGGCCGCGTTCGAGATGGCGTCCTGGCCCGAATTGCGGCCGGTGCGGAAGATGTAGCGGTTCCAGGCGGCGCCCGTGATCGCGTCGGCCACGGCCGGTTCCACGATCAGGACCTTCTTGAACTCCGCGGCCACGGGCAGACAGGCCAGGGCCACGCCGGAGCTGGTGGGGCCGACCGCCAGGTCCACCTTGTCGTCGTTGTACAGCTTGGTCAGGAGCATCTTGCCCCGGTCCGGTTTGAGCTGGGTATCCTCGATGATGAGTTCGACGTCCCGGCCCATGATCTTGTTGGTCCCCTTGGTGGCGTACTCGAGCCCCAGCTTGAAGCCGGTGATTTCCTGCTTGCCGTACACCTCGAGCGGGCCGCTGAGTCCCTGGATGATCCCGATCTTGATCGGGTCCGCCGCCATGGCCGGAACGGCCAGGGCCAGACACAACACGGCCATAAAAACCACTTTGAATACTCTCCCTGCCTTCATGACTACCTCCTCGATGTCCTATGATTCGGGTTGATATTTACCCGCCATCCGCCTCCGGGCGGGGCGTCTCCTATATCTGATCCCGGAGCACGGTCTTGAGCACCTTGCCGGCCGCGTTGCGCGGCAGGACCTCGGCAAAGACCACGCTCCTGGGAATCTTGTATTTGGCCAGGCGGCCCTGGAGATGACCGATGATCTCGGCTTCGCTCAGGTCCCGGCCCGGCTTGACCACGATCACGGCCCGGCCGACCTCGCCCCACCGCTCGTCCCTGACCCCGATCACGGCCGCCTCGGCAACCGCCTCCAACTCGTAGATCGCGTCTTCCACCTCGGCCGGATACACGTTCTCCCCGCCCGAAATGAACATGTCCTTCTTGCGCTCGACGATGTACAAATCACCGTCATCGTCCATCCGGGCCAGGTCCCCGGAATGGAACCAGCCGCCGGCAAAGGCCTCTTCGGTGGCCTCCGGACGGTTCCAGTACCCCTGCATGATGTTCGGGCCGCGCATGACCAGCTCCCCCACCTCGCCCCGGGGCGCCTCGTTCAGGTCGTCGTCCACCACGCGCACGTCCAGGTGGAAGACCGGCCGGCCGATGGAACCGGCCTTGGACAGGGCCAGTTCCTTGCCCAAGGTGGCGATGCTGGGCCCGGCCTCGCTCATGCCGAAACCCTGCTGCAAGACGATGCCCCGCTCGTGATACTGGCGGACCAGGCTGGCCGGCAGCGGCGCGCCCCCGCTCATGATCAGACGCACGTCCCGGAAGACCGCCGGGTCGAAGTCCGGGTGCTGGATCATGAACAAAAATATGGCCGGCACCCCGAAAAACAGGCTGATCCGCTCCTGGGCCAGCAGGCGGAAGGCTTCGGCCGGATCGAAGGCCCGCATGACGACCACCGTGCCCCCCACGTAGAGCATGGGCAGGGTGAACAGGCCGATGCCGCCGATGTGGAACATGGGCAGGACCAGCAGGTCCCGGTCCCGGGACGTGAAGTCGCAGGACTCGAGGTTGAGGGCGTTCCAGAAACTGGCCCCCTGGCTCAAAATCGCCCCCTTGGGCCGGCCGGTCGTGCCCGCGGTGTACATGATGATGTGAGGGCTGTCCAGGTCCGGGGCCGCGTCCGGAACCGGCTCCTCCGGCGACTCGTCGGCCAGCATGAGTTCATACCCCCGGGCCCCGAAACGGTCCTCCGTCCCCAGAACGATCAGCCGGCTCAACTCGGTCAGACCCCTGAGTTCCCCGGCCGGATCGGCCAGGGCCGGATCGAAGACCAGGGTCCCGGTCTGGCTGTCGTTGACGATAAAGGCCAGTTCCGCGGCCGTCAGCCGCCAGTTCAGCGGCACCAGGATCAGGCCCAGCTTGGCCGCGGCCATGATGACTTCGACGAACTCGATGCCGTTGTAGGCCAGCATGGCCAGACGATCGCCCGTTCGAAGCCCCGACCCGGCCAGGCCCCGGGCCAGCCGGTTGACCCGGTGGTTGAGCATCCGGTAGTTCAAGCGGCGGTTGCCGTCGACCACGGCCTCCTTTTCCGGGGTCAGCAGTTCCCGCTTGGTCAGCCAGTATCCGATTCCGGGCGGCATCGTCTCCCCTCCCCTCGGTTCAGCCGTAAATCTTTTTCATGACATGGGCCATGTTCCGGGCGAAGTTGACCACCGTGCCCAGGCCCTCCTCGTCCTCGAGGGCGTCCCGGGCCCCGGCCGTGCCGGCCACGCCCACGTTCCAGTAGGTCGAACCGGGCACGGTCACGCCGTTGATGAAAAACCAGAGCAGCAGTTGGGAAAAGGCCAGGTTGTGCCCGGCCCTCCGGGCCACCGTGATCGGACCGCCCACCTTGCCCGTGAAAAAACGCTGGTTCCATATGGCCACGAAAGTGGCCCGGTCCAGCAGGGCCATCATCTGGGGCACGACCGAAGACAGATAGACCGGCGAACCCAGGATCAGGCCTTCGGCCTGGCGCATCTTTTCCAGTATCTCCTCGAAATCGTCCCGCTGGGTGCAGCGGCCCTTTTTGGCGCACTCGTAACAGCCCCGGCAGGGCTTGATCTCCTTGCCCCGCAACGAGATCAGTTCGGTCTTCATCCCCGCCTCCCGGAGCGTCCGCAAGGCGGTATCGACGTACTCCCGGGTGTTGCTCCGGGGCCTCGGACTGCCGGCAATCCCCAAAACCTTCATGGCTCTTCCCTCCGCTTCAAGGAAAACGGGTCGGCCGTCGTGGTCAGGCTGCCCTCCTCGATCTGGCGGCGCATCAGGTCGGGAAAAAAGTCATGCTCGAAACAACGGCTGAAACGCTCGCTCTCGACTCCCAGCCCGTCCTCGAGCGATCCGGAACCCGAGGCGTAAACCGCCTGCTTGGCCAGGGCCAGGGCGTAATGGGGCTGGCGCAGGATCGGGGCCAGCAGCCGGGCCGCGCCCTCGTCCAGATTGCCCGGCTCCACGGCCAGATGCACCAGCCCCAGGGACGCGGCCTCGTCGCCCCGGTAAAGCCGGCCGGAAAGGATCATCTCGAGGGCCCGGCCGAGGCCCACCAGGCGAGGCAGCCGCTGGGTCCCCCCGCCCCCGGGAATCAGGCCGACCTTGACCTCGGGCAGGCCGATCCGGGCCGTGGTCTCGGCCACCCGCAGGTCGCAGGCCATGGCAAACTCGAAACCGCCTCCGAAACACAGGCCGGATACCGCGGCCACCAATATCAAGGGGCTGGCCTCCATCCGGTTGAACAGGGCCTGGATGCGGTGGGAAAAGGTCCGGGCCTTGTCCGGGACCAGTTGCATCATCTCGATGCCGTCGGCCCCGCCGATGAAATGCGTCTCCCCGGCCCCCTTGAAAATCACGGCCCGGGCCTCGGTCCGCTCGATCCGCTCGATCGCCGATTCCAGTTCGGACATCAGGTCCGAATTGATCGAGTTGCGGTCCGCCACCCGGTCGATGGTCACCCGGACCACGGGCGGGGTCTCTTCCAAACGCAGATGAGTCAGTCCGTCTCCCATGAGCCCTCCCGCTCAGATGACCAGGCCGCCGTTGGGACTGACGACCTGGCCGGTGATGAAATCCGCCTCGGGCGAGGCCAGAAAGGCCACCAGGCCCGCGATCTCCTCGACCCGGCCCAGACGCCTGAGCGGCGTCTTCTTGACGATGTACCCCTCGAATCCCCCGGGCAGGCCGCCGAGCATGGGCGTGTCCACGTACCCCGGCGCCACCACGTTGACCCGGATGTTGTGCGGGGCCGCCTCGACGGCCAGACTCCGGGCCAGCATGTTGACCCCGCCCTTGGCCGCGCTGTAGGCAATGGCCCCGGGCGTGGGCGTCAGGGAAGCCACCGAGGAAAAAAGCACGATCCGCCCGCCGCCGCAGTCCTTCATCCACCGGACCGCGGCCCGGGCGCAGAAAAAGGTCCCGTCCAGGTTCACGGCCATCATCCGCCGCCAGGTCTCGTCGTCGATCTCCTCCAGAGAGGCGGTCGGGCCCAGAATGGCCGCGGTCTGGACCAGCAGGTCCAGCCGGGGACTCCGTTCCCGCATGACCGAAAACAGGTCCTCGACCGATTCGCTCGAAGCCACGTCCACGGCCAGGCCCTCGGCCCGTCCGCCGGCCCAGTTGATCAGGCGGGCCGTTTCCTCGGCCGCGTCCCGATCCAGGTCGGCGGCCAGGACCCGGATTCCCCGGCCGCCCAGGGCCCGGGCCGAAGCCCGTCCCATGCCGGAGCCGGCGCCGATCACGGCCGCGGTTTGTACATCAGAGGTCAGCATGGATACCGTCGCTCTTTCCCGCATGGGCGGCCCGGGGGCCCTTCCATGTCGGTCCGGGTTTCCGGAGCGGTCGGCTCCGGGTGGTCAAGCGTGATGCGAATTTAAATTGAAATATGAACCAACTGTCAGAAATATGGCAAAAGCCCGGGGGTCATGTCAAGAAAAAAAATGTTCCTTAATATTTAAACTGACCGGAACAGGATGTTAGGGGGCCAGACCCTCCAAGACCCAAGAAACCGCCTCCCCCACCAGGGGCCGGGGAATGTGGGCGTGGGGCGAGGAGTCCCAGACCAGCCACTTGACCCCGATCATGTGGTTGAGCCCCATCAGGGACCGGGCCAGGAAGACGGCCGGCAGGTCCTGGACCTCCCCCCGGGCCAGACCGGGCCCGAATCCGGCCACGTAGCCCCGGGACAGCCGGTGGTAATACCACATGCCCAGACCCGGACCGATGGTCTCGCTCTGGCCCACGACCCGGTAAATCCGGCGGTGGGCCTCCAGAAACCGGAAAAAGGCCACCATGCCTTCCTGTTCCTGGGTCCGGCGGTCCCCATGCCCCTTCGTGGCCCGGCTCAGGGACCGGCGCAGTTCCCGGCTCAGATAGCGGACGTAGCCCTCCATCAGGTCCTGCTTGCTCCGGAAATGCACGTAGAACGTGCCCTGGGCCACCCCGGCCTCCCGCGTGATCTCCGAAACGTTGGCCCGGTTGAATCCGTGCCGGCCGAATACCCGCTCGGCGGCCTGGAACAGGGCCTGCCGCGTCCGTTGGCCCTGGGTCAGCCCCGCTTCCGGCAAGGCCGGCTCCTCGGCCCGGTCCGGCCGGGAGGACTGGGACAGGTCCGCCGGCCGCTTCCAGGCCGCCGGGCCGCCGATGCCCCGCAGGAGCATGGTCGCGGTCAGGTCCAGCAGCCGGGCCGGATCGTAGGTTTCGGCCCCCTCCCCCCAGTCCAACAGGTTGAAATAGACCACGCCCATCAGGCCGTAGGCGATCAAGTTGGCGTCCAGGGGCCGGACGTTCCCCAGGGCCGCTTCGCCCCGGAAGAAGCGGCGGTAATAACGGGCCAGGGAGGCGAAGTAGGCGATGGTGACCTGGTCGATGAGCTCGAACTCGCCGAGAATACGATGAAAATACAGATTCTCCCGGGTGTGGTCGTACAGCAGGCCCACCACCCGCCTCAGCCGCGACTCGAAATCCGCCCCCTCCAGGTCCAGCCCGTCGGCCCGTTCCCAGAACCGGTCCACGATCTCGTCGTGCAGTTCGATGAGGAGCTGTTCCTTGTTCTTGAAATATTGGTAGAATGTGCCCTGGGAAACCCCGCAGTGGCGGGATATTTCGGATATGGAGGCCCGGTAGTAGCCTTGTTCGTTGAATACGTGGCGGGCGCCGTCCATCAGAGCGGCCCGGGTATGATGTCCCTTGGGCGTCAGATGCCGACCACTACCGGTTCTGCTGCCTGGCGGCGCTTTCACGGAATCACCTGCAAGTCATTCATGAATCATCTGTCAGATTTAATCGATCAAGCCCACCCTGTCAAGAAAAAACACGGGCAAAACCGGCCGGGCCGAAACCCGGCCCCGACCCCCCGGGGCCCTCCCCGCCCGGCTCGGAAGCATACCGAACCCCAAATGAATTAATTTTCACAAAACCCTTGACACACCGTCCATGTATACCCTATATACAGTAAAGTGATGCAATCACGAACACTACCGTACAGGTAGACTATCGGCAAAAAAATATAGTTATTAGGAGGTATTATCAGAATGGCGACTGTTGAATTCCAAGGCAAGACGTTTGAGATCGACGAGGACGGGTTCCTTCAGAGCTTTGATCAGTGGAACCACGAATGGGTCGACTACGTCAAGGAGTCCGAGGGCATATCCGAAATCACGGACGAGCACTGGAAAGTCATTAACATGCTCCAGGACTACTACAAGAAAAACGGCATCGCGCCCATGGTCCGCATCTTGTCCAAGGTCACCGGTTTCAAACTGAAGTACATCTACGAGCTCTTCCCCTCTGGCCCGGGCAAAGGCGCCTGCAAGATGGCTGGTCTGGCCAAGCCGACCGGTTGCGTCTAACCCGCCGCCAACCGATTTTTCAATCGAAAAAAGACCTTCCCCCGGGAAGGTCTTTTTTTTATCCCTTCGCCCCTCCATCCGGCCCGTTCAGCAAGAACATGGGGGTCCTGTCCAATTCCGATTTCGTCATCCTGCGGACCGGTCGTTCTCCTCCTGTTGCTCCCCCCCCGCCTCGCGTCGACGCAGTTTCACTCGGATACATGCCGGAGAGCGACTGCATGGTCCCGCTCGTTCCCAAGTTCCAGCTTGGGAACGCCAGATGGCCTTGAAGCTCTGCTTCAACACCGTATTCCGTATGGCGCGGCCAAGGCGGAAACCAATGCCATGACGGGAAAAGAGGGAAGCTGGAGACTCCAGGAAATGGGTGTCCGGTCCACTCTTGCCCCCTCCCCCCCCGGGAGAGGGTCGGGGTGAGGGCTCTTTCGTCGTTCTGCCGGGCCAGGTCATTTTCATGGTTCATTGTGTCATACAGGGCATGAGGGTTCCCGCGACCCGTTTGCTTCAGCGAACCCTTTCGCAAGACGGAACACCGCAACCCGGTCTTGAGCGCCCCGAGCCCCCACGAAAACGGCCCCCTCGGCGGATAGCCGGGGGGGCCGGATCGTTCATCGGGCCGCCCGGGGCGGCCCGATGTTTTTACAGGTCCTTGAAGGGGTTGGGGCCGACCCGATCGATGACTTCCATGAAGTCGCCGATGATCCGGGGCAGGCGGTCCCAGTCGGTGATGCTGACTTCATCGACCTGGACCCGCTCCGGCTCCAGGGCCAGACGGGTCAGGGTTTCGGCGATCTTGCTCATGCGCACCGTGGCCAGCTCGCTGCCTTTGACGAAGTGGCACTGGTAGTCGTCGCCGGGGCGGCAGCCCAGGAGCATGACCCCGTCGTACCCGGTGGACAGGGCGTCGGCGATCCAGACCAGGTTCATGGAACCCAGGCAGCGCAAGGGGATGATCCGGACATAGGCGCTGTATTTCAGCCCGGCCGCCCCGGCCATGTCCAAGGCCGGGTAAGCGTCGTTTTCGCAGGCGAAGATGAGAACCCGGGGTTTTTCCTCGTCCTCTTCCGGTATCTCCACGTCCTTGATCATGGACCCGATCAGGTCCACCGAGTAGTTCTTGAAGGAGATGATCCGCTCGGGACAGGCGCCCATGCAGACGCCGCAGCGGCGACAGCGGGTCGGCTGGGGCAGCGGGTTGGACTTTTCGTCCTCGTTGAGCGCGCCGAAGGGGCACTCGTCCGTGCAGCGCCGGCACTGGGTGCAGCGGCTGAGGTAGATTTCCGGGAAGGACAGGTCGCCCGCCCTGGGGTGGAGCGCCTTGCCCACGGCAACGGCCTCGACGGCCTGGATGGCCTTCATGGCCGCGCCGGTGGCGTCTTCCTTGGCCGAACTCATGGTCATGGGCCGGCGCACGGTCCCGGCGGTGTAAACGCCGGTCCGGCGGGTTTCATAGGGGAAGCAGATGAAGTGCGAGTCCGGGAAGCCGTACTTCAGATTGGGCAGGTCCGGCCCCTGGCGGTAGGCCAGCTTGAGGACGCTGTTCCTGACCTTGGGCTTGACCGCCTCTTCCTCGCCCTCGGCCGGCTTTTTCTCTTCCTCGGCCGTGGCCACGGCGTCCGGATCGATCAGCCAGGTGGCCGCGTTGGGCATCATGCCCGTGGCCAGGACCACAAGGTCCAGTTCGTCGATCTGGACCTTGTCGTTGAGCAGGCGCTCTTCGGCCTCGATGACGATCTTCCCGCCGCCGGCTTCCACCTTTTCCACGTCGCCCCGGATGAAGACCACCCCGGCCCGCTGGGCCTGGCGGTAGAACTCTTCGTCCTGTCCGGGCGCGCGCAGGTCCTTGTAGATGATGTAGACCGCCATCTCTTCGTTCTGTTGCTTGAGCATGATGGCGTGTTTGAGGGAGGCCCGGCAGCAGACCGCCGAACAGTACGGCAGGTGCTCCTGGTCCCGGGAGCCGGCGCACTGGATGAAGGCCACGGCGGCGGGTTCTCCGCCGTCCGAGGGCCGGGCGATCTTGCCGGCCGAAGCCATTTCCTCGAACTGGATGTTGGTGATCACGTCGGGCGAGGCGCCGTAGCCCAGGTGGCCCAGCTTCTCCGGGTTGTAGGGCTTCCAGCCCGTGGCCTGGACGATGGCCCCGAACCGCTGGGTCACGGCCTGGCCGTCGGACTTGAACTCCGTGTCGAACAGGCCGGGGCCGCCCTTGATCTCCACGATCTCGGCCGACGGATAGACCTTGATCCGGTCATGGCCCTGCACTTCGGCGATCAGTTCGGGCACGCCCGTCTCTTCCAGGTCCTGATAAGGCGGTTTGGAGGGCGTGGACTTGGCCAGTTTGGCCGAAAAACCACCCAGGGCCGCCTCTTTCTCGAGCAGGGCCACCCCGTACCCGGCCTTGGCCGCCTCGAGGGCCGCGGTCATGCCGGCCACGCCGCCGCCGACCACCAGGATGTCCTTGGAAAACTGGGTCGCTTCGCCGTCCGGGCCCAGATAGGGCACGGGCAGTTCCATCTTGCCCACCTTGGACAGGCCCATGCGCAGGTAGTCTTCGGCCATCATCTGGCGGTCTTCGTTTTCGTCGTCCAGTTCGTCGTTGGGCTCGGTGCACCAGACCACCTGCTCTCGCAGGTTGACCCGGTCCAGGATGATGTTGCCGAAATCGAAAACGTCGTACATGACCCGGGGGCTGCAAGCGGCGATGACCACGGTGTTGAAACCTTCGGACTCGATGTCCGCCTTGATCATCCCCACGCCTTCCGGGCTGCACAGGAACTCATGGCTCTTGCAGTTCTCGATCTTGTATTCCTTTTTCGCCACGTTGGCCAGGCCATCGACCTTGATGACCTCCCCGATGCCGCAGCCGGTGCAGATGTAGCATGCTTTTTTCTTGTCCATGGTCTGTTTACCTCCCTACGATGGACTGGATGGCCTTCAGGGCCGCGGCCGTGCCGCTCTGGACACAGGAGGAGACGTCGTTGGGCCGCTTGACCGTCCCCACGCCGACCAGGCCGCTCACGCCGGTGTCGGAGGGCAGAAAGCCGTAGGGATCGTAGCTGACGGCATCGAGGGGCACCTTGCACTCGGCCGTGTTGGGCACCATGCCCGTGGCCAGGACCGCCATGTCCACGGTCAGCTTGACCGGCTGGCCGGCTATCGTGTCCTCGCCCTCCAGCGTCACGTCGCCGGTCTCGGGATTCTGGGTGATCTTGGCGATCTTGGACTTGACAAAGATCACCTTGTCGTCGGCCTGGACCTTGACGTAGAAGTCCTCCAGCCGCTCCATGGCCCGGATGTCGATAAAGCAGATCGTCACTTCCGAGTCCGGATACCGTTCCCGAACGTAGGTGGCCTGCTTGAGGGAGGCCAGACAGCAGATGCCCGAACAGTAGGGCAGGTTGTTCTCGTCCCGGGACCCGGCGCACTGGACGAAAGCCACGCGCTTGGCCTCCTTGCCGTCCGAAGGCCGGACCAGCTTGCCCGCGGTGGGACCGTTGGCCGAAGCCAGACGCTCCATCTGCACGTTGGTGATCAGGTTGCTGTTCCTGGCGAAGTTGTAGTATTCGATCCGGGTCGGATCGTAGGGCGACCAGCCCGCGGCCCAGACGATGCTGCCCACGTTCAGCTTGAAGGTCTGTTCCTGCATCTCCAGGTCGATGGCCCCGTACGCGCAGGCCGCCTTGACCTTTTCGGCCTCGCCGCCGGCCGCCAGGGCCGGGTCCAGGACGTAGCGCATGGGGAAGGCCAGGTCATGGGGCAGGTAGGCGGCCTTGATCCGGCTCATGCCGTAATTGAAGGGGTTGTCGACCTCCATCTCGCAGGCCTCGGCGCATTTGCCGCAGCAGGTGCATTTTTCGTTGACATACCGGGGCGCGAGTTTGATCGTGACTTCGAAGTTCCCTTCCTCGCCGGCGATCGACGCCACTTCGGCCATGGTGAAAAAACGGACGTTGGCGTTCTGCCGCATCCGCTTGAAGTTGATTTCCAGGCCGCAGTAAGGCGGGCAGAGTTTGGGAAAATACTGGTTCAACTGGGCCACCCGGCCGCCCAGGTAGGGATTCTTCTCCACCAGCACGACGCTGTAGCCGGCTTCCGCGGCTTCGATGGCGGTGGATATACCGCTGATCCCTCCCCCGACGACGAGGATGGTTTGCGTGGTTTTCTCCTCTCCCATGACGTACCTCCGGGAATTTGTATTTTCTTGGGTTGACCGTGATCGGCCCTGACAGGGAGGCCGGGGCGTGGACTTTGGCCGACCCGGGCCGAAAAAATTTGTGAAACTATGAACTTATGCCGGCAAAAACCGGAGCCGCCCGAAAAGCCCGGCCCCGTAGTCGGCCTTTGTCCAATTTCTACAGACCCTTATCCCAAGCCATCAACCTCTGCTTTCTACCACAATTCTCCCAATTTGCAAGCCCTTTTTCCATGTCCGGCCCCGGGCCGCGCCCCTGCGGCCCGCTCCCGGCCGGCCAGGGGCGCAGGCCCGATTTTTTCCCGCTCGTTCCCAGGCTCCGGCCTGGGAACCCCATTCTGCCTTGAAGCGCTGCTTCAACACCTTATTCCGTGCGGAGCGATTATACCGAGAAGCATCGCCGTAACGGAAAAAAAGGGAAGCGGGAGCTTCCGGGATTGGGTTCCCAGGCTGGAGCCTGGGAACCGGCAAAACTTCCCGAAGAACCGGTGCTCGTCCTCCCCCAAATAAAGAAGCGCCCCCGAGGGGGCGCTTCGAACATACGGCCGGTAGACCGAAGGTTACGGCAGCAGGTTCTTGACCGGAACCTTGCGCGGGGTCCATTCGCCGGACTTGGGATTCAAGCTCAGATTGGCGAAGGCCAGCCAGTTGGCGTTGTCCATCTTGGGGGTGTCTGCCCGGAAGTAGTAGCCCGGCCAACGGGTTTCCGTCCGGAACAGGATCGTCCGGATGTGGGCCTCGGCCTGATACATCCGGTGGACGTTCTCCCAGCAGCGCTCCAGCTCGTACACGTCGCAGGCGCCCAGCTTTTCCGCGTCTTCCCGCAGGAAGTCCAGCAGTTCCATACCGCGTTCGCAGAGGCTCTTGCTGGTTTTGAAGGCCGAGGACACGCCGCCCGCATATTCGTCCATGATCTTCTGCAGACGGAACATGAACATGAACGGCTTGATGTAGTTGGGGTTGTAGTCGTCGTCGGACGAGAAGCCCTTGTGCTCGGCGAAGAGCTCGATGGGCTTGAGGGCCTTTGCCTGCAGCGGAGCCAGGTCCTCGGTCTCGGGCACGTTGTTGTTGGCCAGAATCCACTTGATGGCCTGCTTGCCCGTGTACCGACCTTCGGCATAGGAGCCGGAGGAGAACTTGTGGCTGGAAGCGCCCGAGGCGTCGCCGGCCGCGAACAGGCCTTTGACCGTGCACATGTTGCCCACGTCGCCCCAGAAGTAGTCGTCAGGCAGGTCGCCCTTGCCCTTCAGGTCCGGGGGACCGGAAACCCAGGCACCGGAAGCTCCGGAGTGGGAGCCGATGAAGTAGGGCTCGCAAGCGGCGATTTCACTGTGCTTCTCATCCGGAGAGATGTTCTGGGCCGCCCACAGGAAGGCCTGGCTGATGGTCATGTCCAGGAAGTCTTCCCAGGCTTCGGACTCCAGTTCCTTCATCTTCTTTTTGAAGGCCTTGGGGTCGCCTTCATACTGCTTGGCCAGGTTGGCGATGGCTTCGTGGGTCTCCATGTACAACGGTCCCAGGCCGGCGTCCACGTCCAGCATGCCCAGGTAGTTGCGCAGGTTGGCCGGGATGGGCTTGGCCAGGCCGTAAGGCGCCCAGTTGTCCAGTTCGGCCTTGCGGACGACCATGTACTCGCCGCCCTGAGCGGATACCGCGCGGGATTTGAACAGCAGGAACCACGCGCCGACCGGGCCGTAAGCGTCCTTGAACCGCACCGGGATGAACCGGACTTCCTGACAGGTCAGCTCGGCGCCGGCCATCAGCTCGAAGTAGGTCGAGGAACCGGAGTTGAAGGGCGGGTACCAGGAGCGGCCCAGACCCTCACCCGTCGACCGCGGCTTGAAGACGTGCACCGCGCCGCCCATGGCGCAGACGACCGCTTTGGCCTTGAAGACGTAATACTTGTTCTCGCGGGTGCTGAAGCCGTAGGCGCCGGCCACGCGGCTGCCATCCTTGCTCATGATCGGGCCGATGATGAAGACGCGCTCGAAGATCTCGTTGCCCGCTTCGGCCATGGCATTCTTGGCCGCCTCGGCCACGATGACCTTGTAGGACTCGCCGTTGATCATCAGCTGCCAGCGACCCTCGTTGACGTAGTTGCCTTCTTCGTCCGTCCAGATGGGCAGGCCCCATTTTTCAAACAGATGGACCGTGCCGTCCACGTGGCGGGCGATGTTGTAAACCAGGTCTTCACGGGAGATGCCCATGAGGTCCTGGCGGACGTAATGGACGTAGTCCTCGATCGTGTTCACGCCCTTGCCGTAATTGACATACTGGTTGATGGCCGAAAGACCCATGGCCACCGCGCCGGAACGATCCGGAACGGCCTTGTCGACCAAGGTCACCTTCAGTCCATTTTTCTTGCCCCAGTAGGAAGCTTCCAACGCGGTCCCGCAGGCCGCCATACCGCCACCGACGATTAAAAGGTCAGTGGTTACCTCAACCGTTTCAAAATTCGCCATTACGTTCACCTCCTTGAACTACATCTGGGGAAGGTCGCTTGCACCCGTGCACGCCGGTTCGCACATCAGGTACACGCTGTTGATGTCGCCACTGCCTTCAGGGTAGTCGCCCATCGGCTTGGCAGAACCCTCAGGCGTAGTCCGGATGGGGAACTTGAACCTTTTCACCGATCCGTTGCGGAATTTGACCGTCCACATGATGTCCTCGGTGCCGCGAAGCGGAACCACGCTGGCGCCCAAGGGAATGAAGTCGGCGTAGCCGCGGACGTCAATGGCCTGCTGGGGGCAGATTTTTACGCAGTTGTAGCATTCCCAGCACATCCAGGGGTCACGGTTATAGGCCTTCATCCGCTCCGCGTCCAAGACCATCAGGTCGTTGGGGCAGATGTGCATGCAGGCGGTCCGGTCGGAGTCTTTGCACCCGTCGCACTTTTCCAAAATTACAAAACTCGGCATCTATTTCCTCCTGTTTTAATAAAACGATGCTGATGGGTTGGGTGTGTTAATCCCAATTTCAAACCAACGTTTGTAATCCCTCCTTGGCACCTCCTTACCTGGTTTTTTTCAACTATAGAAAGACCGGGGCGAACCGCAACGCGGCTCCCGGCATATGGCCAAGCTCCCGACGACCTCCGGCGGCCGGCGGATTCCCCGACCCGGAACAAAGAAACATTCGGGTCAAAAACCGATTCCCCCTGAATTTGCCAAAACAACAATCTGAATTCATTACCCTTTTTGTTCGCGCCGTCACGCCGGGGAGCGCTCTTGTGCATTTTTGGACAATCTAACCCAAGCCATTACCCCTGTCAAGAAAAAATTCGCATTTATTTCCCGGAACCCCGAGCGCTGAAAACCCTGAATATAAACAAAGAATCCGACCCGCCCCCGGGATTCGAACCGGCCGCCCCGGCCGGCCCGCTCCTCAGTCATCCAGCGGCTCGAAATCGTCCAGGATGCCGGAAGAGGGCCGGTCGTCCGCATCCGGAGCCGTCCCCACACGGACCTGGAGCAGATGGATCAGATGATACTGCACGGTATAGTGACAGGGGCAGATCAGGGTCTCGCCCGGCAGTTCGCACCCCACCTTGGCCAGGAACTCGCCCGCGGCCACCACGCCTTGGACGCCGTCCGGGCCCGCCGGCAGGCGTTCGATCAGGCAGGGCGGGTCTTCCACCCCGCGCAGCAGTCGCAGCCCCAGGGCCTTGTCCTTGTCGTTGAACCACAGCTCGCAGCCGGACGTCTCGATGACGTACTCGGCCATGACCGATTCCGGCAGAATCAGCCGGCCGTCCGGCTCCAGCCGCACGCGCTCCGTCCATCCTCTGGGCGCCTCGATTTCCACCCGACACCTCCCTTTTCGACCGGGTAAATATCACAGACCGCCCGGCCGGCCAAGCCTTTTCCGGCCCCCCGGCCGGCTAGTCCCCAACCGGCCGAAAATTCGCCTCGATCTCGTCCCGGGCCATCCGGGCCGCCGTCTTGCGGTAATCCGGGGCCGGGAAGCCCCGGCCGAAAACCACCTCCGCCTCCAGGCCCCGGCTTTTCAACAGGCCCAGGACGTGGGGCAGGAACGGGACGTGGCCGTGCCAGCAGACCCGGTCCCGGTTGGTCCGGTCCAGAGGGCGGCCGGCCAGGGCGGTGTAACGCACGGTCACCGGCTGAATCCAGGCCCCGGCCCGGACCGGGGCCTCGAACAGGGCCGTCTTGAAAGGCATGACCCGGTCGCCGCCGCCGGTCGTGCCTTCGGGAAAGGCCGCCAGATGCGCCCCGGCCTCGAGGGCCCGGACCACCGCGCCCACGACCCGGGCCGTGGCCATGGCCGAAGTCCGGTCCACGAACACCGTGCCCACCATGCGGATCAGCGGCCCCAATACCGGCCAGCGGGCCGCGTCGTGCCGGGACACAAAGGTCACCGGCCAGATCGAAGCCAGCAGCACGATGTCCAGGTAGGTCTGATGATTGGCCACCAGGTAGATCGGACGATCCCCCGGCTCCGGTCGCGGACCCCGGACCCGGACCCGAAAGCCCATGCCCCGCGTGACGATCACGGCCCAACCCCGCAGCAGCCGGGCCCGCAGCCGGATCAGGTCCCGTTCCGGCAGGCCGACGCCGGCCAGCAGAACCACGGCCATCACGGCCGAACACGCCCCGGTCAGGGTCGCGGCGACAAGCAGATTGAACCAGAACACGGCCGGCCCTCCCCATACGAACGATCCCGGCCAATTTACACCGCCGGGCCTTAAAAGTCCACCGTCCCGCCCTCCCGGCTCACCTTCCGCCCCCCTTTCAGCCGCCGGCCATCAAAGCCTTCCCCAAAATACCGCGCCTTGTCGCCCTCCCCTTTTACGAACAGGTCATTGACTTTTCCCCGCATCGGACTTACAATTTGACTACGCCCGTGGGGGCGAAACGGTTTCGACGGGGATATTTGAACTTAAGGTTGCATGCCGAGGTTCTCGCCGGCTCGTTAAACAGGCGGGGATAAACACAAAAGCAGACTCTTACGAGTACGCTCTGGCCGCGTAGGCCAGCGTCCACAAGCTCCTCTCCCGCGGGGGTTTGCTGGGCGACGATCAGTGGGATAGCCTAAAGGGGGCGCGGAAAGCCCCGGCAGGCGAAACAACACTTTCCGCTGGCCTGTTCGGCGCCCTTTCCGTGGGGGGCCGACGGGCGAGACAATAATCACGGAATAAGCATGTAGATGTCTTAGGGGAAGATCTTCGGACGCGGGTTCAACTCCCGCCGCCTCCACCAACTTTCTTCTATAATTTCATGCCATTACCTTCCGCAAGGGGCCAAAAACCCCTTGCCACTTTCTTGCCGGGCTACGGGATGCAAAACGTCACCCTCTACATCCTCCGGGGCGAATCGGGAAAACGGTATGTCGGCATCACAACTGATCTTTCAAGAAGGCTGTTTGACCATAGCCAAGGAAAAACCAGGGGCGGTCAGGTTCTGGGAAAATTCCGTCTGCTACTGACGGAATCCTACCCTGACTACCCAGCAGCGCGAACACGTGAGAAATTCTTGAAATCAGGGCAAGGCCGGAGGTGGCTGGACCAAGTTGAACAGGAAATGGTGACGAGGAACAGATAAGCGGGCTTGTGCGCCTCTGGCGCATTCAACTCCCGCCGCCTCCACCAACTTTTACCTGTATTATCAGGTAGATATAAATATTTCACCTCCCAAAACCCCTTGCCACTTTCTTGCCGGGCAGTGCCGGCATAACCGGAACCTCAAACTCGAATAGGGGTCGTCTTGACAGTTGGCAAAGTAATCTCTCTCTCCCCCTTGGATACCCCCATGACGACTAAATCTTTTGTTAAATATCCAACTGGTAAGATATTATGACAATAATTTTTATCCCGAATTGTGGCATTTAAAAAGAAGCATAAAAAAAGATTGGAGGATGAAGTGATTTATTCACAAGGGAAAAAACAGCTAAATAGCAGTAAACCCATAATATTAAATTACAATAATTTCCCAATGTTACTTTTAGCCCACATGAACCATATGCATCATAAAAACAAAGACAACTTACATATGGAATCATTAGGTAAACAACTTATAGAATATAAATTTGACTATGATTTGTTGCAAAATTTTATTCAAAAAGTTTGCAACTGGGGAGGCCACGATGGAATAGCCACCCGGGTTATCAATCAAAACTCTAAAAATCATCTAGTATATACCTTTTCTGAAGCATATACTTATTTAATTGGCAAGCAGCATAATGCAGCAAAAGCACTCTCTATAATTAATGAACTTAAGCATCTAGGAAGACCTTCTTTTGCCTCGAAACACTTAAGATTTTTATCTCCCGAATATTGCCCCATCTTGGATACAATAATTGGAAATCAATTCAGACTGCCTTTAAATGAGCAAGGATATGATTTGCTTTTACAAAATTACAATAAAATTGCACGAAAGCTTCGGGTAAGGAAGATTGAGCTTCCTAAATGTAGACAACGAAAAAATCCATTCGAATGGTATATGTCTGATATTGACATGGCAATATTTGCCGATCTCAAAAAATGGCAGCGTGATCAAATACCTAAAGTATATTCATAATGTTGATATTTTGATTAGTATTTCAAACTCCAGCTTTACTTTATACATGATGCTACACCCTCACCTCCCTGTTGTACCCTAAATTTTGCCTTTTTTTCAAGTTCTCAATATGACCTTTTATCAACATTACCATTTGTATAGAGTTATCATATTATTTTTAGTATCCGACTCCTAAAAACCTTATCAAACATATCAATTTTATTAAGCATCCAAGAAAAATATTCAGGCCATTTTGATTCATCCATAGGATCTGCATAATAGTAGAGGTTAATACGACACATGTTTTTACCTATTAACTCCTGCCATTGAAGTTTCTCATTGAGTTCTTTTTCTATTGTTAATTTTTGGTCTTTTAATAGATTGAAATATTTATTATTTTGCTCTTCATCTTGCTTGATGTCAATAACAAGGCCAACACGTAAAAAATTCTCTCTTGAGTTTATTGTTGGTGTTATTCTAAACTCATGCCCTACAAGCCCAATAGGCATATAATGTAGTGGTTTTGGTTCGGGGAATTTTAAATCGCTATCTCTTTTCTCATGTGTCTTCTTAAGTTCAGACCAAAATGAATATTGCTTAAGCTTTAAACCAGTAAGGCCATTTTTGTTTCCCATTGTTCCTCCTTTTCATTCAATTCGAAATAGTTACAAAGGCAGGCAGAACATATTTATTAATGCCGACCTGAAACTCCTAAAGTTTCTGAGACAAGTTAAGGTAATTCATTTTCTCGGATATTGTCAACTGATAAGATCTATAAAATCTGTCCAGCAGAAATGCCCCAATACCGACAGATAAAGACCTCGACACATAGCCGAGGCCCTCTCGGATTCGGATCAGTTATCTCCGCCTTCAACCGGCCCCAAACTCCCCCTCCACCACCTTCCCGGCCTCTTTCTGTTCATCCTTGCCCCCGTTGGCCTTCTCATATACCGCCTTCAACCTCCTGATATCCGTCCTGAAGTATCTCTGAAAGGCTGTGTTGGTCCCGTGCATGGTGGCTTCCTTGATCTCCTCGGGTGAGAAATACTCTTGGAGGGCCGTGGCTGACGAGTGTCGAGTGCCTCCGTATAAATCGACGCCCTCGATACCCAAATTTGAACACGCCTTCTTCCACCACTTCCAGAAATACTTGTCGCCGAATGGTTGTCCGGCCCGACTTCGATTCCGGTTTCCGTGATGCCGGAAGAACGGCACACGGGGTAAGGCGCGGGGGAACCGGCTCAACAACTCGACGTCCTCGTCCAGTAGGACGACGGGTTTCGGCTTCTTCTCCTTGGGGTGGGGTA
>Ga0180009_10002499_pt1 | contig 21638 bp, 17 predicted proteins | sample OS_PC_MetaG_FD_123537 | JGI IMG/M metagenome (GOLD analysis project Ga0180009, IMG submission 123537) | Groundwater microbial communities from the Aspo Hard Rock Laboratory (HRL) deep subsurface site, Sweden - OS_PC_MetaG | ecosystem: Environmental > Aquatic > Deep subsurface > Groundwater...
ACCATCGACAGGCAATGGAACTGGAACAGAATTTATGACCTGAAGTATGATTTTTCCAGATCACTTAGCGTGGAATTTAATGCCGGAGCGAATGCCTATATCAAAGAACCTACCATTTATCCTGATAAAAATACTGAAGAATGGGAGGAATACAAGCGCGAGGTGTGGAATGACATTACCTCGTTGGGAACGATGCAACGGTACAACCAATCATTTAAAGTGACATACAACCTGCCTTTGAAAAAAATTCCGGTTATTGACTGGGTATCTGTGGCGGTAAGTTATCAGGCGCTATACAATTGGGCGGGTTCGGCATTTTCCATTCGCGACCGGTTTGGTAACTCCATCGAAAACTCAAACCAGAAACAACTCAATGGTAATATCGACTTACAGACCCTTTACAACAAAGTCCCTTATCTCAAAAACCTTAACCAGGCGGCCACACGACGAGGTGGTCCGAGCCCGGCAAACCGTATGCGTGGCGCTGGAGGTCAGCCTCAGGAACCTGAAGCCGATACCACAAAACCAAAAGTTAATTATGGTAAAATAGTGGGAGACAGTTTCCTCAAGATACTTACCTCTATTAAAAAGGCCACCATTACCTACAGCCAGGCCAATGGGATGTTGCTTCCCGGTTTTATCCCTGAACCTGATTTGTTAGGTATGAATATGACCACTTCTGCTCCAACTTTCGGGTTTGTATTCGGCGATCAGCGCGACATTCGTCAGGATGCAGCTGCCAATGGGTGGCTCACCACCGACCCGGCGTTAAACAATCCGTATATGACTAAAGCTACCGAGTCGCTGTCGTATAAGGTTAATGCCGACTTGTTTGGCGCTATCCGCATTGATATCGATGGCGACAGGATATATGCAGAAAACTTCCAATCGTATTACAGGTACGATACCCTGCTGAACAATTTTCAAGAGTACACACCTGTGAACAGAGGAAACTTCAACATCTCCTACATGGCCATTAAAACCTCTTTTAATGCTTCTAACGGAGAGGAAAATTCAGCAGTATTTCAAAGTTTCCTTGAAAACCGACAAGGGGTGGCCGAGCGACTGGCACGTAACAATACAGAGTGGATGAAAACACAGGAATATGTTTACGATACCCTGGCGAACCAGGAATTCCCCAGAGGCTATGGCTCTAACTCTCAACCTGTTTTGTATTATTCATTTTTAGCTGCGTATGCCGGAAAAGATGCCGGAAAACTGAATATCAGCACGCCATTCCCAAGTTTCCCTGTGCCCAACTGGCGTGTTACTTTTAATGGTCTCACCAAGATCAAAGCCGTAGGGAAACTTTTCCGCAGCGTGAATATCACACACGGTTACCGTAGCATGCTTAGCTTGTCGTCGTGGACGACCAACGTTAACTTCGACCCCACAAACCCCGGTCGCCGCTTCGAAAACTCAAGCAATTATGTTACTGAATACGATATCGGGATTGTCTCCATTTCGGAGCAGTTCAGCCCACTTATTGGGGTTGATGTTACCATGCACAACAGCCTATCGGCCAAAGTGGAGTTTAAAAAATCGCGGAAACTGGATCTGAGTTTTGTTAATAATCAGCTTACTGAAATGACCGGTAATGAAGTGGTCGTGGGCTTAGGTTATCGGGTGAAAAACCTCAAGTTCTCTATTGGCTCACTCAGTGGTAGCGCTCCTGCAAAAAGCTATCGCAGCGACTTAAATCTTAAGATGGACTTCGGTATCCGCGACAACAAAACCACACTGAGACGGATTGATGAAGAGAACAACCAGATTTCTGCCGGAGCACGTCAATACACGCTGAACTTCTCAGGCGATTATATGCTCAGCCAGAGTGTGCAGCTACGTCTCTATTACAACTGGACCAGCAGCAACCCTTATGTGTCGTCGCAAATGCCTAATTCCACTACAAGTGGAGGATTTAGTCTACGGTTTAATCTGGCTCAATAGTTATTTATTTTGTAACTAAATTAGTGTAACTCGTGCTTACTATGACAGAATTACGCTAAATTTGACGCACCAATTTTAATAATGTTTGATATGAATATTCCTGAAAATTTATTGTACACCGAAGACCATGAATGGTTAAGATTAGAAGGTGATGTAGCCTATATCGGAGTAACTGATTTTGCTCAAAAAGAACTAGGCGATATCGTATTTGTGGAAGTGGAAACCGTTGACGAAGAACTCGAAAAAGGGGATGCTTTCGGTACAATTGAAGCTGTAAAAACCGTTTCTGACATGTTTATGCCTGTGAGTGGAACAGTTCTTGAGTTAAACGAACTTCTTGACGGGGAGCCGGAGATTATTAACAAAGACCCTTATGGCAAAGGTTGGATTGTTAAGATTTCGGTAAGCAACAAAGCCGAATTAGACGAACTGCTCGATGCCACGACTTACAAAGCAAACGTTGAGGAGTAAACCCGTTTTATGATCAGGAGATTGTGGCCTGCACTGGTCTGGGCCTTGCTTATCCTTGTCCTGACCGGACTTCCGGGAAGTTATTTTCCTGAAGTAACGTCTTTTTGGGATTGGCTCTCCCCTGATAAAGCAGTGCATCTGTTTATTTTTGGAGTGCAGGCTTATCTTGTTTTTTATGGGATAAAACCACAATATCTCCCACATAAGCAACGTTATCTCTTTGTAATACTGGCAACCGCAGCAACGGTTCTGTTTGGCCTGGCTACTGAATTGCTGCAACGTCACGTGTTTTACGGCCGCGATGGCAACACGTTCGATTTTTTGGCTGACGCTGTGGGTGTCTTTTTAGGGTGGTTGGCATATTATTTTGTTAATATGCGAAATATTGTGTCAAAAAATAAAAGCTAATAACAGAATTTGCTAATTTAGCAGCTTCTAATCTGATAACAAATTTTTATAGAGATGGAAACTAAGAAAACCGAAAAAGCTGATCTTGAGAACAAAAAATCTTTGTTCTTTCAGATAGGACTTATCATAGCCCTTCTGGTTGTTTTCGCGGCTTTTGAGTATAAGAGCTACGATAAGATTACGGTGGATATCGCTCAAAGGATGGTGGACGATACACCGGAAGAAATTATCCCCATCACCGAACAAAAGGTAAAACCACCACCACCACCACCACCAAAACAGGTGACAAAAATTACCATTGTTGAAGATGATGTGGAAGTGGAAGACGATATCGAGATTGACGTGGAAGCGGATGCTGAAACTGAAATGGAAGAATACATTCCACAAGATATCGAAGAAGAAGAAATCGTTGAAGCCGAAATCTTCACCGTTGTTGAATCAATGCCTGAGTTTCCGGGTGGTATGGCTAAGCTGATGGCCTATCTTGGTAACAACATCAAGTATCCCCCGTTAGCCAAAGAAAGTGGTATTCAGGGTAGGGTGTTTATCAACTTCGTGGTTGAAACAGATGGCCGTATTTCGAAAGTAAAAGTGCTCCGCGGTATCGGTGGAGGTTGCGACGAAGAAGCCGTAAGGGTTGTTGAAGCGATGCCGAAATGGAAACCCGGTATGCAGCGTGGAAAACCGGTGCGCGTTTCGTATAACCTGCCTGTCAAATTTACTCTGCAATAAGGAAGATATAATAAGAATTTAGGGCTGTCTCACAAGGGCAGCCTTTTTCTTTAAGAAAGCTCGCTTGAGCTATCAGATCTGTTGTGGAAATAATTCCAAACAATATCAGCCTTGCTCTTGCCTACAGTTTCTGCTAACTCCTCAGGGGAAGCTTCTTTGATATGTTTAACTGACTTAAACTTCCACAACAACTTCTGTGTGGTGCTTTTACCGATGCCTGCTATCTCTGTCAATTCTGATTTTATCGTACCTTTTTCAAACTTCTTTCGGTGGTGGGTAATGCCGAAGCGGTGTGCTTCATCCCTAAGGTGTTGTATTACCTTCAATGTTTCGGATGTCTTATCCAAATAAAGCGGTATGGGGTCGTTCGGGAAGTAGATTTCTTCGAGACGCTTGGCAATACCGATTATAGCAATGCGACCATACAATCCAATTTCGTTGAGTGCTTTAACAGCCGAGCTTAGCTGCCCTTTGCCACCGTCGACAACGATGAGTTGGGGGAGGGGCTTTTCCTCTTTCAGCAGTCGACTATATCTGCGGTTGATGATCTCTTCCATTGAGGCAAAGTCGTTCGGGCCTTCCACGGTTTTTATGTTGAAATGCCGGTATCCTTGTTTATTTGGTTGTGCTTTGATAAACTGTACCATAGCTGCAACCGGATAATCTCCTTGAAAATTTGAGTTGTCGAAACATTCGATTTGCACCGGCAGCTCTGGTAAGTGCAGGTCTTTTTGTATTTGGTTCAATATCCGGTTTTTATGCCTGTCAGGGTCAATCAGATCACGTTGTTTTTTGCGGTCAAGCCGGTATTGTTTGGCGTTGCGTTCGCTTAATTCGAGCAAGTGCTTCTTGTCTCCTCTTTGGGGCACGGTAACTATGATGTCCGGAATGTCAATTTCCGGTTTAAAAGGCAAGATTACCTCTTTTGAAGAACTGCCAAAGCGTTGCCTGAAGTCGAAAAGAGAAAAAGTAAGCAGCTCCACCGCCGATTCGTTAAGCTTTTTTTGCAACTCAATGGTGTGAGCCTGAACAATGGCTCCGTTTATCACTTTCAGGTAATTTACATATGCCCGTTTTTCATCGTCTATTATCGAAATGACGTCCACATCGTGAATGTGCGGGTTTACAACGGTTGATTTGCTCCGGTAATTTTCTAGGATTTCGATTTTTTCTTTTACCATTTGTGCTTTCTCGAATTCCATTTCTTGCGCAAAAGCATGCATCTTATGCTTTAAATCGGCTATTACAGTCACAATATTGCCTTTAATAATGCTTCTGATTTGTTGTAAAGTTTCTTCATATTCGTCTTCCTTTTGCAACCCGACGCACGGTGCTTTACAATTTCCTAAGTGATATTCAAGGCAAACTTTGTACTTATTCTTCTCAATTTCAGTTGGATCGAGTTTGAGTGAACAAGTTCGCAGCGGAAATAATTGCTTGATAACTTCCTGGATGGTTTTCATCATCCTGCCCGAAGCGTAGGGTCCAAAATACTCTGAACCGTCGTGGATGACATTGCGGGTGGAGATCAGGCGGGGAAAGTGTTCCTTTTTTATGCAGAGCCACGGAAACGTTTTGTCGTCTTTTAGCATGATATTATACCGTGGCTGGTATTTCTTTATCAGGTTGTTTTCGAGCAACAAAGCGTCATATTCGTTATCGGTAACCACAAACCTGATGTCGTGAATCTTTTTTACGAGCACCTTAAGTTTGCCACTTTGATGCGATTTTGTGAAATAACTCGAAACCCGTTTCTTTAAATTTTTGGCTTTCCCGACATAAATAATTTTACCTGATTGATCGAAGTATTGATAAACACCTGGTTTTCCGGGAAGTGAGCTTATGATGGTTTTTATCAGCATGTTTTTTAGCTACAATAGTAAAAAATGGTATTAGTTTTTCGTTTTGATTCTGTATATCCGTCAAGGCGTTTTTATCATGGTTTCAACAATTTTTTTGTTGTTTAAAGCATCCTTAAAAGCCGGATTGATAGCCAAGGCCTGATTTAAATAGTCAATGGCTTCCTTATACTGTCCGGTTTTAGCTTCACAAACTCCTAGATTATTAAAAGTTTTAGCGAGTTCATTGTCATGAGCCAGCTGGTAATTGAAAATACTTTTATCATACAATGCAATGTAATTATTGGGTAATTGGACAAGGGTGTCAGCTTGCGCACTGGCCTTTTTTTCCTTGATGAGCATGGCACGGTAAGAATTTTCGAGGGTCATTTTGTGTGCCAATGATTTCTTGAAAAAGCTGATGGCTTCTGCGTAAAGCCCCTCGTCCATGGCAATTTTGCCGGCTCTTTGGTAGGCATTTTGGGGATAGGGCGACGACTCGGCGGCAAGCTTGTAATACGCCTTGGCCTTGGATAAATCTCCTATCTTTTCTTCAATTTCAGCCAAATTGTAATAGATAATTTCCGGCTGTTCCGGGTTGTTTTCCAGTAAGTATTTGTATGAACTGATCGCCTTATTCAGGTCACCGGATTTTTGAAAAGCAATGGCCATATTTGCGATAGCTGCGTGATAATCTGGTACTATTTTTATGGCAGATTTGTACAGCGAGATGGCTTTTTCTGGATGGTTTTCTTTTAGTTGAATGTCACCGGCGTTTTTAATGTAAATGGCCTCAGCATTCATGCCCGGGTTTGATAAGTTTTCGAGCCAGTTAGGCGATACCAGTGTGAGGATACCAAATAATATCATACCCGTCCATATTGTCAAAATGGCGATGGTGATAAAACGGTCGGGGTTTTTTGTGTGTTCAGTCATGATGCAAGATAAGTGTTGGTTTTTTTCCTTCCTGCCGCAGCTGATTAAACTTCTGACAGGCTGATACGTTATCGAGAGTTATTACCTGAAGTCCTATATTGGTGTTAATGTTGAACACAAATTGCGATATCTCGTCTTTTGGAAATCCTATGTTGGTGCTTAATTCTGATCCTGTTCCGATTATCAAAATATTTTCGGAAAACGCTTTAATGGTTTGGATATCTCGTTGCGAAAATGTTCTTTTTTTGTCGGCAAGTCTGAACCAGCCGTCAGGATATATAATCACGTCGAAGTAAGGCAGCGGGATACCGTTGTACACAAGTGTTTTATTCATGCAGTAAGTAATGCCCTTGTGGCGATGTGTGTAAAAAACAACCAGTTGGGTTATGATAATTGCCGAAAGTAGTCCAATAACCCATTTGCGACTGGATTTCTTTGTCAACAGATGTATGATAAGCAGCAGAACAACTGCACCGGTAACCGAAATCACAATGGCTTGAGCCACTAAAGATGAGTCGGTTAACACGGAAGATGTGATCATGAAAACCCAGGCAAAAAGGGTTATTATTAAAAAGGCTGATTTGGGCTGGCCGAAATAGCCTTTCAGCGTGGCGGAAGACCAAGGTGTGCTGTCAGCAAAAACTCTTCCGTTTTCTACAATGAAAAACAAAATAAAGAGTCCGATCACTGTTCCCCATAGGTCTTTTGCTATATCGCCTAAATCGAAAATTCGATTTGAAAGTGGAATCTGTATCAGTTCATCAAAAGTTGAAACCACCATGGCATATAGAAATGTGCTAAAAATGAGGCGGGCGTCATCGGTTTTTCTCACCTTAAGGACTCTGTAATTTAAAAAGGCGAAAATTGAATAGGCAAAATAATGCCAGTTGTACTGAAGTTCATAAAAGTCGTGATTGAAGTAGTAATCTGTTGATTTTTGTCCAATCCAGAAAAAGACAAGCACTATGCCCCAACCTATCAGTTTTTTTATGGTCATATGCTTCCTGAATGCAATCATTATCAAAAGGGTAATGATGAAAGCAACTAGTAGGATGTAAGGAATATCAAAGTGATAAAGAATGAAATTTTGTTCGGAAAGTGAGCCAATAAAAGGTTGTAAGTAGTTTTGAAGCAACAAAAAAGGCGTGGCTATAAGCAACAATACATAGAGGGTTCTGTTGCTTTCAGGACGTTGCAAATAAATCGACAACCTGTTTAATTTCATAGATTAATCTCCTTTATCATCATTTAGAATTTATTGATTCCAGATCATGTGGTTTGCCAAATTTAACAATGATGAGGTATATTAATATTATGCCCAATGGAAACAGAAATACCGGACTTATGTTGTAGGAGGCCGGTATAGTTCCTGCCATAATAGCGATAAGTCCTGTAACCAGAGCATAGGGCATCTGGGTTCGTACATGCTCAATATGAGGGCAATTGCTTGCCAGCGAGCTGAGTATGGTGGTGTCGGAGATAGGGGAGCAGTGGTCGCCAAGAACACTCCCGGTTAAAACAGCGGCGGCTACGTTGTGAAAAATTGACATGGAGACATCATAGTCTAGTCCTGCATAGCCGGTAAGCAACCAAGAGGCAGGCAGAATTAAGGGGTACAGGATAGCCATCGTTCCCCAGGAGCTGCCTGTGGCGAAACTGATTAGTGCCGAAATGATAAACGTTAGTACCGGTAATAGAAATGGTGACACTTCAGCTTTTACGAGTGAATTTGAAATAAAGTCGGCCGTGTGCATATGCTCTGTGATAAGGGCAATAGACCAGGCCAGGGTGAGGATCATGATGGCCGGTAGCATGGTCTTGAACCCGTGCACAATGGCTTCCATTGCTTCTTTTAGCGAGAGAAGCTTTTGTGCTAACGACATCAGTATGGCGATCACCATACTTCCCGACGAGGCCCAAAGCAATGCCGAATAAGAATCGGCGTTTCCGATGGTCTCGCTGAGTTTGTCGAAAAAGCCAAGATTGGTATTATGCCAAACTTCGGCATTATAACCGCTAAAAAATAGCCCGGACAACGTCCCGGCAATGATAACCAAGACAGGCACAACGGCGTTTAATGCCCTGATTTTAATTTTGGGGTTAATGCTCAACTCTTCCTCCATATCGGTGGATAAGGCACTGGTTTCTAAATCATTATTAATTTCGGCGCTGCGTGATTTTCTTTCCGCCTTTAGCATAGGGCCAAAATCAACTTTTTTCCAAACTAGGATAAAAATAAAGGCCAGAGCAAAAAAGGGATAAAATGAATACGCCAGCGAATTGAAAAACACACCATAGGCCGATTCGTTGAGGTTTAATTGGTCAATGCCATCCTGAATATAACTTAGCTCAGCGCCTATCCAGGTGGTAACAAAAGCCACCGAAGCCACGGGAGCAGCCGTGGAGTCGATAAGATAGGCCAGTTTTTCGCGCGACACTTTCATCTTGTCTGTCAATGGCCGCATGGTATTTCCTACCACAAGCGTATTAGCGTAATCATCAAAAAAGATCAGAATTCCTAAAAACCAGGTCACCAGCGAAGCCGAGCGGGCATCTTTAACATATTTCGACAACCTGTTTACTACTCCTTTCATCCCTCCGTTTTTTGTGATAATGCTCACTGTGGCCGCAATAATCATCGAGAAAAGGATGATCGACAGATGCCCTTTGTCGTTTAGGGCATCGAGAATATAGGTGTCGATAATGGCCAGAAAACCCTGAAATATTGCCGAAAAAAATGTGATCCCCTTGAAGTAATAGATAATCCCTGTTCCTATCCAAAGGCCGATGAACAAAGCACTGTAAACCTCGCGGAGTATTAATGCGAACAATATGGCAAACAAAGGCGGCAAAATCGATAACCACAAAGGGATGGGATTCACAGGAACACTGGCTGTATAGCCGGATACCCTTATTTGTAATATTTCCTTCCCGGGAAAAGTATAGGCAATCTTAATTTTGTTTTGGCGAATGGGATAGTAAGCTAACTGGTTATTGATGCTTACTTCTGCTGAATCCTGATCAATTTGAAATATTTCTGTTCCGGAAATTTCTATGGTTTGACTTATACCTGCCACGATAATTTCAGGTACCACGACCTTAATTATTTCTTGTTGCCTGCCTGAATTGTCGCTTGCAAAAACCGAAACAATGCTGATCATAACCAGGAAGCAGGCCGCAAGTATTTTTGTAGAATAAGTCATCTGCACGATTTGAGCTGGTGAAATTAAAAATTTTTGTTCAAATCTGCGGGGTGCTTATAAATTTGGACAGATTTTATCTTAATGGATCAATCAGGTTGGTGAGCTCAATAAACTGGTCAACACTAAGTTGTTCGGCTCTTTTGGTAAGTAAAGGGTGTTCGGGCAGGCGCTGAGTAACAAGTTGTTTTAAAGCATTACGCAAGGTTTTTCTGCGCTGGTTAAAGGCCGTTTTCACAACAATGAAATACAAACTTTCGTCACAATCAATTCGGTCAACTTGGTTTCGTTTCAGATGTATTACGGCTGATTTTACTTTTGGAGGCGGGTTAAAAACGTGCTCATGTACTGTAAAGCAGTAGGTTATGTTAAACCATGTTTGCAGGAGGACACTCAAAATCCCGTAGGTTTTACTTCCCGGGCCGGCTGCAATTCTTTCCGCCACTTCTTTTTGAATCATCCCTGCTACTTCCGGAATACTGTTGCGGTAAAGCAGCACACGGAAAAAGATCTGACTGCTGATGTTGTAAGGGAAATTTCCTATAATGGCTGTGGGTTCAGGTGTAATGCTCTCCAAAGGGAATTTCAGGAAATCGGCTTGGTGGATTACCATTCTCGGATCGCTGAAATGCTCATTTAAGTACTCAACAGATTCTGAATCTATTTCGATCAGATGTAGCTCCCTTGTGGTTTCTGTCTTTAACAGCTCAGAGGTGAGTATCCCTGTGCCCGGACCTATTTCGCAAACAACAGGAACTTTTTCGGTTAAACAGCCAGCAATCTTAGCCGCGATGTTTTTGTCGGTTAAAAAATGTTGTCCAAGATGTTTTTTTGGTCTGACCATTAATTGATTTATTTAGTTCGGGGCATTTTAAGGCAAGTTTTCTTCCCTTAACGTCCTGTATCTGATTCTCGACTCTCCGGCGAAAAGGCTCTCCGGGTAATTTGTCATGAGTTTCAGGTAGCACGAAAGCGCTCCATCTGTGTCATTAAGTGCTGATCGTCTCAGTTCACCTTGTTGGTATAAGGCATTATCAGCTTTTATGTGTTCAGGATACCGCTCAATGAATTGAGTATACAGTGAATCGGCTGCCAGAAAATGCTGTTGCTGGCTTAGCCATTCAGCTTTTTTGTACATCACATAAGGCAAGGCCACCTCGCCTGGAAAGGTTGATTCTATTTTTTGAAGGAGGATCATTGCCGAGTCAAAGTGTTGCTGATAAGCGCTGAGGTCCGCTCCGGCAAATTTCCTTAAGGTTAGTCCCAGGGTGTCTTCTTCTAAGATATCCTCGATGAAAAGCGATAAGTCGATGGCATCGTTCGAAATGAGTTTAGAGGTGGCCGATTTCAAGATGTCCAATTTTGCCTGGGCCCATCCAAACTCACCGGCATAGTAAAAAACACGCGCGTTTTTTAATTTCGCCTCATGCCCCAGAGGTTCGTTCTTCATGTCTGATTCCACTTGGGAGTACAAGAGTGTAGCTTCCCAAATCTGACCGTTTATCAACCAGATATCCGCCAGTTCAAGTTTCAGCATGGCTGTTTGATCTGGCTTAAGCCCTTTTAATTCAATGACCTGTGATAGCCGATCGATGGCCTCTTGCGACTGATTTAAACGAAAGGCCTGAATGTGGGCGAGCAACCGTTCAATTTCGATGGTTTGACTGTTTATCCCCAATTCCTTTAAAAAGGAATCCCCTTGTTTGAGCAACTTTTGGTATTCACCGGAAGTCGTTGCCGGGTTTAATTCGGCTGACTCTACTTGTGAGCGGAAAAAGCCGGTGGTGGACTCCAGATAATAAGGACTCCCGTCTTTTTTTTCACGGATATAGTTATAGGCTTCACCTGCGATTTCAAACTGTCTGTTTTGGAAAGCGATTTCAGCCAGTTCCATTACTGCTTCTTCCCTGAACCCAAACCGTTTGTCGATGGATTTGGCTTGTCGGAGCGCCATGGTGAAATCTTTTACCTGAATGGAGTACCAGAGCAGCATTTCCGCCAGCGCTTCGCTTTCGGTATTGGCCTGTGCCCGGGTCAGCAGCTTTTTCCTGAATTCATCAGATAAGTTGTCGTCAACATCCATTCTTAAAATGCTCTGTAGTTGATTACGAATGCGTTGTATGTCTTCGGGATTGGTTTCCAACTGATCCAGATAGCTATCGAATACCTTTTCGTAATCGCCGCTAAACATATAAACATTTGCGATTTCCATGTTGAAGGCGTACTGCATGTCGGGGTTCTGCCTCGCTTTTTTATACACCAATACCGCCAGATTTGAATACCCACGTGTTTGCAACGACGAGGCAATAGTCATGATGCTGTTTCTCTCATTCGGGAGATTGCTCATGAGTTCTTCAAAAAGTTTTTGGGCTTTTTTCTCATTTCCCGTTTTCTCATAAACATAAGCCTGATCGATGAGATACCGGTAGTTTTGCGGATATTCCCGACGTTGTTTTTTTATCACCTTTTCGGCTTCCTTCAAATCATTCAGTTCCAGCAAACAGTTTAAGTAATACATGTAAAGGTACTGTGTTCTTTTTTGCTCAAACAGTGGCTTGAAAAGTGCGGCAGCCTGTTCGAATTGCTGGTTTCGGTAATAATTTATGGCCAGCTGTTCTTCCGACTGGCTTTGCTGCTGCTGTTGTAATTTCGGGTTAACAGGTTTTTCAATTTGTGAAAACACTTGGATGTTTATACTCAACAACACGAGGAGTGTCAAAAAAACCCGGAAAGTTGCCGATGTTTTCGGCAGCTCCTTTGGTGTGGACGATATGAATAACAGAGGAATCATTCTGCTGGTTGAGGATTGGTTAATCGCAATGTGTTTAACACGGAATCGGACTGGGTATTCCAATTCTTTATCTGACCGAATGTACTCTCCATTCTAATTGTCAACGCATTCACCTCTTTCTCAATGTTAGCCATATAGATATTGAACGTAAGACTGTCGTATTCATTATGCAACAGCGACTGTTTAAGCAGTTTTGTCCTGGCCAGCAGTTTTTTTCCTGTGCTTCTGATTAGTCTATCCTCTCGCATTAGTTGTTTCAGCTGTAATTTTAGGCTGTCAATTTTGGGATAGTCGAAGGCAAGTCCCGCGTATTTTTCAGTTTTCACGAGGGCTTTGAAATCTGCTGAGAGGGCCGTTGTATCAATTTGTTGATATTGGTCGAATGAACCTTGCAATATGGTAATCAGGCTGTCGGTCTTGCCGACTTCCTCGATATATTTTGCCTTTTGGTCACATCCTGCAAGAAGGAGGATGATTAAAATCAACAATATATCGCCTGATATCTTCATTACCCGATGTAGTTAAACCGCGTATAAGGCAGCAAGGCCTCCGGTATTTTTATCCCCTGATCAGTCTGGTTGTTTTCGAGCAGTGCGGCCACTATGCGGGGCAATGCCAACGCACTTCCGTTAAGTGTGTGTGCTAACCTGGTTTTTCCTTCTTTGTCTTTAAAGCGGAGCTTCATTCTGTTAGCTTGAAAATCTTCAAAGTTAGAAACGGAGCTCACTTCGAGCCACATTTTTTGTGCAGCTGAATACACTTCAAAATCATAGGTTAGCGCCGAAGTAAAGCTCATATCGCCTCCGCACAGGCGAAGAATCCGGAAAGGCAGCTCCAGCTTTCGCAGTAAAGAGGCTACATGGTTTTTCATTTCTTCCAAAGTTTGATACGAGCGATCAGGATGTTGTATTTGTACGATCTCTACTTTGTCGAACTGGTGAAGACGGTTTAACCCGCGAACATCTTTTCCATAGGAGCCCGCTTCGCGCCTGAAACAGTTGGAATAAGCCACATTTTGCACCGGCAATTCTGCTTCTTTTAGAATAACATCTCTGTAAATATTGGTAATTGGCACTTCGGCAGTGGGAATAAGATAAAGGTTGTCCTCAGGGGCAAAATACATTTGTCCTTCTTTGTCGGGCAACTGTCCTGTGCCATAGCCCGAAGCTGAATTTACGAGCAAGGGAGGTTGGTATTCAAGATAGCCGGATTCGATGGCTTGATCGAGAAAAAAGTTAATGAGGGCACGTTGCAGTCGGGCACCCTGTCCGCGATAAAATGGAAATCCTGCACCAGTAACCTTGTTACCCAGTTCAAAGTCAATGATTTGGTATTTGGAAGCCAATTCCCAATGAGGCAAAGCTTCGGGGGATAAGGCTGGAAACACTCCTTCTTCATGAATTATTTCATTGTCTTCGGCGGACTTACCATGAGGCACAGAGGAATGGGGCAAGTTTGGGAGTTCTACAAGCCGGTTGTTCAGGGTTTCAATGGTTTCGTTTAAAACTGGTTCCAGGGCTTTGGCCGAGGCTTTTAGTTTTCCGGATTCTTCCTTCGCTTTGTTGGCGTCATCCAGTTTCCCCTGCTTAAATAATATCCCGATTTCCTTGGCAATGATATTACTTTGAGCCAAAATATCGTCCAGTTCTTTTTGTGTTGAACGGCGTTTGTTGTCGAGGGCAATGATTTCGTCTACCAATGAGGCGGCGTTAAAATTCTTTACTTTCAGACGTTCGATCACGAAGTCCCTGTTTTCGCGGATGGTTTGGAGTTGAAGCATGCTATTTTTCTTTTGTGCAAATTTATGCTAATTGGACGAATCCACATCTCTTGGATGAAAAATCATGGATAATTGGGGTGTCCTGTTAAAAAAAAAGCCCGGTTACAAACCAGGCTTATATCAAATCTGAAATTAATCTCTAATTTGCGGCAGCTTCAGCAGCTACTACACTCACGTAGGAGCGGTTGTCTCTTTTCTTTCTGAACTCAACAACGCCATCAACAAGAGCAAAAAGCGTATGATCTTTGCCCATCCCAACGTTTAAACCGGGATGATGCTCAGTGCCACGCTGACGGATAATGATATTACCTGCTTTTGCACCCTGTCCACCGTAAATTTTTACACCAAGGCGTTTGCTTTCTGATTCGCGACCGTTATGGGAGCTACCCATTCCTTTTTTATGTGCCATTTTCTTATATTTTTACAGTTAAACAGTGATTTTTTCGATTAAGACTTTGCTTAAATCGGCACGAAAACCATTTGATTTCTGGTATCCTTTTCTTCTTTTCTTGTGGAACACAGTTACTTTATCGCCTCTTACGTGGGCAACGATTTTAGCGTCTATTTTAGCTCCGTCGAGCATTGGAGTACCAATTTGTACTTTGCCTTCGTTGTCTGCTAAAAGCACTTTGTCGAACTCAACATGTGCGCCTTCTTCTCCTTCGAGTCTGTTTACAAAAACTTCCTGCCCTTGTTCAACTTTGAACTGCTGTCCGGCTATATCAACAATTACATACATGCTTTTAAATCTTTAGTTTAAAAATGCTTACGATTTTGGAGGTGCAAAAATAGAAAAAAAAACTAATTAACAAGCAATTGTTGTTAAATTTTACTTTTTCTTCTGAATAAAATGAAACTGCTGATGTTTCCGGGCCTTCCGGGATGCGCATTTACTAAAAAGACGCCAAACAGGATCATCAAAAACCATACAATGTCGAGCAAGGCAAAGACTTCACCATCTATAATGCCCCAAATAACTGCAACTACCGGTATCATGTAGGTAACTGAAGAGGCAAATAATGGGCTGTTTACCTTGATCAGGTTGTTAAAGGCTATCATGGCAAGTCCTGTCCCAACCACAGATAGGATGCCTACATAAATCAATCCTTTCAGATTTTCGGTATGTGTTATTAGTTTGTCCGGTATTCCGCTGAAAAATAGAATGTATAAAAACGTGGGAATACCTATGAAGAAAAATGTGAAAGCAGTAATGGTCATCGAGTCAAGGTTTTTTAGATAAACCTTAATGAAATTGACATTAAAAGCGTAACAGATGGTGGCGATGATGATGAGTGCCGCGTAGTTGAAGTTAAACGAAAAATCGTGGCCTCCGTTTTGGTTAATAAGTCCGAGAGCGCCAATGAGCCCGATTATTACTCCCATGACATTGAACCACCTGCTTTTTTGTTTGAAAAATAACAACCCCAGCAGCAAGGTGAAAAGGGGTGTGAGAGAATTGAGCGTGCCTGCAAGCGAACTGTTGATTCCGGTTTGTGCAATGGCGAACATAAACGCAGGGATAAAGCTTCCAATCAGGCCGGCGATAAAGAGCAAGAGCCCGTCTCTTTTCGAAATCCGGCTAAATTTTTTTATCGCAATGGGCAGCAGAAACAGAAAAGTTATGCCCACCCGCAGTAAGCCTACCTCAACGGCAGTGAAATACATCAGCGATTTTTTTATCAGAATGAACGAGCTTCCCCAAATAACGGCGAGCACTGCAAGGGTAAGCCACGAAATCCACTGTCCGGTATTTTGTTTCATATACTGATTTAAGTGTGCAAAATTAACAAATATTGTGGTCTGCCGTTGATTCGCATTTTTCCACGCATCTACAGTATTTTTTGATAGGAAATTCAAACACTGTGAATTGCAATTTGTTTAAGGGTTTTCACAACATTATGTGGTAATTGAAAATTATCTTCTACTTTTGTGGTGGAAAACCAGTTTTGGATTGTTCCATTTTTCTGGTTTAAAGCGATACGATAAGTTAATTAATGGAAGATACGCAGTCGAGATATTTAGCAGGACTAAGGGCTGGTGACAGATCAGTGTTTGAAGAGATATATAAGGAATATTTTTCACCACTCTGTCATTATTGCATGCGTTTTGTGGGTAAACCCGAAGAGGCTGAAGAAATTGTTCAAGGCTTGTTTCTTAAACTTTGGGTAAAGCGCGATGAGCTTCAAATCAACACCTCTGTTAATTCATATTTGTATCGAGCAGTTCAGAATTATGCGCTGAACCATTTGCATCAGCAAAAAATCCGAGGTCGGTTTAAAGTAAATGACTTAGCCGAGACGGAAGAACCCAATAGCGATGCGCAAGGTGTTCTGGAAGAAGATGAGCTGAATGCATGCATCAGGAAAGCCATCGGCGACTTGCCCGAGAAACGGAGAATTATTTTTGAACTCTCCCGTTTTAGCGATATGAAATACCAGCAAATTGCTGAGCATCTGGATATTTCTGTTAAAACTGTTGAAGCACAAATGGCCAAAGCCCTGCAATCGTTACGGCACAGCTTGAAAGAATACTTGCCGCTTGTATTTTTACTAATGTCGTCAGGTTTTTTTAATAAGTGAAAAAAAAATTAAAGTGAAGTAGGGGTAAACCGAAAAAAAATTGTCTCATGATAAAATAAATTTAAGTTTTTGTGAATTTTAACGGAAATCATATCAAATTAATCAGCCGGGTTGTTACCGGAAACGCTTCAAAGCATGACATGAGTGCTTTGCAAGAGTGGATTGATATGTCCGAAGAAAATAAAAACGAATACCAGGCCTACAAAAATATTTGGGACATTTCAAGTGAGTTTTCTCCAAAGGTTGAATTCGATGCACAGAAATCCTGGGACAAGATGTCTACCCTGATTTCCTGTATCGATGAAATACCCGAAGAGTCAGGCATTTATTCAGAAACAGTGGCAAAGTCGAGGCCAAAGATTGGTTTTTATCTCGCCCGCATTGCAGCAGTTTTCGTGCTTGCCTTTGGCTTGTATTTTCTGTTCAACCTGCCCGGAGAATCAAAAGTTGTTACTTTGGCATCTGCCGAAGCACCTGAAAGCTCATTCCTGCTCCCCGATGGTTCATCAGTTACTTTAAACCGTGAAAGTTCAGTAACTTATCCGGAAGAATTCGCTTCAGCTCAGCGTTTGGTGGGGTTCGAAGGTGAAGCTTTTTTTGAAGTAGCTCCAAATCCCGATGTCCCCATGATCATTCAGGTTGAGAACGTCAGAGTTCAAGTGCTGGGTACATCATTTAATCTGAGCAACTACACCGAATCAAACGAAATAGTGCTACACCTTAAAACCGGCAAAGTGCTTTTTTCTTCCATCGATCCGCTTACCGAAGAAATCATGGAACAGATTGTCTTGCTGCCAGGTCAAATAGGTATTTACAACAAAGTTACCCGTCAAATTTATCGCGAAACATACAGTAACGAGAATTTCATGGCATGGAAAACGGGAGTGTTGGTATTCGACAGAACACCGCTTAGCGATGTGTTTAGCATGATTGAGAAAACATACCACATCAGCATAACCGGCGCAGAGGCTTACAACGAAATGTTGCTTACTGCTACCTATACCGGCGAATCAGTTGAAAGCATATTCGAGTCGTTGCATGTTATTTTTGGTGTCGAATACAGCATCTCTGCCACCCAGGTTACAATTCAGTAACACTCCTTTCATTTCCCTTGTTGATCCTTTATTTTTTTTTATACTTTAGCGGCTGAAAAAACGTGCACTTTGCTATTGGATCGCTTATGAGAATTGATGTGTGTCTTCCATTTTTTCCTCACTTGAATAATATCCCATTTTCTGCCTGTAAACGTATTCTTTTTTTGTGGGTAGTGGTGTTTATTTCATCCATCCCGGTGCTTAATCAATTAGTAGCGCAGGAAGTCAGCAACAAACCCATTCCGGTTTTTGAAGTTAGCAATCAAACCCTTGATGCAGTCCTCAAACGACTCGCCTACGAAAGCAAGTTGCGGTTTACTTATGAAGCCAACGACCCGGTGATGGATACAAAGGTGACTTTGAAATGTCAGGATGAGTTTCCTCTGACTATCTTAAGCCGCTTGCTGGAAAACACCGGTCATACCTTTAAACAAATAGGTAATCAGATTGTAATTTACCGAAATCCAGATACATCCAATCAGGACAAAGTGGAGACCGTACCGGCAGTTGTAACGAAGCCGCCGGTTACCAAGCCTGCCTTGTATGAGAACAGTGAAGTAGTTCAAACCTTAATTCCTGTTGATACCGTTTTTGTCATGGATACAATCTTCCGGGTTGACACCCTGCACCAGGTGGATACGGTTTTTGTTTATCCCGAAAAAAAGCCTCTTTCCAATCCTGAGCTTCCTGCGTTTAATGTCGACCATTTTCAGGAAAACCCTTTCCGACAACCGGGATGGGCCTTGGATTTGTCGGTTTCTCCTATGTTGAGTAATTTTTCCACCATCGAATCTCTGGACGATTGGTCGCTGAGGAGTTTTGCGATAGATGGCCGTATAGTACGCCACCAAAAGCGCTGGTCGTTTTATATAGGTCTGCAATTCAGTCAGTTTTCGCAAAAATTCAACAACCAATACCAGATCACTTCAGGAGGATATTACCAAAAAGACACTTTGGATCTTTATTATACTGTCACCGGGATTGATACCACCTGGATAGCGGTAGTCGATTCGAGTTATTTGCCTTTGAACAGCGAGTCGTATAGCGTAGATCGTGTGAACAGACTCGGCTACATTAGCTTAACGGGTGGGGTGGACTATATTTTCTTACACCGTCCGGCCTTTGATATCAGTGCTAAAGCCGGTGTTCTGGTGAGTTCGCTGTTGTACCGAAATGGGGTATACATGCAGTCTTCCCAGGAGGTTCATGGGGCTGAACTTGGAGACATCGCGTTTTCATCGCCCAATATTGGGTTGTATGCTGGAATTGGAAGCCGTTGGCGGCTTACTGATCGACTAGGTATGGTGCTTGATGTGGGTTATCAGTTTTATTTAAGTTCAACCATGTCAGCGCAGATCTATGATCAGAATTTGAAAGCCATTCGTTTGTCCGTTGGGGTGAGGTATTATTTGTAACAAACCGGAATACAATTGTATAAATGAGTTTCCCAAGTTTCCATATGGTTCTATTAAAGCACAGCAAAAAGTGGTTCACGATTATGTTGATCTGTTGGTTTTTGCCATCAGTTTATGCTGATATTATTGTTGTTGGAGGGAGTATGGCTGAGAGTCAGGTTTGGACACCTGATAACACCTATGTCGTAGTACAGGATTTACGTATTGGGCCTGGGATTACGCTGGAAATCAAACCAGGGGTTCATGTTTTAATCGATCAGGGGCGTGGAATTCATCTTTGGGGTGGCAATCTGGTGGTGGGAGATATGCTTGGAATGAACACCGATACAGTTTATTTTTCAGGTAACTATAAAGCAACCCGCGAAGATTGGAAATGGAAAGGGATAAAAATTCAGGAGGCCGGTGAAGAAAACATTGTTTTAATAAACTATGCCTGTGTTGAGGATGCTGAGAAGGGCATCGAACTCATTGACTGTTTTAATGTGGAAATCATGCATTCCTCTGTTTCCAGAAATCAAATTGTGGGCGTGTCCATGACAGATTGTTCAAACTGTATTGTAGAAAGCTGCCGGATCGAGCAAAATTTCAACGGAATGGAAATGATTACCACCCCACAAAAGCGTTCCAGAGAGAATGTGGTTTTTAATAATCTTTTTCTCAATTCGAACCACAATATTTATCTCCGAAACCAGGATAACGGCCAGTTTACTTACAATTACATCTATGGTAATATCATTGAAGGAGCGAACAATGGTATTTGGATGGACAACACCGATAACGGACAAACTAACCACAACCAGATTCTGAACAATGTATTTTTGAAAAACGGTTCTGGTTTTGGCTATGGGATTTTGTTGGCCATGGATTCCACCATTATTCAGAACAATATTTTCTGGTCAAACAACATCGCCCTAAGCTATGATCCTTATGGAGATAACGCTCAGGTAAGTGGAAATAGTTTTTATCAAAACGTCAGAGGAGTCCAGATAGGTGGCCGGGCCACTGGAAATTTTATTTTTCAGAATACCCTTTCTCGTCAATCCATTGCCTGTTTTGAGACCAAAGAAACGGATAACATTCAATTTCGCGACAACAATCTTTTTCCGGACGGTTTTGATCACCCCATTGCCTACAACAATACGCCCAACGACCTGCTGATTACGCAAAACTGGTGGGGGAGTTCGGACGTGGAAGTTATTGATAACCTAATATTCGATCACCACGATGACGCAACCCTCGGATACTTTTTTTATGAACCCTTCAAAGTAAAACCTGACACGGTAAATCCGATTTCTCCACCCTCCCGGGTTAAAAAGCAATTAGTCGCCGGAGAAGTACACCTGAGCTGGGATGGTAATCCGGAAGAAGATTTGAGTGGTTATAAGGTATATTCTGGCCAGTTCAGGCATTATGCCTTTGATGAAGTAATGGATGCAGGAAATGTAAACTCTTTGAGTCTTCCTGGTGTGCTTATCACCGATTCGATTGCTGTTACTGCTTACGATAGTGGTTATCAGTATCAGGAGGCACAAGTCCGTGGGTTTGAAAGTCCGTTTGCTTTTGCTTCCTATTATCCCTTTGCGGGTTTTGATGGCCAATTTTGCGTGAATCAGGCCCAATATATCCTTACCGAAGGTTCAGTTCCTTTTCTGTACGATTTGATCTCCTGGAAAACCACTGGTGATGGGCTTTTCAACGATCCATCACTGATAAATCCGGTTTATGTGCCAGGAATACAGGACCGGCAGACTGGTTCTGTGGTGCTATCGCTCAATGTGCTTCGTCAGGGCGAATGGTTGTCCGACAGTCTCACCCTTCACATATTCGACGATCCAACAGTATATGCCGGTGCTGACACTACCCTTTTTGCTGATCAGGAACTCCTTATAAATAATGCTAATGAGAGCAATGCGGCTGAGCTTTTGTGGATAAGTACAGGAGATGGTTTCTTCACTTCCGATACTTCCTTAATTACTACTTATCTTCCTGGAACAAACGATGTGACCGCAGGTCAGGTTGAGCTGATATTGTATGGATCAAATGTATGCGATCAGAGTTCCGATACCCTCTTTGTTAAACTGGTTTCTCGTTTTTCTCTCAATGGAACAGTTTGGATGGGCAACCAGAAAGCTGAGTTTTGCTCGATACTGGCCGTCGACCGATTGCTACCCCATGATCGGGCTGTTACACTAACAACGACGAATGTCGATGGAAATTTTCAGTTCAACACCTTGTTTCCCTCTTCTTATATCCTCTATGCTGTCCCTGACACCAACCATAGTGGCGATTATTTCCCCGGTTATTATGCTGAAGCTGTAAGGTGGCATAATGCCTATGCTGTAAAACTTGATGCCGATATTTATGATGTGGACATCCGTCTGCCGGAGACAAATTTCCCCCCTGTGACCGGATCAGGGAAAATTTCGGGCAGGTTTGAACTGTCAAAA